>Ga0194120_10009426_pt1 | contig 12371 bp, 14 predicted proteins | sample TA2MahCa65mmetaG_FD_148642 | JGI IMG/M metagenome (GOLD analysis project Ga0194120, IMG submission 148642) | Freshwater microbial communities from Lake Tanganyika, Tanzania - TA2015019 Mahale Deep Cast 65m | ecosystem: Environmental > Aquatic > Freshwater > Lake | place: Tanzania: Lake... | reverse complement strand
TTCAATGCGCTTCGTACCGGCGATCTCGACGCCACCATGGCCTTCATGATGGGCAAGCTCCGCGTCGAAGGCTCGATGGGCATCGCCATGAAGCTTTCGAGCGTGCTCGGCGGCTGAGCCGCAAGCCGTTCCGCAATCATCGCCTCGCCCTGGGGAGCGGCCAAAGGCCGCGTCTCGCAGGGCGGGGCGGTTTTTTTTCTAATCCACGCTCAACAGTTTGGTGACGGCTGGCGGCACTTCGGCCGGCGTCCGGCATCGTCCGTCGCTCTTGGCGCCTCTCAATTCGTCGTCGGTTCCGTAACCCCAGTCGACCAGAAGGCAATGCATTCCTACCGCTTGCGCGCCTCCGGCATCGTGCATGCGGTCTCCGATCATGACCGAATGAGCGGGCGACGTGTCGGACCGCGAGATGGCGTAGCGCAAGAGATCGCCCTTGTTGCTGCGCGTGCCGTCGAGTTCGGCGCCGAAAATTCGTTCGAAATGGCGTGCCAGACCGAAATGCCCGATGATCTTCGTCGCATAGACGTGAAGCTTTGACGTCGCGACGAACAGTCTCCGACCCTGAGTAGCCAGTGTCGATAACATCTCCGGAATTCCGGGGTAGACCTCGTTCTCGAACAGGCCAATGTCACCATAGCGTTCGCGGTAGAGAGCGACCGCGCGATCGATGCTTGCCTTATCCGCGGTGCCGAGCAGCTTGGCGAAGCTTTCCTGAATCGGCGGCCCAATGCACCAGAGCAGGTCGTCTTCATTCGGAATGGACGAGACGCCGAGACGTTCGAGGGCATGGCGAATTGATCGAACGATGCCCGGTTTCGGGTCGGTCGATGTCCCGTCTAGGTCGACAAAGACCGCCGTGGCAGGCTGCGTGTTCATTTCAATCCACGACAAACAGCTTGGCGCCGGTCGCGCTGCGCGAGCGGTGAGGCTCGGCGCCATCGGCGACCTGATAGCTGACGCCGGGTTTCATCTGAAAGCGCCGGCCGTCCGCGAGCTCGGTCTCGAGTTCGCCTTCGAGCACCAAGAGAATGTGGCCCTTGCTGCACCAATGATCGGCGAGGTAACTGGGCGTGTATTCGACCATGCGCACGCGAATGGGTCCGAAATTCCGCGTGCGCCAATAGGCCTTGCCGGTCTCGCCCGCATGCTCGGTCGGCTCTACCTTCGACCAATCGGTCGTGCCGAAAGGAATGTCGGCGATGTTCATCGCCTCAGCCTTTTACGTTCCAGGACGTCGGCACCTTGACCGGCATGTCGAGCAGGATCTGCGCATAGGTCTTGGCCTGGGTGTCGGTGCGCAGGCTCGAAATCCCGCCGCCGCCAAGCGCTTCTTCGAGCAAGAAGTTGAAGCCATGGACGCCCGGTACTTCGTAGCGCGTCACCTTGCCCTTGCAGAGATGAGCGAACCAATCCTTGACGGCACCGTCGGTGACTTGCTCGCGGATCGCGGCGGCGAATTCGGGCTTTCGCGCGATCACGCCGATATTGGCGCTGTCGCCCTTGTCGCCCGAGCGCGCCCAAGCGAGCGCGACCAGCGGCACTTCGTTTCGCGCGCCCTCGGGCAACTTGGCCGCGGGCGGTGCCTCCGCCGGGGCCGGCGCGTAGCCGCCAGTGGTCGGCACCCCGACCGGAACGGTCTTGTCGCCGATCCTGACCTCGATCTTGAACTTGTCCTTGGGCACGAGGCAGGAGAACAGGCGGATCAAAGGCTCGGCCTTGGGCCGGCCGCGCATAAAGCCGGTGATGCCCGGAACCGAGCCGGTGGCGAAAGGCGCGATCTCGCGGGCGAAAAGTTCGAGAGCCGCTTTTTCGTCGTGATGCGCGCCGATTTTCATCACGACTTCGCGCGATGTCGTATTGGCGCGCGGGCCGTAGAGCGATTCCGCGCCGACCGCATTGATCTCGACCGCGCGGTAATCGCCGAGATTGGCCTGGCGAAAGCGCGTGCGCGTGCGGGCGATGATGGCCTCCGCCATCTTGCGGCCCTTTTCGGCGGCGCCAGTGCCCGCAACGAGAAGACCGGCGACCGACTTGAAGCCGTCGAAATAGGTCGCCGAAACCTTAAAGGTCGCGGTCGGCGCGCGGCCCTTGGCGCCGTCGACCTTGACCCAGTCCTTGGCGAGCTGCGTGATCCGGACGGCGCTGAAATCGGCGGCGACGTCGGGCAGGAGATAGGCGCGGGGATCGCCGACTTCGTACAGCATCTGCTCGCCCACCGTCGCGGGCGTGACCATGCCGCCGGTACCGGGTGGCTTGGTGACGACGAAACTGCCGTCGGCCTCGCATTCGGCGATCGGAAAGCCGATATTCTCGTAGCCTTCGATGTCGCGCCAATCGGTGAAATTGCCGCCGGTCGCTTGCGCGCCGCATTCGAGCACATGGCCGCAGAGCGAACCTGCGGCGAGCCGATCGTAATCGTCGTCGCGCCAGCCGAATTCATGCATCAAGGGGCCGAGCACGACCGCCGAGTCCACGCAGCGCCCGGTGACGACGATGCGCGCGCCCGCTTCGAGCGCACGCGCGATCGGCCGCCCGCCGAGATAGGCGTTCATTGAGACGAGGCGCCTGGGTAGAGGGGCGCCCGTGTACATCTCCTTGAGCCCGGCCGCGCGCAGGGCTTCGGCCTGCGGCATCACATCGTCACCGAGAACGACCGCGACCGGCAGATCGACGCCCACTTCCTTGCAGGCCGCTTCGAGCGCGTCGCGACAGGCGAGCGGATTGACGCCGCCGGCATTGGCGACGACCTTGACGCCCCGCGCCGCGATGTCCTTGAGGAGCGGCTTGAGCGTCGCGACGAAATCGGTCGCGTAGCCGGCCTGCGGGTTCTTGAGCCGCGCGCCCGCCATCAGCGACATGGTGACTTCGGCGAGATAGTCGAACACCAGATAATCGACGCCCTCGCCCTGCAGGAGCTGGCCGGCAGCGGTGTCGGTATCGCCCCAGAAGGCGGAGGCGCCGCCGATGCGGATGGTCTTGGACATGGATCGCTCCTAACGATCGAGCACGGGTTCAAGCCGGTCGAGGGCCTGGGCGAGCTTGGGCAGTGTCGCGGCGAAGCACAGCCTGATCTTGCCTTCGCCGCCGAGACCGAAGGCCGCGCCCGGCGCGAGTCCGACCTTGGCCGTCGTCAGAAGCTGCTGGCAATAGGTCAGGCTGTCGCTCATGCCTTCGACTTCGAAAAAGGCGTAGAAGGCGGCCTCGGGACGATAAAGACGCACGCGCTTCATCGCGCCCAGGCGCTGGACCACCATGTCGCGGGCCTGGGCGTAACGTGCGATCAGCGAAGCGACGAAAGGCTCGCCGTCGCGGATCGCGACCGAGCCGGCGCGCTGCACGAAACTGGTCGGGCCGGAAATGTTGAACTCGTTCAGTTTCTCGAAGGTATCGGACAATCCCACCGGCGCGGTCAGCCAGCCGAGGCGCCAGCCGGTCATGGTCCAGGCCTTGGAAAAACTGTTGACCACGATCACGGCATCGTCGGGTTCGGCGAATTCGAGGAAGGAAGGTGCGGCCTGGCGGTCGTAGACGATGCGGGCATAGACCTCGTCCGAGATGATCCAGATGCCGCGCTTGCGGCAAAAATCGAGCACGTCCCGCTGTTGTTCGGCTGGCATCATCCAACCGGTCAGATTGCCGGGCGAATTGATGAAGACGGCGCGGGTCTTCGCGTCGGTCGCGTCGAACAGCTTGTCGAGATCGAGATGAAAGCGCCCGTCCTTGGCATCGAGCGTGACATCGCGCACCTCGCCGCCCATGATCTTCACCGTCTCTCGGCAATTGGGCCAGACGGGATTGACGACGACGACATTCGTCCCCGGATCGACGATCGCCTGCATGGCGATGATCAACGCGTTCATGCCCGAGGCGTTCACGGTGAGGCGTTCGCGGCCGATCTCGCGCCGATAGAGCCGCGTCTGATAGCGCGCGAGTTCCTCGACCAGATCGGGCACGCCCTTGTTGGTCTCGTAGAAGGTATGACCGCGATCGAGCGAGGCCTTGGCGGCATCGACGATGAAGGGCGGCGTCGGCACGTCGCCCTCGCCGAACCAGAGCGGAATGACGTCGGGCATCGCCATGCCGAGGCGCGAAACGGCGCGAATCTTGGAAAAGGGCAGTTCGGCGATGGCTTGGCGGATCGGGGCTTTGGTCGAGTTCATATCAGCGCACCTTGGCCATGCCATTGCCGAGCACGATCAGTTCGCGTTCGAGCGCGCTCGATTGAAAAGCGACGCGATCCTTCTCGCGCCAGATTTCCGTGCGGATGGTCTCTCCCGGAAAGACCGGTTGGGTGAAGCGCGCCGCGAAATCGGTGAGGCGGGCGGGATCGCCGCCGGCGACGGTGGCGACGATCGAATAGGCGGCGTTGCCGTAAGTGCAGAGACCGTGAAGGATCGGCCGCTCGAAGCCGGCGCGGCTCGCAAATTCCGGATCGGAATGCAGCGGGTTCCAATCGCCCGACAGGCGATAGAGGATCGCCTGATTGGGCCTGGTCGGGCGGTCGACGACGTGATCGGGCGCGCGCGTCGGTACGGCGGGCAGAGGCTCTGGCCCGCCCGGCGGTCCGCCGAAACCGCCTTCGCCCCGGACGAAGACGACGCTCTCGAGAATGCCGATCGGCTCCCAAGTGCCGGCATCGGCGATGCTGGTCTCGGTGACGATCAACGCGCCGCGCCCGGCGTCCTTGTCGAACACGTCCTTGACGCGGGACGCTATGGCGATTTCGCCTTCGGGTTCGAGCGGACGCATCAGGCGCAGACGTTGCTCGCCATGGACCAGCTTGGTGAAGTCGAGTGCGGCGGTCTTGGCCCAAGAGTCGTCGAAGGACAAGACCGTCGCGAGCGTCGGCAGCGCCTTGAGGTGCTTATGCGTGACGAAACAAAGCTCGCTTTCGTCCATCGGGTCGGCGCCGATGCCGAGCCCGAGCGCATAAAGCATCGTATCCTTGACGTCGTAATAGCGCGTGCGCGGCTTGAATTTGAGCGCGGTCAGCCTCTGATAGTCGATCGCCATGGCGTTCTCCAAAAGGGCGTCCTTCATAGCCTAGGCCGCGACTGCGCGCAGCCTCGCTTTGCGCAGGGCTGGTGCTCGAAAGCGCAAGGCGGAACGGCTATGGTGGCGTTCGGGGCAGGAAGGGGGAGCGGCATGCGCGCCATCCTAGGCGGGATTTTGATGCTTTGCGCTTTCGCGACCGCGAAAGCCGTGGACATGCCGCTTTTCGACGCCCACCTTCACTACAGCCACGACGCCTGGGGCTATCTCAGCCCCAAGGACGCGGTCGAGCTTTTGCGCAAGGGCGGCATCAAGCGCGCCATGGTCTCGAGTTCCGACGACGACGGCACCCAGAAGCTGATGCAGGAGGCGCCGGATCTGATCGTGCCCGAGCTTCGGCCTTATCGGCGTCGGGGCGAGTTGTCGACCTGGTTCAAGGACGAAAGCGTGATCGGCTACCTCGAAGATCGCCTTCGGCGCTTTCGCTACGTCGCCATCGGCGAATTCCATCTCTACGGCGCCGATGCGGATTTGCCGGTGCCCCGGCGCGTGGTCCAGCTCGCCAAGCAGCACAAGCTTTATCTCCACGCCCATTCCGATGTCGACGCGATCGAGCGGCTGTTCCGCCAAGACCCGGAAGCCCGCATTCTCTGGGCGCATTCGGGGTTCGAAAGACCGGAGGTCGTGCGCGCGATGCTGCGCAAATATCCGAACCTGATCTGCGACCTCGCCTTCCGGAGCGAGCACGGCTCGGGCGGCAAGGTGCCCGAAGATTGGCGCGCGGCGTTCATGGAATTTCCCGACCGCTTCATGGTCGGCACCGACACCTTCACGCCCGAACGCTGGCCCTATGTGCCCGAGCATGCCGCCTGGACGCGCGCCTGGCTCAAAGACTTGCCGCCCGAGATCGCCGAGCGCATCGGTTACAAGAACGGCGACCGCATCTTCGGGCCGATGCTCGGCCAGCGGACGCAATGAGGCTTTGGGTTCCGGTCTTGGCCGGCGGGTTCTTCGCGGCCGCGAGCGCGGTCGCGGCTTGTCCGCCGACGCTTCAAGGCACGCGCGTCGCGGCTGGCGAGCATCAGCTGGTCTTCGCCGCCGAGCCATCGCCCATTCCGCTCGGCCGGCCCTTCGTGCTTCAGGTCGAGACTTGCGGCCCGGCCGCGCTCGCCAAGGTCGATGCCAACATGCCCGAGCATCGCCATGGCATGAATTACCGTCCCAGCATCACGGCGACGGGCGAGGGACGCTACCGGGTCGAGGGCATGCTGTTCCACATGCCGGGGCGCTGGCGCCTGATGTTCGAGCTGGGCGGGACGCGGCTTGAGCATTCGCTGCAGGTCGAATGAGGCTGCTTGCCCTCGTCGTCGGCTGCCTTGCGGCCATGCCGGGTTGGGCCAACGGTCTCGCGCCCGACGAAATCCAGAAATTCCTGCGTCACGGACCCTGGCCGCCGCCGATCGTCGGCGATCCCAGCAATCGCGTTTCGGGCAAGGCCGAGGCGATCGATCTGGGCGAGCGGCTTTTCTTCGACCCGCGCCTATCCTTGAGCGGCCAGATCGCCTGCGCGACTTGCCATGTTCCCGAAAAGGCCTTTGCCGATGGGCGCAAGACCGGCCTCGGTCTCGACGCCGTCGACCGCAACACGCCGGGGCTGTTCGATCTCGCGCTCCATCGCTGGTTTGGTTGGGATGGCGGACAGGACAATCTCTGGTCCCAGAGCCTGAGGCCGATCTTGGACGCCCGCGAAATGGGCGGCAGCGCCGCGTCGGTGGCCGCGCTTTTGCGCCGCGACGGCGATCTCGCCTGTCGATACCAACGGAGTTTCGGCCGCGCCGTGGGCGGCGTCGATGACGAGACGCTGTTGGTCGATGCGGCCAAGGCGCTCGCGGCCTATCAGGAGACGCTGCGCTCGGGGCGTACGCCCTTCGATGATTTTCGCGATGCGCTGGCGCGGGGCGACATGGCCGCAGCCGCGCGCTATCCCGAGGCCGCAAGGCGCGGCGCCAGGCTTTTCGTCGGCAGCGCGAATTGCGCTTTCTGCCATCTCGGTCCTGCTTTCACCAATGGCGAGTTCCACGATGTCGGTGTCCGCTTCTTCCTGCGCCCGGGCGTTGCCGATCCGGGCCGTCATGGCGGCATCCGCAGGCTTCAGGCCAGCCCCTATGCGCTTACCGGACGTTTCAACGACGATCCAGCGCGCGCCGACGGCGTTGCGACGCGCCATGTCGCGCTTCAGCACCGCAATTGGGGCGAGTTTCGCGTACCCGGTCTGCGGGGCGTCGCGGCGACGGCGCCTTACATGCACAATGGCAGCCTGGCGACGCTCGGCGATGTCGTTCGGCATTATTCCGAAATCGATCCAGAACGCCTGCATGCCGATGGGGAGGCGATCCTGCGGCCGCTGTTTCTGGGCGACGGCGAGATCGGCGACCTCGTGGCCTTTCTCGAAAGCCTGAGCGAAATCCTGCCGTCGCGCTTGGCGATGCCCGCGCCGATGCCCTGCGGACCCTGATCAGGCGGGCTTGAGCGCGATCGCTTCGATGGCCGAAAGCCGGCCTTCTTCAAGGCTCCTGAAGGTATTGTGCTGAAATTCCTTGATCCGCTCGCCGACCAAGGTTTCGATCGACAAGGGCGGCGGACCTTCGATCTTGATCTTCTGACGGAACGCAACCGCGGCCGCGAACGTCGCTTGGGAGACGTCAGCGATCCGCTCGATATGAAAGCCCGTTTCGCGCAAGTCGCGCTCGGTTTCCTCGAGCGTCGCCAGGAAGCTGGTGCTCTCGTCGATCGCCCAAGGCGTCGGGTAGTGCGGCGGACCCTTCGGGCCGGCGCCCAGTTGATGCAAGACCAATTTGCCGCCCGTCTTCAAGACGCGCCAAGCCTCGCGGTAAAATGCGCGCTTGTTTTCGATGTTCATGGCGACGTTCTGGGAATAGGCACGTTCGAAGACGGCATCCCCGAGCGGCATGGCGAGCGCGCTGCCTTCGATGATCGTGACCCTGTCGGCGAGGCCGCAGGCGGCAGTCAGCGCCCTGGCCGCGTCGCAGAATTCCGGCGTCAGATCGATGCCGGTGACGCGGCAACCGGATTTAGCCGCGATCCAGCGCGCCGGTCCGCCGACGCCGCAACCGATGTCAAGAACGGCATCGCCCGGCTTGAGCGCAAGCTGTTTGAGGAGCTCGGCGGAGGCCAGGACGCCGCCATTGTGAAAATGATCCATCGGCGCGAGCGCGTCGGGCGTGACCTTCGCGTCCGGGCCATGGACCCGGCGAAACGCGGCGATGACGCGTTCGGCGATGCCGGTTTGGCCGTAATGGCTTTCGATCTTGCCCATGACTTGCGGCGCCCTCCCTATTTCCCCATGACGCTCGCCGGCAGCCAGGTGGCGAGCGACGGAAAGATCAGAACGAGTGCGAGCGCGATCAGCCCCATGGCGACATAGGGCAGGGCGGCACGGCTCACCTCCTGCATCGTAACCGATTTGGGCGCGACGCTCTTCATGGTGAAGAGCAGAAGCCCGAAAGGCGGCGTCAACAGACCGAGCTGCATGCAGATCAGGAACAGGACGCCAAACCAGATCGGATCGAAGCCGAATTTGGCGACCAGAGGCATGAAAAAAGGCAGCGCCACCAGCATCATGCTGACCTGATCGATGAAGCAGCCGAGGAGCAGAAGGATCGCCAGCATGCCGAGAAGCACGACGAAGGGCGCGACTTTCGACTGCGCGACGAGGTCGACCAAGCCGCCCGCGGCGCCGGAGAAACTGAGGATTTGCGAAAACGTCGTGGCGCCGACGATGATGAACAAGATCGCGCCCGAGATGGCCGCCGTCCCGACGAGCGCCTTCACCAGCGCGCCCGGGCTGAGCGAGCGATAGAGCGCCGCGACCAAGACAGTGGCCGAGGCGCCGACCGCGGCCGATTCCGTGGGCGTCGCCCAGCCGGCCGACATCGAGATCACGACGAGGGCGAAGATCAGCACCAGCGGCAGGACATGGACGACGAAAGGCCGAAAGCGCGCCCAGCCATGAATTTCGGGAATGGCGTCTTGCGGCGCGAGCTCGGGATCGAGCTTGGCGCGGACGACGATGTAGCCGACAAACATCAGCGACAAGAGAAGTCCCGGCACGATGCCGGCGATCAAAAGCTGCGAAATCGATATGCCGGCGAGCGAGCCCAAGAGGACGGCCAGGGCCGAAGGCGGGATCAGCATGTCGACGCCGCCGATGCCGATGATCGGCCCCATGGCGAAGCGGGGCGCGTAGCCGCGCTTGAGCATCTCGGGCAAAAGCAGGCTGCCGAGAAGCGCGGTCGTGGCGATCGTCGAACCCGAGATCGCGGAAAAGATCGTGCCGGCGACGATGGCGACGACGGCGAGGCGCCCGGGCACGCGCTGGATCAGCCGCTCGACCGCCTCGATGGCACGGAGCGCGAGGCCCGTCTGGAAAAGGATTTCGCCCATGAGCACGAAAAGCGGAATAGGCGTGAGCGAGAACGAGGTGACCGAGACGACGGCATTCCGAGCGAGTTGGTTGAGCCCGGGCTCGCCGCCGAGATAAAGAAGCGCGCCCGCGATATTGATGGCGAGGAATGCGATGGCGACCGGGGCGCCCAAAGCCATCACGGCGGTCAAACCGCCCATCAGGATCAAGAGCGCGTCGAACCAGGTCATCGCGCCCCGTTCAGCCGACCGAGCGCGCTTCGCTCCGCACTTGCCCGGGCGCGGCGAGCAGACGGCGGATACGAAAGGCGAATTCGAGCGCGAGCAAAGCAAAGGCGACGCTCAGCGGCGCATAGAGCCACCATTCGGGAAAGACCAGGGTCTTGACCGTCTTCGAGCCGATGCGCGCCGCATCGGCGGCGATCGCCCAGCCGGTGCGGACAAGCACGAGCGAGACCGCGATGCCGACGAGATCGGCGGCGATCTCGAGCGCCCAGGCGAGACGCGGCGGCAGCGTCGTCGCCAGAATGTCGACCCGGACATGCTGACCCTGGCGCAGGAGCCAAGGCGCGGTCAGGAGCGTCACCAGATAGAGCGCGTATTCGGCGAGCTCATCCGCCGGTCCCGCGCCGCCCAGGCCGAGATTGCGCAACACCACGTCCGCCGTGATGGCGAGCGTCATGACCAACACCAGCGCCGCGCCCGCGAGGGCGAGCGCCGTCAGCAGGCGGCCGAAAGCCGCGTCGACCTTGGCCATGCGAACCGGTCGTTCAGTCGGCGATCAATTGCTTGAGCCGCGGTCCGGTCTCGGGCGCGCGTTTGATCACCGAGGCCCAGGCAACTTCGTTCGCGCGCGCGACGAAGCGTTTGGCCGCTTCGGCGCCGAGCGCGATCGGTTGAACGCCCGCCTGGCCTTGGCGATCGCGTTCGGCGGCCATCGCCGCGACGTTTTCGGCATCGAGCCCTTCGAGCCAAAGCGCGGCATCGGACAGGACCTTGCGCTGCTGGGCATTGAGTCCCTTCCAGACGTCGAGATTGACCAGCACGTTGACGTCGACGTTGTAGAAGCCCGGATCGAGGCGGAGCTTGGTGACCGTCTGCCAGCCGAGATCGAAAATGCCCATGATCGGCCAGCCATAGCCCTCGACCACGCCGCGCTCCATGGCGGTGTGCACTTCGCCGGGCTGCGTCGTCACCGTCGTGCCGCCGAGCGCCTCGACCAGATCCCGGTAGACCGGCGTCACGCGGATCTTGAGACCGGCGAGATCTTGGGCGGCGATCTTGGCCTGGTCCACCTTGCCGGCGAAATAGAGATGGAAGGGCACGTTCTGGTGCTGACGCGCAAGATAATGGGCGTTGAGCTTGTCGTTGTGCAGCTTGTCGACGAATTCCCATGCGCCGTTGCGACGCTGCTCGGTCATGGACTTGGTCGCGAGCTTGAAGCCGTCGGCCTCCGGCATCAGGTTGGTGTAGAACGCGCCAGTGACGTTGGCCATATCGGCGACGCGGGTACGCAGCGCGTTGCCGACTTCGAAGGGCGGAATGGCGCGCGGGCCGCCGACGTAATTGATCTTCACCAGGCCCTTACCGTCGGTGTTCACCTTTTCGATGAAGCGTTCGAAGTTCTTGGAAAAGAATGTGCCCTCCTGGAACGAGGTGACGGCGCGCAGCGTCGCCTCTTGAGCTTGCGCGGCGACTGACAGGCCGACGGCGAGCACGGTCGCCAAGCCAATACGGATCGATAACATGATGGGTCCCTCCCTGTTGGCGGGATTATGGATTGACTCCGCGCCCGGGCGCAACCGTCCACATATCAGATGCCGGGCTTGGCATTCGTCCGATAGGCCGCCCAATAACTGAGCGCGACGACGCCGCCGCCGCCAACGAGATTGCCGAGCGTCACCCAGAAAAGATTATCGGCGACGTCGCCCCAGCCGCCCGCCGCGCCGGCCAACAGACCGAAAGGCAGGAGGAACATATTGGCGATCGAATGTTCGAGACCGAGCGCGACAAAAGCCGCGATCGGCGGCACGATGGCGAAGACTTTGCCCGTGACGTCGCGCGCGGCGAAGCTCAGCCACACCGCGAGGCATACCAGGACGTTGCACAGCACGCCGCGCGCGAACAATGTCGTCGCATCGTGGGCGAATTTGCGCTCGGCAATCGCCGCCGCGACCTTGCCGAGCGCGGCCTGATCGAGGCCCGATAGCGTGGCCAGGGCGACGATGGCGAGGGCGCCGGCGAAATTCGCGACATAGACCAGGGTCCAGTTGCGCGCGATTTCGCGCCCGGTCACCTGCCCGTCGACCCAGCCCATGACCAAGAGCGCATTGCCGGTAAAAAGCTCGGCGCCGCCGACGATCACCAGGATCAGGCCAAGCGAAAAGGCGGCCCCGGCCGCGAGGCGCAGGAGCCCGTTCGCCGGATCGCCACCGACCAACACGACCAGATGAAATAGCGCGCCGAGCGCGATGAAGGCGCCGGCAAGCGCGCCCAAAGCAAGGAGCGACAAGAGCGGCAGGCGCGTCTTGGCGACGCCCGCTTGCTCGATCAGCCGCGCGATCTCGGCGGGCTTGTAGGCGTCTAGTCCGGTGGGATTGACCGAGTCCATTGGCCGCGCTCCTGCAATGCTCTCGAAAATCTAGTAACTTCCGTCGACTTGGCCAACCCAGGAGGCAATGGGCATGACGTCGCGTCGACAATGGCTGACCGGCGCTGCCGCCCTATCGCTTGCGGGCGTCGGCGGTCCATTGCAGGCGGAAAGCGGGATCGAACAGCCTGCGGCGCCTGGCCCGCGTGCGTTCATCGAGCTGTTCAGCGTCAGCAATTGCGAGACAGATTGAGGGGTATTGGGATTGGAGGGTTTCTGGCTCATCGTAGCCCATTGAGGTAGCTAAGATGAGCCAGAAACCTGGATCGACACAGACCGCTGAGCA
>Ga0194120_10009422_pt1 | contig 12376 bp, 10 predicted proteins | sample TA2MahCa65mmetaG_FD_148642 | JGI IMG/M metagenome (GOLD analysis project Ga0194120, IMG submission 148642) | Freshwater microbial communities from Lake Tanganyika, Tanzania - TA2015019 Mahale Deep Cast 65m | ecosystem: Environmental > Aquatic > Freshwater > Lake | place: Tanzania: Lake... | reverse complement strand
AATTCACGGCCGCCGACTTGGCGTTTGAAACGGGCATGAACGAGCGGACTGGTAAAAGCTTGGTAACCAGCGCCCTCGAAATCTTGACCCGCACGAACCAAATTCAGGTTGATGGCGACGGATTCCGCCTAAAAATGGAACTGGCCTACGCCACAGGGACCATTGAACTGATTTCGAGCGGTGCCGCCTACGTCGTGCGCGGCCCCGGTTTGGACGACGTCTACATTCGCCAAGGCAGCACCGGGTGTTCCTTTGGCGGCGACCGCGTCAAGGTCCTTGTTTACCCCCAAAAGGCCGGCAAGAAGTTTGAGGGCGAGGTCGTCGAAGTCGTCAACCGCGCCCGCAGCCGCTACGTCGGCGAGGTGCAGCCCCACGCCCAGGGTGCCTTTATTCTCACCGACGGACGCAAAGTCGGGCGGGACTTTTTTGTTCCGAAACCCAATTTAGGCGGAGCCGAGGCCGGCCAAATGGTCGTGCTCGAACTCGTGGAATGGACCGACGCCGAACGCGCTCCGGTGGGCAACGTGGTCGAAATCCTCGGCGAACGGGGCGAGCACGAGACCGAAATCCACGCCATCATGGAGGAATTTGGGTTGCCCTGGAACTTCCCTGCCGAGGTGGAGGCCGAGGCCGCGCGGATTCCGCTGGTGTTGGATCCGCTCGAAATCGCCCGCCGCCGCGATATGCGAACGACCTTGACCTTCACCATCGACCCGGTCGACGCCAAAGATTTTGACGACGCGCTCAGCATTCGTCCGCTCGAAACCGGATTGTGGGAAGTGGGCGTGCACATCGCCGACGTCACCTACTACGTGCGGCCCGGAACCCTGCTCGAGCAAGAGGCCGTCGAGCGCGCAACTTCAGTCTACCTGGTCGACCGCGTAGTGCCGATGCTGCCCGAAATCCTCTCGAACCAAGTCTGCTCGCTGCGTCCGCGCGAAGACAAGTTCACGTTTTCGGCCATTTTTGCCATGGACGAGACTGGGGCCGTGCACGACCGCTGGTTTGGGCGCACGGTGATCCATTCTGACCGCCGATTTGCCTACGAAGAGGCCCAGGCGGTGCTCGAGGGCGACGACGATCCGCTTGCTTCGGAACTCCGCCTCATGGACCGCATGGCCAAGGCCCTCCGCGCCCAGCGCATGAAGGACGGCGCCATCGCGTTCGACCGCGCCGAAGTCAAGTTCCGCCTCGACGCCAACAACCAACCGATCGGAGCCTACGTGAAAGAGGCCAAAGACTCGAACAAGCTCATCGAAGAATTCATGCTGCTCGCCAACCGCGAGGTGGCGGAGTTCGCTGGAGGAAAAAAGCCGAACGCCCGAACGAAGCAGGCTCCGCGCACTATGGTCTACCGCATCCACGACCAGCCCGACCCCGAGAAGTTGATCGCCCTCAGCCAGTTTGTACGTCCGCTCGGCTACCAAATGCAGGTCGACAGCCCAGGCAACGTGCGCCGCTCGATCAACGACCTGCTGCGCCAGGTCAAGGGCACGCCCGAGGCCAACATGCTTGAAACGCTTACGGTGCGGACCATGGCCAAAGCCGTGTACAGCACCCAAAACGTGGGGCACTACGGGCTCGCGTTTGACGACTACACGCACTTTACGTCGCCGATTCGCCGCTACCCCGACATGATGGTGCACCGCCTTCTGCAGGACACGCTCGACGGCAAGCCGTCGCCCAAGGCCGACCCGCTTGAGGAACTCTGCCAGCACAGTTCGCAGCGGGAGCAGAATGCCGCCGACGCCGAGCGCTCGTCGATCAAGTACATGCAGGCCGTGTACATGGAGCAGTTTGTGGGCGAGCAGTTCGACGGAATCATCTCGGGCGTCACCGACTGGGGCGTATTTGTCGAGGTTCCCGAGACCGCCTGCGAGGGCCTGGTGCGCCTGCGCGAGTTCCGCGACGACTACTACAGCGTTGATTCCGAGCGCCATTGCCTCGTCGGCGAGCGCTGGGGCAAGGAGTTTCGCCTGGGCGACCCGCTGCGCATCGTGGTCAAGGAGGTCGATATCGTGCACAAAACGATTGACTTTGGCGTGGCGTCTTCGCGCGCTTCGGGCGGAGCCTCCGGCGACCGCTTCAGCGATCGACCCTCGGGGCGTTCGTCGGCCCCCACGCGCGGACAATTTGACGAAACCCGTCCGACCGAGGCCGGCAGCCGCTGGGGCAGCCCCCGCAAACCTGGCGGTTCGTCGTCGAGCTCTACGGGATTCGGCGGACGCTCCGGCAATTCCGGCAAACCTTCGGGCAAAGGCGGCGGCAAAGGGCACCGCAAGGGCCCGAACACAACCTCGGCCAAGAAAAAGCGGCGGTAAACCGATAACTAGTTACTCGTTTCTAATACCCGGTGTCCGTGCGGCGGCGAACAAGAAACCATTAACGAGTATCTAGCACCGCGCCGCAAGTAACACTCGGGCCCGCTCCACATCCCGTGCAATCTGCGCCTTCAGCGCTTCAGGCGTTTCAAACGTTTGCTCCGCACGAATGAAGTCGATAAACCGCACCTCGACAAGGCGACCATAGCCCTGAGCCTCGACGTCGAGCAAGTGCACCTCGAGTAAAGGTTCTGAGCCGGAACCAAAACTGGGGCGCACCCCGTAGTTGGCGACGCCGGCGAGGCCGCGGGGACCGTCGGAATCGCAAAAATCTAGCTCCACAGCATAGACGCCAAACAGCGGCATGGCCTTGTCCGGGTGGATTCCGCCCACATTGGCCGTGCGGTAGCCCAGCCCACGGCCGATTCCGCGCCCAGCTACCACTTCTCCGCGCACAAAATGCGCCCGACCTAATCCCAGCTCGGCGTCGCGCACGCGCCCCTGTGCAACGGCCGCACGAATTTTGGTCGACGAAAGGGCCACATCGCCCGCGGTTACGGCATCAACCTGCTCGAGGGTAAAATCAAAAACTTGGGCAAATTCCTGAAGCTGTGCAAAATCGCCCTCGCGGTTGCGGCCGAATCGATGGTCGTACCCAACGATCAAGTGCTTCATTCCGAGGTGGCCTACCAGGTCGCGGCGCACAAAATCCAACGACGACGTCTGGGCAAATTCCGCGGTAAACGGGTGTTCGACCAACGCATCTAAGCCGGCGGCGGCCAAAAGCTCCGCCCGCTCCCCGGGCAGCGTTAAGCGCGAAAGCACAAATTCCGGATGAATGAGCTTGCGCGGATGAGGCTCCAACGTAAGCAAAACAGCGGTCCCGCCGCAGGCTCGAGCAGCCTCCACTGCCCGCAGCACCAAGGCCTGATGGCCGAGGTGAACCCCGTCAAAGGTTCCCAACGTCACCACGGTGGGCCCGAGGGGAACGAAATCCGAAAGCTGGCGATAAATATGCACGGTCAGGGGGTCAGGGCAAAGATATTTACGAACTTCGCGCCATGATGCTCCATGCTTTCGGCCAGGCCGCAGCTGCCTTTCGCCGCCACCCCTATCCCTTTGCGGCCACTGGGGCTATCGCCTTGGCGCTCAACATGCTCGGACTCGTTAACCCGGTCCTAGCCATGATTTCAAGTCTGTTTCTCCTGCCTATGCTCTACGTGGGGCTCGGAACGCTTGCCGAAGCAGAGCCTGGACTCCGATTCACTCAGGCCCTTAGGCTTGCTTTGTCGGGATGGCCGCGCATGCTCGCCCTCGGAAGCATGATGGTCCTACTCCTATTGGGCCTATCTATCGTGCTTGGGGTATCGCTTTCTGCGCTTTACGGCGACCAGCTTCAGCGCTTGACTGAAAGCTACGCTCAGAATCCCGAAGGTCTGGTTAAGGCCTTGACCGATGAAGTAGATTGGTCAACGTCCGCCTATGGGCTTTCAGCATTGGCCCTATTCACTTTGGCAAGTACCACCCTTTTTTGGCTTGCGCCCTTGGCCCTGGTCTACCGCAACATGGGTGTTCTACAGTCCTTAACTTGGAGCGTTAAGGTTTGCGCTGCTTCGTTTGGAACCTTGCTCCCCTCCGTGCTCCTTTGGGCCGTGCTGTCGTTGGTCAGCGGAGCCCTTGTCGGGCTCAATATTCTCATTTGGCCGCTTACTGCGCTTTTTCATTTTTATTGCTTCCAAACCCTAGGTAAGCAAGGTGCTTAGGTCGTACCTTTGCACCCGAATTCAGAATTACTCCATTCCGCACAACCATGGCGAACGCAAAAGGTAAAATTGCCCAGGTCATTGGCCCTGTAGTAGACGTCTACTTCGAAGACGCACAGGCCCTTCCAAAAATCTATGACGCGTTGATTGTAACGCGACCCAACGGACAGCAAGTGATCCTTGAAACCCAGCAGCACATTGGTGAAGACACCGTGCGCGCGGTTTCGATGGACTCCACCGACGGCTTTACCCGCGGCCAAGAGGTTGTTGCTTTGGGCCAGCCCATCGCGATGCCGACCGGCGAGCAAATTCGCGGTCGCGTATTCAACGTGGTCGGAGCCGACATCGACGGCATTGGCGGAATCGACATGTCTAACGGAGGTCTCGCCATTCACCGCGCGGCCCCGAAGTTTGAAGATCTTTCAACCGCTACCGAGGTGCTCTTGACGGGCATCAAGGTCATCGACCTCATCGAGCCCTACGCCAAGGGAGGTAAAATTGGTTTGTTCGGGGGTGCCGGTGTAGGTAAGACCGTACTCATCCAGGAGCTCATCAACAACATCGCCAAGGGCCACGGCGGACTTTCGGTGTTCGCCGGCGTCGGTGAGCGCACCCGCGAAGGAAACGACCTGCTCCGCGAAATGATCGAGGCCGGCATTATTCGCTACGGCGAAGACTTCATCCACTCAATGGAGGCTGGATCATGGGACCTCAGCAAAGTCAACAAAGACGAGCTCAAAGAATCTAAAGCAACCTTCGTGTTCGGTCAAATGAACGAGCCTCCGGGTGCCCGTGCCCGTGTAGCCCTTTCGGGCCTAACTATGGCCGAGTACTACCGCGACGGCGAAGGAAGCGGTCAGGGTAAAGACATCCTGTTCTTCGTAGACAACATCTTCCGCTTCACCCAAGCAGGTTCTGAGGTGTCGGCCCTCCTCGGCCGCATGCCTTCGGCTGTAGGCTACCAACCGACTCTGGCAACCGAAATGGGCTCGATGCAGGAGCGCATCACCTCAACCAAGTCGGGTTCGATCACCTCCGTACAAGCGGTATACGTACCGGCGGACGACTTGACCGACCCTGCTCCGGCAACCACCTTTGCCCACTTGGATGCTACCACGGTACTGTCGCGCAAGATTTCGGAGTTGGGCATCTACCCGGCCGTAGATCCACTGGACTCTACCTCGCGCATCTTGACCCCCGAGGTCGTGGGTGCGGAGCACTACGCTTGCGCACAGCGCGTTAAAGAGCTTTTGCAGCGCTACAAGGAGCTTCAAGACATCATCGCCATCTTGGGTATGGAAGAACTTTCTGAAGAAGACAAGATGGTCGTGCACCGCGCCCGCCGCGTTCAGCGCTTCCTTTCTCAGCCCTTCCACGTTGCCGAGCAGTTCACCGGCATCCCAGGTGTATTCGTAGACATCAAGGAAACCATCAAAGGCTTCACGATGATCATGGACGGCGAGCTCGACAAGTACCCGGAGGCGGCGTTCAACCTCAAAGGTTCGATTGAAGAGGCCATCGCAGCCGGCGAAAAAATGCTTGCAGAAGCCTAATACGCCCAGAGAATGTCCCTTCACGTCGACATCATTACTCCCGAGCGCAACCTGTTTTCAGGAACCGCTACGGCCGTGCAACTACCCGGGACCGAAGGTTTGTTTCAAATCCTTACTGATCACGCTCCCATAATGGCCGCATTGACCTCGGGCCGAGTCAAGATTGACACGGCAAAAGGTAGCGAGTTCGTAGCCATCAATGGCGGTGTCGTCGAAGTATCAGGCAACACCGTCACCGTACTTGCTAAGTAAGTTGACGTACGGATCCTAATTCCTTGGCCCGGGCTATTTGCTCGGGCTTTTTTTTGGCGCTGACGGCTACCTTCGCGGCATGTACGGCGACTCGTTTAATCCGGTATCCTGGTGGTGGTACGCCTTGGGCGTTGCTGGACTTTGGGTGCTCGCCGTGCTCTGGGTTCCTAATGCCCAAGGGCGACGTCGCGTCATGCGTTGGAGCCTTCAGCTTTGGGTTGAAGGTTGGCCTGTAGCATGGGGAAACGCCATTACACTTTTGTCCATGGGCCTCGCCGTGGGTCTCCTTTATGTGAGTGCGGGGCTAAATCCCGTACGTTCTGGAATCGTGCTGCTCGCACCTTGGCTCGTGCACAGTGTGGCAGGCTTCATTTGGAACGCAGTACGAGCCCACCAAGCATACCATCAGTTTCGCATGGTCCTTGTACCGTTGCTTTTAATTCTTGCGGTCCCCTTTGCGTGGTGGCGAGCTGCAGGTCAAGAACCCCACCCCAACCTTAGTCTTGGTCTGCTCGCATTTGTATTCGGCGCCCTTTATTTAACTTCCTTATTTCGCGCCGCTTATATTTATGTAACCTCGGGGCCCGGTCCTTTATACTTTAGAATTGCGTACCTTTGCGCCCTGGAAGCGATTCCCTGGTTATGGATCTATCATTGGCTGAGCGCAAACGTAAAGTAAAGAGCATTCTGGTCTCCCAGCCGGAGTCACAGGCGGGCAATAACCCCTACATGCTCCTGGCCGAAAAGCATAAGCTCAAGATTGACTTTCGTCCTTTTATCCAAGTCAAAGGCGTGTCTGCTGCGGAATTCCGCAAAGACAAAATCGCCCTAGGTGACTTTAAGGCCTTTATTTTTACGAGTCGCAATGCGATTGACCATTTCTTTCGCATGTGTGAAGAAATGCGCGTTGCCATCAACCCCGAGTGGAAGTACTTCTGCACCTCTGAAGCCGTAGCGTTCTACTTGCAAAAGTTTGTTCCGTACCGCAAACGCAAGATTTACCCCGCCAAGTCAAACATTAATGACCTGGTTCCGACGCTGAAAAAGCAGCGCGGAGAGCACTTCTTGATGCCCACGTCTGATGTGCTAAATCCTGAGGTGCCCTCGGCCCTCGAGTCGGCCAACATCAAGTGGACCCGTGCGATAATGTACCAAACCGTGGCTTCTGATCTTAGTGATTTGAACGAAGTCAAGTACGACATGCTTGTGTTTTTCAGTCCCGAGGGCATCAAGTCACTGTTTAAGAATTTTCCCAACTTCGTGCAAGATGGCACCCGCATCGCCGCCTTTGGGAGCACCACGCACCAAGCCGCCCGCGAGCACAACTTGATCTTGGACGTTCCGGTTCCCTCGCCCAAATTCGCCTCAATGGCCCAGGCCCTCGAAGCCTACGTCGACGAAGCCAACAAAAGCAAGTAATGCTGGACGTGCGCTTCCCCCGCGAGGAGCGCTTGAAGTCGCGAACCTCCATCGGGCTCCTTTTTAGCCGATCATCCCGAAGTACGGGAGATTCCGGATTGCGCCTAATTTGGACCGCCTCGCCCGAACCACTGGATCGCGGTGTTCAGGTACTGGTCGCTGCGCCAAAAAAGCACTTTAAGCGGGCGGTAGTCCGCAACCGAATAAAGCGTTTGCTGCGCGAAGCATGGCGCTTGGAACGCGGGGCGCTTCCACAAGAATGGCTGCAAGCCCAACAACCAAAGCTCCTCGGTTTGATTTATTCCGGGCCAGAAGAGCCGAGCCTTAGCACGCTTAGAGCGACGTTGCGCGGCCTGCTCGACCGCGCCAAATGGTGAGCTAGCGCCGGGTGCCGTCAATGCGCCGAGGCAAGCTGTGGTAGAGCACAGCGGCAACAAGCACCACGCCCATCGCCCGCTCAAGCATGGACTCGGTTGCGAGTAAAAATACTAGGGTGAGCGCCAAAGCTTGGGCGCCTCTATTCCACGACGATTTTTGCGCGCAGAAGGCAAGACCTAAGGCCCAAAGACCCAATCCATACAGTCCGATTCCCGCCCAGAGCTGCAAAAATTGGTTGTGCACGTTGAGGTGGCGCTTCAGTCCAAAGCGGTAGTTCTGCGCTCGGTAGCGCTCCTCAAGGTGGGCTTGCACGGCGTCCACGCCAACGCCCCGCCACGGGTCGTTCGTGATTACGGCCCAGGCTGCTTGGGCCTGAACCACCCTCGTGTCAACTGAACCTGTCGCCCAGTAGGGATCAGTCTTGGTCAGCTTGCCCAGGCTACGCTCAGAGGGCACCAAGGCTACGGCCGTGATAAGCACTGCGGCGAGGGCAATTCCCCACGATAGCGACCCCCTGCGACCACCCGCTGGGCCTCGCCCCGAATACCACCACAGCCCACCGAGTACCACCGCCACCAAACCCATTCGGCTTCCGGCAAGTACAGCGACCAATGCAAAAAGCCCGAGAACTACCGGCCGTACCGCACCCTGAAAGCGCAAGTCGGTGACCAATGCTGCCGCTGCAAGTCCGAGGTACAGCGTCAAGTAGCTGTGCTGGTGCGCCAGTTGCGCAAAATCGCGGTAAAACAGCGGGCCCCAGCTTTGGCTTTGCAACGCCGCAAACCCACCGTTGCCCAGGAGCACGAGCGAAACCAGGATTCCTCCCGCAATAAGGCCCTCGTGCCACGCGCGGTGCTGTCGGCGAAGAGCCAGCGGCACCCAGAGTAGGGGCGACCATCGCAGCAGTGTTTCGATACTCGCCGCCTCGGTCCACAGCGCGCTCGCTGCGACGGCGGCAAAGCCCGACCACAGGGCCACGTCGACGGGCAGCGCCTTCCATCGCCCGCGAGCCGCGACCAGCGAAAGCAGCGCGGCCAACGCCAGCGCCACCCCCGTTCCGAGGTCCCACCAGGGCAGCAAAATCGCCGCGGCCCGAATCAAAATGGCGATAAATTGACGCTCCACGAGCAGAAAGATAGCCTAAAGACCGTGGGCGGCCAAGCGGGGCAGCCGGGGCGAGAGTCCCGTAAGCACCTCATAACTAATGGTTCCGCAGGCTGCGGCCACCGACTCAAGGGTCACGTGGCGACCTAAAAGCTCGACACGGTCACCCACCGCCAGCGGCACCCCGGTGGCGTCGACCATCAGCATGTCCATGCAAACCCGGCCCACAATCGGCAGGTAGCAACCGTTGGCGTAGGCCCGGCCCACTCCGTTGCTCAAGGCGCGCGGAATTCCGTCAGCATACCCAATGGGCAGCGTGGCAATCACCCGCTCGCGGTCGGCGGCGTCAGTAGCTCCGTAGGAAATGCCTTCGCCTGCAGGCACGTGGCGAATTTGGCTGACCGTAGTGGTCACATGCACCACCGGCTGCAGGGCCTGTGCGTCGCGGGCATCCAGCGAGGCTCCCATCAGCCCAATACCTAAGCGGACCATGTCGCCCGCCGCCCAAGGATGCCGCGCCACCGCCGCCGTGTTGGCCATGTGGCGCCAAATTTTCGTTCCAAGCCCCGTCTCGAGTTGGTCGGCAAAGTGGCTGAACTGCGCCCACTGCTGGCGCGTGAACACATCGTGATGCTCGTCTTCAGCCGCCGCGAAATGGCTCAGCACCGACGCCACCCGCACCCCCGGAATCGCCCGAACCGCCTCGGCCACCGCGCGGCCTTCGTGCGGAGCAAACCCCAGCCGATGCATTCCCGTGTCGACCTTGATGTGAACCAGCACCTCACCCAGGGACTCGGGGTGCCGTGCAAAGGCATCGCTAAACGCCCGAAGGCGTTCCCAGCTGAAAATCTCGGGCTCCAACCGGTAGCGGAGCATCAATTCAAACGAAGGATCTCCCGGATTCAGCACCATGATGGGCGTGCGCACTCCGGCTTCGCGAAGTTCGCGGCCCTCCTCGGGGTAGGCCACGCCGAGGTAATCCAACCTATGCCGCTCGAGGGCACGGGCCACCGGAACCGCTCCGAGCCCATAAGCGTTGGCTTTGAGCATCGCCATAATGCGCGTACCCTGCGGCAGCAGCGAGCGGTAGTGCCGCAAATTCGCGGCCAGCGCGTCGACGTCGAGCTCCACCATGCTGTCGTGCTGTCGGGCGAGTCGTTCCTCTAAGGCGGACTCCACGCCGTGTCCTTTGAGCAACACCGCGCCTTCGGTACCCAAATCGGGCGCAGGGTCGTGGGGGGCGCAGACCACAATCTTCAGCCCGGGCATTTGTGCGGACCAGCGCGCCACCGGCTCGGTCCACCGCTCCGGATGGGCGGTGAAGATCAAGGCCGTCTTGGGCGTAGCCGCCTCCTGCGCCAGCAGTTCTAAGGCCTCGAAGGCCGAGGCCTCGTCGAGCGCGTAGCGGTCGACGAGCAGCGCGCCGCCGCCCCAGCGGGCGGCGCGCCGTTCCACGCGCAAGGGTCCGCGCGGCCGCTGGTCAAAATCGTGCGGAATCCGGCCCAGCTCGTAGCAGGCGGCCAGCGCGAGCTGCGCGTTGGACCGCTCGGCCTCTGATTCGGTCGGAACCGCAAATTTTTGTCTGTCGGGGCCGACCCAAAATCCGGCTTCGGTGCGCAGCACCGAGCCCGCCGGGCGCAACGTAATACCGGGAATCCCTGCCTCGGGGGCGCCCTCACCCGTGCCCGTTCCGCGGTCGGGAACCAGCACCGACGCTACCCCGGCAAACAGCGACAATTTTTCGGTGAGCTTGGCTTCGCGGCTGGCGAAGCCGGCGTCGTGGGCGTCGCCGAGGCCCGTGAAGATTCCTTGGGTGGGCTTCAACCAGGGCGTGAAGCGCGCCATGTCGCCCGCCTCTGAGATGCCGACTTCGACGATCCACATCGAGGCGTCCAGCGCAAAGTGCAGCACCGAGAGGGGCACGCCGAGCTTGGAGTTGTAGCTGCGGGGACTGCGGGCGACCGTCGGGTCGCCCAGAAGGTGGGCCAGAAGTTCTTTGACGCTGGTTTTTCCGTTGGAGCCGGTCACGGCTACCACCGGGCCGCGGTACGCGGCCCGGTGGGACCGCGCCAAGGCAAAGAGGGCCGCCCAAACGTCGTCGACCAGGAGCACGTCGAGATCTGGAACCGCATGCTCCGCCCATGATGTGCGGGCGACCACGGCGGCCACGCACCCGCGCTCCAAGGCCTCGGCCAGGTGACGGTGTCCGTCGCCCGAGGGCGTGGTTAAGGCCCAAAAAAGGGCTGGCTCGGTTTGGGTAGTTCGCGAATCAGTCGCCATGCGGCGCACCCACGCATCGGGGTTGGCCGCCCGAAGCTCAGCCTGGAGCACTTCGGCAAGCTGCCGCAACGTCCAACTCGGCGCCGTCACGTTTAGGTATTTTGGTTGCGTTCGCGCACAAACTCAGCGCGCGATAGCGGTTCATAGGTGCGCCGGTCGCCCAGCATCACCTGGGTCGAATCGGGCGTCAGCCGGTGCGAATAGTGCGCAAGTTCTCCGCTCCGCACGCAGATTGCGTGCACCTTGGTGACATACTCAGCTACCGCCATGAGTTGGGGCATGGGTCCGAAGGGGACTCCATTAAAATCCATGTCGAGGCCGGCGACAATCACGCGCTTACCGCTATCTGCAAGCGCATTGGCTACGTGCACGATTTCGGCATCAAAGAACTGCGCTTCGTCTAATCCAACCACTTCTGAACCGCTTGCGGCATCTAAAATTTCGCGCGACGAAACCACTGGCCGGGCATCCATGCGCCCTTCATCGTGCGTGACCACCGCGGTGTCGGCGTATCGGTTATCGGTTAGTGGTTTGAAAACCATCACCTTAAGTTGTGCGATTTGCGCACGCTTGAGGCGGCGAATGAGCTCCTCGGTCTTACCCGAAAACATGGAGCCCGCAATCACCTCAATATGCCCGGAACGGGGCGCTCGCTCTTGGAACATTTCGTACTTTTCCACTTCTGCTAAACTACGGCTTTCCACCATGAGCACCGCCCTCTCTTCGGCCCTTTCTGGCCTCCAATCTGCCCTTCATTCTGAGGTGCCCAACGCGGCCGACCTCCAACTCCTCGAATCGCTCTTGGTGCAGGCGCATCAAGCGAAATTCCGCGCCGAAGTAGCCGCTGCTAAGGCTCAGGCCGAAGCCCAATTTGCCGCCACCCAGGCCGAGCTCGCACAAGCTCAAGCCGCAGCCCAAGCCGCCGCTCAAGCCCAACTCCAAGCCCAGCTCGCCGCCCTACAGGCCGCAGCCGAGTCGCGCCTCGACGCCGCGCTAACCGACCACCTAGCCACCCTGAGCGAGCAACCAGCAAGCAGCAGCCAGCAATCAGCAACCAGCAGCGAGCAGCTAGCAACCAGCAGCGAGCAACCAGCAGCAAGCAGCGAGCAACCAGCAACCAGCAGCGAGCAACCCGCAGCCAGCAACGAGCAACCAGCAACTAGCAACCAGCAACCCGCAGCGGCCAAGTCGGTCAATGCGCGCTACGCCAACCTGAACGCTGGTTTGAACGATCGCCTTGCGTTTGTGAAGCACCTTTTTGGCGGAGACGACCACGATTACCAGCGCATCGTGGCCTACCTGGCGA
>Ga0194120_10009421_pt1 | contig 12377 bp, 10 predicted proteins | sample TA2MahCa65mmetaG_FD_148642 | JGI IMG/M metagenome (GOLD analysis project Ga0194120, IMG submission 148642) | Freshwater microbial communities from Lake Tanganyika, Tanzania - TA2015019 Mahale Deep Cast 65m | ecosystem: Environmental > Aquatic > Freshwater > Lake | place: Tanzania: Lake... | reverse complement strand
GATGGCCCCGCGAAGCTCGGTCTCGGCGGCCGGATCGCCCAGCTGCGCCAGCAAGGCCCCGAGCACGATGCGGGCAAGGATGCCGGCGTCGTCGGCCCCGGCGGCCTCGGCCTCGGCCACGGCGGCGCGAGCCTCGGCCAGCGCCTGCCGCGGCGCAGAGTGCACCAGGGCCGTCGCGAGTCCCGCGCGGCCGTAGATGGCGGACTCCGGCGCGCCCACCTCCTTGTAGGTGGCCACGCAGCCCCGCCAGGTTTCAGGCGCCTCCGGCGAGGAAGGGCCGAGCGCCCGGGCAAGCGTGCACAGGGCCCCGGCGCGGGCGTAGGGGTTCTTGGCGCGATCGGCGGCGTCGAGCGCCCGCCGCGCCTCGTTCTCGGCGGCGCCGATGGGCGCGAGATCAGGCATCGCCAGCCAGTCCTGCGCCACGTTGTTGCGCGCCGTGGCTTCCACGTAGGCGTCGCCCTCGGCGGCGGCGAGGCTCACCATGCGCGCCCGGTAGGCCCGGGCGTCGTCGGCGCGCGCGGTGAGCTCGGCCACCCCGGCGAGCACGTGCAGCACCAGGAGGCGAAGCTGGTAGGGGCCAGCCGGGAAGGCGCGAAGCTCGGCCTCGCGGGCGAGCGTCCACGCCCGCTCGAAGTCACCGCCGGTGCGCCAGAGGTGGCGTGCCAGCTGCGCGCGGGCGGTGGCCACCACGATCTCGTCGCCGCCGGTCTCGGCATCGGCGAGGGCGGCGTCGAGGATGCCCGCCACCTCGATTGCGCTCGTCCCCCGGTGCCAGCGGAAGTTGGCGAGGCCAAAGCGCGCCTGCGCCCGCCCGCTCCCGGCGGCGTTCGCCGCGCCCTGTCCCCGGTACTCGGGGCCGGAGAACGCAGCGATCGCCGCATTGTAGGCGGCCTCGGCCTCGGGCTTGCCCTGATCGGACAGCAGGTGACCCATCACCACCATCGCCCAGGGGTCGCCCGTCGCCACCCCGGACTGCAAGTCGTCGCGGGCGGCCTGCCAGTCGGCGCCCTTGCGCGCCGCCATGTAGGTGCAACGCCAGGCGAGGTAGCCATCGGCTTCGGTTGCGCGCGCGTCGCGACAGGCCGCGATGGGGTCGGCCGCCATCGAGAGCGCGAGGGCGGCCAGGAACAACTACTGGACCACCACGCCGTAGGTGGACGACCGGGCGTGACGCCCGTCGGGCAGCAGGCTTTCTACCTGCCAGAACAGCTCCTCGCCGGGCTCGGCGCCGCGAAGTTCCTCGGCCGGCACCAGGTGTGACGTCGTCTCGATCGGCCCCGACGCGTACAACAGCGTGAGATTGCGGTCGGTCACGGTGAGGATGTACCAGGTGCCGGCTGGCCCGGCCGACCATTCGAGCGTGAACGCCTGGCGGGGCAGGGTGGCGCCCTCGGCTACCAGGGCGGTGGAGGCGCCGGGCTCGGCCACGGCGCGCATCGGGTCGTCGAGCGGCTCGCCCCGCAGGGTGAAGAGTGCGAGCGCCGCGAGCGGGAGCGCCACCGCGGCGGCGACCCACCAGTGGCGCGGACCGGCCACCACGTTGCCCGCGATTGGCCCGTGGACCTCGCGCGCCAGTCGCCAGTCCTCGCTGCACGCCCCGCAGGCACGGAGGTGGTCGACGATCTTCGACACCTCGGTGGCCGATAGTTCGCCGCTCGCCGCCGAGTAGAGACGGTCGGGCGCGGGGCAGCCGGGCGCCACCTCGCGCGGCGCGCGCGCCCAGCGATCGCGGAGACGATCGTCGCCGGTCATGGCGCCACCCCCTTGCCGAGCAGGCACTGCCTCAGGTCGTCCAGCCCCCGGTACACCCAGTTCTCCGCGTTCTTCGGCGTGGTGTCGAGGAGGCGCCCAACCTCGGGGACGGTGTGTCCCTCGAGGTAGAGACCCACCGCCGCGCGGCGGTTGTCGAGCAGCCCAGCGAGGCAGTCGCGAATCGCGGTGGCCACCGCCCGGTCGTCCGCCTTTCGCCCTGGATCGGCCGACGGATTTTCAGCCTTCACCTCGGGTAGTTCCTCGGAGGCCACGGTGCGCATCGCCCGCCGCCGGCGGATCTCGTCGATGGTGGCGCAGTAGGCCAGGCGGTTGAGGTAGGCGGAGTTCACCTCCTGCACGCGCCCGTCGAGGAGCCGCATCATCGCCATCTGCACGATGTCGTCGGCATCGTCGGCCAGCCACGCGGGACAGACCCGCCTGACCGCGGCGAGGAGGCGCCCGCGCACCTCTGCATGATCGGACACGCGCGAGACGCGCGCCGCCGGCGGGGACGACATCGCGCACTCGTAAAATCCGTGCACGGCTGCTGTCAAGGCTCGGCCTCCGCCAACGACCTCTTCAACGGGCTCGACGCGCCCTTCCCCTCACCACTCCACGGCGCCGCGATCGGGCTCCTCGTCGCGGGGCAAGCCCCAGTAGTCGGTCAGGGTGGCCTCGCTGTTGGCGGCGCCGATTACCGGGGAACCGTCGAGCGGGCGCGGCGGGCCGAAGGCGAAGTCGAGCATCGGGTCTTCCTCGTTGTTCTTGATCTCGTAGCCGTCGGGCCAGGGGTCGGCGCCGTTGTCCCACGCGGTGTTCTTGCTGCCGTCGGGGTACACCGCGGGCGTGACCTCGCCGCGTTCGAGATCCACTTCCAGCACGCTCTCGGTGTTGCCCACGAAGATGCTGTTGTCGGCCACCAGGAAGAGGTTGTACTCGCCCGACAGGTCGAGGTCGTACACGCGCGCGTTGTTGGAGAAGGTGCTGTTGAAGGCGCGGACGTCGATGTAGAGGCCGCTGCAGGCGTCGCGAGTCTGGCATCCGCTGGACACCACGTGGATGGCCGGGTCGCCCCCGGCGAGCCAGCTGTCAACCAGGCTGATCCCGCCGTAGCTCTCGTGTACCGCCAGCTCGACGGGCGAGTTGACGAGGCCGCAACGCGTACACGCGAAGTTGTCGATGCCGGTGATCGACGCGTCGACGGCGCTCACGTCGTACCAGTTGGCGGAGCCCGAGGTGATCGCCACGCCGGTGACGGTGAGCCGGTCGAGGGTGGACACCTCGTAGTGGGCGGCCGGGTCGTGGACGATCGTGAGGCCTCGTCCCTGGCCCTTGAGCCCCGCGAGGCGGTCTTCTTCCTCGACCCCGGCCATGGTGAACTCGCCCGCGCCGAGGCAAATGTTCACGTCGCCGTTCTGGACGGCCTCGTCGATGCTGGCGTACACGTCGGGCACGTCGATCGGCGAGCAGCCCTCGATGGGCGGGCCGTCGAGCCCGTCGCAGTCGGCGTCGACATCGTCGCCCGGATGGTCGACGGCGCCCGGGTAGGCGCTGGCGTTGTCGTCGAGGCAGTCGTCGGGGGTGTACACGCCGTCGCCATCGGCGTCCTGGGGGCCGGTGTCGACCGGCTCGCTCGAGTCGCTCACCTTCGATTGCTCGCCGTCGCATGCCAACAGGATTGCCATCCACATGGCCGCCCCGTATCAACCCAGCGGTTAGCGGCGCGGCACATGCAAGAAAGTCCCGCGCCGATGGTCTACCGCGGCCTCACCCTCGACAAGTTCCAGGCCGACGCCATTCGGGCGCTCGAGGCCGGGAACTCGGTGCTCGTCTGCGCCCCCACCGGCACCGGCAAGACGGTCATCGCCGACTGGACGGTGGAGCGCGCCCTCGCGCGCGGCAAGGAGGTGGTCTACACCGCGCCGATCAAGGCGCTCTCCAACCAGAAGTTCCGCGACTACGGCCGCTTGTTCGGGGAGGAGAAGGTCGGGCTGGTCACCGGCGACCTCGTGATCCGCCGCGATGCCCCCTGCCGGGTGATGACCACCGAGATCCTGAGAAACATGCTCCTCGGCGGGGAAACGCTGCCCGAACTCGACGCGGTGGTGATCGACGAGATCCACTTCCTCGACGACCCGGAGCGCGGCACCGCCTGGGAAGAGCTGCTCATCTACCTGCCCGCCCGCGTGCAGATCGTGGGCCTGTCCGCCACGCTGCGCAACGCGCGGCAGTTCGCGGCCTGGCTGGGCCAGGTGCGCGAGCGCTGGGTGGAGGTGATCGAGGAGCACCAGCGGGCCGTGCCGCTCCAGTTCTGGGTGGCCGACGTGGGCGTGGGCCTGCGCTCGCCGAGTGACTTCGCCAAGGCGATGCAGAAGGTGCAGAAGAACGCTCGGCCCGCTCGCCACGGAAAGGGCGGCCGATTCGGCCGCCACGGGCCGCCCCGATCGCCGCCCACCAGTCACCACGACGTGTTCGACCTGCTGGTGGAGCGAGACTTCCTCCCCTACCTCTACTTCTGTTTCTCGCGTAAGAACGTCGAGAACTTTGCGCGTTCGCTCGGCCAGCGGCTGCGGAAGTCACTGCTGGACAAGCCCGCCCAGGCCGAGATTGGCGCGCGCCTCGACGCCTTCGCCGCCAGCGACGCCGGCAACGCGCTCGAGCCCGAGCTGCGTGCCCTCTACGAGCGAGGCGTGGCCTTCCACCACGCGGGTCTCAACGTGCAGCTCAAGGCGCTGGTCGAGGAGCTCTACGAGGCGAGGCTCATCAAGGTGCTCTACTGCACCAGCACCTTCGCCCTCGGCATCAACATGCCCGCGCGCACCGCCGTGTTCGACGGGCTGCGCAAGTACGACGGGCGCTCCCTGCGCCCGCTCACCACCCGGGAGTTCATGCAGAAAGCCGGCCGCGCCGGGCGCCGCGGGATGGACGAGGTGGGTCACGTGGTGATCCGCACCGACGCCGAGGAGTGGCAGTACAACGAGCGCTCCCTGCACACCTACCTGCGCGGCGAGCCCGAGCCCGTCCGGTCGAGCTTCGCGCTGTCCTTCAACTCGATCGTCAACCTGCTGGAGCGCGCCGGGCGCGACCACATCCGCGAGGTGGTCGACCGGAGTTTCCTCGCGTTCACGCTGCAAGGCGAGGTGAAGCGCCTGGAGCGCGACGCGAACGTGCTCGCGGCGCAGGCCGACCGGCGCAGCCAGAAAGACGCCGAGAAGATGGCCAAGCGCGCCGAGCGCGCCTCGGGACGCGTGTGGGACGACGTGGAGGCCCGGATCGGCTTCCTCACGCGGATCGGCTACCTCGCCGGCGACGCCAGCCTCAACGCCGGTGGGCGCGTGCTGCGACACGTTCAGATCGAGGAGATCTTCGTCACCGAGATGGTGCTCGACGGCCTGCTCGAGGGGCTCGACGCCGGGCGACTGTTCGGGCTGCTCTGCGCCGTCAACAAGGAATTCGGTCGCGACGTGCGCGTGCGGCTGCGCATCAAGGGCGACGATCTCGACGCGATCCGCGCCGTCGAGAAGATTCGCCGCGGCGAGGTGGTGCGCGAGAGCGAGTTCATCACCCGTTCCGAGGTGTGCTGGTGCCCGGAGATGATCCCCTTCGGTCGCATGTGGGCCGAGGGCAAGAGCCTCCCGGAGTTGATGAGCTACCTCGAGTCGGCGGCCGACATCTCCGGCGACCTCGTGGGCGCCTTCCGCCGCGCCAAGGACCTCGCGGGACAGCTCCTCGACGTGTGGGCCGAGGAACCCGAGCGCATCGCGATGATCCGCAAGCTGCTGAAGGATGTGAGTCGCGACGAGGTCCTCGTCGTGGACTAGCTCCCCACGCCGCGCTCCTACCGCCTACTGCCTACGGCCTACCGCCTACCGCCTACCGCCTACCGCCTACAGCCTACTCCCCGCAGCCTGGAAGCTCCGCTTCCGCGTAGTCTCCTCCCCCCTCCCTCGTGTCTTCCACCACCGGGACCACCGCGAACGGGGCGCGCGCGTCGACGTCGGCGCGGCGGTAGCGCCCGGTCCAGCCGTACTCGACGAGATCGGTGCTCGCGAGGCCGGCAAGGTCGATGTCGCCGTACTCGAGGGCCACGCGCGCCGCGTCGGGCCACATGAAGGCCTCGGCCAGCCACTCGGCGCGATCGTGCGCCAGGTCGCCGGGCCACGCCACCCCGGGCACCGCCGCGCGCGCCTCGTCAGAGCGCGCGGTCGCGACGCCGACTTGCTCTACGAACCGAGCATAGTCCACGTAGCCCTCGGCGCTCTCGTTGTCGGGCGTGCCCGTTTGAAGGCGGTACTCGTGGCACCAGCGGCACTTCCCGGGCTGCCCGGCCGGGCCGACCGTGGCGGCGGGGGCGAGCGCGCCGGTCTCGTCGTAGACCGCGTAGCGGAACTGCCCATTCGGCATGAGTGACACCGCCTCGTGCTCCGTCGCGACGAAAGTACCCTCGGCGATCTCGCCCTCGCCCTCCCCGGCCACGAAGAGCACCGCGTCGAGGGTGGCCGGGTTGGCGGTGTAGCGGACGAGGCGGTCGCCCGCGAGCAGCAGCGAGGTGGTGACAGCGTAGTGCTCGACGTCCGGCGGTTCCGGTCGCGACAGGCATGCCCCGGTGATGGCGTAGTAGCGCCAGGGCTCGTAGAGCGTGCGCAGCAAGAACCGCCCGAGGTCCACCGCCCCATGGGCCTCCGCCTCGGCACTGCCCGCGAGCTCGGCCCGCGCCGGCTCCAGCGCGCCCTCGGCAAGCCCCAGCGCAGACAAGTCGAGGTCGAACACCACCTCGTCGCGCTGCGCGCGCACCACCTGGAGCGCACCGTCGCCGGGGACGGCGCCGAGGTCGGAGAGCGCCCACCACAGGCCTTCCTGGGCGATCACCCAGCTTTCTCCAGGATAGCCCTGGAGCCATCGCAACCGCAGGCTGTCGCGCGTCACGGGCGGACCATCCAGCGTGGCGCCAGCGCAGGCGAGGAAGAGAATCACCCCGCGAGGATCTCCGCCAGCCTCGCCCACCACGCGACGCTGTCGACCTTCTCGCCGGTGCCGACCACCACGCGCTCGTCGTCGACGATCAGCGAGTCGGCGGCCAGCTCCGCGCGCGGACCCGGGACGACCACCCGGCCACCATCGAGCACCCAGGCCCGCACGACGCTCGGCCGGTCGTCGAGGACGACATCGTCCACCGTGCCCAGCTCCACGCCTCGGCGCGCCACCACCTTTCGGCCGGCCCAGTCGCCGAACCAGGCGCGGCCGGCAGTGCTGGCGGCGCGGTGCCCCTCGCGCTCGACGATCGCCTCGTCCCGTACCAGCACGTAGTCGCGACCCAGGAGCACGACGTTGCCCGCGGCCACGCCGCGCGCCCCGCCCCAGAAACCGGGCGCGCGCAGGCGGAAGCCGAGCACCGCGAGCGAGTCGATCTCGAACTGGAAGTCGTCGAGCTTCCCGGCGTAGCCCCCCTCGGCGAGGGTGACGACGGGCAGGCCCTTCGTCGCGTTGAATACCCTCATCGGCGCGGGCGCCACAGGGCCGCGTAGTCCATCCTGTTCTTGCGACGATAGTGATCGGCCGACCAGCCCGCAGGGTCGCGAAGCAAGAACCAGAGCCGAGCGAGACGCGCACACATGAGGCCCCAGGATAGCCCGGCGACGATGGCTTCACCCCTCGTCGACGCCGGCCTGCTGCCCTGGGCCGACCTGCCCTACGAGGAACAACTGGCGCGAAAACTCGCTTTCGTCCGGGGGGCCTTCGAACGCCGCCGCATCGCGGCCCCGGTGGAGGCGGCGTTGCCCTCGCCGAGGCGCACCGGCGCCCGCGCCCGGTTGAAGTTCCAGGTCGAAAGTGGCCAGCTAGGCTTTCATCGGCCGGGCACCCACCAGTTTCTCCGGCCGGCAATCGATGACCTTGCCCGCCCCGAGATCGTCGCCGCCGCGGCGCTGCTGCGGCCCACGGCCGGCGAGGTGGAGCTGCGCAGCGACGGCGAGCGCGTGGTGGTCGACGCCACCGCGCCCACCCGTGGGCTCCCCGACGTCGCCATCAAGGGACGCCCCGTGGCGGGGAACCCCGCGCTCACGGTCGACGGGCTGCGCGTGTCGCCGGGTGCCTTCTACCAGGTGAACCTGGAGGTGAACCGTGCGCTGGTCTCGCTCGTCGACGAGTGGATCCGCGGCGCCGAGGCGCTGCTCGATCTCTACGGCGGCATCGGCAACCTGTCGCGCGCCGCTCACGCCCGGGGCACGCCGGTGACGCTGGTGGAATCGAACCCGGCGAGCGTGGCCGACGCGCGTCACAACCTCGCCGGGGCCGCGGTGATCCGGGGCGACGCGAGCCGCTTCGAGCCCGGATCGGCGGTGTACGACGTGGCCGTGCTCGACCCGCCGCGGCAGGGCGCCCCCGGGGTGCTGCCCCGGGTCGCGACCACCCGGCCCCGGGCGATCGTGTACGTGTCGTGCGACCCGGTGACGCTGGCCCGCGACGTGGCGGAGCTCGGCAACACCTACGAGATCGAGCGCGCGGTCCCCCTCGACATGTTCCCGGGCACCGAGCACGTCGAGTGCGCCTGCCTGTTACGACGGACCACTCGAGGCAGCGGGCCTACTCGAACCAGCCGTAGGTGAAGGCGTAGCACATCTCAGCCGTGCTCTCCTCGCCGAAACGCACCTTCTCCGGCGGATCGTTGTACTGGTAGGGACTGTCGGCCGAGTTGTCCCAGGTGCAGGTGAGCGTGACCTCGTCGCCCGCGTCGATCACCACCTCCTCCTTGTAGAACGCGCTCACCTGGTTGTGGAAGTCCCAGGGCGTGGCATCGACCATGCAATCGGGGCCGGCGCTCATCTCGAAGGCGCGGCCGAGCAGGTGCATGTGCGGGAAGACGCCCTGCACGTGGAAGGTGCCGTAGTCCTCGCGCCAGGTGAAATCCATCCCCGCCTGGTAGGCGGGGTCGTCGGCGGGGATGGTGAAGCGCTCGGTGCCGAGCGGGTAGACGATCGCCGCGTGCTCGGGCTCCTCGCCCTGCGTCGTGAAGCCGTAGCCGCTGAGATCGGACTCCCCCGCCCGGGTACCGTCGCCGTAGTAGTGCATGTTGAGCACGAGGCGAGCGTGGTCGTCGAGCCGCATCGCCGTGCCCTCGGGCAGCACCATGGGCCCGCCCCCCGGCGCCCAGCCCACCCAGAAGTCCCAGCCGCTCTCGCCGAGGCCGCCACAGGCGAAGCCGGAAGGGTCGCTGCTCACCTCCACGTCGTCGTCGACCTCGTACAGCACGACGTGGTGAACGATCTTGGGGTTGCCGATGATCGGCTCCACCCCGGTGATCCACACCGGCTCCTCGTTGCCAAGCTCCAGCAGGAAGCAGCGGTAGTCATTGCCATCGGAGGAGAAGTCCGGCGTGTAGGCCACTTGTTGCCAGAGCTCCACATCGTAGGGGGCGATCGTGGGGATGGCGTCGTCGCCGGTGGCGTAGCCAACGTCATCGCCGAGGGGGGCTCCGCCGTCGGCCCAGGCGCTGATGGTGGCAACCTCGGCGGCGCTGAGCGTCATGCGCTCGCTGCCCTCGTAGTCGCGACAGCTGGGATCGGGCGCCGGGGGCGGCATCTCGCCGTTCTGCACGCGCTCGGCGACGGTGGCGGCGATGGCCTGGACGAAGGCCGGGTCTTCGAAGCTGGTGGCGATGCCACTGGCGTTGTGGCAGCGCAGGCAGGCGCGGTCGACGATCGGGCGGACATCGACGCTGTAGGTAGGAACGTCGCTCGCGGCGACGCTATCGCCGGCAGCGGGCTCGGTCGCGGGACAGCCGAGCATCCAGGTGAGCAGCATCACGGACTCCACGGGGGCCGGCGACCATAGCTTCACGTTAGGCCGCGCCGCATGATTCGCTCCCTGCTCGGTTTCCCGGTGCGCGCCGTCAAGAAGTTGCTCGGTCGCGACAAGAAAGCGCCCGTCGCCGCGAGCGAACCGGCCCCGCGACCGGCACCCCGTCCCCGCCCGGTGGCGGCGCCGGAAGACGGCGATCACGGCCACTCGCACGGGCACTCGCACGGCCACTCGCACGACCACGGCGGCGGCCACGACCATGGCCACGACCACGGGGGCGCTCCCGCGGCGGCCGGCCCGGTGGGCGAGCACATTCGCGTCACGTTCGAAGACACGCCCAACCCCAACGCGCGCAAGTTCACCTGCTCGCAGACGGTCGTGGAGAAGGGGTCGATCTCCTTCAACGAGGAGGGCGAGGCGCTGGCTCACCCGCTGGGCCGCCACGTGTGGAAGGTGGGCGGCGTGAAGGGCATCTTCGCGGTGAAGGATTTCGTGACCGTCACCAAGGACGGCACCGCCGACTGGAACGCGATGACGCCACACCTGGTGACCGCCATCCGCGCCGGGCTCGTCGAGCGCGACGGGTAGCCCGGGACGGCCCGGGCGGAGCCTCGATCCGGCGCGAGGGGACCCGTCAGCTCAGGTGTTTGCACCGGCCGAGTCTCGTACACTGGCCTGCGGCCAGGGGGGTCGGCCGAAGGCCGACGCAAGCGGAGCGTGCTCGCCCGCGGCGAGCCGCGCCGACAAGGCGCGAGCGGAGCGCGCCCGGGCCCGGAGCCGGGCGACAAGCCCGGCGTGAGGGTCCTGCCGCCACGGGCGTCCCCATCGGCTTCGCTGCGCTACGCGACGGGGCGCGCCCGCGGCGTCACCCCTGCCTCCCGCCCGAGTTCGGCCGGTGCAAACACGGCCTGCCACCCTGCTTGGCGGCGGCCCCGCCCGGGCCTCGATCCCGGAAGCCCACGGCCCACGGCCTAAAGGCCACCGCCGACGCCGCACGGCCCACCGCCGACGCCGCACGGCCCACCGCCGACGGCGCACGGCCCACCGCCTCCGGCCTACAGCCTACAGCCTACAGCCTACAGCCTACAGCCTACAGCCTCCAGCCTCCCTCCTCCCTCCTCACTTCGGCTTCACCGCCAGGTCCACCTCGTAGTCGAGGATCCCCACCGTCCCGCCCACGTCCTTGCTGCCGCTGTACTTGGCGCTGATGCTGCCGTCGCTGTTGAGGGTGCCGGTCCACGTGACCGAGCGGCCGTCGGCCACCATCGAGCCCGACGCGGTGGTGCCCGACACGGTGCCGGTCCAGGACACCGGCATGTTGCCCGAGGCGTCGGGGTTGTTCTTCAGCGTGCAGGTGCCGTTGAGGTAGAGGCGACCGCCGCTCGCGGAGCCGCTCAGCGTGCCATCGCAGGTGTCGGTCTCACCGTAGCTGGCGGCCCGGACGGTGCCCTTGAAGGTGCCGGTGAGGTCGCCGTCGGGCAGGCCGCTGCCGCCCATCGACGAGGAGCCGGAGCCGGAGCCCGTCACCAGCGAGATGTAGTAGTTCCAGTCCCAGCCCGAGCCCGGGTCGGTGTGACAGCCCGAGCCGCCGCCGCCGGAGGACGAGCAGCCGGGAACCTCGTAGTGGCCGATGATGTGGCTGCGGTCCTTCGGGATGCCATAGCGGTCGCAGATGTCGCGCACCAGCGCCGCGCTCTGGCGGTACATCGAGTCGGTGTACCACTTGCCCGGGTCTTCCACGTAGCCCTCGTGCTCGATGCCGATGCTGCGCTCGTTGGTGTCCCAGTGGCCGGCGTGCCAGGCGATGTCTTCCTCGCCCACCGACTGCGTGATCTGCCCGTCGGAGCTGCGCACCACGTAGTGCGCCGACACCTGCGCGCTGCTGTTCTGGAACCAGGAGATGGCGCCGGAGTAGCTGCCCTGCACGGTGTGGATCACCACCCGGTCCACGGAGCTGCGGTTGTCGTTGGTGTAGTTCGACGACGAGGCGGGCACGAAGGCCGCGATGAGCGAGCTGCCAGTGATCGACTGGCGACGCCAGGCCATGTCGACCGGCGCCACCTCGATGAGCTCTCCGTCGTCGGTGGTGACGGCGAGCCCGTACTGGAGCACGTCGTACACCTGCGCCGCGAAACCCTCGGCCACCAGCGGGTCGGCCGCGCCCGAGTAGGCCGCCACCACCGGGTACCACTCCTCGTAGGTGTCGATGACCTCGCCGGTACGGGCCCCTTCCTCGTCTGCCCGGGCGGCGAGCAGCTCCGCACCGGCGTTGAGGTTGGCCTCGATGCTCTCGACCAGCTCCTCCTCGCTCGACCCGGTGAGGGCGGCGGCGTCGGCGAGGGAGGGGTAGCTGCCATCCACCCGGAGGTCCATGATGCCCACGCCGTTCTCGTTGTTCACGGCGCCGTCGCGCTGGTCGAAGCGCGTGAGCGACCAGGCCGTGGCCGCGAGCAGGTCGCGGGGTACCCCGGTGCGCGCCGAGGCGGCGTCGAGCGCCTCGTTGAGCGGACCGGTCTCGGCGGCGGGGAGGCAGGCAGCGAGCAGGGCGGAGAGCAGCATGAGTTCACCCGTGGACGACGAGGGACAACGCAATCCCCGTGCCAACGGGCAAACGCCGATTTTCCTAGCGTGACGGCTCCGCAGGGGCGGGGCATCGGTGCCCCACCGGGGGCGCCGGCACCCCAGCCCGCCGCCGTCACGACGAGCTAGGCACCCATGCCGCGCGTCGCGACTCCCCGGGGAGCTAAACGGCAGCGGCAGGGGTGACTGCGGAGGAGGGGAGAGGGCCACGGCGAGCGTGCTAGCGGCACGCTCGCCGCCGCAGCCCG
>Ga0194120_10009420_pt1 | contig 12378 bp, 8 predicted proteins | sample TA2MahCa65mmetaG_FD_148642 | JGI IMG/M metagenome (GOLD analysis project Ga0194120, IMG submission 148642) | Freshwater microbial communities from Lake Tanganyika, Tanzania - TA2015019 Mahale Deep Cast 65m | ecosystem: Environmental > Aquatic > Freshwater > Lake | place: Tanzania: Lake... | reverse complement strand
GGCCGAAGCACCGCCCGCCGCCGCGGCAGCCGATCCCGCGCCCGGACCCACGCCGGCGCCCGCGCCGATCCCGCGGCCCGAACCCGCCGCGCCCCCCGACCGCATGCCGACGCGCGTGGGCGACATCAGCGAGTTCCCGCCGGGAACGCCCGATGGCATCGTGCGACAGGCGCTGCACTGCGCCATCGATATCGCCGAAGAGTCGTCGGCGTTCCAGTGCTACGCCCAGCTGAACGTCGTCGGCAACCGCGACACCGACATCGCGATCTCGCATCTGCGCAACTACCAGTGGAAGGTGTTCCGTCAGCGTGCAGCGTCGTACGTCTTGGCGGCCAACCCGTTCACGGTGCGCGTGACGCGCCGCGACCCCGAAAACGGCGACGGCAAACACGTCAAGGTGTTCCTGTTCAGCAAGGCCCGCGACTTTCCGGCGCCGATCACGCTGCAAAAGGACGGCAACCGCTGGTGGATCTACTCCAGTTCGCTGTAGCCAACCGCCTCATCCAAGCCGCGCCGTCGTGCGGCCGACCAGCCGCTCCAAGGCACCAATCAGGTCGTCGTCGGCCTTGACGCGGAAGCGCGGCCCCGCCTCGATGTCCACTTCGCCCAGGCCCGCCACGGTCAACCGCACGGTGAGCTTGGCGGGGCCGGCGTGCGCGATCAGCAGGTCCTGAAGATCCTTGATGAACTTGGGTGTGCACTGGTCGTGGCGCAGCCGCAGGTTCAGGCGCGGGGCGTTCTCGGCGACCTTGTCTTGCAACAACTGGGCCTCTTCGATGCGCAGGGCTACCTTGCCCTCTTCGCGGCGGTCTTCGCCTACCTGCAGGCGCAGCCACAGCGGCGCGTCGCTCGACAAGAGCTTGGTGTATTTGGCGTCGTCGTCGAAGCACAGCGCCTCGGCTTGGCCGCTGCGATCCTCGAGCATGCAGATACCCATGCGCCGACCATCGTTGATCGGTCGCTCGCGGTACTGCACCACGATGACGGCCGCGTGGGCGTGGGTGCGCTTCGGTCCTGGTGCGCCGTCCAGGCCGGGGCGTTGGCGCGTCGGTGCATTCTTCAGAAATTCCGGATCCTTGAGCGTCGCGAGCGAGCGCACCTCCATGCGCTGCAGCTCGCGCGCGAACCGATCGAGCGGGTGGCCCGAAACGTAGAAACCCAGCACTTCCTTCTCGTTGGCCAACATCTCGCGCTGGGTCCAGGCAATCTCGGCGGGCGCGTAGCTGTCGGGCCGCTTGGCCCCCGCGTCGCCCGCCAGCGCCCCGAAAAGCGACACCTGCGCTGAATCGCGCTCGCGCTGTTCGTCCTGGGCGCGTTGGATGGCGCGGCTGACGTTGCTCCACAACACATCGCGCGGTTGGCCAAGGGAGTCGCATGCGCCGGACTTGATGAGTACTTCCAATGCTTTGCGATTGACGCGGCGGGCGTCGACGCGGCCCACGAGGTCGAAAAGGCTCGTGAAGGCACCGGCGTTGCGCGCGGTCAACAGTTGATCGATCGCCCCCTCGCCCAGGCCCTTGATGGCGCCCAGGCCAAAGCGGATCTGGCCGGCCACCACCGAGAACGACAGCTTGGACAAGTTGACGTCGGGCGGCAGCACCGAGAGGCCGGCGTTGCGCGCCTGCTGGATGTAGGCGACCACCTTGTCGGTGTCGGCGTGGTCGGCGGTGAGCAGCGCGGCGTAGAACTCGACCGGGTAGTTGGCCTTGAGGTAGGCCGTCTGGTAGGTGATGAGCCCATAGGCCGCTGAGTGCGACTTGTTGAAGCCGTACTCGGCGAACTTGGCCATCAGGTGGTAGATGCCGTGGGCCACCTCGGGCTCGACGCCGCGCTCGACCGCGCCGGCCTTGAACACCTCGCCCCACTTGGCCATCTCCGCCGCGTCTTTCTTGCCCATGGCGCGGCGCAGGTTGTCGGCCTGGCCGAGCGTGAAGCCGGCGAGCACCTGGCTGACCTGCATCACCTGCTCCTGATACACGATGACGCCGTAGGTTTCCGCCAACACCTCGCTGAGCTTGGGGTGGTCGAACTTGACCGCCTCGCGGCCGTGTTTGCGCTCGATGTACCGCGTGTGCATGCCCAGGCCGAGCGGACCCGGCCGGTACAGCGCGCCCGCGGCGATGAGGTCCTCGAACACCGAGGGCTTGAGCGCCACCATCATCGAGGTAAAGCCGCTGGACTCACACTGGAAGATGCCCGCGGTGTCGCCCAGACCAATGATTTCGTACGCTTTTTTGTCGTCGAGCGGCACCTGGCCGAGGTCGAACGGTCGCTCGCCCGCGGCCAGTCCGTCGCGGATGAGCTTGGTGCAGTGCTGGATCATCGTCAGGTTCTTGAGCCCGAGGAAATCGAACTTGACCAAGCCAGCCTTCTCGACGTCGTTCTTGTCGAATTGGGTGACGTTTTCGCCGCCTGCGCCCTTGCCGACCGGCACGTGGGTCCACAGCGCGCCGCGGCCGATGACCACCCCGGCGGCGTGGATGCCGACGTTGCGCACAGCGCCCTCGACCGACTGGGCGGTGCGCAGCATGCGATCGACCAGCGGCGAGTTGTCCATCTCTTGTTGCAGGCGCGGGTCGGCGGCGATGGCGTCGGCCACGCCCTGGTGGTCCTCTTCCCGGCCTTGCAGCGCGACGTCCATGGCCTTGCAGATGCGGTCCACGTCCGGCAGCGGCACGCCGAGCACCCGGCCGACATCGCGCACCGCGCCCTTGGCTTTGAGGGTGCCGAAGGTGGCGATTTGTCCCACGCGATCGGTGCCATAGGTCTCGGCGACGTAGCGGATGACCTCGCCGCGCCGATCGACGCAGAAATCGATGTCGAAGTCCGGCATCGACACCCGCTCGGGGTTGAGGAACCGCTCAAACAGCAATTTGTAGGGGATGGGGTCGATGTCGGTGATGCGCAAACTGTAGGCGACCAGGGAACCCGCGCCGGATCCGCGGCCCGGGCCGACTGGAATCTGGTTGCGCTTGGCCCAGTTGATGAAGTCCTGGACGATGAGGAAATAGCCCGGAAAGTCCATCTTGACGACGACGCCGATCTCGCGCTCCAGTCGTTGCCGGTACTGGTCCTGGTCCACCTGTTTGCCGATGACCGCGAACTCCTCGAAGCGCGTGTCCAGGCCCTGGCGCGCCAGGGAGGCAAAAAGCGTCTGCTCGTCCTGGCCCGCAGGCACCGGGAAGCGCGGCAACAGCGACTTGCCCAACTCGAGCTTGACGTTGCAGCGTTCCGCGATGGCGAGCGTGGCGTCGCACAGGTGCTCGTACCCGGCGAAGCGCGCGCGCATCTGGTCGGGCGAGGCCAAGTCCATTTGGGTCGTCGGCAGCGCCTCGTTTTCGGGCCGCGCCTGCACGCCGAGGCCCACCGCCACCAGCACCTCGTGGGCGCGGGCGTCGTCGGGATGCAGGTAGTGCACATCGTTGGTGGCGACGGCGCCGATCTCCAACTGCTGCGCCAGATCGATCAACTGCGGCATCACCGTGTCGTGTTCGACCAGGCCGGCGCGCTGCACCTCGACAAAGAAGCACCCCGGCGCGAACCAACTGCGGCAGCGCTCGGCCGCCCGGTAGGCGTCGTCGAGTTCGCCGCGCAAGAGCGCATTGGCGACCTCGCCGGCCAAGTCGCCCGAAAGGCCGATGAGGCCTTGGCTGTGGGCCTTGAGCGTTTGCCAGTCGATCCGCGCATGGCCGCCAGACGGGGCATCGAGGTTGGCGCGCGAAATCAGGTAGATGAGGTTCTGGTAGCCCTCGTTGGTTTCGGCCAGGAGCGTGATGTGGTGGACGCGGCGGACGTGCTCGCCGATCGGCCGCGAGGCGATGGCCATGCAGCAGCCGTAGATCGGCTTGACCTTGGCCTTCTTGCACTCAAGGGTGAATTCGATGGCGCCGTAGAGGTTGTCGTGGTCGGTCAGCGCCACGGCCGGCGCGCCCCAGGCCGCCACCTGCTTGACCAAACCGGCGATGCGCAGGGTCGAGTCGGCGACCGAATACTGGCTGTGGACGTGCAAGTGGACGAAACTCATGCGCTGCCTGCGGCCCGAGCGTTGCGGCCGGTGCGGCGATTTGCCCCCAAAACAGCGGCCGGCGTCAAATCACGGCCGGTGCGCCGCCCGCCGCAGCCGGTCGTTGATCGCCGCGCCCAGGCCGTGCCGCGGAATCGGCACCACCGCGATGCCGGCCAGGCGCGGGTCGTCCAGGCGGTGCAACACGTCGAACAGGTTGGCCGCCGCCTCGGCGAGGTCGCCGGTGGGGCTGAGGTTGATCGTGCGCGCCGCGCCGGCCGGCTGGCGATCGCCAAAAGCCACCAGCGCCTCGTCGTGCCGCGGCCGGCGCACGCCCATCCTCAGCGGCAGGTCGGGGGCGTAGTGGCTGGCCAACTGACCGGGCGCATTGGGCATCGCCGCCGGGCCTGCTGCCACTTCGTCGATCGGCCAGCCCCGCAAAGCCTCGACGGGCACGCCACCCGGCCGCAGCACGCGGATGCGACCAGCGACCACCTGCACGATGGTCGATTCGACGCCGACCCTGCACGGCCCGCCGTCCAGGACCAGGTCTGCGAGGTGGCCGGCGACGTGTTCGGCGCGCGTGGGGCTGAGTCGACCCGAGACATTGGCCGAGGGCGCCACCAGCGGGGCGCCGAACGCGCGCAGCAGCTCCAGGGCGACCGGGTGGTCGGGCACGCGCACCGCCAGCGTCGGCAGCCCCGCGCCGGCCAACTGGCTGACCGGGCAGTCGGCCAGCCGCGGCAGCACCAGGGTCAGCGGACCCGGCCAGAAGGCTTCGGCCAACTGGTACGCTGCGCCATCGAACACCACCAACTGCCTTGCTGCGGCGAGGTCGGCCACGTGGGCAATCAGCGGGTTGAAGCGCGGTCTGCCCTTGGCCTCGTAGATGCGCGCCACGGCGCAGCCGTCGCGGGCATCGGCGGCCAGGCCATAGACGGTCTCGGTCGGCACGACCACCAGTCGCCCCGCGCGCAAGGCGTCGGTCGCGGCGGCGAGGCCTGGGCCGTCGGGTAGCACGATGGGCATGGCAGAGCCCGGCCGCGTCAGTCGTCGGTGGCGGCGGCGGGCGGCGGTGCGGCGTTGCGCTTCTCCAGGTCGTAGCGCGCCCCGTGCGTCAACACGTGCAGTCGCACGCCGATGAGGTTGACCGGTTGGTTGTGCTCGGCGGTGGCCATCCCGCTGTGCTGCAACTGGCTGACATCGAGGATGGTGATGGCGCCCTCGCCGACGATTTCCATGACGTTGTCGGGGCCGATAAAGCCGGCAGTGTTCTCGTCGAAGCCACAGCCGATGGCAAACGGGTTGTAGGCGATCGCCGCGAGGATGCGGCCCAGCCGGTCGCGCTGCCGAAAGTGCTGGTCGACGATGATGCGATTGGTCAGGCCCAGACCGGGCGCCAACACCACCTGGCCGGCGCGCGGGGTGGCGCCGCCCTTGCCGACTGCGATCATGTGCTCGCTGACGAACGCGGCCCCGGCCGACGTGCCGGCGATGTGCACGCCCCGGGCATTGCGGCGCCGCATCACCTGGGCCACCTCGGTGCCGCCCAGGATCGTGCTCAGCCGCAACTGCGCGCCACCGGTCAGGAACACGCCGGTTGCGGTCGTCAGTTCCTCCATCCAATCGGTGCGTTCGGTATCGGACCGGGTCTTGTACGGCAATTCGCGGGCGCGCTTGACGCCGAGCGAGCTGAACACTTCCTCGTATTTGCTGCCGGTGGTCGACAGTTCGCTGGCCGTCGGGATGATGGCGATGCGCGCCGACCGCCCTCCGCACAACTGCACGAATCTCTTTAGGATTGTCCGGTCGCTGATCTTGTCTTCGGCGCCGCCGATGGGGATGATGTAGCCGCGCGGGGTGTCGGGCAGTTCGGGCGAAGGACACATGGGTGGGCGGCGACCGCGATGCGGCGAGCGGCCGCGAAGGGCGCGTAGTGCAACACTTCGGCGGCGGGTTGGCAAGGTGGGCTGGCGCCGCCTCAGCATGGATCGCAAGTCGACGGGAGCAATACTGCGTCGATCAACGGTCCAGCCGGCCTTGGTTCTGCCGTGACCCTGTGTCTGAACCTGAGCCTGACCGGCGCCGCAGCCGTGGACCACCGCTGTCGCGGATTCGGCGCCGGCTGACCCTGAGAGCCAGGCGAGGCACGGTCCTGCGTGGAAATGGGGGCGCCGCCGCAATCGGGGATCTACGGGCGAATGGCCTCTGGTACCACGGACATTGCGACCGGGCAGAGCTCTCAGGGTCAGCCGGCTGCGCCGGACGGTTTCAGGCGCAGGTTCAGGTTCAGGGTCGGCTGCCTGCGGTATTCGCGGGATTGGGGCGGCCAGCCCAGGACCCACGCCAAGCTCCCGACTTCCCAAGCGCTTTCCGTCGGCGACGTCGTGCGGCGCGGACATTTGGTGCCGCACCGGTCGTCGGCCGTCAAGGCCAAGGCGAGCTCCCGTTCGGCGCCATGCGCCGAACCTGGTCGGCCTTGACTGCCGCCGCCCGGCGCGACGGGAGCCAGCGGCACGCGCCGCACGACCTGGCGGCCGGCAGAGGTGCAAGATGTTCAAAGTGGAAGAAAAGGCGACGGCAGTTGCGGGTCAGGTCCTGTTGGCCATCCAACGGCCGCGGCGCGGGCACGCGGACCTGGTCGATGAGTTCCGGCGGGCGGCGGCGTCGATGGCGCTCAACACCGCCGAGGGTTGCAGGCGGGTCGGCGCCGATCGCAGGCAGTTCTTGCGGGTGGCCAGCGGCAGCGCGGCCGAGGCTTCGGTGGCGCTCAAGCTGCTGAGGGTCGTCGGGGTCGTCCCGGCGGAGCAGGCGGCGGCCATCGAAGCCGGGCTCGACGAGGTGCGGGCGATGCTCTACGGGCTTGGCAGGCGCTGATGCGCACGGCCGGCGCCGGCTCCAGTCGTCGGGCTGGGGCCGGTGCCGACATGCCAGAGGCCGACTTGTGCTGGATCCACAGCGGTGCCGCCCACCCCTATTGACAGGTCGCCTTGGCAAACCCTGTGCGGTAGTCGTCGCCATCGCAGCAGCAGCCCGAGGTGTGCTTGAAGCTGACGACGCATGACGCCTTGCCGTCGCACTGCGCCTGTGGGTTGGCGGTGCCCGGCGTGCAGCCGTTGCCGTAGCAGTCGACGAGCGTCGAGGCCGTCAAGGCCATGCCGCTCGGACACTGCAGCGTAACATCGCAGCCGTTGTTGGGGCCGCCGCAAAAGTTGGACACCGAGGTGCATGGCGCGGTCTGGACGGCCGACGGCGCCGACAGCAGGTTGCGCCACTGGTAGGCGTCCGCTGCGTTCTTGATGCACACCGCAATCCCATCGCCCGCGCCCGACGCGCCGGGCTTGAACCAGAGCAGGCCGCGCTTGGCGGCATCGCAGACCGGTTCCTGCGCCCCGCCCAGCAGGCGCACTGCGACGAACTGGCCCGTGCCGGCGACGTTCAACGCCCACCCGGCATCGGCCGCGCCGACACCGAGCTTGCCCTTGACCAACAGATCGCCCGACATGGTGTCGCCCGCGGCGTCGACGAAGGCTGCGCCGACCTCGGTCGCGAGCGCGGCCAGCGTGACGCAGCCAGTGCACGCCAGCCCCTTGGCGGTGGTGTACTGGTTCAGGTCGGGCAGGCCGGAGAGGTCCTTGTACGCGCCAGTCTGGGCGACCTTGTGCAGCGCAGCGGCCTGGGCGTAGAGCGACAGGTCGGGCAAGCCATTGAGGTCGGCATATTGCCCGGTCGTCGCGACGTCCGCGAGCGCCGCCTTCTTGGCATAGGGCCCCAGGTCGGGTCCGCCTGCCAGGTCGGCGTAGGCGCCGGAAGTCGCGACCTTGGCCAGGGAGGCGGTCTTGGCGTACGGCGCGAGGGCCGCCGGGTCGATGTGGCCCGCGCCGACACAGCCGCTGCACGCGAGGCTGCTGGCGCTCAACGCAGCGAGCGCGTACGGCACCGGCAGCAGCGGCCGTCGCGGCAGTTCGGGGTCGATGCCGACTTGGACCCCGACCCAGTGCACACCGTTGGCGGCGAACAGGGCGCTGTCCAGCGACTTGAGTTCACCGACGCGCACGGCGAAAAGCCCGCCCTGGACCTCGACCGCCGGCAGCGCGTCGAACCACGCAGGTTCGCTGTCCTTCTCGTTGGCGTACAGCCGCACGAACATGCCGTAGACGCCGTCGGGCACCGGGGCGCCGCCCTGGCTGCGCAGCACCCCTTCAAGCTGCAACTTGACCGGCGGAGGGGCGCCGCACAGGGCGTCGCGGGGCGCCAGCGCCGAGGCCAGGACGGCAAGTGCCAAGGCCACGGGCGCAAACCGACTTTTGTTGGGCATGGCAACGTCCTCCCGTAGCCGCGTCGGCGTGCTGGGCGGCCTGTTCCTTGGGCGGCTGGTTGATTGGGCGGCTTGCCATCTGGGCCACGGGGCACCAGGGCGGCCCACCAAACGTGGCGACCGCGTCGGCTCGGCTCGCCCCTCAGCGCTGCCGCCGCGCTGGCTCGGCCAGCCCTCCGACCAGGTCGCGTCGAGTCTGCGCGCCGAGCTCGCGGGTGTCAAGGCGACTGTCGCGGGTCTTGGCGGCAGCACTGGCGGGGTGCGGTTGGGCGCCCGGGGGGGTGCGGCAGAGTTGGCAACCATTGGCGGCAATTGCACCACGGATCCAAGAAAACTGAATAGGCGAGGCAATAAAGGATACAGGCGCCGATTGGCGGCGGACGGTCGCTGCCAACTCCTGGGCGATTCCGCGACGAAGTGCCGTACCCCTCCTCTGTTCCTTGTGGCGCCGATCGCGCGGAGCATCATCGCCTGGCTCGTTGACCGGTTTCGCTCGATGGTTCAATCCTACGGCTCACCCCACCAGGAATACTCAATGTGCTCGACTTCTGATCGTGTCGCGTGCAAGAGGACGGTGTACGACGCGGCCAAATCGACGCCGAGAGCCAACCCGACGTTGTGAACAGGGCTACCCGGCTTCAACACTCGCAGGCCGGCAGCGTCGATATGGACGCCCGCGCGACGCAGCGCGGGTCGAAGGTCATCCATTGTGCGTTGCGCGCGACCCTCGTGCAGCAGCTGGTTGCGCAAGTCGCGCAGCGAATCCTGCCTGCCTGTGCGCGTCCGCTGATCGACTGCGTTCGCATATGCGCACGCCATGGCGGCAAGTCTGGCGCCCCACCATTTCGGTTTGGACCATCGCTTCAAGTCTTGGAGGCGCGCTTCGCGGGCCGGCATGTCGCGGACCTCGGCGCGCGTCGGTGCGACAGGCACCAGGATCCTTTCGTGGACAGCATCCGCCATAGTGCACAGCAACTGTGTCAGCTCGGCCGCGTCGCCTGCTTGCGCCGCTGCTTCGGCGGATAGGGCCGTTGTCAACCAACTGTGCACGGCCTCGCCGGCGCTGCCTTTCAACGCGTCCATGATATGCCAGCCGTCCATTACGGCGTCGACGATGTCTGAGTGACCCGTGCCCGCTATTGACCCGCGCGCAGGGTCGGCAGTGGCGATCCCGCGCAGCCAATCGCTCACCCTGCGCAACTGGTAGACCCACCTTTCGCGCTTGGCGACCCGGGATTGCATGGCGCGCGCCAGCAGCGCGGCGTCTGCAAAGCGGCCACTGTCCACGAGCTCGCGCGCGGCGGCGCGTTGCCGCAAGCTTTCGCCTGGCCGCAGCCCCGGGTAAGGTCTGGTGGCGGTGTCGATGCCGCCGCGGTCACGGCGCTGCACCAGCAGGTCCGCGTCGGGCAGGCGAAACGCCAGCGCGTCGGCCACCGCTTCAAACATGGTGGGCATGCCGCCGTCGTGGTGAAAGTACACGCGCTCGGGCGGTTGTGCCCAGTTGGCGACTGCCTTGATGGCGGCGTCCATGCGCATGAGCATGGCGGGCCGGGCCAAAGTCACCTGACGGTCGTCCGAATAGCGCAATTCGGCGTATTCGAAGCCCTGAAGCAAGTTGAGCCACATGCAATGCCCGGCTTTTACGTCGGTCGCAGTGCGGATGGGTCCATCGGCCGCGCGCAGCCCGCACTGGCTCTCGAACCACATGGCGAGGATCTCGCCCGCGGCGTGCGGTTCGCCGGCGACCATTCGCGTCCAGCCCGGATCTTCGGTCTTGGTCGGCGTGCGGGCGGTCTGGCAGAGCAATACGCCAACCAACTCCTCGCTGGAGTTGGCGTCGTCTGTGGGCCAGCGCGCGGCGGCGTCCGCGAGCAACCTTGGAAAGACGCTCAGTTGTCCGCCGACTGTTCGTTGCAGGGTCGGCAACGGGTCCCGACTGCCGCTGGTGGCGACGACGTCGATCTTGCCCTCGACGACAGCGACCTCGCAGCCTGTCGCTTCGGCCAACGGGCCGCCTGCGGTTGCCAGCCCGATGTCGGCAAACTCGCGCAACAGGCTATCGTGGACGACGCGCGTGGACGGCTTGCGCACCGGTGCGCTTGCGAGGAAAACGGAACCGTCCCGGTCGGCAACCTCGACCACCAACTGCAAGTCGGTCTGGCCGAGCGTGGCCACGAAAAGAACTGGTGTTTTGCGTCTGGTCGTCATGGCAACCCCTGTGGCTTGTCCTCGCGTTCGCCGCCACAGCGCTGCCAGAGTTCGGCGGTGCGCGTATGCAGGTCGGCAATGCGATCGCGCAACTCACCGTCTACCACGGGCTGTTGCGCCGCGGGTAGCCCAACCGGCCCTGCAGCCAGAATCTGGCAGTGCCCCAAGCCATAGGAAGTGTGCCGGCCCAACCCGCACAACTCCGCAAGCGCAAAAAGGGGTGCCCACGGCCCGAGGTTGCCCGACAGCATCACGCTGCCGACTAGCCCGCCCCCGACGATGCGATCGCCGCTGCGGGTCGATCGCTGCGCGAGGTCCACGGCGACCGTGTTGATGGCGTCGACGCGAATCGGGCTGCTTGACGCCAAGGCGCCGATGCGGTCGCGAATGGCGGTCTCCTTGCAGCGCTCGGCGCCCACCTCGCGCAATGCGGCCTCACTGATTCCGACGCGCACAGCCATCGCTGCGAGCAGGTCGACGACATCCAGGTCACCCGCGACGCGCGCTTGCAGTCCGGCCCCCGGCAACTCGGTGGCTGTCTGCAGCACAACGGTCGCTCTCTGGACAGTCGCCCACGCGCCCGATGCCGCGCGCGCAATCTCGCCAGCCGTGGTTGGTGCGTTCGTCCGCACACCGACCACCTCGAATCGCACGGTCTGCGGGTGCATTCCGTCAGGCGTGCTGGCGTCGAGGCCATGGGCACCCATGTCGCCGATGGCGCCCAGCAGGCCCGCGAACGCCGCGACCGGCCGTTCGCCCCAAACCGCCACCGGTAGCACGAATTCGCATTGCACCATCCGAGCGGTAAATCCTCGATGATCGAGGCGGAACGCCGGTGGCAGGTCTTCCCAACTGCCAGACAAGCTGGGCTTGTACCAAAGCGCGTAGCGGCACGGTTCGCGGTACTGGCAGCGGCGCTGCCTTTCACATGGGCTGCGCGAAAAACCGCGAGGGCTGCACGTGGCCTTGGCCAGCACCATGCCTAGTGCACCGCGCAGCACCATGCCGGCGGCCACGGTTGGGCGACCGCGCTCGTCAAAGGTGAACGGCTGACTTGCCCTGCAAAGTACGCGAGCCCGCACCACTGGCATCTGGAAAAGCGGCAGGTCGAGGAGCCCCATGGCGCGACGGTGACCGGGCTTGCCCTGGGCGTCAAGCGGCGCGCTGGGCGAGGTTGTCGACGATGCAAGCCAACCGATCGAGGCCGATGAGCTTCTGGTCGCGGGTCCTGGCCGCGTCAGCGGCATAGTTGAACCACGGGATCGGGTCTGACAGCCAACTGTCGCCGAGCTCGCCGCCACGCGCGCGGTCGCCAGATTGCAGGACATCGATCTCGGCCTGGAGCAACGGATAGACGATGAAGTAGCCGCTTGCGCCGCCGCCGTGGTCGCGCAGTTGCTTGATGCGGGATTCGATGTCCTTGTGCTTGGCCGTGGCGTGGTGGCTCTTGGCCTCAATGACAGCCAAGTCGCCTGTAACGGACAGGGCGACTGCGTCGAATTCGGCGACCGTAAGGGCCCGGAAATGATTTACTCAATCATTTCTTGGGCCCATTTGCTTGCTCAGTGGGTCGCCAGCTCGCGGACTGGCCCCGCCGGCCGCACCGGCACCACGACCACCTGCACTTGGTCGGGGTCCGCGTAAGCCGCAGCAAGTTCGTGCCCATCCGCCTCACACACCTTCTGTACCGCCGACTGCGCGAGCATCCGATACAGCCCCAGGCCACGCGTGGTGTCGAAAACCACCCGGGCAGGAGCGACCAGATCGGCCAATGCGGCACGCAGCAACTCCTCGATCGTCGTGATCACATTGGCACCGGCGACCACCTCGCTGAGCCTCGGGCAGCTTG
>Ga0194120_10009418_pt1 | contig 12382 bp, 11 predicted proteins | sample TA2MahCa65mmetaG_FD_148642 | JGI IMG/M metagenome (GOLD analysis project Ga0194120, IMG submission 148642) | Freshwater microbial communities from Lake Tanganyika, Tanzania - TA2015019 Mahale Deep Cast 65m | ecosystem: Environmental > Aquatic > Freshwater > Lake | place: Tanzania: Lake... | reverse complement strand
CGATCATGACGCGCCCGGCTGTGCTCACATGGCGGCTGTGGCGAGCTCGCTGCGCGGCGTTGCAGCGTCGGTGAAGACGCTCTCCTTGCCGGAGCTGGCAGAGAAAGGCGATGTGTCGACACTTCGACCCCTCGCGGATTCGGTGAGAGGCGCGCCCTCCCTCGACCGCGCGGCAACGCGCGCTAAGCCGTTCGATGTCCTGAGCAAGCGCCGGGTTCCAGGCGGCATCACGAAGCTCGTCAATGCTGCGCTAGGTGGGAACGAATCTGAAGTGCGAGATGAACACCAAGGACGGTCTGTCGGCTTCGAGGAACCGATGCCATGGCACTCACCCGTGCATGGGGCCGAACTGCTTGATGAGATCGTCGACATAGTGAAGCGGTACGCCGTGTTGCCGGATGGAGCAGCCGAGGCGATTGGGTTGTGGATACTGCACGCCTATGTGTTCTGCTTGCACAGCGTCACGCCGCGCTTCGGTATCGTGTCGCCGACCAAGCGGTGCGGGAAGTCGCTGCTACTCGCGGTTGTGGCGAGCCTCGCGCAGAGGGCTCTTTCCACAGCGAATGTGACGACGGCGGCTGTGTTCGTGCCATTGAGCAGCACTGCCCGACATTGCTCGTCGACGAAGCCGACCTGTTCCTGCAGGCGGTATACCGCGCTATCGTGATGGATATGGCACGCAAGCCCCGCACTGCGACTGTCGAGCGGTGGCGAGCAGACCGAGCTGGAGCCATGGCAGACGTACGTGCCGTTGCGCTCGTTGGAGGTAGGACCATCTCGACGTCCTCAGCAATGCCGACCCAGAGGTCCCCGAAGTCCTCAACGACCGGCAGTCGGACAATTGGCGAGTCCTATTGGCGATAGCCGACCCATCTTGGGCAGGTTTTAGGCAACACCTTGCCACCATCGCTTGCTGTAACTGGATTCGATAGCGACTTCCAATCGCTAGGTCGCAGGTTCGAATCCTGCCGGGCGTGCCAAGACGAGCCCTGCCGCAGCCAGTTCTACCCGTGTGGCGCGCCGGACGCATCGATCCAGACCTGCTCGTGCCGTTGCCGCGATGGCATTCGGCGGTCTGTTTCGTCGGTTCATCGCTCAGTCGAAGCTCGTCCAGTTGTGGGGGCGGTCTCGAACCCGACCCTACTGCCGCCTATCCGCCTATTTCCAAAATGAGCCATTCGGTCAGAAGCGTTCCGACCCACGGTCGCCGACTGAGAGTAGCCGAGTGAAATGGTCTTGATTTTGTCGCGAACCTTCGATAGGGTTCCGGCTGTCGACAGTGTGGCGTACGGAGTCGAGGTGCGTCACAGCCACAGCATGGTATCCTGCAAAGACGAGGATGGAATCGGAAGCCGGTGGGGCTGCGCGATCACGGCATACGACCTGCCCGGGTCTGGTCGTCGGCACAAGTGACCGACGGCATGCCGCCTGGTCGCCGTAATAGAGACTGCGACTCATATTCAGTTTCAGTGCGCGGGCGCTGGCAGGAGCGCTTTCCGTGCGACTGCACCCGAAAAGGGCCGCTCGATGGCTAAGTGGTTTCCCCACAACGTCTCGACGTTCGGTGGAGACATCGATTCCCTGTTCTGGCTGATCTTCTGGGTCGGACTCGCGTGGTTCGTGCTCGCCGAAGGGCTGATCCTCTACTTTGTCATCCGGTACCGGCGCGGCAAATCGCAGAAGGCGGCGTACATCACAGGGGTTCCCTGGAGGCAGTCTGCGTGGATTCTGGTACCGGCAGCCGTCGTGCTGGTTCTCGACCTGGCGGTCGACGCCATGGGCGCGCACGCCTTCGAGGCGGTCAAGGGAGAGTCGCCGCAGCCCGATGTGCGGCTCCGACTGACCGGTGAGCAGTTCGGGTGGAACATCACCTATCCCGGTCCCGACGGCGTGTTCGACACGCCGGATGACCTGGTGATGCTCTACGAGATGCACGTCCCCGTGAACAAGACGGTGGCGATCGCGCTCGGATCGAAGGACGTCATCCATAGCTTCTTCGTCCCCGCGCTGCGGCTCAAGCAGGATGCTCTGCCAGGTCGGGAGATCCCGGTTTGGTTCAAGGCAACCGAACCCGGTGACTACGAAATCCTCTGCGCCGAGCTCTGCGGCTTTGGTCACACCAAGATGCGAGGGATGCTGACGGTTCACACCGATGAGAGCTACGCCCAGTGGGTGCGCGAGAACTGGGAGCAGTGATGCGACGGGCTTCACGCCGGGGAGACGATGATGTCTGAGACGGGTCACGCTGAACCCACTAGCTTCTTTCGGCGATACATTTTCTCGACGGATCACAAGGTCATCGGGAAGCAGTACCTGTTCCTGGGCATGGTGATGGCGCTGCTCGGGGGCTTGATGGCGTACGTGATGCGATGGCAGCTCGCGTGGCCCGGTTCCCAAGTGCCCGGAGCCGCGCTCCTCTCCGAGCCCGCCGTCGTGGACGGCGTCGTGACGCCGCCCTTCTACAACGCGCTCGTGACGATGCACGGAACGATCATGGTGTTCTTCGTCGCGATGCCCATCCTGCTGGGAGCGTTCGGCAACTATCTCGTCCCGCTGATGATCGGCGCGCGAGACATGGCGTTCCCACGGCTCAACATGCTGTCGTTCTGGATTCTCTTCACGGCGAGCTCCGTGATGATGATTTCCTTCTTCGTGCCGGGAGGCGCGGCCGCTGGCGGATGGACGGCATACCCTCCGTTGTCGGCGAGACCCCTGCTCAGCGGCGTCAACTGGGGCATGAATCTCTGGATTCTGGGGCTCGCCCTGGAGTTCAGCGCGTTCCTGCTGGGCGGCGTCAACCTTCTGACGACCGTCGTAACGATGCGCGCTCCCGGAATGACGATGTGGCGGCTGCCGATGATGGTGTGGATGCAGCTCACCGCAGCCATCATCTTCATGCTGTCCGTCGGACCCACGATTGCCGGGGCGATCCTTCTGCTCCTCGACCGCGTCGTGGGAACCGGTTTCTTCGTCCCGCAGCAGGGCGGCGATCCGCTCCTCTGGCAGCACCTCTTCTGGTTCTTCGGCCATCCCGAGGTCTACGTCATCCTGCTGCCGGGCATCGGCGTGCTGGCAGAGGTTCTGCCTGCCTTCTCGCGCAAGCCGATCTTCGCCTACAAGATGATCCTCTATTCGATCTTCGTCGCGGGGGTTCTCAGCTTCCTCGTATGGGCGCACCACATGTTCGTGAGCGGCATGAACCCGACGCTCGTCATGCCCTTCAGCGTGGCGACGATCCTCATCTCCGTGCCGTTCACCATCGTCATCTTCGCGCTCATCGCGACACTGTGGGGCGGCTCGATCCAGTTGCCGACGGCGATGCTCTATGCGCTGGGAACGCTGACGATGTTCATCATCGGCGGCATCACGGGCATCTTCAACGGCTCCGCGCCGGTCGATATCTACATCCACGACACCTACTTCGTCGTGGCACACTTCCACTACACGCTCTTCCCGACCGTTCTGCTCGGAGGGTTGGCGGGGTTCTACTTCTGGTTCCCCAAGATGTTCGGCCGGATGCTGAACGAGACGCTCGGCAAAATCCACTTCTGGCTGACGCTCATCAGCTTCAACGCGGTGTTCCTGCCCATGTTCGCCTTGGGCATCGGGGGCCACGTGCGGCGCATCTACGATCCGAGCACCTACGACCTCCTGAAGCCGCTCCATGGGATCACCACCTTCGTCACCATCGCGACGGTGTGTCTGCTGCTTTCTCAGATCCCGTTCCTCATCAATATCGTGGTGTCGCTGACACGGGGCGAGCGAGCCGCGGCGAACCCGTGGCGCGCGAACACCCTCGAATGGTCGACGGCCTCGCCGCCGCCGCACGAGAACTTCGTCGGCGATCCGGTCGTCATGCGCGGGCCCTACGAATACAGCGTGCCGGGAGCCGATCAGGACTGGTTGCCGCAGATGCAAGACGCCGACACAGCGACAACTCGGTGACGAGGCGGCCACTGTAAGGAGGGACGGTTACATGTCGGAAGCGTCTGTGATGACCGAAGGCTCCTCTGCCCATCACGCGGCTGAGGGCGGTCCCAAGTCGAAGATGGCGCTCTGGTGGTTCCTGGCGTCGGAAGTCATGGTGTTTGGCGGATTCCTGGCAGCCTACATCCTCTTCCGCGAGGCGGCGCACGGCGCGTGGAACGAGCTCGCGGAGCACCTGAGCGTCCCGCTGGCGACCTTCAACACGCTGCTGCTCCTGACGAGCAGTCTGACCATCGTCAAGGCGCTGGACGCGGCGAAGGCAGGACGGCACATCGCCGCGCGGAACAACCTCGCGATCACCATCCTGCTGGGCATTGGCTTCCTGGTCGTCAAGGGCATCGAGTACTCGACGGAGATCTCCCACGGCTTCACGCCGCTGGCAGGAATGTTCTGGTCGTTCTACTACACGTTGACGGGGCTCCACGGACTCCACGTCATCGTGGGCATCGTCATCAACCTGTCGATGCTCGTGTCGATCATGCGCAAGGGAGAGCGGTTCAAGGCGGGGAACCGTGTCGAAGCCGCCGGGCTCTACTGGCACTTCGTCGACGTCGTGTGGGTGTTCCTGTTCCCGTTGCTGTACCTGTCCCACTGAGTCGCGGAACCGGAGGCTACGCGAATGGCACACAAAGCTGGCATGGCGTACGTGGCGGTGTGGGCGTGGCTCGTCATCTTGCTCTTCGTGAGCGTGGCGGCTGTCTATCTGCCGTTTGGGAGCACGATCACGACGGCGCTCATCTTCCTCGTGGCGACCGTGAAGGCGGTTCTCATCGGGACCTACTTCATGCACCTGCGCGAGGAGAGCCGCCTGGTGCGCTCGCTCGCGATCATCCCGGTGATTCTGTTCCTCATCATGCTGGTTTCGCTGATCCCGGACATCGTCGTCAACACCGGCGTTCACAACGCGAGCGCTGTGAGCCATTAGGAAGACGACATGCAGAGCGGCGTAGGCATCGACAAGCGCGTGTTCGGCCTGGTGGTCGCGCTCGGAGCGGAGTCGATGCTGTTCGCCGGCCTGACCAGCGCCCATCTCATCCTGAGGGGCAGCGTGGAGGGTTGGCCCCCTGCGGACCAACCGCGCCTGCCCATCGAGATGACGGCGCTCGCGACGCTCGCGCTGCTCGCCAGCGGCGTGACTGTCTGGCGCGCCACCGTCTGCGCCCGCGAAGGATCGACGCCGCGTCTGCTCCGATGGCTGGGCTTGACGACCCTCCTCGGCGTCGCGTTCCTATCCATTCAGGGCGTCGAGTGGATCCGCCTGATCGCCCAGGGGCTGACGCTTCGCTCAAGCCTCTACGGCGCGCTGTTCTATGCGGTCATCGGGTTCCACGCCCTTCACGTCGTCGTCGGCGTGCTGGCGCTCGCGTACCTGCTATCGCGGTCAGGCACTGGCCGGTACTCGTCGGGGGAGCCCATCCCCGTGGTTCTCGGCGCGGTGTACTGGTGCTACGTCGTGGGTCTGTGGCCCCTCCTCTATGCCCTGGTGTACCTGCTATGAGCCGTATGCGACGCCTGTTCCATGCCCTGACTTCGCTCATGCTGCTCAGCGCGGCATCGGCAGCGCATGCCTGCCCGATGTGCTTCGGCAAGATCAGTGAGGACGCGATCCGCCGGTACTTCATGAGCTACGCGATCCTGTCTGCATTGCCGCTCGCGGTGATCGGCGGCGTCATCGGTTGGCTGGTGCGCGCCCAACGAGTCGCGCGCCGCGCGGTTGCTGATCCGAAGCCATAGTTCGCCTCGCCCCGAACCCTTCGCGCCGCTGCCTAGCCAGTCCAGAAGACGTACACCGGCACGTGCAGCACTACGCCCAGCGTCGCCCAGAGGCAGCCCACGACGAAGTCGCCCAGGATGAGCCCGAAGAAGAACGGAATCGAGCGGCGGTATCCGGTCACGCCGGTGAAGCGCAGGGCGAACCACTTTGCCCCCGACGCGAGGATCAGCGGGAAGAACATCCGTCCTACCTCCCACCCGCCGGAGATGACATACCCGACCGGATGGAGGGGCCACCACAGGTAGCGGACACGGACTGCCGAAAGCGCGAGCGTCAGCAGAAACCCGGCTGCCATGAAGACGGCTTCCGGCGGCTTCCATTCCGTCGGCGATTGGAGCCGGTTCTCGAGCAGGTTCAGCGCCGTTGACGCAGCCCACGACCGCTCTGGATACGAATCGATACCGAGCTCGTAGGCGTCGTGGAGGTACGCCCAGAAGCCCGCTACGGACCCGAGCGCAGCCGCCAGAAGGATCGCGACGGGCAGACCTCGCGGATGCAGACCAGCCCGGTCGGCGAATCGGTACGCTTCGAGCTGACCCGGCATTGGGTTCTCACGCATCGAGTAGCTCAACGTCCACGAGAGCAAGCCGAACCCGATCACGTTCGAGTTGCCTAGACGGCGCGTCCCGAGCAGCTTGATCAGGATGGAGTCGGGCGTCGCGTCCGGCAGCGTGCATGCGGGCGGACCCAGTTCCGCGCGGATCCGGGTGATGGCGGTCGACATGGCGAGGTAGAGCAGAAAGAACGGGATCAGCACCCAGAACGACATGCCGAGATACCGCCCGAACGCCGTCAAGCCCAGTACCCCGACCAATGAGCCGTACAGCGCGAACCGGTACGACATCGGTTCCTCATCGTCTTCCGGCATCCGGCGCGCCCGTATCGCTTCGCCCAGCACGCGCCGGAAGTAGCGCCTGCCCGTCCAGATCGAGACAAGCAGCAGCGCCATCCACCCGCCGCTCACCTGAGCTCCCCAATAGGGGAACTGCGGCAACCCTCGGAAACCCATCGCGCTCCCGAAGACGCGCTCGAGCTGCCAGACCAGGTGGAACACCCACGTCGAGACGATGAGGTCGAGCGGCATCAGGTAGCCCATGCCCACGGCAAAGGGGTAGAGCGTCGAGTAGAGGTACTCGACCGCGTTCCATGGCTTGCCCGTGAAGAACCGGTCCAGGTTGAACGGCTGCACCGGCACGCGTGGCACGGTGGGAATCCACACATGCACCTGGTTGATGGCGCTCACGAGCGCCGCGACGCCGAATCCCGCCCAGAGCAGCGGATTGCGCAGAAGCGGAATCGGCTCATCTGTACGTGTCACTTCGCACGGAAGCTGCGCGATGGGGTAGGTCAAGCGTTCGTGCACCATCCACTGACGCCGGATCAGGCTGTTGACGCACAGCATCGTGAAGATCAGCAGCACGACATACACCGACCACCCGAGCGCTCTCGGAGCCCAGACGGCAATATACCCCGGTGTGTAGAGGCTCGAATCCCCCTCGTAGTACCCGCGCAGCACGGTCTTGTCGCCCACAGTCAGCGCCGGAGGGAAGTGGCGCGTGAACAGGTTCGCCCAGTCGTTCTCCGGCGTCGCATCCCAAGTGCCGTTGGCGCAAAGGGAGATGAGGCACTTGATCATGTCGGTGCCGTTGAGCGCCGTCGATGTGACGAGCATCGCGTAAAGGGTCAGGAGTTCCCGCTGCTGGAGTGCATACCGAGGCGCCAGCGCCCGGAACCCATCGTTGGCGAGGACGAGTGCAAAGAGGATCGTGACGACGTTGGCGAACAGCGCCAGGTCCGTGATCTCGATGTCGAGCGTGCTGCTGAGAGGCGTCTGCCAGAAGCAGTTGAGGACGACCAGTGCCGCGCCGAGGACGAGCGTCCGAGGCGTGACAAACGCATGAGAACCCTCGCGTGCTGCTGCACTCGACGCTGCCTGTCGCTGGATGTCCATGTGAGTTGGTGGGACCGATCCGCCTCGACCAGGATGCCGTCCGGACGCCGACGCAGTATAGCACCGCGTGCTCGCTCGAGTGTCGTCGGCGCCGCGCGATTCGGCGGACCGGACGCCATCGGTTGCCGGGCTCCACTCCGTCCCGCTACAATGCCGACGGACATCCGCCACGGTTCCAACGCACATCGACCTCTAGAACCGATATGAAACGACTCCTCGACCTCGCCGGGGCTCCCACGCTCCCGGACTTCGACGCACAGTCCGAAGCCGCATTGACGCGGAGCCGCCGCGTCTATGTCGAGAGCTTCGGATGCCAGATGAACGTCAGCGACACGGAGATCATTCGGTCGCTGCTGGTCGACGCGGGCAACGTCTGCGTCGATGAACCCGAGGCTGCCGACGCCGTCCTGCTCAACACGTGCGCGGTGCGCGACCACGCTGAGGAACGCGTGTTCGGCAGACTCGCCGAGCTCCAGCGTCTACGAGGCACGAACCCGGACGTCATCTTCGGGGTCTGCGGATGTATGGCGCAGCATCTTAAGGAGCGCATCGTCGAGCGTGCGCCGCATGTCGATCTCGTCATCGGACCCGACGCGTACCGCCAGTTGCCGGAGGCGCTCGACCGAGCCGCAGAGGAACCCCAGTTCCGCGTCCGGCTCGACCACGCGGAGAGCTACGACGGCGTCGATCCGATCCACGACGGCGGCATCCGGGCATGGCTCACGATCCAGCGGGGATGCGACAAGTTCTGCACGTTCTGCATCGTGCCGTTCGTGCGCGGCAGAGAGCGGAGCGTTCCTCTGGGACGGCTGGTCTCCCAAGCGGAGCAGCTCGCGGGCAAGGGCGTCAAAGAGATCACGCTCCTCGGTCAGACCGTCAACTCCTACCACGACGGCGAACGCGACTTCGCCGCGCTCCTTGAAGCCGTCGCCGACGTGCCGGGCATCGAGCGCGTGCGGTTCACATCGCCCCATCCGTCGGACGCGACCGACGCGATGATCCGGGCCATGGGCGCGCATCCGAGGGTTTGCTCGCACGTGCATCTGCCGCTCCAGTCCGGCTCCGACGACGTGCTGGCACGCATGCGCCGTTCCTACACCGTCGAGGAGTACCTGCGGATCGTAGACGCGCTGCGGACGCACGTGCCGAACGTCGCCATCACGACGGACATCATCGTCGGGTTCCCCGGCGAGACCGACGAAGACTTCGACGCGACGTGCCGCATCCTGGAGTCGGTGCGGTACGACAATGCGTTCCTCTTCCAGTACTCGCCGCGCGAAGGCACGACCGCGCACCGCAAGCTCGCCGACGACGTTCCCGCCGAAGCCAAGGCGTCGCGACTGCGGCACGTCATCGAGCTGCAGGAGTCCGTCTCGCTGGACATCTACCGGTCGCGAGTCGGCACACGGCAGACGGTTCTCGTCGAGGGACCTTCCCGCCGGGACCCCGCGCACTACTTCGGCAAGACGGACGACTTCAAGACGTGCGTTTTCCCACGCGGCGCATCGGAGCCCGGAGACCTCGTCGATGTCATCGTCGAGAGCGCGTCCGCGCACACCCTCTTGGCCCGCCAGGCTTGACGGATTCCCGTCGCGAGATATCCTTTGCAGGGATCGTAAGGATTCCCATACGAGCCCTATGGCACCGCTATGAGAGGAAGACCTTGTGAGCACTGGGACGCGCATCGAAACCGACAGCATGGGCGAAATGCATGTACCGAGCGACCGCTACTGGGGGTGCCAGACCCAGCGCTCGCTTGAGAACTTCAAGATCGGGTCGGAACGCTTTCCGCGCGAGTTCATCCGCGCTTTCGGGATCATCAAGCAGTCAGCCGCCGAAGTGAACGCGGAGCTCGGCGTCCTCGACAAGGGCATCGCCGATCTGATCGTCAAGGCGGCGCAGGAAGTCATCGGCGGGAAGCTGGACGACCACTTCCCGCTCGTCGTCTGGCAGACCGGCAGCGGCACGCAGACGAACATGAACGTGAACGAGGTCATCTCGAACCGCGCCATCGAGATGGTCGGCGGCGAGGTCGGCAGCAAGAAGCCCGTCCATCCCAACGACCACGTCAACAAAGCGCAGAGCACCAACGATGCCTTCCCGACGGCGATGCACATCTCCGCCGCCGAGCAGATCCACAACAAGCTGATCCCGTCGCTCGGGCGGTTCCGCGACGTGTTCGCCGAGAAGGCGGAGGCGTTCAAGGGGATCATCAAGATCGGGAGAACGCATCTGCAGGATGCCACGCCCCTGACGCTCGGGCAGGAATTCTCCGGCTACGTCGCGCAGATCGACTACGGCATCCAGGCGCTGAACCACGTTCTGGGCAGACTCTACGAGCTCGCGCTGGGCGGCACGGCGGTAGGAACCGGCATCAACGCCCACAAGGACTTCGCCGTCAAGTCGGCGGCGGCGATTGCGGAGAAGACTGGCTTGCCGTTCGTCACGGCTCCCAACAAGTTCGAGGCGCTCGCGGCGCACGACGCCATCGTTCAGGCGTCCGGCGTCCTCAAGACGGTTGCGTGCAGCCTGCACAAGATCGCCAATGACATCCGATGGCTCGCCAGCGGACCCCGCTGCGGCATCGGCGAGCTCCGCATCCCGGAGAACGAGCCTGGTAGCAGCATCATGCCAGGCAAGGTGAACCCGACCCAGGCGGAAGCGATGACGATGGTCGTCGCGCAGGTGATCGGCAACGACGCGGCGATCGCCTTCTCCGGCGCGCTGGGGAACTTCGAGTTGAACGTCTACAAGCCGGTGATGGCGGTCAACGTGCTCCAGTCGATCCGGCTGATCGCCGACGTCTGCGACTCGTTCCGCGAGAACTGCGCCATCGGCATCGAGGCGGACACGGCGCGCATCAAGTCGCTCGCCGAGCAGTCCCTGATGCTCGTCACGGCGCTGTCGCCGCACATCGGATACGACAACGCCGCCAAGGTCGCCAAGACGGCGTACCTCGAGAACAAGACGCTCCGGCAGGTCGTCCTGGAGCAGAAGCTGCTCGACGAGGCGACGCTGGACGCCGCCCTGCAGCTCGAGAAGATGGTGTAACACACCGACAGGTCGTAGGGGCGACGCGGTGCGTCGCCCCTACGAATCGCGGTACGCCAGTGCCGTCGACCGCCTACCCGATCCGGTCCAACCACCCCTTCAGCACGCGTGCCATCTCGTCGAACACGTCCTCGTCCGTGCTGCGCCCGCGCTTCTGCACCTTGAACCCGTGATCCGCCGTCTGGAGCAGGTGGAGCGTCGCTCGGTCGCCTAAACCCGCGCACACGGGCTCCAGCAGGTCCAGCTTCGCCAGGTCGTCCCGCGTTCCCGACAGGAACAGCATGGGAACCGTGATCTTCGGCAGATGCTCTGCCCGCGCCGTGGAAGGGCTTCCGGCGGGATGCAGCGGAAACGAGAAGAAGACGAGCCCTCGCACTCCTTCGATGGGCGACTCCGCCGCCGCCAGCGACGACATGCGCCCGCAGTAGGAGTGTCCTCCGACAATCAGCGGCAGCGCCGCGCATCGCTCGCGCGCCGTCTTCGCAGCCTGCCGGACCGTCGCCAGGGCGACCGCCTCGGATTCGCGTCCGCCGCCGCGTTCCATGTAGGGCATGTTGTAGCGCAACGTCGCGATGCCGACAGCGGCGCAGCTATCGGCGATGCTCTGCAGCGTTCGATGCCGCATGTTCGTGCTCGCGCCGTGCCCTAGCACCAGCACGGCGGCGGGCTCCGGCGGAACCATCAGGATTGCAGATACGTCCCCCTTCTCCGGCGTCGCCTCGAACCTGAGCTCGTGCGTCTCGACTCCCATGCGACCAGCCCTCCTCGTCATCTGTCATGGACGTCGCCACGCCACGCCGCCACGGTGTTCCTGATTCATGCTGAGATTGCTGTTGATGTCTTCTGGGAATCATAACGAGAGGGATCGCGCATGGCACGTCCCCGCTCGTATCGCCACGACGTTCGTTGTCCGCATTGCGGCTCCAATTGGATGGTCAAGGACGGGAAAGCCAATGGGAAACAGACGTTTCTTTGCCGTGAGTGTCACCACCGCCACACCCCGGAGGCTCAACGGCACGTCTACCCCGAAAAGGTGCGCCAACAAGCCGTCACGATGTATTGCGAAGGAACCAGCATCGAGGCGATCAGCCGCGTTCAGTCGGTGAAAGTCGGAACCGTGACGTCGTGGACAAAAAAAGCCCGACGGGCATTAGCGGACATCCAACGGCGCATGGCTGCCGTCGCTCCGAAGACGGAGGATTCTACGGAGGATTCCCCCGACGCCCGCCCGCCGGAGAAGCAACTGACGCCAGATGGCATCGAAGACGCCCATTGCGCACCACGCCTGGAAATGGCGATGGATCGTGCTGTCATCGCCGTATTCCTTGGGGATTCGGTTCCACTGGCAGCCAGTGCGCAGCTTGTAGACAACCCCGTCCAACACCGGGCGAAGCGGCACACGCTTGCGGTCTTGCCGATGTCGAGGATACTCGCGGCTCAGAATCTCCTCGATGATCTCCCACACGTCGTCGGGAACCGCCCAGATCGTCGGTTCCGGCTTGGCATCGTCGGTCGTTTGCACGCGATAGACGCCTGAATCGACGAACTCACAGGAGACTATCGGATAACTGCATTCGTCGATTGAGATAGACTCTTAGCGGTCTGCCATCGTGATGGTC
>Ga0194120_10009415_pt1 | contig 12385 bp, 13 predicted proteins | sample TA2MahCa65mmetaG_FD_148642 | JGI IMG/M metagenome (GOLD analysis project Ga0194120, IMG submission 148642) | Freshwater microbial communities from Lake Tanganyika, Tanzania - TA2015019 Mahale Deep Cast 65m | ecosystem: Environmental > Aquatic > Freshwater > Lake | place: Tanzania: Lake... | reverse complement strand
GTGATGGGTGCCACCAAGCGTATGGACGAGCCCGTGAAGATCGCTGATATGGCGCGCAACATGATCCGCCTGGCTGGTCGCAGCATGCGCGGGGCCGATGGTCGCCGGGCCGTCAATGCGCCACGCCATCGCGCCGTACCACGCGCCAGGCGGTGAGCCACAGGATCTGCAGGTCAAACCAGAACGACTGGCGGCGAAGGTACTCCTCGTCGAGCTCGACCTTGCGCGATTCAGGGATGTCGTCACGGCCGTTGATCTGTGCCCAGCCCGTGATGCCTGGGCGGAATGCATCGATCCCTCGGGCCTTGCGGGCAGCGATCAGTTCGTGCTGGTTGAACAGGGCAGGGCGGGGGTCGACCAGGCTCATGTCCCCCTTGATGACCGACCACAGTTGCGGGAGCTCGTCCAGCGAGAGCTTGCGCAGCACGCCGCCGACCGGGGTCAGGCGGCTGGCGGGATCGGTCAGCCTGTCAGTCGCCACCTGCGGCGTGCCCACTTTCATGGTCCGGAACTTGGGCATCTGAAAGATGCGGCCGCGGCGGCCGACTCTGCGGGACCAGTAGAGGATGGGGCCGGGGGAGGTGGTGCGGACGAGCGCTGCAACGACGAGTGCTGGCACCACCAGTACGATCGAACCGGTCGCGCCAACTGAAAGATCAACAAAGCGTTTCGCGGGACTGGGCATGGCAAGGACTGACCGGATTCCGGAGTAATGTATGTATGCCAAGAACGCGTGGAGATGGTATGAAGCAAATGCCCATGTCCACGATCCATGTCTTTGGAGCATCTTCTGTGCTTGGCGGATCTGTCGTGGAGCAAGCCCTGCGAGATGGCCACCCCGTCCGTGCGTACTCGCGGGCACGCCGTCTTGACGCTCGGCCGGGGGTTTCTTGGTGCGCGTTGGATCTTGATCGTCCTCCTGATCTTGACAGCGTCAGTCTTGAGCCGGCGGATCGTGTGATCTGCGTTGCGCCGATCGTGAAGCTTGCTTCAGCCTTGAAGGCTGCACGCCACTTCAACCCGGCCCGTATCGTCGCGACCAGCAGCGCCAGTGCGCTGACGAAGCGTGATTCGAAGTGGCCATTCGACCGGGCCTTGTCGGAACATCTTCACGAGGCGGAGTCAGCCATTCTGGATCGCTTCGGTACACGTTCGAGCATCCTTCGGCCGACCATGATTTACGGATCTGGACGTGATCGAAACGTCGCTCGATTAGCGGGACTCATCCGTCGGTGGAGGGTGGTGCCAATCCTTGGCCATCGCGCTGGCTTACGTGCACCGGTCCACATCGACGATCTGGCCAATGTGGCACTTCGTGTGGCGAGTATGAACCATTGCTGCGGCAAGATTGTTCATGTGCCCGGCGGTGAGGTCCTGAACTATCGAGAGATGGTGCATCGGATTGCTTATGCATGCGATGCATCCGTGTGGACGCCACAGGTCCGCATCCCCGCAGCGCTGGTGTTGGGTCTGGCGAACTTCCTCCCCGTTGGGCTTGCCAAGCTTGCAGCGGCAGCCCACAGGATGGAAGAAGATTTGGTCGTCCCAGATGATGTGGCGAAGCTTGGAATCACGCGGCGGGGCTTTCATCCTGACATGCGGTGCCTGGGCTTGGACAACATGCACGAGGAGCACGCATGAACGCTCCGGTTGCGGTGCTGTTGGCTCACTACTCGGGTTACCTCCTGCAGTTCAGGGGTGCGTTGATTCGCGAATTGGTACATCGCGGATACCGAACCGTAGTCGCTGTCCCTGGTGCATCGGACCGAGTGCGGGCTGGGGTGGCGGCACTCGGAGCGGAGTGCCGGGAGATCGAGTTGTCGAGAACTGGACTCAATCCAATCTCCGACTTCGCCTATGCCAGGCGTGTCTCGCGGCTCATGCGTGAGTTGCAGCCAGAGTTCGTAATCGCAACGGGCATCAAGCCGATTTTGTTCGGAATCCCAGAGGCGGCACGAGTCGGATCTCGCTTACGTGTCGCGTTGTTCGCGGGACTTGGTTCGATGTTGCGACCGAAGTCGAACTTGCACCGCTTGCTCTCTATGGCAATCCGGCCGTTGTTGCAGCGTGCCATCCGATGCTCGACTCACGTTGTGACTCAGAATCAGGATGACACACGCGCGCTTCAGGCGCGCTTTGGCTCAGTGCTGCATCGTCCTCCAGTCACGACGGAAGGCTCAGGTGTCGATCTGACGCACTATGAGTGTGCGCCGCTGACGGGTCGAAAGCAAGTTCTCATGATCGCTCGGATTGTCCCAGAGAAAGGCGTTGCCGAATACCTGGAAGCAGCCCGATTCATCCGTGCGACCGATCCAACGATCGAGTTTCTTCTGGCAGGCTTCTTCGAGTCAAGAACGCGGGGTTTCTCTCGTGCTTGGCTTGATGTGCAGTGCCGGGCATCGGGAGTTCGCTATGTAGGCCATGTTGATGATGTACGGCCGGTTCTTGCTGAGTCGACCGTACTGGTGCTCCCGTCCTATGGGGAGGGTCGGCCGCGGTCGATCCAAGAAGCACTTGCCATGGGGCGGCCCGTCGTCACGACGGATGCGCCGGGCTGCCGCGACGCCATCGTCGACGGAGTCCATGGGCGAATTGTCCCGGTACGGAATGCTCAGGCGCTCGCTGATGCAATCGTGGATGTACTTGGGCGCGCGAGCGAGTCAAGCGTCTCTCACTTGTGTCGGCAGTATGCAGAGCAGCGCTACTGCGCGGCGAGAATTGCGAGCCAACTGATCATTCTGGTGGAGGGTTCCGCACGTGAGGACTGACTAGGGCGCACTTAAAGAGCCATTTACCGTTGAATGCCGCCCGCGGATCAGACAGCGAATTGGAGTCTCCGGTGGCGCGTTCCGGCCGGTAGTGTTTCCGAAATGAGGGGGTCGTCGTGATGTTGCCGCAGGTTGACGAGTCGCTTGCCGAGGCCGGCCGAAGTGGTGGGATTCCTTGGGATGGACACGCATGCACTGGTGCCGTCAGTTGGCAAAGTGGGGAGATATAGCTCCCCAAATAGAAAAGATTCCGGCCCGGCGCGCTTGAACTCTAGGGGCAGGCGCGATTTATCTCTCACGGAATGCGCCTTCTCAAGACGGACCTGGCTGGATGTGGGCTCGGTGCCCGCCCGGCGACAGCGCATGCCCGCCGCCTCGGGTGCAGCGGTTAGCGGCTTCGAATATGCGCGACTTCCCGCGGTCAAAGAAGTGGTGGTGGGCGGGACGGGATATGTCCTCCGGCGAGGTGGAAAGGTCGGTCGGCATCATGGCGGACACTCGTGGTCGATCTGAATAACTGGAGCCATCGGGAGCGCCTCATCATTTTTGATTCGGAGTGCGCAACTGATGGAGATAATGATGCCAGCGTGCGATCTGATGCGGATTTAGCGCCAGCTAACGATCCGAGTGGGAACAAGCGGCTCGATCACGACGGGGCGACGACCGTAACATGGCCAAAACGGTAACCGTGCAAGGCTTTGTCCGTGTCATCAAGCAGAGTGGTCGGAGAAGCGCGCTCTGGCGGGGCTGCATCGACGAACTGCTGGTCAAGACGATCGGGAGAGCGTGTGGGCTGTTACCCTGCCGGCGCAATGCAGATTCTCACGATCGTTGGCGCCCGTCCGCAGTTCGTGAAGGCCGCCGTGGTCAGCCGAGCGCTTGCGGACGCGGGAGGGCCCGTCCGGGAGCGGCTTCTTCATACGGGTCAGCACTTCGACGACAACATGTCTGATGTGTTTTTTCGGGAGATGGAAATCCCGCGACCCGCTGTGAGCCTTGGGATCTCAGGTGGGGCGCACGGTCAAATGACCGGGCGCATGCTAGCGGCGATCGAAGAGGTGCTAGTCGCCGATCCGCCAGACTGGGTGCTTGTCTATGGCGACACCAATTCGACACTGGCTGGGGCTCTAGCCGCAGCAAAGCTCAACGTTCGGGTGGCGCACGTCGAAGCAGGACTTCGATCCTTCAATCGGCGGATGCCCGAAGAAGTGAACCGCGTGATGACAGACCATGTGTCGTCGCTGCTCCTCGCCCCCACAACGACGGCGGTGGCAAATCTCGCCGCTGAGGGCATCACGGGCACGGCGGTTCGGCAGGTTGGAGATGTGATGTTCGATGCCATGCGGCACTACCGAGCGCGAGCGGAACAGAACAGCGACATCTTGTCGCGGCTTACGATCAAGCCGCGTGGCTATGTGTTGGCAACCGTACATCGTGCTGAAAACACCGACGATCCGCTCCGGTTGGCCGGGGTGCTTTCAGGGCTTGGGCAGTTAGCTGAATCCGTGCCCGTGATCCTGCCTCTTCACCCCCGCACCAGCAAGTTACTTGCCGCCGATGGCGGGCTCAATACACTGTCGGAGGGCATCCGGGTAATCGATCCGGTCGGATACCTAGACATGGTGATGCTCGAGGCACACGCGGGACTGGTCGCGACCGACTCTGGCGGTGTGCAGAAGGAAGCATTTTTCTGCGGAGTGCCGTGCATCACGCTTCGGGATGAAACCGAGTGGGTGGAGCTGGTTGAGTGTGGAGCGAACACTCTCGTTGGCACCAGTGCAGAGCGGATTGCGGTCGAGGGCCTAGCTCGATTTGGACTATCTGTTGTGCGGGAGCCTCTCTACGGGAGCGGGGACGCGGGTGCGCGGGTGGTCGAAGCGCTGCTATCCGCCTGATTGGCGCCGTGCGACGCTCAGGCGCTCAGCCACGAAGCCCGGCTCATTCCAAGCCATCTCGCCAAAGTCTGAAACAGAGTGGTTGGCGACGAATACGCGGGCGTGCGGTCCGTTACGGGCCCGAATCCTGGGTAGCGCTGGTGGCAAGAAGACAGGGTGAAGACCACACTCAAGCTCTACACAGAAAGAACTGGTGGTACGGGTTGACTGGCGACCGGTAGGTAGTCACGTTTGAATACGAAGACTCGACCATGCTAAGAACTCGCCGCATCCGCGTTTCTGAGCACGAATCGAGCTCCCAGCAGTGATAGTCGGGCACGCCTCGCCCAACGGGAAGTCGCACGCCAACTGCCTTGTACTGCTTGTAAATCGGGGGGAGTGAAATCAAGCCAGCAACGCCGAAAAATCTTCTGACACAGGGAAGGCTGAGCACCAGGATTGGACTGATGCTTCGAAACCGTTGGATCGAGCCGCGGAAGTCGTGAAATGGGAGATGCTCCAAGACTTCGCAGCAGAGCGTGACGTCAAACGTACCCATCGAATCCCAATCAAGATTACGAAAATCGGCACAGATGTCGGGATTGAGCGATGGATTAATGTCTACGGTTGTGACTTTTCGTCCCAGCGACCTCATCATGGCGGCGGCGGCGCCGTTACCGACGCCGATCTCCAGAACAGAGTGCGCCTCGAACTGCATCACTTGCGCAACCTGCTCCGCGATGGAGTAGAGATGTCGTCGCTCAACAGCGTTGCCTGATCGGTATGCCTCACTAGGCATTGCCGACTCACGATTTGGTCCAGAGACGGAGTAGTTGGCACGTATCATGACATTTTTGAGGGGTCCACGCAGCGTAACATCGGTAGCCGTGCCCAGAGTACTAATCGTCAGCAACAAGATACCTCCGGATGTTTCGATTGGTGCTCAAAGAGTTACATCGTTCGCGAGACACCTAAGTAGTTTCGGGTGGGAGGTCGCGCTCCTTGGCCCATCTGGCGATTGGCGGGCGAAGGTCTCGAGGGATCACGCTTGGATAGTGTTCCAAACGCCCGGCATAGATGTAGGGACTGCGTTACGTTCGCTCACTAGCTACAAGTTGCGCGGGGGAGGGGTGTCGCGGCATGAGTGGCGCACGGGACGCAGCTCTGGGCAACTAACCGCATTTGTGAAGCGCGCCGTATCGTGGATGTACGACAACATTTTGACCTTTCCTGACCCGCTGTGGTCGTGGTGGTTGTTGGGAAGGCGGGGCGCATCGCGCTGCGCGGCGGAATTTGCTCCGGACGTGCTGCTCTCCAGCCATGGGCCGCCAAGCGCACATTTACTAACTAGTCACTTGTCGCGGCAACTTCAGATTCCTTGGGTTGCGGACTACCGCGACCTGTGGACGGGCAATCCGCAGGAGTACCGATCCCGAGGTGCGCAGGCTGTGGCTGCGCATCTTGAGCGCCGCTGCCTGCGACACGCGAAGGCGTGCGTGACGGTGTCATCACCACTAGCTGAGCAGTTGTCTGCTTTCACGAGTGCACCGGTTACTGTTGTGGAGAATGGGTGGGAACCAGACGAATTCATGGCCCCATCCCGTGCATCCGAGCGATTCACACTTCTCCACGCAGGAACTCTGTATCCGCAGACCAGGAACCCAGAACCGATCCTTGCAGCGGTGTCCCGACTCATCGAGCGGGGCCATATTCAGTACGGTGAAATCTGCCTGAAGTTTTTCGGTCCACCGAGTTTGGTGCTCGAAGAATGTGCGCGAAAGTACCAACTCGAAAGGGTCATTGAAATCAGACAGGTGTCCCGCGACCAGGCGATCCAAGCGATGCGTGATGCGGACGTGCTGCTGCTCTTGGAGTGGGCGGACCTCCGTGGCGCGGGAGCCTTGACGGGCAAACTGTTTGAGTACCTCGGTGCGCGGAGGCCGATCCTTGCTTGGTGCCATCCATTATCTGCAATCAATGAGGTGATTAGGTCTACAGATCGCGGAACTTCCGTATCCTCGATCGAGGAGGCGGAGCAGTCCTTGGGAACTCTCATTACTGAGTGGCGACGCGGAGGCTCGTGGCGTGACGACTTGCCGATCGGCCCAGCCTTGCGTTACTCACGACGAGCGCAAGCCCGGCGACTTGAGCGCATTTTGCGAGGCGCCTGTGGTAACGCGTAGATCGTCTGCCGTTCTCTTGTTCCTCTGGGGGCTGTTGCTTCCCATCTGCAGTCTCGAAGTCGAGCCGCTCGAAACTGGAACAGTCATTAGCGGATGGGAACGACTCCAGGCGGTAGACGCGCTTTCGGTGCTACTGGTGGTTTGGTTTTCACTGAGCGGTCAACTCAGGTTCCGCGCGTTTGTCGACTGGTGCGCACCCCTCGGCCTTTGCCTCATAGCTTTTCTTTCAACACTTCAGCATGCTGACATGACCTCGAGCCAGGGCCTTGATGCAACGTTGTCCGTTGGCGCACTGTTCTTGATCGTTTTTACCGGGCTTGTGTTTTCCAGTGTGATATCAGTTGGCGGCAGTCAACTCCACGCGCTAGTTGCTGGTGTCCTCCTCGGATCGATTTTTGAGCTAGTCATCGCTGTGCACGATTGGGCTGCAGCAATGGGCATCGGAGAAGCCTGGTTTCAGGATCGTATGAACAGTCGCGTTCGGGGGACTTTTCGCACCAATGGCCAACTCGCACAGTATGGCGTCGGAGTTGGGTTGTTCCTAGTCGCGATCGGAACGGGAAAGCTGCAGTCAATTCAGCGCGTCCTGTTTGTATGTCAGCGCGTCGGACTAGCACTACTACTTACCCTCCCGCTCGCCGCGAGCCGTCGAAGCGCACTCGTCGCCGTCGCGCCAACGCTTCTCGTCTTATCCTTTCGGCTGCGAGCTGCGCGTTGGTTTCTTGCGCTCATGGCAATAGCCGTCATCACAGCCTTGACCGGACTGGGTACTTCGGAGGTGCCGTACCTAGATTTCGTAAGCGCGAGACTCAGTTCAATTGCACTCATCGGAGAAGAGGACTCGTTCATGTACGAGCAATTCATCGAGGGCAGAGAGCACTTTCTTGATCATCCAACTTTGGGAACAGGCTGGGGGCGCAGCAAGCACCTCATGAGTACGGGGCACGAGATTCACAACCAATATCTCGCCGTGGCGGCGGAGTCCGGCCTCGTTGGACTGATTTGCGTGCTTGCAATGTTTGCCTTCGCGCTTTATCGATGCGCGCGTTGCGCGAGAGCTCGGTGTGAGGTCACAGCGAAGACCTTCGGCACGATCTGCCTCGCTGCAATCGTGACTACCATGATCCTCTGGACTCATAATCGAGGATTGCGCGATCGAACTTTCTCCTTGAACTACGCCCTTTGGGTAGCCGGTTCGGCTGCACTTAGTTCGAAAGTAAGAGAGCCGAGGCCTCTAGGGTGCTAATCGCGGACAGACACGGCCGTGCAAGTTCGGCTCCAACAACAGTCGCACCTTCGAGTAACCTGCATTTAGTCACGGAGCATTGCTCGGACCTCCGTATCCACTAGCGCAAACCACGAAGCAACTATTGATAACACAACTGTGACAACACACGCGGCACTGCTGTACTCGGCCGCATAGATGGCGATCGTCGAGATGATGGTCGTTCCCCCCGCGGAGACTAAGAGTGGCATGAGGATCACCTTGCGCCATGCCACACGAACTCTGGTTGTGGACAGAATCTCAAATAGCAGATAGCCGTACGCAAGCAGCATGGATAGTCCAAGCGAGCAAGCCACTACGATATTGAGATTACTGATTAAGCACGCGGACAATGCAACAATCTTGAGTGCAAGGATGACGACTTGCGATCGAAGCTCCGCCTCGTGATTTCTGTGCAGGTTGAAGACAAAGCTCAGCGGACTTGAAACGAACCAGGCCGCGATGCCGATGGCAAGGTAGCGAGCAAACTCGCCCGCAACAGCCCAATCTTCTCCGAGCACTATCCCCGCAAGTGTGGGGCCGGCGACCATGGCTGCAGCAGTGGGTGGAAGGACCACTCTGACACTTAGGTGAAGAAATCGGCCGATGATTTCGGCGCGCTTAACAGGGATCGCTTTGAGGTATCGCTGCTGCAGTAAGGTTGAGAGGGCAGACGCAAGAACGGTTAGGGGTAAGTGTACCGTCCGGATGCCCAGCGAATACGCACCAGCGGCCGCGGGCCCGAGGGTAACCGCGAGTACAATAGTAGGAAGTTGCCACGAAAGCGTGTTGAGCAGTGCGGCGGGCGAACTCTTGGCCACTAGGTCGAAGTGCCGACTGACGGTTGCGATCATGCGCCGGCGACTTCCTGTCCCCATCAGGGCGCCTGACTTGTTTCGGACATTGATCAGCAGCTCAACGAGTACTCCCGCCATTGTGGACAAGACGATGAAGATTGGCTTGCTGCCAAACCCGAGGGCTGGAAAGAGGACTGAGAGAAGGGTCGCTACTGCTGGCCGAGAAGCGCGCCCCGCTCCGAACTGATGAAGGTGATTGAGTCGCAAACTCCACTGCGCGACAACCCCGCACACGCCTGAGAGCACAAGGGAAACAAAGACAATCGCGGTGGTGGTTCTAGGGGGAAAACCATGTGACGCGAGCCAAGGGCCAAAAATCACAAGCACTACAATTGACAGGGCGGACGCCATGGCACCTGCTGCAAGGAGCGCGACCATGGTCGCGGCGGCTGCCATTCGATTACTCCGTTCAATAAGAATTGCCTGCTCTAGTCGAAGGCAGATCACTGGACCAGCGATCGCAAGTAACGCCACGAGCGCGCCTGCCGTGCCTATGTCTGCCGGGGTATAAAGTCGAGTTACCAACGGAACGGACAGGATTACGATTGCTTGGCTGACAACTTGAAAAGCAGTCAGTTGGGCGATGTGCCGTACCGCGTTTGTTTGCTGCGACAAGGTTAGGACTGTACTTTGGGTCCGCTCTCGCGGCATCAGCCGCTGCTAGGGTTGCGGCTTGGCAGACCCATGGGAAGCAGATCAGCGGATAGCGATCTAGATCGTTAGACTCTGATGGAAGATGAACGAAACAGGGTGTCCCACCGTCGATGGACGAGTAATGTTCGCACTGCTCGGTGCCGGTGGCTTCATTGCCCCACGTCACCTCAAGGCCATCAAGGACGTGAGAGGCACTCTGGTCGCAGCGATGGACCCCAGCGACAGCGTGGGCATCATCGACTCGTACTTCCCCGATGCAGATTTCTTCACGGAACCGGAGCGGTTCGATCGACATCTTGACAAGTGGCGTCGCGAGGGCAGGGGTATCGACTACGTGTCGATCTGCTCCCCGAACTACCTCCACGATGCCCACATCCGCATGGCTTTGCGCAACGGGGCCCACGCCATTTGTGAGAAACCCATCGTGCTTAATCCGTGGAACGCTGACGCGTTGTCCGAGATCGAGTCCGAGTCTGATCGGCGTGTGTTCACCATCCTGCAGCTTCGACATCATCCTGCGATCGTTGCTCTCCGAGAGAAGTACCTAGGCGTGCACAACCGAAAGATCGACATTGATGTGACCTACATTACCTCGCGCGGCAAGTGGTACCACCGGAGCTGGAAGGGCAATCTGGAGAAATCGGGTGGCGTGGCCACGAACATCGGTGTGCACTTCTTCGACATGCTGAGTTGGATCTTCGGTGGTATGAAGTCGTCCGTTGTGCATCGTCGTCAGGATGACTGTGCGTCAGGCGTCCTTGAGCTCGAGCGCGCCCGCGTCCGCTGGTTCCTGTCCGTGAACGCTGATCATCTGCCCGATGCTCAGCGTGCAAAGGGGCAGCGAACCTTTCGCTCGATCACCGTGGAGGGTCACGAGCTTGAGTTCAGTGAGGGATTCGGTGACTTGCATACGGTCAGTTATCAAGAGATTCTCGCTGGTCGTGGCTACGGACTGCGCGATGCGAAGCCATCCATCGAGATGGTGCAAGCGATCCGACATGCACCGCTCACTTCTCTGACAGGCGACTACCACCCCATGTGCCAGCAGGTCGAGGCGGTGCGGTCATGACCGCTGCTGCTGCGGGTGGATCTAGTTCGGCGTCCCTCACCGTGCATCCCAGCGCCATCGTGGATCCCGGTGCGCAGATCGGCGCCGGCAGCCGCGTCTGGCACTTTGTGCACGTCTGCGGTGGCGCGCGCATCGGAGAACGCTGCTCCCTCGGGCAGAACGTGTTCGTGGGCAACCGCGTGGTCATCGGCAACAACGTGAAGATCCAAAACAACGTGTCCGTCTACGACAACGTCACGCTCGAGGACGACGTCTTCTGTGGCCCGAGCATGGTGTTCACCAACGTCTACAACCCGCGCTCGGCAGTGACGCGCAAGGACGAGTACCGCGACACGCTGGTGAAGCGGGGGGTCACGCTAGGCGCGAACTGCACCGTGGTCTGCGGTATCACCATTGGCGAGCACGCCTTCGTTGCCGCAGGTGCAGTGATAAACCGCGATGTCAAGCCGTTTGCCCTGATGGCCGGCGTGCCCGCGCGACAGATCGGCTGGATGAGCAGGTTCGGCGAGCGGGTGCCGCTGCCGCTCACGGGCACGGGCGAGTACCGATGCCCCCACACGGGCGCTGTCTACCGCCTACACGGCGATACCCTCGCCGTCCATGGCTGACTCGATCCTCCTCACCGGCGGCGTTGGCTTCATTGGCAGCCACATTGCGGTCGAAGTGGCACGCGCGGGCCACCGACCCGTTTTGCTCGACAACCTCTGCAACAGCAAGGGCAGCGTGGTCGAGCGGCTTCGGCAGATCATCGGCCGCACCGTCGATTTCGTGGAGGGCGATATTCGCGACGGCGCAGTTGTTCGCAGGGTGATCCGCGACTTCGGTGTTAGCCGCGTGATCCATCTTGCGGGACTGAAAGCGGTGGGGGAGTCGGTGAGCATGCCGCTGGCGTACTACGACAACAATGTCGTCGGCACACTGCGCCTCCTTGAAGCGATGAACGACTGCGGCGTGCGGTCGATCGTGTTCAGCAGTTCCTGCACGGTCTACGGCGATCCGCAGCGGCTGCCGCTCACCGAATCGCATCCGCTCAGTGCTGCCAATCCCTATGGGCAAACGAAGCTGACGATCGAACTCATGCTGCGCGACCTTGCGCGCAGTGACGACCGCTGGCGCATCTGTCTCCTGCGCTACTTCAATCCCGTCGGCGCGCATGAGAGCGGCCTGATCGGCGAAGACCCAAGCGGCATCCCCAACAACCTCATGCCGTTCGTACTGAAAGTTGCGGCGGGGCAGTTCAAGGAACTCGGCGTCTGGGGCAGCGACTATCCGACGCCCGACGGCACGGGCGTGCGCGACTACATCCATGTTGTCGATCTCGCGGTCGGTCATTTGCGTGCGATGGAGCGCCTTGGCGACATGCGGTGCGAGGCGATCAATCTCGGCACGGGGCAGGGCAGCAGCGTGCTCGATGTTGTGAAAGCATTCGAGCGAGTGAACGCCGTCCGCGTGCCATACACGCTGAAGGATCGACGACCTGGTGACATCGCCGCATGTTGGGCGGATCCTGCGCTCGCGCTGCAGCGGCTCGGTTGGAAAACGGAGCGCACCCTCGACGACATGTGCCGCGACGCATGGAAATGGCAACTGGCATCGGGCGGGTCATGAGGCGCGCAAGCGATATCTGGGGTTGGTTGGTGTGCGTGTGCGTAGGGGCGTTGGCGCACGGCGCTGCGCCGCCGCCGCCCGAGGCGGATGTTGTGGTGCCTCCCGCAG
>Ga0194120_10009413_pt1 | contig 12386 bp, 14 predicted proteins | sample TA2MahCa65mmetaG_FD_148642 | JGI IMG/M metagenome (GOLD analysis project Ga0194120, IMG submission 148642) | Freshwater microbial communities from Lake Tanganyika, Tanzania - TA2015019 Mahale Deep Cast 65m | ecosystem: Environmental > Aquatic > Freshwater > Lake | place: Tanzania: Lake... | reverse complement strand
TCGCCTTCCTGCTCTTGATCGTGGTGTTGCTCTACAAGCCCTCGGGCCTCTTCGGGCGGCACCAGGTGGAGAAGGTATGAAGCGCGTCGCCATCGCCTACGCGCTCGTTGCCGCTGCGATCGCGGCGGTGTGGGCCATCGAGGTGTACGCCATCCCGTGGACCGATCCCTACATCACCAACGTGCTCTTGCGCATCGGCTTCAACGTGCTGGCTGTGCTGGGCCTGTCGCTGGTGCTCGGCTTCACCGGGCAGTTCTCCCTGGGGCACGCGGGTTTCATGGCGGCGGGCGCGTATGGCTCCGCGATTCTCAACATGCATGCCGGCGTGCCGGCGCCGCTGGCCATGGTGTGCGGGGGCGTGGTGGCCGGGCTCGCCGGGGTGGTGGTGGGCGTTCCCTCGCTGCGCCTGTCGGGCGACTACCTCGCGGTGGTCACGCTGGGTTTCAACCAGATCATCATCGTCATCATCCAGAACACGCCCATCCTGGGGCAGGCGGCGGGCCTCACCGGCGTGCCGCAGGTCACCAACTTCGGCTGGACCTTCACCTGGGTGATCCTCGCGGCAGTGTCGCTGCGCAACCTGCTCGACAGCCCGCAGGGGCGCGCGTTCGAGGCGGTGCGCGACAACGAGATCGCCACCCGCTCGCTGGGCATCGACACCACGCGCGTGAAGGTGACCGCCTTCGTCATCGGCGCCTTCTGGGCCGGCGTGGCCGGTTCCCTCATCGGGTTCAACCTCTCCAGCATCTTTCCCTCGCAGTTCCAGTTCGACCGGAGCATCGAGCTCCTTGCGATGGTGGTCCTCGGGGGCACCGGCTCGCTCTCGGGCCCGGTGATCGCGGCGGTGGTGCTCACGGCGCTGCCCGAGCTGCTCCGCGACATCCCCAACGCCGACCGGTACCGGATGATGGTGTACAGCGTGCTGCTCGTGGCGATGATGGTGCTGAGGCCCAGGGGTTTCCTCGGCAACCGCGAGCTGAGCGACGTGGTCGTGGGCTTGTGGCGGCGGGTGCGGCGGCAGGGGCAGGTGGCGTAGCGACCCCGCGGGATACCGGGCCATCCCCGTCGAGCACTGCGCCGCTGCGATGCGCCGCGTTCGCGACCTGGCCAACGGCCTGCGCGTCAACTTCATCCTCGAGGCGCGACTCGTCCGTGGCGACGACAACTGGTTGAGCCCGGCCTACGGTCGCGACACGATCCAGGTAGGGCACCTACATCGCCAACCCGGCCGACCGCGAGGCGTTCCTCGCGGGTGCGGAGGCTGCTCGACTAGCCGCGCTCAGAAACTCCCCGGGTACCTCCGCCCGCTGCCGCACAGGTAGCGCAGGTCGTTGTTGGAGATGGAGCCGCAGTTGCCCTGGCCGTAGTAGCGCACGTCGCTGGCGCTGATGCTGCCGTAGTTGCCGGTGCAGTAGTAGCGCAGGTCGTTGTTGGAGATGGAGCCGCAGTTACCCTGGCCGTAGTAGCGCAGGTCGTTGTTGCTGATGCTGCCGTAGTTCCCCGAGCAGAAATAACGCAGGTCGTTGTTGCTGATCGAACCACAGTTGCTGTTGCAGTAGTGGCGCAGGTCGTTGTTGCTGATCGACCCGCAGGAGCTGGCCTCCGCGCTCGGCAAGACGGGGACCGACGCCGGGGTGCAGGCGATGGCGAGGAGCAGGAAGACACTGGAGCCGTGGGAGGGGAGCCGCATGCGGCTCTGTTATCGCCTCGACCCGACCGCGAAGGCCACCAGCGCCACGAGGTAGAGCACGCCCGAGGGGATCGAAAATAGCGCGGTCGACCACATCGCCGTCTCGATGCCAGCGGCGAGAGCCACCGCCTTCTGCTCCGGTGACACCTCGGCCACTCGCGCGAATGCACGCACGAGGCCGAGGATGGTGCCCCCCGTGCCCAGGAGCCACAACGCGCCAGCCACGACCGGGAGCCACGCCGCCCGCGCCCAGGCCACCGTCCCGCGGCGCCGCGCCACCCAGCGCCCCCAGGCGAACAGGGCGGCGGTGATGGCGACTTGCACGATGAGCGTGAACAGCACGCCGGCGATGATCGCGGGCTCGGCCATGCGACGCGGTTCGCCTAGACCGCCTCGACGATCACCGCGATGCCCTGGCCGCCGCCGATGCAGGCGCTGCCGAGGCCGTAGCGCTGCTTGCGACGGCGCAGCTCGTGCAAGAGCGTGCCGGTGATGCGCGCGCCCGAGGCGCCGAGCGGGTGGCCGAGCGCGATGGCGCCGCCGTTGACGTTGGTGATGCTCCGGTCGAGCCCCAGCTCGCGCTCCACCGCGAGGTACTGCGGCGCGAAGGCCTCGTTCACCTCGACGAGCGCCATGTCGGCGAGGTCGAGGCCCGTCTGCTTGAAGGCGGCGCGCGCGGCCGGGGCCGGGCCGATGCCCATGATCGACGGGTCGCAGCCGGCCACGCCCCAGCCCACGAGGCGACCGATCGGCGCGAGGCCCTTCTTCTCCGCCCACTTGCCGTCGGCGACGACCAGCGAGGCGGCGCCGTCGCAGATGCCCGAGGCGTTGCCCGCGGTGATGAGCCCGTCCTTCTTGAAGTAGGGCGCGAGCTTGGCGAGGGTGGCCATGTCGGTGGCACGGGGGTGCTCGTCGACCTTGAACTCGATGTCGCCCTTGCGCCCCTTGATCACGAAGGGGACGATCTCGTCGGCGAAACGACCGGCGGCGTTCGCCGCCTGCCAGCGAGCCTGGCTGGCGACGGCCACCTCGTCGACCTCCTCGCGCTTGAGCCCGTACTGGTCGCCCAGCTTCTCGGCGGTCTGCGCCATCGCGAGCCCGGTGACGGTGTCGGTCAGGCACTCCCACAACAGGTCCTTCATCACCGGCGGGCGTCCGAACTTCGCGCCCTCGCGCAGGCCGTGGACGACGTGCGGCGCCATGCTCATCGCCTCGGTGCCGCCGCAGAGCACGGCGTTGGCCTGGCCGGTAAGGATCTCCATCGCCGCGCTCACGACCGCCTGGAAGCCCGAGCCGCAGAGGCGCTGCACGGTGAGCGCGGGCACGTGTACCGGGATCCCCGCCTTGAGCGCCACGTGGCGGGCACCGTAGATGGCGTCGTTGCTGGTTTGAAGGACGTTGCCGTAGATCACGTGGTCGATGTCGTCGACCGTGAGGCCCGCGCGCTCGACGGCGGCCCTGGCCGTCGGCACCGCGAGGTCGTTGGCGCCGATGTCTTTGAGCGTGCCGCCCTGGGTGCCGAAGGCGGTGCGGCAGGCAGAGAGGATGACGATGTCGCGGTCGAAGGGCATGGGGGCTCCGAGAAGGGGGCGCGACTATCTCGCGCCCCGTCCCTCACGCCAGCCTTCGCAGCGCCTCGCGCACGATGCTGTCGATGTCGGCGGGGGTGCTGGGCGAGAGGGCGCTGGGCGCGGCCTCAGCCGGGGTCCTGGGACCGAGACCGGCTTTCTTTCGAGCCTCCAACAGTCGCGACACGTCGTCGGAGGGGAGCCCGCGGGTGCCGCCGAGGGGACGGGCGATCGCCGCGATCCGGGCGAGGTGCTCCACCAGCTCGAGGCGCAGGTAGGCAGTCTCGGCGTCGGGGGCGATCACCAGCACGCCGTGATTGCCGAGCAGCACCGCGTCGCTCGCCGCGAGCGCCGCCTCGAGCCCCGCCGTGGAGCCCCCGGGCGCCACGTAGTTCACCAGCGGGATGTACACGCCGAGCGAGACCACCGCCTCGGCGAGGAAGGGGCTCTCCCAGAAGCCCTCGCCGGCGCAGGCCCAGGCGGTGGCGTGGGGCGGGTGGGCGTGGAGGACCCAGCGTGCGTCGGGGCGGGCCCGGTACGCCGCGAGGTGCAAGGCCATCTCGCTGAACACCTTCCGCGTGCCGTGCACGACCTTGCCCTCGGCATCGATGGCGACGAGGTTCTCGGCGGCCACCAGCCGCTTGGAGATGGCCGTGGGCGAGGCGAGGAAACGGCCGTCGCCGAGGCGCACGCTGGCGTTGCCGTCGTGGTTGGCCACCCAGCCGCGCGCGTGTACGTCGCGACAGAGCTGGACGAGGTCGCGGGACTCGGATTCCATCGTCACCCGCTCTAACGCCGTCGCCACCGGGGTGCCGGTTGCGCTATCGTCGCCCGATGCAACGGCCTGCGCGCCTGTTCGTCCTCGGCACCGGTGGCCTGCTGCTGCACGGCTGTTGCTGCGCCTGGCCAGACCTGAGTCCGTCGGGGTGCGGCTACGACTCCGGCAGCTACTGCGACGACGACGATGCCGACGGCTACAGCGATTGCAGCAGCGACTGCGACGACGACGATCCCACGGTCAACCCCGGTGCCGACGAGACCTGCAACGGTATCGACGAGGACTGCGATGGCGCGATCGATGATGGTATCTGGGGCGTGGTCGTCTACTACGTCGATGCCGATGACGACGGCTACGGCGGCGGAAGCGGGAGCACCGAGGGTTGCTCGATCCCCGCTGGCCACGCCGACAACAACGACGACTGTGACGACGAGAACGACGACGCGCGTCCCGACGGCGTGGAGGTGTGCGACGGCGCCGACAACGACTGCGACGGCGACATCGACGAGGACGTGCCCGACGCGGCCACCTGGTACGCCGATGCCGATGGCGACGGCTACGGCAACGCGGACGCGCCGGTGGTGGCCTGCGACGCGCCCGAGGCGCACGTGGCCGCGAGCGGTGACTGCAACGACGCCGCCGCAGAGGTGGCGCCCGGCCTGGTCGAGATCTGCCACGACGGCATCGACCAGGACTGCACCTCTGCCACTGCCGACGCGTGCGGCTACACCGCGCTCAGCCTCGACGACACCCTCGCTGGCGGCGGCCTAGGCAGTCGCGACGAGGAGAGGCTCGGCGGTGCGCTCGCCTACGCCGGCGACCTCGACGGCGACGGCAACGGTGACTTCGTGGTGGGCAACGCGGGCGCGGGCGCGCTGGTGCAGGGCGCCTACGTGGTGATGGGTCCGGTCAACGGCGTGGTGGAGCTCGACGACGTGGCCGGCCGGTTGGAAACCGGCGAGAGTGGCGACGAGGCGGGCACGAGCCTCGCCGGTGGCGGCGACGTGGACGGCGACGGCTACCTCGACCTGCTGATGGGCGCGCCCGCCGCGACGGTCGATGGCGCCGTGCGGGGCAGCGCGTGGCTGGTGTACGGGCCGGAGGTGACCGACTGCAGCCCCTTTTGCGACGGGGCCCGGCTGGACGGCGACCTGCCGGACGGCCGCTTCGGGCAGGCAGTGGCGATCGTCGGCGACGTGGACGGCGACGGCCTTGACGACGTGCTCGTGGGCGCGCCCGCTCGCGACGGCGGCGGGGCGGTGGCGCTGTTCACCGACGCCCCTGCGGGGATGCTCGGCTTCGCCGAGGCAACCGCCCGCCTCGGCAGCCCTGCCGCTTCGGCCGCGGGCTCGGGCCTGGGCGCCGCCGGCGACGTCGACGGCGACGGCCTCGCTGATCTTGCCGTGCTCGACACCAGCGCCGGGCTGGCCTGGCTGCTCCCGGGCACGGTGAGCGGGGAGGTCGATCTCGCGTCGGCACTCGCGTCGATCTCGCCCCCGCTCGGTGATGCCACCGCCGGGAGCCTCGTGCTCGCCGACCTCGATGGCGACGGGAACATCGACGTGCTTGCCTCTGGCCTGCGCGACGAGAGCACCGCGACCGACGCGGTGGCCTGGGGCAACTTCGGGCCCCTCGCGGGCAGCCTCGCCGGCGAGGACTTCTCGGTGACGACGGGCGGCGGCTACGCGAACGCCGGCGCCCACGCCGTGGCGATGGACGACATCGACTTCGATGGCGCGGGGGAGTTGTTCCTGGCCTCCCCCGCCGCCGCGGCGCTGCTCCCGCCCGACTACGACGAGATCCTGTCCCACGGCGCCGCCGCCTGGCTCGTCCCCGGGCCCATCTCGGCGAGCTGGCATCTCGCCGACAGCAGCGCCCGCGTGTCTCTCGATGGCGACGCTGTCCCCGCGGCGGCCGGCGACCTCGACGGCGATCTCCGTCCCGACCTCTTGCTCGGCGTCCCCGGCGACGACACCATGGGCACCGACGCCGGGGCCGTGTACGTCTTGTCGGGCGGTGCCCTGCCCTAGGGCTCGGCGGCGGCGCCGGCCAGCGCCTCCTCCTCCGGGCTCACCCAGTCGCGACAGGAACCGAGCACGCGCTCGACCTCGGAGTAGGCCACGTCGCCGTCGATGGCCACGCGGCGCCCCCAGGCGTAGGCCCGCGCGCAGTCGCCCTGGCCGGCGGCCCACTGGATCGCCGGGATCCAGATGCGCTGGTCGGAGGGGGGCGCGGTCTCGACCCACTGGTCGCGCCAGCTGGTGTCGCAACCCTCGGTGCTCGGTGCCCAGGCACATACCCGCATCCGGGCGCGCGCGGCGTTCCACTCCCAGCCGTCGTCGCGGGCGGCGAGCTTGGCGTAGATCGCCATCGCCTCGCCCACGCGCCCCACCTCTTCCAGCGCGTAGCCGTAGCGGTACACGAACTCGGGATCGTCGGGCCAGCGCCGGTAGTTTCTTTCTTTCTCCGCCAGGTCGGGGGGGTCGGCCCACTCGGCGCTGTCGAGCACGGCCTGGTAGGCCCGCGCGCGCGCCCAGGACGCGCCCTGCTCGGTGTAGTAGCCCACCCGCGCCGTCTGCCAGCCGCGAGGGCGGAGGGCCTCCTGGGCTTCCCAGGACTCGCCGCGGGCGTTCGTCCCGCGCCAGCCGAAGGCGCTCCAGCCCTCGCGCGACAGCCGCGGCGGGGTGGACTCCACCGTGCCGCCGAGGCGCTGCTCCCAGCCGAGGCGCAGCTCCTCGATGGTGGGCAGCCCCGGGTGGTCCACCTGGACGACGGTGGCGTAGAACGGCGCGTAAAAGCTCGGCGACGGCGCCCATGCCGACATCCCCACCGCTCGGCCGGGGTGGGTGAACATCCGCCAGGGCAAGCCGACCGACAGGCCACTCTCGCCCACGGTGGCGCGCTCGGTGGGGAAGCCGCTCGCGGCGGGGAGGGTGCCGAGCGCCAGGCATGTCGCGACGGGCGCGATCAGCGCGACGATCGCGGCGAGCAGGGCGGCGAGCGAGGCGGCGTGCGCGCGGGCGCGCGGGGCCGCCGTGGGGAGGGGGAAGGCCATCGCGGCGAGGATGCCGCCGAGCCAGCCGCCGAGGTGCCCGAGAAAGCTCACCTGGGGCGAGGTGAACGACTCCACCAGCATCGGGATGGTGAGCACCACGGTGCCGAAGCCGTAGTTTCCTCGACGTGCCTGTGGGATCCAGTCGTTGTACCGCCAGCCGATCGCGAACTGGGCGCCCCAGAGGCCGAAGCCGATGATGCTCGAGCCGATGCAGGGCAGCTCGGAGAAGGCCACCACGAGGGCCGCGCCCCCGGCGGCGCTGGCGGCGAGGATGCCCAGGAGCCCGGCCCGGCCCACCGCGCGCTCGCAGCGGAAGGAACAGTAGGCGATCACCGCGAGGTTGCCCACGAGATGGAAGGGATTCGCATGCACGAACTGCGACGTGAGGGGGCCCCACGCCGCCATGTCGAGCACGCTCGGCTCCCAGCCCACGGCGAGCAGGTGGATCACCCGGTCGGCGTGGTCGCCGGCGACCAGTTGCCCGGCGAACTGGGCGACGCCGGCCGCGACGAGCAGGCCGACGAGCGCGAGCGTGAGCCACGGAAACTGTCGCGACAACAAGTGCGCGTGAAAGCGCGCGTCGGGGCTGTCCAGCGCGTCGGCGAGCTGGGCGACGTCGGCCACCTTCTTGTAGCCCTCGCCGGTCCACGGCCCGTAGTGCACCATCTCGTGAGGGCTCACCCTCGCGCGGCGGGCGTCTTCTTCCAGCTCGTGCAGGTCGACCAGGAGCACCGTCCCATCGCGACGAAGCTCGGCTCGATCCGCCACCGGCTAGGCCCGGTCGACGTCGTCGACGACCGCCAGGATCACGCTGTGGAGCGGGTCGGTGTCCTTGCCGAGGATCTGCCGGGCGGTGTTGCCCTCGCGGGCGCAGAGCACGAGGTCGCCCACGCCGGCCTGCACCGCGTCGACGCTGAGGAAAGTCTTGCCGAGGGCGCTCTTGCCGTCGGCCCTCACCGGCTGCACCACCATCACCGACTTGCCGTCGAAGCAGGGGTGCTTGACGGTGGCCACGCTATTGCCGATCACGCGACAGAGGATCATCGGCCACCATCGAGGTATTTCTTGTCGCTCCACGCGTGGTCGACAATGCGGATCACGCTCGCGTCGACCGGCGAGAAGGTGACCGGCAGCGCCAGTGCCGCCTCGCGCCCGGTGGTCCACTCGACGATCTCTCCCGCGCCCGCCTGGAGCGGGTCGGCGGCGACGATCGCGTCGCCATCGGGCTCGCCATTCTCGTCTTGCGGCTGGATGAGCAACAGGCGCACCCCGGCCAGCGACTCGTGTTTCTGCGTGGCGACGACGGATCCGAGCACCTTCGCCAGTTGCATCAGTCACCTCTGCGGGCGGAAAAGGGGGCGGGACGGAGCAGGTGCTCGAGGAACTCGTCGTGCGCGTTGGGGATCACCTGCGCGTCGACCAGGCGGCCTCGCGACACGAGCACCGCTCGTCCAATGTCCACCGCGGCCTCGACCTCGTGCTGCATGCCGGTCACCACGTAGTACGCCTTGCCACCGAGCGCCGGGGACAGGCGCAGCGCCGCCAGGTAGGCGCCGGCATCCTTGGCGGAGCGGTCGGCGGCCTCCATCACGCTGGCCACCGTGGACCCCTCGACCACGCCCACGCAGTCCACGCGAGGCTCGGCGAAGACGCCCGGCCCCAGCCGGCTCCAGCCCGGGCCGCGGTGCTCCCCGCCCGCGAGCGTCTGCCACACCCGCTCGTGAACGCCCGGGAGCAGCAGCTTGTCGAGCAGGGTGTCGCCCGCGTGTGCCAGCGCCTCGTCGAAGGCGGCCTGCACCTCGGCCACGCCGCCGCCGAGGAGAATGAGGAACTTGCCAGGTTCGACGAGGTTGGCCTCGACCACCGTGACCGGCGCTTCCTTCACCATCCAGTCGAGCACGCGGTAGCCGCGCGCCACGCTGGACAGCTCCACGAGCGCGAGGGCGTCCATCCGCCGGGCTCTACACGATGCGGAAGTAGCCAGCGAGCGTGCAGCGGCGCTCGCGGGTGAAGTTCCGCGCGGTGGTGAGCCCCTCGCCGGTGGGCGAGGCGATGGTGAAGCTGGTGTAGCCCTCGCCGCCGAAGCCGAGGCCGGCGTAGTGGGGCGCGTTCTTCACGTAGATCGAGCAGTTCATCACCTTCGCCATGCGATGAAGGTGATCGATGTTCTTGCTGTACATGCTGGCGCTGTGCCCGAAGCCGTGCTCGGCCTTGTAGGCGAGGTCGATGCCCTCGTGGACGTCTTTCACGCGCACGATGGGCAACACCGGCATCAGCAGCTCGAGCTGCACGAAGGGATGGTCGAAGGGGACCTCGCAGATGGCGAGGCGCGGGTCGCCCTGGAAGGGCACGTCGATCTGCTTGAGCAGCTCCGAGGCGTTCTTCCCCACCCACTTGGTGACGGTGTGGTCGCGCTCGGCGGTGAGGATGAGCCGCTCCAGCCGGGTGACCTGGTGGTTGCGCAGCACCACGCAACTGTTGGCCACCATCCCCTCGATCAGGCGATCCGCCACCTTCTCGTGGACGAAGACCTCTTTCTCATCCGAGCAGATGACGTTGTTGTCGAAGCTGGCGCCGAGCGTGATGCTGCGGCTGGCGAGGTCGAGGTCGGCGAACTCGTCGACCACCACCGGGGGGTTGCCCGGGCCGCCGCAGATGCACTTCTTGTTGGCGGCGAAGGCGGCTTTCACCACGGCGGGACCACCGGTCACCACGTTGAGGCGGATGCCCTTGTAGCGGAGCAGCTCGTTGGCCGACTCGATGGTGGGCGACTCGATCACCGTCATGATGTTGTCGGGGCCGCCGACCTCCATCGACGCGCGGTTGATCAGGTCGATGACGAAGGCGGAGACGCCCTTGGCGCCGGGGTGGGTGTTGAAGACGACGGTGTTGCCGCCGCTCACCATCCCGATCCCGTTGCAGATGATCGTCTCGGTGGGGTTGGTGGACGGCGTGATCGCCGCGATCACCCCGTACGGGGCGCGCTCGATGAGTGTGAGGCCGTCGTCACCGGTGAAGGCGATGGGCTCGAGGATCTCCGGCCCGGGGGTGCGGTAGATGACGAGGAGGTTCTTCTTGATCTTGTCTTCGACACGACCAAGGCCGGTTTCCTCGACGGCGAAGCTCGCCAGCGAGCGCACGTCTTCGGCGCAGCGGCGGCGGATGCTGGCGATGATCTCGCGACGCTTCTCCAGGGGCAGCGCCACGAGCGTGAGCTGCGCCAGTCGCGCCGCCTCTACCGCCTCCGACACCGTCTTGAAACACCCGTGACCCTTCTTCGGCGGCTCGTGGCGCGCGGGCTTGGCCGACCCGTCGTTGATCCGGGCCAGCACCTGTGCGACGACCGACTCGAGCTCAGCGCGATCCATCAGCTTTACCCCGCCGTGTACTTGTCGTAGACGAGGGCGCCCTGGTTGTCGACGGTGTCGACGATCGCCATGATCACCGCGTCGATGGGGCGCCCGTCGGTGGCCTTGGTCTGCCGGGCACTACTGCCGGAGGCGTAGAGCACGATCTCGCCCACGCCGGCGTTCATCGCGTCGGCCGCCACGACGAAGCTGTCCTTCTCCTTCATGTCGAGGGAGAGATCCTGCACAAGATAGAGGCGTAGACCCTCGATCTTCTCGTCTTTGCGGGTGCTGACGACGGTCCCGACGACCTTGCCGAGCTTCATTCCAGCCTACTTCTTGGCGGGCGTGCGGCCGAGCGGGAGCACCGCGTCGATGTTCTCGTGGGGGCGCGGGATGACGTGCACCGAGACGAGCTCGCCCACGCGCTGGGCCTGGCGGGCGCCGGCCTCGGTGGCCGCCTTCACCGCGGCGACGTCGCCGCGGACGATGGCGGTGACGTAGCCGCCGCCGATCTTCTCGTAGCCCACCAGCTCGACGCGGGCGGCCTTCACCATCGCATCCGCCGCCTCGACCATGGCGGTGAAGCCCTTGGTCTCGATCATACCGAGCGCGTCTGCCATTTGAACACTCCTTAGCTTGGGAAAAGAGAACTACTTCTTGGCCTGGACCGAGTCGAGGACCGCGACCGCCGCGGCGGCGGCGCTATCGATCTCCGACTCGGTGCCGCACATCCACAGGCGCCCGAAGGCGCCGTAGGGCTGCAGGTTGACGAGGTTGACCTTGGCGGCCTTCTCGGCCTCGTTGGCGGCCAGCACGATCCAGGCGGCCGGCTCGGTCTCGAGGATGAAGAGGCTCTCGCCGGGGATGAGCATCATGCCCTGGCGGTTGCGGTTGATGAGCTGGGCCTGGTAGGGCTCCACCGCGCGGATGATCTGGTTGGAGGTGACCTTCGGGGCAACGTACTGGTCTTCCCGGAGGTTGAGGAAGCGCAGCACGGCGTCGCCTGCGCTGCGGACCTCGCCCTTGTCGTCGTGGTGGAGTTCCAGCAAACCGAAGGCGCGCTCGACCACCTGCACCGCCGGGATCGCCCGCGTGGCCTTCAACGCGACGTCGGTGACGCGGTTGATGATCATGCCGGGAGCAGTCTCGATCCAGATGCTGGCCTGGCCGGCGAGGGGCAAGAAGCCGCGCGCGGTGGTGCCCGTGAAGGCCGCGAGTTGCGGCTGGAGGCTGTCGAGGAAGACGTAGCTGCGCAGCGTGACGGACACGCGGACTCCGGGACCGGTGGCGCCGCCGCCTTACCGCGTTCCGCTCCGCCGGGCAACGGCGCGCCCGTTTGCCGCCGCTTGACAAGCTCCGACCACATCCGGTACATCCGGAACTCGACGGAGTGTCGCATGCGCAGGTCAGGACTGCTGGCGTTGGTCGCGTTCGGGTGCCCCGACCCATCCACGCTGGAAACCACCACGCCCACCGCCGACGCCACGGCGGAAACCAAGCCGCCTCCGCCATCGTCGGCGGAGACTTCCCCGGGTTTCAAGGTGACGGCCGGCGAGGGCGTGAAGCTCTCTGGGACGGTGAGCTACGCCGGCGACAAGGCGGGCAAGTACCACATCGACTTCCTCCTCCCGCCCGAGCAGGGCCACTTCCCCAAGCTCGTCCACTCCCTGCTCGTGGAGCAAGCTGGTGCCTGGGAGATCGAGGCCCCGAAGAAGCTCGGGAAGGTGGGCGTGGTGGGCTACCTCGACGTGGCGGGCGACGGTCCCAGCGACGGCGATCCGGCCTTCCGCTACCCGGGGCTCGTCGACATCGACGAGGCCGCCGTGACCAACCTCGACCTGGTGTTGACGGAGAGTCCCGACCTCGGCGAGTTCACCCCGGGCCTCGCCGGCCCCCCGCAGGGGCCGCCGCCGCAGGACGGGGGCGCGGTGCCAAGCGGCGCTGG
>Ga0194120_10009410_pt1 | contig 12389 bp, 8 predicted proteins | sample TA2MahCa65mmetaG_FD_148642 | JGI IMG/M metagenome (GOLD analysis project Ga0194120, IMG submission 148642) | Freshwater microbial communities from Lake Tanganyika, Tanzania - TA2015019 Mahale Deep Cast 65m | ecosystem: Environmental > Aquatic > Freshwater > Lake | place: Tanzania: Lake... | reverse complement strand
CTCGACCAGCGCCTTGCAGATCCTCAGGCCGAGACCGGTGCCCTCGAAACGGCGGCTGAGCGTGGGATCGGCCTGTTGGAACGGCGCAAAGATCCGCGGCCGTGCCTCGGCGCTGATGCCGATGCCGGTATCGGTCACTGTGATGAGGAACGAGCCGTCGCGGTCGACCCGCGTGTGGACGGTGACGCTGCCGCCGGCCTTGTTGAATTTCACCGCGTTGCTCAGCAGGTTCAGGGTTACTTGCTTAAGTGCGCGCCGATCGGCGTGGAGGTGGACATGCGGCCCGGCATGAGCGGAATCGACAGTCACGCGATGCCCGCCGGCCCTGACCGCGACCAGCGCAATGCAACCAGCGATCACTTCGAGCGGATCGACTGTCTCCTCGTGCAAATCGTAGCGTCCAGCCTCGACCTTTGAGACGTCGAGGATGTCGTTGATCAGCTCCAGCAGATGCGATCCTGAGTCGTGGATATTGTCGAGATACTCGCGCTGCTTGGCCTCGAGCGTTCCGAAATGCCCGGAGCGCAGCAGGTCGGAGAAGCCGATGATGGCGTTGAGCGGCGTGCGCAGTTCATGACTCATGCTGGCCAGGAACTCGCTCTTGGCCCGGTTGGCGCTCTCTGCCTCGGCCTTGGCAGCGGCAGATCGGCTTCGCGCTCTTTGAGGGGCGTGATGTCGGTGCGCACACTGACAATGCCGCCCTCGCGTGTCCGCCGCTCGCGCATGCGGATCCAGCGTCCCGACGACAGTCGCTGCTCGAACGGCTCGCCCGTGGGGTTACGGTGATGCGCCACACGCTCATCGACATAGGCTGCCTCGCGCCCCATAGCCTGGGCAACGCGGCCGAGCTGGACGCGGCGCTCGATGAACCCGCGAAAGCTGATGCCTGGCGCCAGCATCTCGCCCATCTCGGGGTCCATGCGGCCGACGGCATCGTTGCGCATGATCAGGCGATCATCGGCATCCCACAGGATAAACCCGTCGGCCAAGCTTTCAACCGCATCGCGCAAGCGTTCCTCAGCACGCTTACGGTCGTCGATATCCGTCAGGATGCCCGCCATGCGGATCGGCCGCCCTTCGGCGTCGCAGAGTGCCTGGCCACGGATGTGGAACCAGCGATAGCCGCGATCCTTGGTGAGCAGCCGGTGCTCCACGTTGTAGGGCTGCGAGGGTTTGCGCAGATGGCCGCGCAGCTGCTCGAGACAGCGGTGCCAATCGTCGGGATCGACCAACCACTTGATCGAACCGGCGGTCAGCTCATCGAACTCCCTGTCGCCGTAGCCGAGGAGTTCCTTGATGCGCGGTGAGTAGTAGACGGCGTTACCGATCAGGTCCCAGTCCCAGATTCCGGCCTGTCGCACCGCAATGTCGTATCGCTCGTTGCTGCGCCGAAGATTCTCGGCGGTACGCTGGCGCTCCGTGATGTCGGTGCCAGTGCCACGATAGCCGAGGAAGCGTCCGTGCCGGTCGAAATGCGGTTTGCCACTGACCGAGACGTAGCGCACGCCGCCGTCAGCGGCGCCGACGCTATAGACGAAGCTGCGGAACGGCTCACGGCGCTCGAGCAAGGCGTCATGCGCTGCCCATTTCTCCGGCTCAGTCTGGGCGTCCAGCGCCAACTCGCGCCGCGTCCTGCCGATGCGCGTGCGGATATCGATGCCGATCGGCCGGCTGCGCTCCGAGAGGAAGGAGAACCTGTGCTCGGGGCCGGTCTCCCAGTACCAGTCCGACGCGGTAGCAGCGTAGTCGTTGAGCCGCTCCTCGACCCGCAGACGCCGGCGCCGCTCGTAATGCCAAGCGGTCGCCACGCAGGCAGCGAAAAGCACGATCAGTGCGATAAGTCCGGAATAAACGAGGTCGGCCGGCATCGCTGCGTCTTGGGCCCAAGCGGGGACAGCCGCGTTCACGGCCAAGGCCGCAACAAACACGCCGAGAGCCCGAGCGTGAGCACCCGCCTGCTGACGCAACTCGACTTCCCCTGCTTTCGCCCTGGACGCGGAAAAGATTAATTTCTAGAGAATTTTAGCCGAATCTCAGGGACTTACGGCATGCAGTATAACAAGAACCCACCCTGCCTGCACAGGGCGAGGCGATGGCTTGCACCTTAACAGAGCGTTTACTCCGCGTGCCTAAAGTTCACGCATCGAAGAATCGCGGGCTGACACTTGAGCCTTTCGCAAACCGTCATACCCGGGCAGGCCAGTGGTGGGAGTCCACCGGAATTCCGCGCTCAGGACGTGCGCATCCTGATCGTGGACTACCACGCCCTTACGTTGCACATCGTCGAGAGCCTGCTGGCCAAGGACGGCTACACGCTGGTGAGCGGCACATCCGACATCGCCGCGGCGCCGAAGCTGTTCGCAGAAATTCAACCCGACATCGTGGTGATGGACCTGACGCAGCCGCGGCTCGACGGCTTCGAGGTCTTCGAGCAGCTGAAGAAGGTCGCGGGCGGCCGGCACTTTGCCGCGATCTTCCTCTCCGCTGCCGAGGACCGAGCCGTCCGTGCCAAGGCCTACGAACGCGGTGCCAGCGAATTTCTGCTCAAGCCGATCGACGAGACCGAAATCCGGCTGCGCGTCCGCAACCAGGCCCGCATGCTGGCTTCCGAGCGAGCCCTGCTCGAGCACAACGAGCGTCTGGCCCAGACCGTCGCCGAGCGTACAGGGCGGCTGCACCAGGCCATCGACGTGCTGAAGCGCGCCGAGGCGCAGATGAGCGAGAATCTGAAGCGCAGCGAGGCGGAAGGCCGCGACCGCATGGCCTTCCTCGCCACGATCAATCACGAGCTGCGCACGCCGATCAATGCCATCCTCGGGTTCGCCGAATTGCTGAAGAACGAGAAGCTCGGCCCCGTGGGTGAGCGTTACAAGGAGCCGGTCGGATTTATCCATGACGGGGCCACGCATCTTCTGCGCCTGGTCAATGACCTACTTAATCTGGCCTCCAGCGAATCCGGTGATTTCCAGCTGTCGCTTGCCCCCGTCGATGTCGGCGCCACAGTGCGCAACACCGTGACCCTGTTGGCCGAGGACGCGCGGCGCGCCGGCGTCGATCTCCAGGTCGACATCGCCCCGGATGTGCCGATCATTGAGAGCGACGAAACGCGTCTCAAGCAGATCGTCCTCAACCTGGCCTCCAACGCCATCAAGTTCACCCCCTCCGGCGGGCGTGTTACCGTCAAGGTGAAGCCCGACCCGGCGAGCGGCGTGATGATCCTGGCTATCTCCGACACCGGCGTCGGCATATCGACGGAGCAGATGCTCGAGGTGTTGAAGCCGTTCGGCCGGGTGCGTCAGATCAAGGCCCCGGCCGCCGTCGCCAAGCAGCAGGGTGCGGGGCTCGGTCTGCCGATCACCAAGCGGCTCACCGAGCTGCTCGGCGGCACGCTCGAGATTCAGAGCCGCGAAGGTGTGGGCACCATGATGACAGTGCGCCTGCCGCTGCGCAGCCCGGCGCCCAAGGCCTAAGGTCCGCTTCCGTCAGGTCTTGAATTTCGGATCGAGCCAGTCGCGTAGCGCGTCGCCGAACAGGCTGAAGGCGAAGACGGCAAGGCTGATCGCGATGCCCGGGAAGAGCGCCATCCATGGCGCCTCGGCGAAGAAGTCGGAGGCGTTGCCCGAGAGCATCAGGCCCCAGGCCGGGGTCGGCTCGGCTACCCCCAGCCCCAGGAACGACAGCGACGCCTCAAGCAGGATGGCCTGGGCAATATAGGCCGTCAGCATGATCAGGTACGGCGCCATCAGGTTCGGCAGCATGTGCCGGCCGATGATACGCGCGTGCGAATAGCCGGCGGCGCGCGCCGCGTCGATGTAGGGCATGGCGCGCACCGACAGGGCCGCGGCGCGCACGATACGCGTGACGTTGGGCACGATCGGGATGGCGATGGCGAAAATCAGGTTGACATCGATCCCCAGCACCTGCCACTTGCCGAGCACGGCGACGACGACCAGCGCCAGAACGATAATCGGAAAGGCCAGCATGATGTCGACGAAGCGCTGGATGATCATGTCTACCCGCCCGCCGAAATAGGCGCAGGATGCGCCGAGCAGCAGGCCGAGCGTCGAACCGATGAGCGACGAGCAGAAGCCGATGATCAGCGCCGTGCGGGCGCCGTAGATGATGCGCGAGAAGGTATCGCGGCCGAAAGCGTCGGTGCCCGTCAGGTGCTCCCAGGACGGCGGCGCCAGGATGCCGGCGAAATCGATGTTGAGCGGGTCGTAGGGCGCCACCCACTCGGCGAAGATGCCGGCAAACATCATGGCGACGATCACGACGAAACTCGCCGCGCCAAGCGGCTGCTGGCGCATGAATTCGACGACAACCGGCCGCGGCCGGCGTTGGACGGGGACTTCGGCAGGACTGGCGATGGCGGTCATCGGCGTCGGGCCTCAGCGATAACGGATGCGCGGATCGAAGACTGCATAAAGCATGTCGATGGTCAGGTTCACGATGATGTAGAAGCCGGCGATCATCATCACCATGCCTTGAATCAGCGTGAAGTCGTTGCGCGACACGCTCTGCACGAAGAGCTTGCCAATGCCGTTGAGATTGAACACCTGCTCGGTGACCACGAGGCCGCCGATGAGGAAAGCGAACTCCAGGCCGAGCACGGTGATCGCCGGCAGCAGAGCGTTGCGCAGCGCGTGGCGAGTGATCACCAGCTTCTCGTACACGCCCTTGGCGCGGGCGGTGCGGATGTAATCCTCGTTCATCACCTCAAGCAGCTGCGAACGCACCATGCGCGCCGTGACCGCCGAATAGCGGTAGCCTACGGCCATGGCCGGCCAGATGAGCTGAGTGAGATTGGCTTTCGGGTCGACATAGAGCGGCGTGAAAGTGATCGGCGGCAGCCAGTTGAACAGCACCAGCAACATCAACATGATCATCAGGCCGAGCCAGAACGACGGAATAGACAGACCGGCGATGGTGATGATGCGCACGACATAGTCGACCCAGGTCCCGCGCATCAGCGCGGCGATCGTCCCTAAGGGCACGGCCAGCATCACGGCGACGAGCGATGCCATGATCGCCACCTGCAGGGAGAGCTCCAGCCGGATGGCAATCTCCTCGACCACCGGCCGGTCGGTCCACATCGACTTGCCGAGGTTGAGCGTTGCCAGGCCGAGCATCCAATCGCCGAACTGCGCCATCAGGGGCTTGTCCAGCCCCATCCGCTTGCGCTCCATGTCGATGGTTTCCTGTGTGACGGCGCCGCCGTCGCCACGCAGCTTGACCTCGACTACGTCGCCGGGCACGACGCGCAGCAGGAAGAACGAGACGATCGCCACACCGATCAGCGTCGGAATGGCAAGCAGCAGGCGCTGTACGGCGTAGCGGAGCATTGTGGAATGCGGCGCCGGCCCGTCTGTCCGGACCGGCGCCTTCGTCTCCTACTGGTTCAGCCAGACCTGGGCGAGATCCTGGCCCAGGTTGTGGCTGGGCGACATCTCCCAGCCCATGACGACCTTGTGGGACGCCACGATGCGGTGCCACCAGAGCAGCGGCTGCTGGTAGGCCTGGGTGAACAGCCGCTTCTCGAAGGCCTGGATGAGCTGCTTGCGCTTGGCTACGTCGGTCTCGCGCATGTGCCGCTCATAGAGCGAGTCGAGTTCGGCATCCACCGACCGCGACCGGTTCTCCGCCGACTTGCCGAGCGATAGGTACTTGGTCAGCCCGAGGCTCGAATCGTCCATGAACAGGTTGGAGAAGTCGACGGCCACGTCGAAGTTGCCGCTGTTGAGGCCGGCGAGGTACGGCGCCGTCTCGAGCTGCTTGTTCTCGACCGTCACGCCGATCTGCCGCCACTGGTCGACCAGGAAGATGCCGGCCGGCGTGTAGGGCTGCGGGATCGTGCGGTTGTGCAGCACGAACTTGAGATCGGGTACGCCGGCCTCACGCAGGAGCTTGCGGGCATCCTCGCGCGACTTGCGGATGTCCTTGGAGAAGCCTGGCAGCTTGACCAGCTCCGCCTCCGGCGTCGCCAGCGGCGAGCCGGGACGGATCACGCCGCCAACGTGGCGCAGGGTGGAGTTCCGCGCCAGTCCCTGGCTGCCGCCCCAGCGGTCGATGGCCATGACCAGCGCCTGGCGCACCCGCACATCGTCGAAGGGCTTGCGCTCGGTGTTGAAGGTGACAAGCAGGTTGAGCGTCCAGCTCGATTCCTCGATCCGGATCTTGTCGCCCATGGCCTGGACCATACGGTCGCGTTCCGGCGGAGCGAGGCTGCGGAACTCGGCCAGCACCTGGCCGCCCTGCAGCGCGTTCAGCATGGCGGCAGCCTGGAGCATGAACACGCCCTTCCACTCATCGAGATAGGGCAGCCCCGGCTTGAAGTAGTTCGGGTTGCGCTTGCCGCTGACATGGCTGCCCTTGACGTGTTCATTGAAGATGAACGGCCCGGTACCGTTAATCTTGACCTTGGGCGAGTTCGCATCGGCCGCCAGATCCTTGGCTGAGTAGATGCAATTCCATGGGCTGGCGAAATGCGCCAGCATGGCCGCGTTCGCCGCCTTCATCTTGAAAACGACGGTCAGCGGGTCGGGCGTCTCGATGGCGCCAATATCGGCGAAGGTCGCGACGCGGGTCGAGACCACGCCCTGGGGCGGAGCGCGCAGCCGGTCATAGGTCGCCTTGACGTCGGCCGAGGTCAGCGGCTCGCCGCTGGCGAACTTGACGTTGGGATGGAGCTTGAAGGTGTAGCTCATCTGGTCCGGCGCGGTCGTCCAGGACTGCGCTAGATCGCCCTTGATCGCCGGGTATTTCGGCAAGTCGAACTGCAGCAGCGTCGAGTAGAACGGTGCCGCGAAATGCAGCGTCGCGTAGGTGTCGCTGCCATGGCAGTCGTAGTGCGGTGTCTCCGCGCTGATGGCGAAGGTCAGGCTGCCACCTTTCTTGGGCGTCTGGGCGACAGCACCGCCCGCAAACGCCAGCGCGGCGGTCACCGCCAGCGCCATCGTGCCTTTGCGTATCATGGTTCGCTCCTCCTCGTTATCCGTGTCATCCGTTCAGACCTTGATGCAGGCGGCGAAGTGCCCGGGCTTGATCTCGCGCACCGCCGGGATCGCCGCCTTGCACTCGTCGCTGGCCATCGGGCAGCGGGTATGGAACACGCAGCCCGCCGGCGGCGCAAGCGGGCTCGGCAGCTCGCCCTGGATCAGGCGCGGCGCTCGCGCCTTCTCGATCGTCGGATCGGGAACCGGGGCGGCATCGAGCAGAAGCTTGGTGTAGGGGTGCAACGGCTCGCGGTAGATCGTATCGCGGTCGGCGATCTCCATCACCCGGCCAAGATACATGACCACGACCCGCATCGAGATGTGGCGGACCACCGCCAGGTCATGGGCGATGAACAGGTAGGCGACGCCGAGCTCGCGCTGCAGATCCTCGAGCAGGTTGATGATCTGGCCCTGGATCGAGACGTCGAGCGCCGAAACCGCCTCGTCACAGACGATGAAGGACGGCTCCATGGCAAGCGCCCGGGCGATGCCGACGCGCTGGCGCTGGCCGCCGGAGAGCTGGTGCGGATAGCGCTCGGCGAGCTCGGGCCGCAGGCCGACCTGGTTGAGCAGCTCGCCGACGCGGGCCTTCTGCCGCTCAGCCTCCGTCATGATGCGGTGGACATGCAGCGGCTCGCCGACGATCTGGCCGACCGTCATTCGCGGATTCAACGAGCTATACGGGTCTTGGAAGATCACCTGCACCTTGCGCCGCACCGCCTGCAGGTCGGCCGACGAGGCCGCGACGAGGTCCCGCCCCTCGAACTGGATCTGACCGGAGGTTGCGTCCTCGAGGCGCAGGATCAGGCGGCCCACCGTGGTCTTGCCGCAGCCGGACTCGCCGACCAGCCCCAGCGTCTCGCCGGGATAGATGTCGAAGCTCACATCCTCGACTGCGCGCACGAAGGCCTTCTTGCCGCGCAGGCCGACTTTCACCGGGAAATGCTTGGTCAGACGCCGCACGGAGAGCAGCGGCGTCACGCGCTTGTCGGCGGCTGCGCCAGCGCCGGCCACCATGCCGCTGGTCCAATTGATCGCACCCGAGATGATCTCGGGCACGCGCACGCAGCGCGACAGGCCGCCCGTATCGGTCGGCATCAGTGCCGGCTCGCTCTCGCAGGCCGCGATCCTGTAGGGGCAGCGAGGCGCGAAGCGGCAGCCCGGCGGCGCGTGGGCCAGGTTCGGCGGCAGGCCCTCGATGGTCTCCAGCTTCAGCCCGCGCGGCCGGTCGAGGCGCGGCACCGAGCGCAGCAGACCCATCGTGTAGGGGTGGCGCGGGCGGTGAAAGACCGCCTCTGCAGCACCCTGCTCCGCCAGCCGCCCGCCATACATGACGATCACCCGGTCGGCGTAGCGCGCCACCACGCCGAGATTGTGGGTGATGACGATGAGCGCGATGTTGAGCCGGCGCGACAGATCCTTCATCAGCTCCAGGATCTGCGCCTGGATGGTCACGTCGAGCGCCGTGGTCGGCTCGTCGGCAATGATCAGCTTGGGATTGCAGGCGAGGCCTATGGCGATCATCACCCGCTGACGCATGCCGCCTGAGAACTGGTGCGGGTACTGGCCGAGGCGGCGCTCGGCATCGGGAATGCCTACCAGCTTCATCAGCTCGACGGCGCGCGCCTGCGCTGCGGCCTCGTCCATGCCGAGATGGATCTGCAGCGGCTCGGTGATCTGCAGTCCGATCGAGAGGACCGGGTTGAGCGATGTCATCGGCTCCTGGAAGATCATCGAGATGTGGCGACCGCGGATCTCGCGCATCGCCTCGTCGTCGAGGCCGAGCAGGTCACGCCCCTCGAACATGACGCGGCCCTGCGGCACGATGGCGCTGCGCCGGGGCAGCAGGCGCATCACCGCGAGAGCCGAGACCGATTTGCCCGAGCCCGATTCGCCGACGATCGCCACCACTTCGCCGCGCTTGACGGTGAAGCTGACCCCCTCGACCGCGCGCACGATGCCGACCGAGGTGCGGAAATGGACGTGCAGATTCTCGACCGAGAGCAGCGTGCCGTCACCCGACGGTGCAGGCGCCGGTGACGGGCCGGAGGACGATGAAGCCGCAGTATCGAGCAAGAATTAATAGACCACCGTCCCGCGCGGCGCGCAGGAACGGCGAAATGTCCTCCCTGTTATTGAGGCGACCCTAACACAGGGATTTTCGCCGCCGAAAGCAGTAATTGGCGCGTCCAAACAGGCAATTAACGGCTTTTATGGGCTCAGCCAGAGAATCGCTTCCCGAGGCAGCGTGACGTCGACAGAGTCGCCGGGTGCGAACAGCTGCTCGCCGGACTGGAACGAGGCATCGACCGAGATTTCGGCCTGACCGATCTTCAGCGCGTAGCGGACGGTGGCGCCGAGGAATTCCCGGTGAATCACCGTCCCGGTCAGGGCGCCACCGGCCGAGCCCGGCCGTGCGACCGCGGCGTGCTGCGGACGGAACACCAGGCGCGCACTGGGCCCCATGGCGCTGCCGTCGGGAACCGGCAGGCGCACCCCGCCGGCAATCTCGAACAGGCGGTGGCCGCTTTCCTCGACAAGACGTCCCTCGAGGATGTTGGCCGTGCCAAGGAAGCCGGCAACGAACAGATTGGCCGGCCGCTCGTAGAGCTCCATCGGCGTGCCGACCTGCTGCACCACACCGTCGTTCATCACGGCGATGCGGTCGCAGATGGTGTTCGCCTCCTCCTGATCGTGGGTGACGAAGATCGCGGTCAAGCCAAGGCGCTGCTGTAGGTCGCGCAGCTCTCGGCGCACCTGCACGCGCAGCCTTGCGTCGAGATTGGACAGCGGCTCGTCGAGCAGCAGCACCTTGGGCTCGACGGCAATGGTACGGGCCAGGGCCACGCGCTGCTGCTGACCGCCGGAGAGCTGCGAGGGACGGCGGCGGGCGAGCGGCGACAGGCCGACAAGCTCGAGCGCCGCCGCCACCCGCCGCTCGATCTCGGCCCGCGGCCGACGCCGCTCCTCGAGACCAAAGGCGACGTTGCGCGCCACGGTCATGTGCGGCCACAGCGCGTAGGACTGGAAGACCATGCCGACATCGCGCTTCCACGGCGGCAGATGGGCCACGTCCTGGCCGGCGATGCGCACCTCGCCGCTGTCGGCCTGGTTGAAACCGGCGATCAGGCGCAAGAGCGTCGTCTTGCCGCAGCCCGAGGGGCCGAGAAAGGCGAAGAACTCACCGGGCGCAATCTCCAGGCTGACATTCTTGAGCACATGGTTCGCGCCGTAGGAAACATTGACGTTACGGATGCTGACGCCGGCCGCTTGGATCATTTCGCGGCTCCCTGGACCCGCTGCCTACGCTCGACCAGCAGGTGCGAGGCATAGGCACAGACGGCAACGAACACGACGGCGATGACGCCGAGCGCCGCTCCCGGCCCGCGCCCCGCCGCCGATTGCATGAAGACGTAAAGCCCGTAGGCCAGCGGCGCGTCGGAGTTCGACTGCACCAGCATGAGCGTCGCCGAGAGCTCGACCGCCGCGGTCGAAAAGCTGGTGACGAAGCCGGCGAGCAGGCCGCCGGTCATCAGCGGCACCACCACCCGGCGCACGGCCCGGGCCTTGGTGGCGCCGAGGTTCTCCGCCGCCTCCTCGACCGCGACGGAGATCTGCTGTAGCGCGGCGTGGCAGGCACGCAGCGCATAGGGCAGCCGGCGCACCGCAAGGGCCAGCACGATCATGATCCACAACGTGGCCAACGGCGTGCCGTCAGGCAGCGTCACGCCGTAGAAGGTGCGCAGGTAACCGATGCCGAGCACCACGCCGGGAATGGCCAACGCCGCCATCGCTGTCCAGTCGAGCCACTGCCGCCCGATGAGCCGCGTGCGCAGCACCAGATAGGCGATGGCCGTGCCGACGACCACGTCGATCAGCCCGGCGAGTGCCGCGTAGATCAGCGTGTTCTTGATGTAGATCGAGCTTTCGCCGAAGACCCGCGAGTAGTGCGCCAACGTGTATGCATCGGGCAGCGGGCTGAACGACCAGACCGTGGCCAACGACAATATCAACAGGCCGATATGGGGGGCGAGCACGAGCAGCAGGATGATCGTCACCACCGCGTAGGCGACGGCACTTTCCCACGGCTTCATCGTGTGGCGTGACAGTCCGCCGCCGCCGCGCTGCGCGGTCGCGTAATCCTTGCCCTTGAGTGCGAGGTTGGAGAGCCAGACAGCGGCGATCGAGCCGACGATCAGCACCACCGAGATCACGTAGCCCATGGGATCGGCGATGCCGATCGAGGTGACACGCAGATACGCCTGGGGTGCGAGCAGATCCTTGGCATTGAGCAGCAGCGGTGTCGCCAGGTCGTCAAACACCTTGACGAAGACCAGCGAGGCGCCGGCGACGTAGCCCGGCATGGCCAGCGGGAAGACGATGCGCCGGAACAGGCGGAAGCCGGAGCAGCCCAGATTCTGCGCCGCCTCCTCCATCGCCCGGTCGATGTTGGCGAGCGCCGCCGACAGGTTGATCAGGATGAATGGGAAGTAGTGCAATGCCTCGACGAAGATGACGCCGTTGAGCCCCTCCATGAACGGGATCTTGAAGTCGAACCACTCGTCGAGCAGCAGGTTGACCGTGCCGTTGCGCCCGAAGAGGAGCTGCATGGCCACGGCACCGACGAAGGGCGGCATGATCAGCGGCAGGAACCCGAGCGTCTGAATGATGGCTGAGCCGCGGAACTCGAATCGGCTGGTGAGATAGGCGAGCGGCAGGGCGATTGCCGATGCCCAGACCACCGACATCAGCGAGACGTAGATCGAGTTCCAGAACGAACGGAGGAACAGCTCGGTGGCGAAGAAGTCGTAGAAGTTGACCAGCGTGAAGGCGCCCGTACCCCTCTCGGTGAAAGCGACGTAGACGACCGTCACCACCGGCACGACCAGGAAGGCACCGAGGAACAGGGCGATGGCCAGCGCCAGCGCCATCTGCCCCGGCGTCGCGTCGGCGCCGTAGCGGCGCGGGGTTAGAGCTATAGCGGCCAATTGTCCCTCAAGACTAAATAATCACCCCGGCGCCGATCGTTCCCCGAGCGTAGCCGCTACACCAACGCTACGCGCGGGACCCAGTGAGCCGCGGACAGGTCTTCTCCGGGGTCTGGATGCCGGCCTGCGCCGGCATCACGGCATTCCAACCGCTACCGCACCATACGTGCGGCCTGCTCCGCCTTGCCCCTGGCCTGGGCGTAGCGCTCCTTGGCAAAGGCTGCCCATTGCTGCTCAAGCTCGGCCTGGCGGGCTCCCTTCTCCTTCCCTCCGGTGAAAGCGCCGCGCATCTCGGCCGAGGCCGCCTGCGCTTCGTTCACCGGCATGGCGGCGATCAGGTCGCGCGCCTCATTGACCAGAGTCCGGGCCTGGGCATTGTCCTTCTTGGCCAGCGCCGCTTCGGCGT
>Ga0194120_10009409_pt1 | contig 12390 bp, 17 predicted proteins | sample TA2MahCa65mmetaG_FD_148642 | JGI IMG/M metagenome (GOLD analysis project Ga0194120, IMG submission 148642) | Freshwater microbial communities from Lake Tanganyika, Tanzania - TA2015019 Mahale Deep Cast 65m | ecosystem: Environmental > Aquatic > Freshwater > Lake | place: Tanzania: Lake... | reverse complement strand
CAGTCAGACAATTTCATGTTTATGCCCCGCCTATTACAGGAGGTGGTGCAGGTGGTGGTGCAGGAGCAGGAGGAGGTGCAGGAGCAGGAGGAGGTGCAGGAGCAGGAGGAGGTGCAGGAGCAGGAGCAGGAGGAGGTGCAGGAGGAGGTGCAGGTGCAGGAGGAGGTGCAGGAGCAGAAGCAGGAGGAGGTGCAGGTGCAGGTGCAGGAGGAGGTGCAGGAGGAGGTGCAGGTGCAGGAGGAGGTGCAGGAGCAGAAGCAGGAGGAGGTGCAGGTGCAGGTGCAGGAACAGGAGGAGGAACAGGTGCAGAAACAGGAGGAGGTGCAGGTGCAGGTGCAGGAGGAGGTTCAACAACCATTACAAATAACGATAGTGCCACTATAAATGTGCAACCAGAATCGCCGTCATTTAGTTTGACATCTTGGTATATGTTAGCATTATATTGTATTATATGTATTGTTTTGATTGTTTTTATTGTTAAGAAAGTATTTGGATCAAGTAAAGTAGCTCCAGTATTAAGCGATACCAGCCCTGTGATGGACAGCAATGTAGTTATGACAGAGAGTTCTGTTGGAGGCAGTGTCATAGGCATGTTTTGGGATTTGTAAAAATATTTTTGAAAATAAGAATTTTTCAAAAATAAAATTAATCTTTAAGAACAACTTTCTTTTCGTCATAATATTTATCATTATTTTCATCATAATTATTATCACGATTTATTTTCTTCTCATCAACTGGAGAAAGACCAACAATCATTTTTCCTAGATTTCCAATAGTATAACTAATAAACAATGGATAATCATTTTTCAAATGTAATTGCATTTCATTACATAAATTAACACATTTGCCAAAGATAACAAGATATTTCAAATCATAAATAGCTTGAACAATAACAGGAGCATCTTTAACATTATTATAACACACAATCTTAACTCCATTATCTGAATTTCTAAATGTTTTGATATATGCATTACTATCACCCTGACATTTAAAAGTTATTTCTTTATTTGTGCAAGTAATTTCCATATATTCAGAAAATTGATTCATTTCTGAACATACTTTTCGAAAATCAGCAGTATCAATAATAACTGACATTTCGAATTTTGTCTCTTTAGGAAGTTCTTTTTTATCGTCATCAATATCGAGTAGTTTTTGTTTATATTGAGTGCAATTCTTTTTCATTTCATTATCTAATTCAACGACTAGATTCTGTTTATCATCCTTATCTATATAAAATGTCATAATACTGTCCTTATCAATTGTTTTTGTAAACTTCTGAAATTGAATCAAATCCAACGCTATACTATATTTTTCATCCTTGACATAAAATTCAACAAATTGATCAGCGTTCAGTTTGACAAATATTAATAATGTTTGATAATCATCCAATGCAACAATCTTAATACCTGATGAACTTTTCTTCTTCTTATCATCATCGATATGTTTGGGACGCTTCTTGGGATGATCATCTTCTGATTCTGATTCAGACTCTGATTCTTGTTTTTTCTTTTTATTTTTTTCTGACTCTTGTTTTTTAAATTTCTTGACATCCATTTTTTTCTTGATTGGTTTTTCATCTTCAGATGATTCTGATTCAGATTTAGATTCTGGCTTTTGTTTCTTTTTGTTTTGTTTGGTTGGTGGAATATACTTATCACCATCTTCAGGATCTCTTATAAAATCTATTTTCATTTCATTCAATGCGTCTTTTAAAACATCCATTAATACTTTGATTACATCGCTATGTTCTGTTTTAGCATAGACAAGTTTACTCATAATTATGATTTAGATATATATATTTAATCTTTAAACTATAAAAATCAACTTTTCTTTGTTTCGCCGAGATGGCTCGGCGGTTCGTGGGGCAAAAAACAAAAACAAAGTTTTTTGTTTTATGTGGATAAGTTTCGCTAACGCGAAACTTATCTCGCGAGCCTTGTATCCTTATTTTTAGGAAATTGAAGATTTCCTAAAAATAAGGATGGCTAACCAATATACGCTTGTCATATAACTCATAAGAGTTATACTGAATCATTATTATGAATCATTGTATTGGGTCATTATTCTGAACCAATATAAACTTCACAATAAAGTAAATTAATTTTTTTCGAATATAAATATATAATAATTATGGTAAATTATGAATTAGTTAATCCTGTTGTATCTGGATCGTTTCCTTCAACATATCAAACATCAAATCCGATGGAAGCTGCTAAAAAATTTTGGGAAACTCTAACTGTTGATAATGGATATATTTCTGGAAATGTTCCCCAATTTCTATTCACTTTAATGGACACTAGTGATAAAAAATTATATCATTTCAAAGTTCAAGAAAAGCCTAATGGAAATGGTGCAAAATATTCCATCGATGAAGTTAATGTTGATATGTCAGCCGAACAGAAGAGAAATTTTTTCAGTGAAATTAGCAAAATGAAACGAGATGTTGTTAAGAACATGAAACAACATGGGGGAAAACGCAGAAGGGATAAAGATCCTCTAGACGATGATTCAAGTTCTAGTTCAAGTTCTAGCGATGATGTTGATAGCCTATTTAGAAATATTAGACTCAAACAAAACAGACCTATTGTATATTGGTGGTATTATCCTACTGTCTATAAGATTGACAAAATATTCACACCTACTTTTATTACGCCAATAGTTCCTTATGTTCAACTTTGGGTGCCTCTTCCATAATTTTATTATTTATAATTTTAAAAAGTTGAATTTATAACCATCCTATGCATTCAAATAATATAAACCTAAAATGCAATCATGTCATCTGTTCCAATTTGCATTGTATGTAAAAAGAAATGTTTAGATGACACATATAGTAGATATTATAATACATGTTCTCGAGTATGTTCTACGCGTATTGGAATATATCCTGTTCCAAAATGTAAAACTGGATGTGGTAATGATTGTTGGTTCGATGATGAAACATATAGATATGCTGATGTATGTGGATTAAGATGCCTTCATAAATTACATAGGTCAAAATAACAGATTTATTTTTTATTCTTCTTACCTTTTCCTTTAGGTAAAGTTCTTTTCAAATAGGTTCGTGTCTTAACTTCCCTTTTACTATCTATCAATTCACAAGTAATATCGGCAATCTCTTTTCCTTTCTTATCATCTTTAATTAATTTCTCTTTCTTGAGTTGTTCGAATATCGATTCTCTGATAATATCTTTATTGATAGCACTTTTTCTAACAGTCTCATGTTTGGCAATTTGACCATTGCTTCCAACATTAATAACATCATTATCAACCTTGTCAAGATATCTTAGAATATATGTTTCTAAAACTTCTTTTTCTTCTTTGAGTGTATTGACTTTCTCTCGATAATCCAATGTTTCTTTTCTAATTAAATCATCAATTTTAACATATTTAACAACCTTATCTAAAAACTCATCCTCAACCTTCTCTTTGACCTTCTTTGAGACATAGTCATTAGTAATTTCGTCTTCTCTATCTGGCAATGAATCAAAATTGCTATCGTAAATAATTTCATCATCGTGTATATCATCTTTGTTAATTTTAGGTTCTTTTACTTTTTGTTTTTTGTTAGTATTCTTCTCCATATACTATAATATATGAGATACTTTTAAGATTATTTAGAGGAGTATAAATTAATGAGTTCATATTTGATAGTTTTATTTTCTCGTTCTAAGTTTGTTAATTCGATTAATAATGCAAATAATGAGTTTGAAACAAGAGATAATTCAGTATTTTTAGTAATTCCAAAGAGATATTTAGTTTTTGATTCAGGATTATATTTTTCTATTTTATTATCATTCTTCTTGTAATTTTTTAACTCTTTGTAAAATGATTCCAATTGATTATTTGTTATAGTTTTGTCATATTCATTCATCCCATCAAATAAAGTTAATTCTTTATCTAAATTATGTGTCATTTTGTAATACTTGAGATAATTATTCATAATTTCAACTAAAAACTCTTCGTCAGAATCCATTAATGACATTTTGATAATATCATTAATCATAATAAATTAAAATTAAATCAATTTTTTAAGAACATAATGCTTGGTTTCTAATATTGGTATCAGGTTCATAGCTTGAGTTCTGCCAAGGAGATACAGGGAACTTTGGATTTGGTGGACTTCCTCGTAAATCTAATGAAGGATTTTTGAGTGTGGTTTGAATTGTGTTCACACCTTGGGGTCTGTAAATATTGGTTATGAGTTTTGGAGATTTAATTCCTGTTGACTCATATGGATCATCAAACCAATCAGGATTGGATTCTTGTGGCAATAAGCTACTTGTGTTAAACTTATCACGATCACTCAACTTTCCACTTCCTGTTCCTACATAAGTGGCGTAATCATTTTGTCCTTCTAACATTGGAGTAAATCCATCATTATCATTGGCATCCTGAGGAGCATTGCCAGCGAAAAAAGCATCTAATGCATTTGATGCACCATCACGATTTCCATCGGCATAGTTTGCTACTTTATATTGACCATTTCTAACTGAGTTAACCGATAACATTTTATTAGCTAATTGTTGATTTCCAGAAGTATTACTCGAATTGTCGGCATTAACAACATTGGTTGGAACACTTTGTTGAACATTTTCCAAATGTTCATTTTTAAATCCTTCCGCAGGAGGAAGTTGAACACTTGAGTTATTTCCATTTCCGTTAACCAAATATACGAGCAATACTAAACCTACTATAATTAATAACACTTTACAAGTATCTGTTAATTCCATTATTTAATTATATTATATATAAATATTTTAATTTTGGAAATATTTTTTGTTATATCAAAATTTTTATATCTATAAAGTATATAGATTCATGGAAAATAAATCTGACACACTGAGTATTGGAACAGAATCATTATATTCATCAGATAATAAGAATCAAACGGGAGGAGGGTTTCTATCATCTCTATTTGGATCGAGTGGAGATGTCTGTGTTGCTAAAATAGCACTAAATGCATTCAATGATAAATTTCCCCAAATTTCATGTTATATAATCAATGATCAATTGAAGAATCATGAAACAATCGATCTATCAGCAACTGATAACAAGGGTAGAACACTCTTACATCACTTAGTTGTTTATTGCAAAACTTTGTTGGAATGCAAAAAAATACTAGTAGAAGTCTTATCTAAATGTGGTTCAAAAAGTTATGTTAATATTCAAGATTGCAATGGAAATACGCCAGCACATTATGCTTTATATTTAGAACTCGATGATGTTGTTGAATTGCTTGTTCAAACTGGAGCCAATCTGTCTATCAGAAATAACAAAGGTTATCATATCAAACCAAAACAAGTTTCAAGTAATGATATCTTCTCTAAAATAAGTGAACGCGAACAATCACGAGATAATGAATTAAATCGAAGCATTGATAATATTGTTAATATGTTCAGAGGAACTGAATCAGACACTATCGGATATATTCGTCCTACTGAAACTGCACAAGTTTCTGATAATAATCTATTAAGTGATGCTAATAGTATTGATATTCTCAAATCAGTATTGAATAACTTCCGAGGTGGAAGTAGAAAAAATAATGATTGTGAACGAGTTGTTGGAAATAGAAAAATGATTACCTATTCTGAAGTTTCTGTTGGTGGTGTTTCTGATCCAGAATTATCCGATTCTTCAAACTTGTTTGCCAGAGCCGTTGAAAACAAAGCCTCTGAGGCACATCATAATGCCGTTCTTCGAATTAAAGAAAATCTAGGTGTTAGTGACGAAGAAGCTAAAGCCTATAAAGCTTTGATTTGGGATAAACTCAAAGAGGAAATGAAGGGATCTAGTAATTATGATCGAAGTATGGAACTAGAAAAGCGAGCATCCGATGTTAACTATTTGAAAGATATTAGCAAAGCCGATGTTGATAACATGATGGAAGTTATTAAGAAAAAACTAGAAGACAAGAGTAATAGTTCTCAATCTTCAAGTGAAGCTTCCGAAGCTTCCGAAGCTTCCGAATCTTCTCAAGAAGAAAAACCAAAACGAAAGAGAAAGACTACTAAGAAATCATTATCTGAATCATCTCTTTCTTTGTCTTCGGCACAACTTGGTGGAAAATATTTATTGGTGGACACAATTAATTCTATTGAATCGCTTTAGCGATGAAATAGAATTAATATATTTTAAAAATTGAAAATAATATATTCTAAAATCTATCCATAGAATAAAATATATTTAATATGGATAAAGAAACAATAATTATTGTTGGTTCAGGATTTGGAGGTTATACATTATATCAAAATATAGACAAGAGTAAATATGATGTTAAAATAATTAGCATACAAAATACTTTTCTATATACACCATTATTATACAAAAAATGTCTCAATAATAATCTTCAAATTGAAACATCTATTCCAACTCTAATTGTGGATGAAATTATTGATCTTGACTTCGTTAATGGAAAATGTAAATTAGTTTCTAGAACTGGCAATACTTATTTATCTAATCATGTAGTATTATCTTATGGCTCGTGTGTCAATACTTTTAATATTTTAGGAGTTGATAAATATTGTTATTTCTTAAAAAATATTTCAGATGCACAGAAAATTCATGATAAATTAAAAACATTCAAGCATTCAAAACCAAAAATTGCAATTATTGGTAGCGGTAATGTAGGAATTGAACTAACAGGATTACTTATTGATCAAAATTTATATGATATTACCATTATTGAAGCACTCAATAAACCTCTTCCAATGTTTGATTATGAAGTAGGTTCATATGTTGAACAATTTCTAAAAAATAATAATGTCAATGTTATCCTTAAAAATCCAGTCACCAAAATAGACAATGAAAAAATCTATTTAAAATCAGGAAATACTGTTCAATATGATATAGCGATATGGTGTGCCGGAATTAAACCAAATTCTCTAACATATAAAATAAACTCAAAATTTAACTTACGCGGTATAACAGGATTAATCACCGAACATGATTTACAAGTAGAACATTTGGATAATGTATATGCTATTGGAGATTGTGCTCAAAATCAATATCCAAAAACTGCACAGATAGCACATCAACAAGGTAAATTTTTAGCAAAAGGATTTAATGATTTAGTTAATCAAAAATCTCATATTATTTTGGGTCATCGCGTTGGAACAATAGGAAGACCAGAAAAATCTATTCCAACATTTAAATATAACAATATGGGAAGCTTTTGTTATATTGGAAGAGAAACTAGTATATATATTCGTGATAAATATTTTGTTGGAGGTAAATTTGCTGACTATCTTAATAGAGGATTACATTATTATTATGTTACAAAATTCGAAATAAATAACACAATTCAATCTTGACTTTGTTTCACATGATTCAATATCTCTATTTTTCTGACTATCCATGTTATCCCATAATTATTTTCATTTATCCAGAAAGTCCCTAGTTCCAAATCTACATTTGAATTTGTATTTTTAATATCACTAGTTGACATAAGAGTTTTGAATCCTGCAATATTGCAAAATATTTCCGGTTTGTGAAAAACATGAGTTCTAATAATATAACCTAATTTGCTCTTTCTCATGTTTTTATAATATCCTTTATTCTGAATATTTTCAAGAACTATTTTGTCAGAATAATTTTCTAAATTCGATAATTGATTCTCAAATCCATTAATCATCGAATAAGCATTATAATGTTTTTTAGGATGAATTTCTATATTAATGATTTGTCTATCATTAAAATTTTCAACACCAAATGGAATATAAACTTTTTCTAATCTTATGGTGGGTTTTTTATTATGATATGAGATATTGTAATTGATTTTTTGTTCCTTATATTTCTCAGATGTCTTTTTGAATTGAATATGTTTAATATCTACATTGATGAGATCCATATAATTAAGTCAAATATATAATTTTTATTTTATATTACATAATATGGATCAATGTGTTAATTCATTAACTAATTCTATTTTGGATCAAGTCATAAAAGAATTGCGAAAAAAGAAAACTAAAGAGAAAATTATGATCAATATTATAGATCCTTTATTAATGGATCTATCAACTAGATATTATCCTCATTTTATGACGGTGACTATATTATTGACAGTTATGGTTATTTTACTAGTTGTAATACTAATTATGATTGTCATGAATCGTAATTAATCATGATTATCAAAAAATAATTCCAAACTTATAATATATAAATTATGAATATATTTACTGATATATTATTTTTATTCATCTATATATGCACATTATTCTATTTTAGAATACCAGATATCATGAATCATAATTATATATATCATGAACTCTGTATCTTTGTTGCAATATTTGTATATTTTTATGCGGTTGATTTAATCAAGACTATTAAAAATGGATGTAAAATTAAACCATATAAAATGGTGAAAGAAACTTTGATGATGTCTTTGTATGTTGTGTTAGGTTATGTATTCTATGTTCAGTTAATGTATATGGATTGGTCAAAGTTCTACATCGCTGATGTTGCTGATGTGACTGATCCAACAAAAAGAATTATTTCAGTAGCACTAGTTATGGTATTGTTTGTTACTCTTATTAAATTGACTGGCATGATATTCAAAAATGATAATATCGTCAAATGCGATAATTCTGACGATAACAATGATGATAATTAATTATAGTTTTTTTATAATTTCTCGATTAATAATATAAATCATGTTGAATTCTGATATGACATATAAGTTATTGAAATATGTAGTTGAAGGAATTATAATTTATGCGTTATTTAAGTTCGTTCCGAAAGAACCTATAATGTCAGACAAAGATATACTTTCATTAACAATTATAATTGTCCTAGTCTATGCTGTGTTTGAAAATCTATATTCTATGTATTTCAAAGAAAATAAAACCGTATGTAGTTTACCTAAACCAGAACAAGTTCCTGCCGAAGCACCCAAAAAAGAAACTATGGGAAATGTAACAAGTAATGCCAATAATTTGTCTGATCAAGTAAGTCAATTATCTAATACAGTAGCCCGATTACAAAACAGTATCAAAACTTTGAGTGTTATGCAAAATCCCAATACCAATGTATTGCAAGGAACAAATTTGAATCCTGTTCCAACTGCTTCGCCACCAGTATCAACTACAAACGGAATGACAGTTAATCAAAATGGTCAATATACTATCCCACCTCAAACCAATCCCCAAGCGGTCAGTGTTGGTTCACGAGCCCAAGATGGAGTTATGAAAAATGAAACTCAATTTAGTTATATTGATTTGAATAGTTTACCAAATGTATCACCTCTAAATACAGGATCATTTGAACAAGGATATTCTTATCTACCACCATCTCAATGGTTCCCTGTTCCACCTCATCCACCTGTCTGTGTTGCCGAAAAACAATGCCCAGTATGTCCTGTGACTAGTTCTAACACCACATTGGATCTAAAAGAATGGGATTCTTCAAGACGAGTTTCTCCACCTGACCAAATTAATGTTCAAGCAATTGAACAGAAATTGAACTCTGGTAGATAAATATATTAATATTGAAACATTATATATTCAACTTTTTTAGAAACTTGTTTCTAAAAAAGTTATAATAATTTGAATATTCAAATTATTTCAAATATTTATTTTGTTGTGAGTAGAATAATAATCAATACAAATAATATTATGAGTAATATAATTATGGTAATACATGGACATTTATGTTCTTGATAGAGTTCTTGAACGCTTCCAATTTTGTGTATATTTGATTTCATTTTTACTTGAGTTTGATCAATATCACTTTCTAACTCAGTTAACATTTTAGTTTGATTTTGTGTTTCATCTCCAATTGTAATGGCGATATCGTTAAGACCTTTTACTTGATCACTTATTTGATCTAAAATTTCATCCTGTTCTTTAATGTTGTCATCAATTTGTTGTTGATACGATGACATGTGAACTTGTGAACTTGTAAAATTACTATAATATTCAATTGAAATTTTCAATTTTTTCATAGAGATACTCATTTATATTTATTCTAATTTTTATATTTTCGTATCTCTTAATGTAATACACTATTTAAGTTTTATTTCCAGATGAAACTTGGAATTAGAAAAACATAGAGTTGATGAAAATAGAAGAACTCAAACATTGATAGCTAATGGTGTGATTGTAGAAAGTTTTGGTCCAATTAGAAATAGAACTTTTCTAAAAGGTTTACGAAAAAGTTGGGATTTTCCTCAGAAAACTAATACTGGCAACCAAAATGTTTAGTGTTAGACCAAATTCTAGATTCTAATAATAGTTTATCATCAATTTTATTGTCTTTCATATGATGTAAAATATACCAAACTCTTTCAATATATACTTCTCGAATTTCATACTTGAGTTTGGGAATAATATAGAATATTCCGTTGAATTCGAAAACTTCCATTATAATTTTATTATTATACTATAATCAAATTATATTTTTTTCAATATTTTGAGTTCAAAATATGAGATTTTTTTTAATTTTTTGTATTATAAATGGATTACAAATTAGTTATCTTACTCGTAATCATGATGGTTTTGATTCTATTCGTTATCAAGGAAATCGATAATATGCATAAAGATGTTTCTATCAAAATGTCTCAGTTAGCTTCATATGTTGATCAAACTAATAAATCTTTGAAAACTCAACTTCAAACTGATATTACCTCATGTGTTGATAAACTAAAAACTGTCAACAAAGAATTCGTCTCTCAAGTCAGAAAAATGAACGATTATGGAGCCCAACAAATAACCAATATGTCTGATCACTATACCGAATCAGATGGCAAAAATAATCAAATCAAAGGATTGTCTGATATGAGAGAAAACAAAGAACAAAGTCTCTATATGAGTGATAATAAAAATGATAAATTCAAACTAACTTATGATTGTCAAAAAGGAGAACTTTCTAAGAAAGATCCTCAAGTCTCGGAATTAAATAAAGCTGTCAATGAACTTGAACAAACTAAACAAGAAGAAGAGAAAAAAGAAGAATCAAAAGATTCTGATGAATCAGAATCCGAAGAACAAGAAGTTCAAGTCCAAGAAGAAGTAGTTGAATCGAGTTCTACCGCTGAATCAAAACAAGAATCTAAAAAAGAATCTGAACATAGTAATTCAGATGGCGTATCAATGGATCTAGATGAGAAATTAAAGAATGTCAAAAATCAACAATCTGCTGGAGCCGAATTAGATAATAAAGATGATAAGGAATCTTCAGATTCTGATGAATCAGAATCGTCCGAAGATGAAATAACATTGTCTAAAAGCAAAGCCAAGAAAGTAGATAAAGAAGTTATGTCAGTAGCCACAACTGAACTAAGTAATTTGACTTCTAAAACACTCAAGGATCAAACATCATATACAGTTAATGATCTTCGCAAAATTGCCGAACGATTTTCTCTACCATTAACATGCAAAGAAGGTAATGCAAGAAGACAATTAAAGAAAACTGAATTATATGATAGGATTAAAACCCATCTTAATTCCAAAAAGAAATAATTTTCTTTCTATTATATATAATGGATAACTTTTATCAATCGTGTCCGCCTAAGATGTCAGACCGAAGATTTCTAACAGATTATAGAACATCTAATACTCGTGATCAATTTATCAAGACTATAAATGGAATTGTTAGAGATGACGAATACAGATGGTTCCTACAACAAAACGCAAACCAAATCATGAATAAAGAATGGGAGATCTTGAAAGGTAAAAACTCATGCCCAACTAAAGTATGTGTTAACCAATATCCAACTCGCGTAACTAATGGAATGTTGTTTGATCAGATGAACATGTATAATAATGTAGAAACAGGCAAAATTACTGAAGCAAACAAGAACTTCCCTTTTTGCCAGAAATGGGACGATTATCGAATGAGTTAGTGGTTTTTGCTTCGCAAAAAACACTAACTCATTCGAATTATGTTCGGAACTTTCTTCGGTTATTTTTGAAAAATCCTCGATTTTTCAAAAATAAGCGTTGAAATAACTTCATCTAAAAGATGAAGTTAAGTTTTAACGAACATAACCGAATGAATTATTATTATGGATTAAGTTATAAAAATTGAAATTAATCACAATTTCAATTTGTTCATATCTATTATTCTAATTTATGTCTTGTATCGTTCTATCAAAAAGATTCATGTTTGACACAGAAATTAGAGAAGCCATTAAGCGCGAAGATTGGCATTTTATCTCAAAAAATATCTTATATGTTTTCAATAGAGAAGAATTTATTGAAACATATAAGGATAAATTGGATTGGAGGATTATTATTCATCGATATCCATCATCAGGAAAATTTAATAATAGACCCGTTCGGGCACAAGGTAACTAATATGTAATGAAGTAAAAAATAATTATATTTTATAAATATTTTATAAATATTTTATATCGTATATATAACAATATAAAATAAAAAATATCATTTGAACGCA
>Ga0194120_10009403_pt1 | contig 12400 bp, 8 predicted proteins | sample TA2MahCa65mmetaG_FD_148642 | JGI IMG/M metagenome (GOLD analysis project Ga0194120, IMG submission 148642) | Freshwater microbial communities from Lake Tanganyika, Tanzania - TA2015019 Mahale Deep Cast 65m | ecosystem: Environmental > Aquatic > Freshwater > Lake | place: Tanzania: Lake... | reverse complement strand
GGAGGTTTGGATCAACAAGCCGGTCGACACCAGCACAACAGACAGAGAGGAACGTCAGTAAATTCCCATGCCGGGTGTCTCAAAGTTGTTGACACGCGCCGTCGGTTTCGCCCGCCACGAAGGTCGTGATGCGAACGTTTGTCAGCGGTGTTCGGAACTTCACGTAGTTCGGCCCGAACTTCCGCGAGGCGCACCACTCTTCGAGCGCGTAGCCGAAATAGATGACGGATCTGATGGGCGGGGCATCCGGATCCAATCCTGCTTCCTGGCAAAGGCCATCGAACAGGAAGCTCCCATCATTCAAGTAGCCCGTCTCGCAGCGCATCAGATTGCAGTGAGCGGCGTTGAATGAGGCGACGGAATCTGTCAGGCTGCGCGCGTGAACGGCCATCACTCGTCGGCGGATCTCAGCGGTTGTCAACCTGTGAAGCACGTAGGTCTCGGACTTCTGAACTCCTCGGTAAAGCACGGCCTCGCCCTGTTCGACCCGAGGTTGGCTTTCGATCTCACCGATATGATAGCTGCCGTGCTGCATGAGGATCAGGCGCTCGGCCGTGTGGCCGGATGGGTGGACGTCATGATGACGATAAGCTGCGACGGGCGCGGTCACGTCCACATCAGGTCCGGCCATTCCCGTGGAAACGAACAGCGGGTCGCGTGCACCTCGTCGCGCCGCATTCCAAAATCGGAACAGCAGCCTCACCTTCGGATGGTCCTTCAATGGGTCGGAGATCAGCCGTTCCGCAGCGGTCTGGGCCATCCGTTTGACGGATCCGAGGTAAGCCCATTGATCCGGATACGGCTGCATTTCTCCGTCGAGAAAAACACTGCGCCCCTGCTCGCGTGGAACCTTCTGCAGCGGTAACGCAATGAGGTTGCCGAAGCCCCCTCTGGGCATCGTGTCTTGGTTCGGGAACAGACGATCGTAGGAATCAAGGCCGAGTTGGTGGCGTCGCTCCATCGTCCTGGTGAGCAACAGCGATCCGAGGCGGCGGGCCAGTCCTGCCGAAACGGGTCGTTCGAAGAAGATCCAGATGTGCGCTCCGTCGCCCGATCGCGAGCACTCCACCGATGCCGGCACGCCGAGAGTGCTGCACGTTTCCCGAAACGCCGCGGCGTCTTCTTTCCAGGTCTTTTTGTCGAAATCCGCCGCAAGGAACCAGCAAGTGTCATCGAGCAACAGCGGATATACGCCGACAGTTTGCTTGCCGGAAAGATGTGCGTGAATGGCTTCGTCGTCGAGCGGGATATTCTTTCTTGTCTCTTTGTCGACGCGCTTTCGATCATCCGGGTTGGCGGCATAGTACGCCTTCCAGTCGCGCTCCGTCCTGGGCGAGTAGTGTTCGCAAGAACGTGGAGGTTCAAGTCCTCTCATCCGCACCATACACGGAGTTCTCCTCGCAGCTCCCTGTGTTCCTGCCTATCACCAATCCGGGCTTTTGAGTATCTCTGCCCGCGCTCTATCGCTTAGACGTTGTACGTGCCAGACGATACCCTGCCGCCACGGCCTGTCCAGTTCGTGTGGAAGAACTCACCCCGTGGCTTGTCCAAACGCTCATAGGTGTGCGCGCCGAAGTAGTCCCGCTGCGCTTGCAGCAAGTTCGCCGGCAGACGCGCCGTGCGGTAGCCATCATAAAAGGCCAACGCCGTGCCGAACGCAGGAGCTGGTACGCCGTACTCGACAGACTTCACCACCGCACGCCGCCAAGCCTCCTGGTAGTCGGCAACCGTCTTCCGGAAGAAATCGTCCACCAGCAGGTTGTTCAGTTGTGGGTTCATATCGAAGGCTTCCTTGATCTTGCCCAGGAACCGGCTGCGGATGATGCAGCCGCCGCGCCACATCAGCGCGATCCCGCCCAGGTTCAAGTTCCAGCCGTACTCCTTGGCCGCCTCACGCAGCAGCATGTAGCCCTGCGCGTAGGAGACGATCTTGGAGCAGTACAGAGCGCGCCGCACATCCTCGATGAACTGCTTGCGTTCCGGAGCCGAGGGCTTCGCCGGACCACTGAGGATCTTCGACGCCGCCACACGCTCATCCTTCATCGCCGACAGACAGCGGCTGTAGACCGCTTCCCCGATCAGCGTCACCGGCACGCCCAAATCGAGCGAGCTCACGCCCGTCCATTTGCCCGTGCCTTTCTGCCCGGCCGTATCGAGAATCTTCTCAACAAGCGGCGACCCATCCTCGTCTTCCTTGCCGAAAATATCGCGCGTGATCTCGATCAGAAAACTGTCCAGTTCGCCCTTGTTCCACTCGGCGAACACCTCGTGCAGATCGGCGGCCGTCAGACCCAGCGCATCCTTCAACAGGTGATACGCCTCGCAGATCAGCTGCATGTCGCCGTACTCGATCCCGTTGTGCACCATCTTGACGTAGTGCCCGGCGCCGTTCTCGCCCACCCAGTCGCAGCACGGTGAGCCGTCATCCACCTTGGCCGCGATCGATTGGAAAATCGCCTTCACATGCGGCCAAGCTTCCGGATGTCCGCCCGGCATGATCGACGGGCCGTGGCGCGCGCCTTCCTCACCGCCCGAAACGCCGGTTCCGATATAGAGAAATCCTTTCTCGCGCAGCTCCTTCGTGCGGCGGTTGGAATCGTCGAAATGGGAATTGCCGCCGTCGATCAGAATATCGCCGGGCTCCAGGTACGGCAGCATCTCGGCGATGGTCTGATCCACCGCGCTGCCCGCCTTCACCATGATCATCACCCGCCGCGGCCGCTTGAGCGCCTGCGCCAGCTCCTGCGGCGAGTGCGCTCCCACCACCTGCGTGCCTTTCGCTTCGTTATGGATAAAGTCGTCGACCTTTGAAACGGTACGATTGTAGACGGCCACCTTGTAGCCGTGGTCGTTCATGTTTAGTACAAGATTCTGGCCCATGACGGCAAGGCCGATGAGTCCCATGTCGCAGTTTGCTTGCATAGCTTTATTCTACTCAGTGCGGGTCCTAACCAGATGATCTCGCGCTGGTTGAGCCGTTTGTCCACATTCTTCCGCCGCCGCCGCATGTGCCGGTTCGCCACCGAATTCTCGCTCTCTCCCTCCACGCGCGTGCTCGATGTCGGCGGCGCCGCCGCCACCTGGCAGTTGCTCGATGCGCCTCCCAAGCTCGTTCTGATCAATATGCCGCGCGCCGCCGAGGCCGGACGCGCCTACTCGCTTGTCTTCGCCGACGGTTGCCGCCTGCCGTTCGCCGATCAGGCCTTCGACGTCGTCTTCTCCAACTCCGTCATCGAGCACGTCGGCGACAGCGCGCGCCAACAAGCCTTCGCCGCCGAAATCGCGCGTGTCGGCAGGAGCTACTTCGTCCAAACCCCCAACTACTGGTTCCCCGTTGAGCATCACCTGCTCACTCCGCTCCTGCACTGGCTCCCCCGATCATGGCAGCGTTTCCTCGCCCCACGCTGCAACCTCTGGCAATGGATGGAACGGCCGACGGAAGATCGCCGCCTTTTTTATCTCCGCCACTACCTCGAAGACATCCGCCTGCTCGATGCGCCTTCCATGCGCCGCCTCTTCCCCGGCGCCACCCTCCGCAAAGAGCGCTTCCTCGGACTCGCCAAATCGCTGATCGCTGTGCGCCTGCGGATATAATCGTTACCAATGGAAACGTCCCGTCTCCTATTCGGCCTGGTCTTTTGGGCCGGCGTGCCGCATGCCGCCGACTTCGAGCTATTCGAAAAACAGGTCCGCCCGCTCCTCGTCAAGAACTGCTACTCCTGCCACAGCGTGAATGCAAAGCCCGTGTTCGCTGCACTCCGCCTCGATACCCGCGCCGGCCTGCTAAAAACCATCGAGCCGGGCCATCCCGCGCGCTCGCGGCTGATTCAAGCCGTCCGTGGGCGGCTGCCCGCGAAGATGCCTCCAACCGGCCCGCTGAAGCCGGAGGAGATCGCCGCTCTGGAAAACTGGATTCAGCATGGCGCTGCCTCGCCGGAGGAGACAGCCGCGCGTTCCGCAGATGCCTTTGATCTCGACAAGCGCCGCCGTGAGCACTGGGCCTGGCAGCCGGTTCGTAAGCCGCCTATTCCCGAAGTTCGCGATGCAGGCTGGCCGCTTCAGCCCATTGACCGCTTCCTGCTCGCCAAGCTCGAACAGAAGCAGATGCGGCCGGCCGCGCCTGCTTCCACCGAAACAATCATTCGCCGGCTCTACTACGACCTCACCGGCCTCCCGCCGCTGGAACCACACACTGGCAGCTACGAAGCGCTCGTCGACGGCTTGCTGGCCTCCCCGCGTTTCGGCGAGCATTGGGCCCGCCACTGGATGGACCTGGTCCGCTATGCCGAATCGCATGGCAGCGAAGGCGATCCGGATACGCCCGAGGCCTGGCGGTATCGCGATTACCTGATCCGCGCCTTCAACAACGACGTTCCCTACGATCAGCTCATCCGCGAACACCTTGCCGGAGACCTCCTGGCTTCTCCGCGCCGCAATCCCGGACTGCGCATCAACGAATCGATCCTCGGCACGGCCCACCTTCGCATGGTTGAACACGGCTTCCAGCCGGTGGATCCTTGGGAAGACCGCGTCAAATGGACCGACAACCAGATCGATGTCTTCTCGAAAGCCTTCCAGGGACTCACCGTCTCCTGCGCCCGCTGCCACGATCACAAGTTCGACGCCATCGCCCAAACGGACTTCTACGCCCTGTTCAGCGCCATCGCCGGCGCACGCCCGACGCAGCGGGCCATCGATTTTCCCGAAGACCTCAACAGGAACCGTCAAGAGCTGGCCCGGCTCAAAGACCGAATCCGCGAAGTCATGGCCGCGGACTGGCTCAGGCAGGCCGAGAACCTGCCGGCGAGCATAGAACAGCCCCATCTAACGGGCCTCGCCTGGGACCTGCGAAAACCGTCTGACTTCCGCCAGTGGCGAGGCCATGGCACCGGCTTGCCCGCCGGGCCATCGCAGCCTGGTGAGTTCTCCATCGCGCCTTCCGGCGGCCGCATCATCCCCGCCATCTATCCCGCCGGCGTCTACTCGAACCTGCTCTCGGCAAAACACAACGCCGTCCTCACGTCGCCTCGATTCAAGATCGAATCCGATGCCATCCGCATCCGCCTCATGGGCGGCAATTTCAGCTTCGCCCAGCTCATGATTGAAAACTACGCGGTACCCCGAGGCGGCATCTACCATCTCCGACACTCTCCCAAGCGCGACCAGATGGACTGGATCAGCTGGGACACCAGCTTCTGGAGAGGCTTCACCGCTTACATCGAACTCTCCACGCTGGACGACGTCACCCACTTCATCCTCGATGAAGAAGACGGCCAGAAGAAGCCCAGACCTGCTCCGGTTCGCGACGGCCGCTCATGGTTCGGCCTGCAAGCGGTCCTGTTCGGCAAGGATTCGAACCACACAGTTACGACACAGGTCTCTCCGCGTGAAGCCATTGAAGCCTGGCGGAGCGGGACGATGACCGGCGAGCAGGCCTCGCTGCTCGATTCCCTTGTCCGCAACGGTGCGTTGCGCCAGGACGGCGCCGAAGCCGGCAGGCTCGCTGAAGAATACCGTCGCCTGGACGCCGAGATTCCGGTTGCCCGCCGCGCTCCCTCCGTGCTGGAGGAATGCCCTCCGCCGCAGCCTCTGCTAGTGCGCGGCAACCTGAAGAATGCCGGCCAGCCGGTTCCCGCGCGCTATCTCGCGGCTCTCGGCAGCGAGCCTTATCCCGATGCTTGCAGTTCGCGGCTGAAGCTCGCCGAAGAGGTCGCTTCCGCGTCGAATCCGCTCACCGCGCGGGTGTTGGTTAACCGCGTCTGGAGTCATTTGTTCGGCCGCGGCCTAGTTGCCACGGTCGACAACTTCGGCAAGCTCGGGGAGCCGCCGTCGCATCCGGAGCTGCTTGACTGGCTGGCCGCTCGCTTCGTGGAAGAAGGCTGGTCCATGAAGAAGCTGATCCGGATGATGGTCACCTCGCGCGCCTATCGCATGTCGAGCGAAGGCCATGAGCAAAGCGATCCGTCCAACATCTGGCTCTCGCGCATGCCCGTCCGGAGGCTCCAGGCGGAATCGATCCGCGACGCCATGCTCGCTGTCTCCGGCGGTCTGGATCTGACCATGTATGGCCAGTCAGTACCGGTTTACTACGCGCATGAAACCGGCAAGACCAAGGGCGACAAACCCAAGGGCCCGCTCGACGGCAACGCCCGGCGGAGCGTCTATCTCGAGATCCGCCGCAACGCAACCAACCCGTTTCTGGAGGTATTCGACTTCCCGGTGCCCAGCACCACGCGCGGCCAGCGCGACGTCACCAATGTTCCCGCACAGTCGCTGGCGCTGATGAACTCGCAGTTTGTTTTCGAGCAGGCGGAAAAGTGGGCCGGCCGCATGAAGGATTCCCCCGACGCGGTGAGCTCCATGTTCCAGCGGGCGCTTGGAAGAAATCCGTCGCCGGAGGAGCGGGACCGGGCGCTTAGCTATTTGAATGACGCGGGCCTGCACGGCTACGCCATCGCATTATTCAACCTCAAGGAGTTCATCTATCTCCGATGATGACGCGACGCCAAATGCTCCAACGCGCCTCCAACGGCTTCGGCATGCTCGCCTTAGCCGGGCTGATGGGCCAGCCGCTGCGTGCCGCGGCTGCCAAGGCCAAGCATGTGATCTTCTGTTTCATGTCCGGCGGCGTCTCCCACATCGATAGCTTCGACCCCAAGCCGAGGCTCGCGAAAGAAGCCGGCCAGCCGATGCCGATGCCGATCGAGCGGACGATGTTCAACCAGAACGGCAATATCTTCCCCAGCCCGTGGCAGTTCCGCAACTACGGCGAGTCCGGGGTCCCGGTGAGCGATCTGTTTCCGCACATGGGATCGATCGCCGATGAGATCTGCGTCATTCGTTCCATGACTGTGAAGTTCATGGAGCATGCGCAGGCCAACTTCTACTTTCATTCCGGCCAGCCGTTCACCGGATTCCCAAGCCTCGGCGCCTGGACGACCTACGGGCTGGGCTCGCTCACCGAGAACCTGCCCGGCTTTGTCGTGCTGGGCAGCGGCGAGATTCCGCTTGGCGGGATCAACGTTTTCGGCAACGGTTTTCTGCCGGCGGTCCATCAGGGTTCGTTTCTCCATCCCGACCGGAAAGACCCGCTGCAAGATGTCACGCCGCGCGAGCCCGACGCCGCGCAGCGCCGCCGGCTTCGCTTCATCGAGGGCATGGACCGCGACTTCCTCCGCCGTATCGATCATGATCCCCAAGTGGAGGCCGCGATCGCGAACTACGAGACTGCCTACCGTATGCAGGCCGCCGTGCCTGAACTGGTCGGCATCCAAGGCGAAACCGAAGCCACAAAGAAGCTGTACGGGCTGGATTCGACGAACCAAGGAACGCGCGCCTACGGTCTGCAATGCCTGCTGGCGCGAAGGCTGGTGGAGCGCGGCGTGCGCTTTGTCGAGTTGACGATCGTGCCGCCGAAGGGGCTCGGCGGCGGCAATTCCTGGGACCAGCACAACAAGCTCGAAGAGAATCACCTGAAGAACGCGCTGCATGTCGACCAGCCGATCGCGGCGCTGGTGAAGGACTTGAAGGCGCGCGGCCTGCTGGACCAGACGCTGGTGATCTGGTCAGGCGAGTTCGGCCGGACGCCGTTTGTGCAGGCCAAGGACGGCCGCGACCACAATCCTTATGGCTTCTCGCTATGGCTTGCCGGCGGCGGCGTCAAGGGCGGCATGATCTTCGGCGCAACCGATGAATACGGGTACTACGCTGTCGAGAACGTGCTCACCATCCACGACCTGCATGCGACGATCCTGCATCTGGTGGGTCTGGATCACGAACGGCTGACCTTCCGTTTCGGCGGCCGCGACTTCCGGCTGACCGACGTGCACGGCCACGTTATCCGGCAGATTCTGGCGTAGCTCTCCGCAGCCGGGCGATGCCCGTTGCCAGGTAGTGGAGGCCGCTGACGGCGGTCATGAACGCGCAAGCCAGCATGAACCCCTCCAAAATCCATCCGATGTTCTCCAGTAGCCGCCCGGCGTGCACCATCGCTGTCACCGCGGTGACGATTTGCGAGAAGGTGCTGTACTTGCCCCAGCGCGACGGCGGAAAGTCGCGGAGCTTGGTGAAGGCCATCGCGAAGCCGGCCATCAGCAAGATGAGGAAGTCACGCCCGAAGACCATTGCCACCAACCAGAATGGGAGGTCCTTGGTTACTGCCAGGCTGACATAGATGGTCACAACCAGGGCCTTGTCGGTGAGTGGATCGAGGATGGCGCCGATTTTGGTTTGCAGGTTGAAGCGGCGGGCCAGATAACCGTCGATGATGTCGGTGAAGGCGGCGATGACGAATAAGACCATTGCCGCCGCGTAGCGGCCGGTGAGGATGTAGATCGCCACCCAGGGCGCCAGCGCCAGGCGCAGCAGGGAGACCAGGCTGGGAAGAGATTTCGCGATCGGCAAGCGGTAGGAGTTAGCTTACCAAAGCGTGGGCAACGCGCGTGGCCAGACGATCGAAGCTGATGATCTCATACAGCGACGGGTCCGACATGATTTTCGAAACCAGCGCCACGTGCATGGCGTGGCCGGCGCGCTCAGCAATCACGTGGCCCAACAATGGCCGGCCGATCAGCGCCAGGTCGCCGATCAGATCGAGCGCCTTGTGACGGCAGCATTCGTCGGGGAAGCGTAGCCCACCGGGGTTGAGGACTTCGGCGTGGTTGAAGCAGACGGCCGAGTCAAGGGATGCTCCGCGGATGAGTCCCATGTTGCGCATCTGGTCCAGTTCATGCTCGAAGCCGAAGGTACGCGCCGGGGCGATCTGTTTGGCATAGGTTTCCGGGGTCACTTCCATTTCCAGCGACTGCTTGCCCACCAGCGGATGGTCGAAGAAGATGTCGCAGGTCAGCAGGAACCGGTCCGACGGCAGGATGGTGATCCTCTTGCCGTTGCCTTCCACCGAAACCGGCCGGCGGATGCGCAGGTAGCGGCGGCGGCGGCGGTAGGTGCGGATGCCAGCGGCCTGGATCAGCTCGACGAAGGGCTGGCCGGAGCCATCCAGGATCGGCACCTCCAGGTTGTTGATCTCCACCAGCGCATTGTCGATGCCCATCGAATAGAAGACACTGAGCAGATGCTCCGTGGTGGAGATCAGTACGCCTTGCCGCATCAGGCTGGTGGCGTAGCTGACCTTGGCGACATGGCGATAGCTGGCCGGAACCGGGAAATGCTCCAAGTCGGTCCTCAGGAAGACGATGCCGGTTGAGGGCGCGGCGGGTTTGATCCGGATGGAAACAGGAACGCCGGAATGAAGGCCGACGCCAGAAGCCTCCACGGGCCGTTGTACGGTGGTCTCGTAGCGCACGATTTGAGTATTCCCCATCACCAAATAGGAATAGAACTAAGCTGAAACACTTATGTTAGCAATTGGGTGACCACCGTTTAAACAATTGAAAACACAAGGAGCTAGGGGAATACCCCTGTGTCACAGGGACCACACTTTGCGCAATCAGGTGTGGCTTTCAGAAGTTGAGACGCATGGCGAGCTGGAGCTGCCGCGAGGTGCCGGTGCCAATGGTGCGGTTGAGGCCGTTGAGGACGACGCCAAAGCTGCCGGGGGCAGAGAAGTTGGTTCCCGGGTTGCCGGCGAGGGTGCGGTTGAAGATGTTGAAGGCTTCCACGCGGAAGATGAGGTCCTTGTTTTCGGCAAGGCGAGTGCGCTTCTGGAGCGTGAAGTCGACTTGCGCGAGGCCGGGACCGCGACCGATGTGGCGGCCGAGGTTGCCCCAGGTGCGGCTGGCGGGAGTGGAGAAGGCGTTGATGTTGAGCCAGTCGCCAAAGTTGCGATTGGCGGCGTAGATGGAGGCGCCGGGGATGAGATTGGGGCGCGGGTTGCGGCTGTTGCCGTCGGGCAGATCGTTGGCGCTGCGCGCCATGGTGATGTTGAGCGGGCGGCCGGTGCGCATGGTCCAGATCCCTGAGGTTTCCAGGCCGGAGAAGATCTTCGAGGCGAGAGCGGAGTTGAGATAGGCCTTGTTGCGTCCGAACGGGAGTTCGTAGACCCAGTTGGAGGTGATGGTGTGCCGGATGTCGTTGGGAGAGACGCCACGGTCGCAGTGGCGGCAGCTCACGTTCTGCGGCTGGGCGCCCTCGCCGCCCCCGGAACTGCCGTCGTTGATGGAGTGGGACCACATGTATTCCGAGGTCCAGCTGACGCCGGAGCCGATGCGCCGCTGGAGGGAGATCTGCAGGGCGTTGAAGTTGCTCTTGGCATCCTGCCGCTTCTCATCCATGCGGCCGAAGGTAGGAAGCTGGCGCAGGCGGGTGACCGGATCCAGGACGTTGACGTCGCTGCGGCTGAACAGCTTGACGCCGGAGCTGGCGACGTAGCCAAACTGGGTGATGAATGCGGCGGGAAGCTGCTGCTGGATGGAGAAGCCCCACTGGGCGCTGTAGAGGTCACGGCGATCCTGCTGCAAAGCGCGGGGAGTGATGCCGACGGCGCGGGCTTGCGCGAGGAAGGGGGCGACGGGGTAGGCAAGGCCGGGCGCCTCGACCACGGTGAGCGAGAAGTTATCGGACATGTTGTCGAGCGGTGCGTTGACGTCGTCGATCTGGCCGGGTCCGTGATAGATGCCGACGCCGCCGCGAATGACAGTCTTGCCACTGAGCGATTTGGGAGACCAGGCGAAGCCGACACGGGGATCGAAGTTATTGCGATCGGGGAAATACCAGGGCGTGCCATGGGGGCAGAATCCGCCGCAGGACATAAGGAAGACGCGGTAGCGGTCATTGGCTTCCTTGTTGACGGAATAGTATTCGTAGCGGAGGCCGAGGTTGATGGTGAGTTCCGGCTTCAGTTTGAAGTCGTCCTGAACGTAGCCGAACCAGTATGTCTTGCGGGTGCCGAGAACGTCGTTGCCGCCGGTGATGGCGACGCGATCGACGCGGTTGGCGAGCAGGTCGTTCCGATTGGCATAGGTGACGCCTATGGCGTCAAAGGCCGGATCAGCGACGTTGACGTGAGCGCGGCGGATTTCACCGCCAAGCTTGAGGGTGTGGCGTCCGCGGGTGACGACGAGGTTATCGATGACGGAGTAGGAGGTGCCGGATTCCACCAAAAGGTTGGAGTTGTTGAGCGTGGTGAAGCCGACAACGGCGATGGATTCGGCGAACGGGGCAAAACTGAAGCGATTGAGAGCGGAGCGGTTGACGCCGGCCTTGATCTCATTGACGACAGTGGGAGTGAAGACGCGCTGGAACTGGAGCACAAAGTTGGTGGGGCGGAAGAAGCTGTCCTGGCGGTCACCGGCGATGATGGTACGCGGCGAGATGATGGTGCCGTCATCGGTGCTGTAACGTGCGAAAAAGGTGTTGTGGTCGTTGAAGCGATGGTCGAGGCGGAAGGAGCCCGAGTCCTCGCGCCAGACCTGGCTGACGTTGCCGACGGCGCGGTCGATGTCGGCGTTGGCGGTGCGCTCGGAGCCGACGGGGTAGGCGTTCATGATTTGCCGGACGGCGGGGTTGGTGGCGCGTGCGCGGAAGGCGGCGCTGGGTACGTCGTTGCGGAAGGTCTGGCTCACGCGCTGGCGGAGGCCTTCATAGTTGGCGTAGAAGAAGGTCTTGTTCTTGATGATGGGGCCGCCGATGTTGCCGCCGAACTGGTTGAGGCGGAAAGGCTGCTTGGAGGTGTCGAAAGGATTGCGGGAATCAAACTTATCGTTGCGGACGAATTCAAAGATGCTGCCGTGGAACTCATTGGTCCCGGACTTGGAGACGATGTTGACCTGTGCGCCGGCGCCGCCGCCGGCTTCGGCGGAGTAAAGAGTGGAGTTGACGCGGAATTCGGCGATCGTATCGGTGCTGATGACAAGACGCAGTGCGGCTTCCTGGCGGGGGTCCTTGACGCCGGTGGAGTCCAGACCGTCGAAGGTCCAGTTGTTGTCATCGCGGGCACGGCCGACAAAGCGGATGGACTGCTGGTTGCCTTCTCCCACGTTGATGGCGCCCGGAGCGAGCAGCATGAGGCTGGCCCAGTGGCGGCCGTTGAGAGGCATTTCGCGCATCTGGCGCGAGCCGATGACAGTGCCGACGACGGCGGAGGTGCTGTCGAGCGGGGTTATTTCGCTTTCCACGGTGACGGCGCTCTCGACGGCGCTCACCTCCATAGTGATATCGAGTGCGCGGTTGTCGCCGACGCCGAGCCGCAGGTCCTTAATGGCGACTGTGCGGAATCCCGACTGCGTTGCGGTAACCGTGTAGAGCCCGATGGAGAGAAGTGAGAAGGTGTAGGCTCCCGATTCGGTGGTCTGGGCTTCCCGGCGAAGACCTGTCTCTTGCGATAAGATCTTGACCCAGCCCCCAAAATCTGTACCACGTAATATGAGAGAAGCGGGCAAAAGGAAGGAGAAGAGGAATGCGTGGAACCAGGCACAGCGAGGAGCACATCATCAAGATTCTG
>Ga0194120_10009402_pt1 | contig 12401 bp, 11 predicted proteins | sample TA2MahCa65mmetaG_FD_148642 | JGI IMG/M metagenome (GOLD analysis project Ga0194120, IMG submission 148642) | Freshwater microbial communities from Lake Tanganyika, Tanzania - TA2015019 Mahale Deep Cast 65m | ecosystem: Environmental > Aquatic > Freshwater > Lake | place: Tanzania: Lake... | reverse complement strand
GCGATCCCAGGACGATAGGCCGTATTAGCGGCCTGCGCCAATTCCGAGACCTTCTCTCAAAGATGGAGGGTCAGCTCACCAAGGCGGACCGCCGCCGATTCCGAGAGATTCTCCTAATGGCGGAGCAGCTCGAGGCGGGCGTGCCCTGCTACTTCTGCAGCGCGCGTGCAGTTCATGCGGTTCGCAGTGGCGATTCACTCGTCCGCCTGGTGTGCGACCACCACGACGTCGATGGAAACCCCATATCAAGTGGCGATTTACCCATCCGACTGTCGGCGCGCTCAGCGGAAATGCGGCAAGAAACAGACGGCTGACTATACTTGGTAGAGATAAACTGTCGAATCCCGCAGTTGGAGTGCGGGATAGGCAAAATCGACAAGCACTTCACGCGCGAGCTGGTGGTGCTCGAGGCGCTCGCGCGCTGCACCGAGGCGGCGGTGCTCATGCGCGAGCGGCGCATCGGATCGGTGGCGGTGCGCGACGGCGGACAGGTGGTCGACCTGGTCACCGAGCGGGACCTGGTTACGCGCGTGCTGGCGGCGGGCGGCACCTCCGACCTTGCGCTCGGGGTGGTGGTGCGGCGCGATCTCCCGTCGGTGGAGCCGCGCTCGAGGGTGGAGGTCTACGCCGGCGGCGCGGGCATCGCCCACAGCGGACCTGAGAAAGTGCTGTAAACTCCGGCGGAGTCTCCCGACACCTCACCAGATGGATACTCGGCAGAAGCTGACCTTCGTGGACCGTGTCCCGCTCTTCGCGCTGCTCGATGCGCGCACGCGGAGCACTCTGGCGAAACGGCTGCGGACCCGGATCGTGGCGTTCGGCGAGCCGGTCTTTGCCGAAGGCGATGCGGGTGACGCCATGTATGTCGTCGTGTCGGGCCGGGCCCGGGTCACAACGGTGAACGCCGCCGGCGAAGAAGTGTCGCTGGCCGTGCTGGGTCCCGGTGATCATTTCGGAGAGGGCGCGCTACTGTTCGGCGCGGCGCGATCCGCCAGCGTGCGCGCGGCCGACGATTTGGTGCTCCTCGGTCTTGGCCGCGAGGAATTCGAGCGCCAACTGGCCGGCCGCCCCGCGGTGCGCACCGCGCTGCACCGGTTCATTGCCGAGACCGGCGTCCAGAATTTTCTCAAACAATACACGGCGCTGGGCACGCTGTCGTCGGTCGTGCTCCGAAGCCTCATCGGGGAGCTCGAGGAAGTGCACGCCGCCGCGGGCCACATCGTCGTCCGCGAAGGGGCCGTCGGCGATCGCTTCTACATCGTCCGGCGCGGCGCGTTGGAGGTGATCCGCGGCACCGGCGATCGCGAAGCGATCGTCGGTCAGATTGGCGAGGGCGAGTTCTTCGGCGAGCTCGCGCTGCTGAGCGGCGCGCCGCGCGCCGCGACCGTGCGCGCGAGGACCGACTGCGATCTCTACGCGCTGTCGAAGGCCGGATTCGATCGGGCGGTGGCCGCGTCGCCGGAGTTTCGCGCCCATCTCGAGGAGCGGGCGGCGCTGTACCGGGCGGCGGCGACCGCGGCCGACAGCGGTCGGGCGGCCCCCGCCGCCGCGCGTCCGCCAGCCGCCGACATCGAGGAGGACGAGACCCCTGAGGGCGTGCCTCCGAAAGCTCCGTGGTGGCGACGCGCGCTTCGTCGCTACCCGTCACTGAGGCAGCACGACCAGACCGACTGCGGCGCCGCAAGCCTCGCGATGATTACGGCCTACTACGGCGTGCCCGTCGGCCTGGCACGGCTCAGGGATCTGGCGAACGTGGACGCCGACGGAGCATCGCTGTGGTCGCTGGCGCAGGCGGCCGAAGTGCTCGGCTTCCATGCGCGCGGCCTTCAGGTGTCCTACGACGCGTTGGCGGACGTTACGTTGCCGGCCATCGTGCACTGGGAGGGCTACCACTACATCGTGCTCTACCGCGTTGGTCGGCGGCACGTGGTGGTCGGCGATCCGGCACTGGGCCTGAGACGCTTGTCGGTCGACGAGTTCCGCAACGGATGGACCGGCCGCGCCCTGGAGATGATCCCGACGTCGAGGCTGCGATCGACCGAGCGTCTCGCCGGTACGTATCACCGGTTCTGGCCGATTCTCCGGCCGTCTCTCGCGCTGCTCGCCGAGGTGCTGGCCGCGTCGCTGGTGCTCAACCTGCTCGGGCTCGGCATTCCGCTCTTCACGCAAACGGTCGTGGACCGCGTCCTCGTGCGCCGTTCGGTCGACCTGCTCAACCTGATGCTGGGCGGCATGCTGATGGTGGCCCTCTTCCAGGCGATTATCAGCGCGGTCCGGCGCGTCCTGCTGGTGCACATCTCCACGCGCGCGGACGCGCGCCTGCTCGGCGACTTCCTGGGGCACGTGATGAGCCTGCCGATGCGGTTCTTCGACGTCCGGAAGGTGGGCGACATCATCTCGCGTGTGGCCGAGAACGAAAAGCTGCAGGCCGTGATGGTGGGAACGATTCCCGGCGTGCTGCTCGATCTGCTGCTGGCGCTCGGCTATCTGGCGCTGATGGCCTTTTACAACATCCGCCTCACGCTGATGGTCTTGGCGGTGGTGCCGCTGTTCGCGGTCCTCCTGCTGGCGTTCACGCCCGCCATTCGCCGGAATCGCCGCCAGTACTTCAACCGGTACGCCTTGGCGTGGAGTTACCTCATCGAATCGGTCACGGGGATCGCCACCGTGAAAGCGATGGCGGTGGAGCTCCGGGTCCGATCGCGTCTGGAGTCGCTCTTCGTCGACTCGCTCCTGGCGGGCAGGAAGGGCGCGCAGATCGATACCGCGTATGCGACCCTTTCGACGTTCGTGCAGACGGTCGGCACCACGCTGTTCCTGTGGTACGGCGCCCAGCAGGTGCTGGACGGACAGTTGTCCATCGGTCAACTGCTCGCCTTCACGACGCTGGCGGCGAGCATCATGGCGCCGGTCGTCCGGCTCGTCGACGCGTGGGACGCGCTGCAGGACGCGCGCATCGCGGTCGAGCGGCTCAACGACGTCTTCGACGCCAGACCCGAAGAGGCCGTCTCGCGCGAGCTGCTGAATCCTCCACGGATCGAAGGACGGATCCGGTTCGAGAACGTGTCGTTCAAGTACGCGCGGAATCAGGACAAGCCGACCCTCGCCGGCATCTCGATCGAGATCAGCCCGGGCGAACGTGTCGCGCTCGTGGGCCGGTCGGGCTCGGGCAAGAGCACGCTCGCGAAACTGATTCTCGGCCTGTATCCCCCGACTTCCGGGCGCGTGCTCATCGACGGTCACGATCTGCGCGTGCTCTCCAAACGCACGCTTCGCCGGCGGATCGGCATCGTCCCGCAGGAGGTGTTTCTGTTTTCGGGAACGATCCGCGAGAACATCGCGTTGGGCGACGCCGACGCCCGGTTCGAGGACGTGGTGAGCGCGGCGAAGATGGGCGGCGCCCACGCGTTCATCTCCGACATGGCGATGGGGTACGACACGAAAGTCGGCGAGCGGGGGATGTCGCTGTCCGGCGGACAGCGGCAGCGCATCGCGCTGGCGCGTGCGCTGCTCCACGATCCCGACGTGCTGCTGCTCGATGAAGCCACGTCGGCGCTCGACACAGAGTCCGAGCGCGCCATTCGGCACAGCCTCGAGGAGGCGACGCGCCACCGGACGACCCTCATCATCGCCCACCGCCTGTCGACCGTGCAGCACGCGGACCGGATCCTCGTGCTCGACGCCGGCGCGATTGTCGAGGAGGGAACGCACCAGCAGCTTCTCGATCGCGGCGCCCTCTACGCCCACCTCGTGGGTCAGCAGGTGACCGAATGAACGACGACGCCGACGTCGCGACCGCCGACCCGGCCGAGACGCCGCCGCCGTTTGGCGACGGGAAGGCGGAGGATCGCCTGCTGCCCACCCCAGGCGTGTATCTGGCCCGCGGGCTGGCGTACGCCGTGGTCCTCCTCGGCGTCGCCGCTGTCGCCTGGGCCGCCATCACACCGCTCGACGTCGTCGTCAACGCGCGCGGGCGGCTGATGGTGCGCGACGAACCGATTCGCGTGACCCCCCCCGAGCCCGGCCTCGCCACCGATGTGCCCGTCCGCGTCGGAGACCACGTCCGTGAAGGGGATCTGCTGGTGCGCCTGGATTCGTTCAAGTACGGATCGGAGCTCGGGCAGGCGCAGGCGGAGATGGTGGGGCTCCTCGCCGAGATCGATCGTCATTCCCGCAGCGCTCGCGAAATTCGGGAGGGCGAAGAATTCATCCGGCAGCAGATGGAGACGACGGACCGGGCGGTGACCATCGAGTCGGCAAAGCTGGAGACCTGGCGCAAGGCCGCGGCGGAAGGTCTGGCGTCGCAAATCGACCTGCAAACGCAGGAGCGGGCGCTGATCGATGTCCGGAGCCGCGCGGCGCAGCTGCGCGGTGAGCTCGCGGCCCGCAAAGCCGACGCCGCCGAGCGCGACCGGCAGGCGGTGGAGGGACGGGCGAAGGCCGATGCACTGGCCGCGAAACTGCGGCAGCTGACAGGATTCGAGCGGCGGATGACGCTGGTGTCGCCCGTCGCCGGCGTCGTCACCCAACTCGCGGTGCTGCACCCGGGCAGCGTGGTGGGCACAGGCGACGCGGCCGTCGTGCTGGCGCCAGACGACAAGCCGCTCCTCGCGGTCATTCAGATCCGGAACGACTCGATGCGCCGGCTTCGTCCCGGACTGCCCGTGCGTCTGCGATTCGACGCGTATCCGTACCAGGACTTCGGCGATCTCGAAGGCGTGCTCGATCGGATCGACCCCGACGCGGGCGCGAGCGGGGAATATCGCGCGTGGGTCTCGCTGCGCCAGACGACATTGAAGGGTGTGCGCGGCGAGGCACCGGTCACACCCGGCCTGCAACTCGACGCCGAGATGATCGTCGATCGCCGGACCGTCCTCGATTACCTGCTGCGCCCCTTCCAGCGACTGAACGAGCCGATTCGCGTCGCCGAGTAGCGTCGGGCAATTCCACGTAGCGCGAGCCTTGAGACGAGCGTCGCCCGCTCGGCTGAAGCCTCGCGCTACGTGCCAACAAAAGCCTCTATCGCAGGTACTGCACCGGGCCTTTGGCCAGCTCCTGGCGTAAGGTCTCGTGGAACGACTCCTGCCGGATCGTGTCGCGCAACTCGTCGTCCAGCACCGCATCGCGTCTGAAGAGCATGCGGTAGAGCGCATGCCCGCCTTCGTCAGTCTCTGCCGGACCGACGATGGTGCCGGGGCGGGCGGCGAAGAGCGAGGACGCCACTTCCTCCGGCACCTGCCGGCGCTGCAGGATCTGGCTGGTCACATCAACGGCGCGGAGCGCTGCGTCCCCCCACGTCGTCTCGCCCTCGCGCAGCTGGATCGCGAGTTCGGCGGCGGTGCCCGGGGTCGCAAACGAGAGGACGTCGATCGCGGCGGTCGAGTACTCGTGAAACGCCGCGCGGAAGCGCTGCTCGACGAGATCGTCGGGAACCAGATGGTGCCGCAGCGCGGCGATCAGCAGGCGGTCGCGCACGTCCCGCTCGAGATCCTCGGCAGTCAGACGCATGCGCGCGAGCCAGGCCGCGACCTGGGTCTCCTCGAACAGGTCCAGTTGCGCGTAGAGGTCGGCGGTCTCCGCCTCAATCTCCTCGTCGGTCACCGTCAAGCCTTCGGCCACCGCCCGCGCCACGGCGATGCGGTGCATCAGCAGCGTCTCCACGCTGACATCGCCGCCCAGCTTGAGACGCAGAAGCAGATCGTCGAACGTGACGGAGACGCCGCCACTGGAAGCGATTGCGTCGGACACGCCGAAAGTCTAGCGCGATTTCCGGATGCGTGCGTGCGCGGCATAAGCGTCGCGCGATGATTGCCGACGAGGAAGATCCGGCCGTCCTCGGCCGCATTCACCGCGCGCTGCGGGCGGGCCCAGTCGGCTCTGGGTCTGAGAACAGGCCTTCCGTTAACAAGGGAGGCCGCTAATACGGTCTATCGTCCGAACGGTGAGCGGCGCTTCGCGACCTTAGGGAGCGGAGCGCGACCCGTCGAGCAGTCGTTCCAGGCCGTCGAGGATGAGGTCGAGTCCGAACCCAAAGTCCATCCGTCCATCGTAGGAGCCGTCCGCCACCTTCTCGGACATCTCGCGCATGTAGGGATAGGTCTCGGGAGAAAGCATCGGCAGGAAGTGCTGCGCGGCGCTGGCGTACTCCTCAGGATCGACCGGAAACTTCTGTTCGTGCAGCGTGAACCCGTAGACGTAACAGTCGAGGGCGTTCCAGGCGCGATCGGCCAGCGCGATCGAAAAACCCGCCTGCCGCAGGCAGCCCACGGTGGCGTCGATGTAGTGCAGCATCGTCGCGCTGACGTTGATCCGTGACATGAGGAGGGTGGTGGCCCACGGATGACGCCCGAGCACGGCGTGAGCCGAGATGGCGCGCCGCCGCATCGCCTCCTTCCAGTGCACGCCCGGCGCGGGCGCCTCGACCTCCGACACCACGCGTTCGACCATGCCGTCGAGCAGGTCGTCGCGGCTGGCGACGTGGTGGTACAACGACATCGCCTCGACCCGAAGAGCCGTGGCCAGCTTCCGCATCGACAGCGACTCGAGGCCGCCGCGGTCGGCCAGACTGACGGCGGTAGCCAGCACCCGCTCGCGGCTGAGCGGCGCGCGGGCGCGCGACCGGCCGGCCTTCGGCGCGGGTGTGGGCGCGGGACGTGCTCGTGGGCGAACTCTCGACATGCTTACACCGTAAGGTATAGAATAGAGGCTGTTGCCTTACATCGTAAGTTTGTCACACCACGCCCCACAAGGAGTTCGTTTCAGTGTCACCCACCCTGTTCCTGTCATTTTGTTGCCTCTTGGCCTGGAGCGCACCGGCCATCGCCTTGGCCGACTCGTATCCCGGCGGCCAGTCCGCCTCGCACCAGGCGTCAGCCACTCTCGTGCGAGTGACCGGCGTCGTCGTCGACGCGGCGACCGGACGGCCGATCGCTGGCGCACATCTTACCGCTGGCGTTGCGAACGCCACGACCGCCGCCGACGGACGCTTCGCAGTGGACGCGCCGGCCGGAACCGTGGCCCTGGTGGTCTCAGCGAGCGGCTACCATCCGTCCAGTACGGTCGTTGACGCCAGCGAGCGGCGTACTCTGGACTTGGAGTTCGCCCTCGCTGCTGACACGGGCTACGCCGAACGCCTGAGCGTCGTCGCAGTGGCGCCCGAGAGTTCACGGACGGCGGAGACCGTGCGGCCGGTCGATGTGCTTCGGACGCCGGGCGCCCTCGACAATGTGTTCCGCACGCTGCAGACGCTGCCAGGTGTGATGGCGGCCGACGAGCTTGGCAGCCGTCTCGCGGTCAGGGGCGGGACGCCCGATCAGAACCTGACGATGATGGACGGCGTCGAGGTCCACGATCCGTTTCGCCTGTTCGGGCTGGCGAGCGCGTTCAATCCGGAGACGATCCAGAAGTTCGAACTGGCCACTGGTGGCTTCAGCGTGAAGTACGGCGACCGGCTCGCCAGCCTGCTCGTGGTCGAGAACCGCAACGGACGCTCCGGGCGCGTGGGCGGCACGGCGGCGCTCAGCGCGACCGACGGCAACGTCGTGCTGGAGGGCGGACTGCCAGGCCGCACGCGCGGCTCGTGGCTGGCGACGGCGCGGCGGACGTACTACGACCTCGTGGCCGAGCGCTTTGTCGACCAGAGCCTGCCGGGCTTCCAGGACGTGCAGGCGCGGGGCCAGTGGTTGCCCACCGACCGTGCACGCGTCACGCTCTTCGGGCTCAGGAGTCGTCAAGGCGCCAGCGTGACACTCGACGAGGAGAAGGTCACGGGGAGCTTCCGCGACGACACGGCCAACGATCTGGGCTGGACGCGTCTGGATCTGCCACTTGGCCGCGCCATCACCTCACAGAGCACGGTCGGGTGGTCGCGGACACATGCGCGGTTCGGCTTCGGTCTCGCCATCGACAGTGGCAACCTGCGGTCGAACAGCCCGAGCGACGACAATCCCCCACTGCTTGCCAGCGAGTTCGACTACGGGCTGCGCCTCGACGACCGGTCGTTTCGTCAGGACCTCGGCTGGGTCGTGGGCGCACACGCCATCGACGCCGGCTTCGACGTGCACGCGCTGATCACACGACTACGCTTCGCGTTCACGGGTGATCCAAACCCGATTGCCGCCAACGGCTCGAGCGTGCAGGGTGGGTCGGGCCTGCCCGACCTGCTGCTCTCAACCCCTGATTCCTCACGCGGCAGCGTGTGGCTGCAGGACACGTGGCATGCGCGCCAGAACCTCACATTCCAGGCCGGCGTGCGCCTGGACCGATCGTCGATCACCAGGCGCACGACCCTCTCGCCTCGGGCCACCGCGTCGTGGGTCGGCGGCCGCCGCACCAGGGTCACGGCAGCGACGGGCCTCTACACGCAGAGTCCCGGCTACGAGAAGCTGTCGACGAGCGACTACGTGCTGGACCTGACGCATCCGGAGGCCGATCGCCTCTCGAGCGAACGCGCCTGGCTGACATCGGTGGCCCTCGAACAGCAACTGCCGCGGGGCGTCATAGTGAAGGTTGAAGGGTACGTGCGGCGGCTTGACGACCTGCTCGTCGGACGGCTCGAGCCTGAACACGATCGGCTCGCGCGGGTGTCGCAGTACGACTTCCCGGTTGCGCTCGGGAATGACGTGCCGTCTGCACCGTCCATCACCGTGGTACCCACGAACAGCAGCGGTGGCCGCGCGCACGGCTTCGACGTGATGGTCTCCCGCACATCGGGCACACGGGTGAGCGGCTGGGCCAGCTACACGTGGGGGTACGCGGTTCGCGAAGCGTACGGACGTGAGTATCCGTTCGAGTACGACCGCCGCCATGCCTTCACCGCGGTCAGCGCCCTGCAGATGACCCCGCGCTGGTCGATCGCGACGACGGTACGACTGGCGTCTGGATTCCCCTACACGGCGCCCCGCGGTGTGCGGGTCGTGGGCACTGCAGACCGCGGCGACGTCGATCTCGATGGCAACACGAACGAACTGGTGCCACGACGCGACGCTGGCGGACTGCTCGTCTATGCGCCAGACCTTGGCACGGTGGCGGACCTTCGCAATGCGCGCCTACCCGCATTCGCCCGCCTGGACCTCCGCGCGACCTGGCGCCCCCGGGGAACGGCTGGACGGTGGGAGATGTACGCCGAGGCGCTGAACCTGCTGAACCGGAGAAACGCGTCAGGGCTCGATCCCAGGCTCGAGTACGACCCCGCGTCCGACCGTCCCCGTGTGGTCGAGAAGCCGATCGGGTCCATCCCACTGCTGCCGACGATTGGCGTACGATTCAAGTTCTGACGCCCATGACGCCAGCCCTCATCGATCGATTCGTGCGAAGTCCGCAGACGCTGTTTCTGGTGGATGGCGCCGGCGCCGTAGTGACGGCGCTGCTCGTGGGCGTCGTGCTGCCGAGGCTGGGCGAGTACATCGGCACGCCAAGGCCGGTGCTGCGGACACTGGCGCTCGGGGCTGTGGCGCTTGCGGCGTACTCATTGACATGTGCGGCGGTGCGACCAACCCTCTGGCCTGGCTACGTCCGAGGCATCGCGCTGGCGAATGTCAGCTACTGCCTGGTCACGGCCGCCGTGCTGATCCGCTTCGCGGCAGCGCTTCAGGTGCTGGACTGGCTCTACTTCCTCGGCGAAATCGTGGTGGTGGGGGCACTCGCGACGCTGGAGCTGCGCGTCGCACGCGCGATTACCCCGAACGGCGCGGTGTTGTGACCATGCGGGCGGTCGTCGTGGACCGATACGGTCCGCCGGACGTCGCGCGCATCGCGGAAGTGCCGCGGCCGGTTCCCCGCAAAGGCGAGGTGTTGGTGCGGGTGGTCGCCGCCGCGGTCACGTCGGGCGACGCGCGCATCCGGGGGCGCGAGGTTCCCGCCGGGATTCGCCCTGCCCGTGCGCCTGGCCTTCGGCCTCACGGGGCCGCGGCGCCGCATCCTTGGCATGGTCTTCTCCGGCATTGTCGAGGACGTGGGTGCGGACGTGTCCAACGTCGCGCCAGGATACGCGGTGTGCGGCATGACCGGCATGTCGATGGGCGCACACGCCGAGTACGTCTCTGTGGCGGCCACGTCGCCTCAGGGTCTGAGCACAAGGGTTCCGTGAACCGTTGAGGCCGCTAATACGGTCTATCGTCTATGAGAGACATTGATGGCCCCGATCGTATTCGTTGCCCGCAGCCCGCCGCCGGGCGTAGCCGCGCCCTTTACTGGGGTGAAGGCAGGCTCGTCGGAGATGGCGCCCTTGGTCTTCTTCATCACCTTCCTGGTCAGCACCTTTTTCGTCACCGCTTTCTTAACTGCTTTCTTCGCCATGGCGTCTCCCCTTCGGTGTCGGAGCATTGCTGTGGCATCCTCCATCGGAGGACGTGCCGCGCAGCGTCACCTCTACCGCTTCTGAATCGTGATCATCGCGCCGGGACGATAGCACATTATGCGAAACTGACGATCAGCTATTACAGAAACACGGAATAGCGGAGCGGGGCTTTGCAGGGTCTGAGCACAAGGGTTCCGTGAACCGTTGAGGCCGCTAATACGGTCTATCGTCCCCGGCCAGGTCCTGACGATGATGGTGGGCCAGGCCACGAAGCTGGCGGGCCTCGGGATCGCGATTGGCGCCAGCGTGGCGTGGCTCATGGCGCCACTGCTCGACAGCCAGTTGTACGGCGTGCAGCCGATTGACCCGGCGACGTTTGTCGCCGTCCCGCTGCTGCTGCTCGACGTGGCGGCACTGGCCGCGCTGGCGCCGGCGCGAAAAGCGATGCGAGTGGATCCCCTCGCTGCGCTGCGAATCGAGTGACGCTGTCCACGTACACAGCCACGGAGATCACGGAAGACACGGAGCACATTCTTCAATGCAGGCAGGACGCTCAGCCACGGGCTGGAAGAAGAAGCTCCGTGGCCTTTGTGTCCTCCGCGGCTGACTTCAGAGTCCGAATCGCGAGAGCCGGAACGTCGACAGCAGATCGACGTCGATCCCGTCCAGGATCTCCGATGCCGCCAGCCGCCCGATGATCGGCGCCATCGTCATGCCGCTGTGCATGACGGTCACATACAGCCCTGGGGCCTGTGGCGCATAGCCCACAATGGGCCGATCGTCTTTCGGCAAAGGACGCCAGCCAAGCGTGACGCGATCGAACGCGTCGGGAAGATCCGGGAGGAAGCGCCGCGCATTCGACAGCAGCTTCAGCCCCATCGCCTTCGACTGGTCGGTGGTGGGGGATCCGCCAAACCCATCGGCGGTGAGAATGCGGCCATCGGCCGTCTGTTTCATGTGGGCGCCTGGCGCCAGCACCACACGGCCGAGCAGCCGGGGCAACGGCGTCGTGTGCGCAATGAGACCGGGAGAATCTTTGAGCGGGACGGTCACGCCGGCGAGCGCGGCGACTCGGCCGGTGTCCACGCCGCAGGCCACCACGACGGTCTCAGCCGGCAGCGATCCCTGACTCGTCGTCACTCCGCTGATCCGGCCGGCGGTTCGCTCGATGCCCTTGACCTCTGTCTGCGTGAGCACGCGCGCGCCAAGCTTTCTGGCGCGGGCGACGAGCACGCGCACCGCGTTGACCGGATCGACGTGCCCCTCTTGGTCGCAGTACGCCGCGGTCACCACCGGGCCTGGCCTGACCTTGGGCTCGAGGGTATTGAGTTCAGCGGCCTCGATGAGACGCGTCCCATACCCCCACACCTGATGGAAGGCGACGTTGTCCTTCAACGCGGCTGCCCGTTTCGCATCGTCGTGCCACTCGACGCTGCCACCCCATTGCACGGCCAGGCCGCCGTCGAGCTCGGCGTCGAGGTGCCGATACGCCATCAGTCCCAGTCGATTGAGCTCGAAGTACGGACGCGGCCGTTTGGAGTAGTTGGCGTTGAGCCACGCAAACGAGTTCGCCGTGGCGCCGGTGGCGATGTCGTGCTTCTCCACCACCGTCACGTCGGCGCCGCGCCTGACGAGGTGATACGCGATGGAGGCCCCGAGGATGCCGCTGCCAACGATGACAACCCGGCGCGGCGCCGCCCACACGCGCGGCACACCACTCAACGCCACGCCCGCCATCACCTGCAGCCACTCGCGACGCCGCATGCCTTCACTCCTCTCCGGACCGGTCTCAGCCCAGCGGTGCGATTATAGAGGACTTCCCGACCCGGACACACCGAAGCGAATAATCAGCCGTGCTGAAGGCCGAGGACTCACGTGCTCTGCGGCAACAACTCGAGACAGAGGCCCAGGAGGCCGCCATCAAGGTGCTCCGCGGCTACAGCCAGCGAGCGGCGAGGGCGTGGGGCATCGCGATCGACGCCGCCGCTGACAAGGGCGATCACCGGCCGGCCAAGGATCTGCTGTTACACACCGGCGCCATCGAGCCTGTTGGGGACGAGGGTGGCACCACGCGTGTCGCGATCTTCGTCGGATCGCCGGAGCG
>Ga0194120_10009400_pt1 | contig 12404 bp, 6 predicted proteins | sample TA2MahCa65mmetaG_FD_148642 | JGI IMG/M metagenome (GOLD analysis project Ga0194120, IMG submission 148642) | Freshwater microbial communities from Lake Tanganyika, Tanzania - TA2015019 Mahale Deep Cast 65m | ecosystem: Environmental > Aquatic > Freshwater > Lake | place: Tanzania: Lake... | reverse complement strand
CCGCGGCGTCCGCGGGCGCGGCGGCGACCCCGGCTCCCGGAACCGGCGTGGGCGGAGCCGGCGCGGGCTCCCGGCCGCAGCTCGCGGCGAGCATGGGGATGACGCAGGCGACTCGGCGCAACTGGAATTGGAACGGCGGCACGGCGTTCGAGACCCGCTATCTGACCGCAACGGGCCCTCCGGCGCCAAAAAGCTTGCGGTTGCGCCGGGCGGCGCTGAAATGGCGCATCACGAAGATGGAGCAGAGCGGAGCGAGCGACGGCGATCCGCGCGGCGAGTTGGCCGCGCTCGTGCACGGCCTGCGGCGCGAGGTCGGGCGGCGCAGTTGGCTTGGCCAGCGCACGCTGCGCGCGCGCTCCGTCGTGCCCGAACCGGTCGCCGAGCTCCCGCGCGTCGAGCTGGTGCCCGTGCCGCGCATGCCGCCGCTCGCCGCTCCCCCCAGTCCGCACCAGGTCGCGCCCGGCTGCGCCGATCTCGAGCAGTTGCGCTCCGCGGTGGCCGCCTGCCGGGCCTGCGGTCTCTGTGAAACTAGAACCAATACAGTTTTCATGGATGGTACAGGCAGCTCCGGCATCCTGTTCGTCGGCGAGGCGCCGGGTGAGCAGGAGGACCTGCGTGGCGTGCCGTTCGTCGGGGCGGCCGGCCAACTGCTGACCGACATCATCACCAAGGGCATGGGGCTGGAGCGCTCGGCCGTCGCGATCGCGAACGTGCTGAAGTGCCGGCCGCCTGGCAATCGCGATCCGCTGCCCGAGGAGAAGGAGCGCTGCACACCCTTCCTCGAGCGGCAGATCGAACTGCTGCGCCCGCGCTTGGTGATCGCGCTGGGCAAGCACGCCGCCGCTTTTCTGCTCGGTACCGAGGCCAGCCTGGGGCAACTGCGCGGCCGCGTGCACGTGCGCGGCGCGCACAAGGTGGTCGTCACGTACCACCCGGCCTACCTGCTGCGCACCCCCAGCGCCAAGAAGGACTGCTGGCAGGACATCCAGCTCGCGCTGCGCGAGCTCGGCCTGCCGCTGCCAGGGCGCGCGGGAGCGCCCCCGGCACCCCCCGCTCCGTAACCGCCGCGGCGGCGGAAGGTAGCTCCGCGCCGGGCGCTGAATCGCGGCCCGGCGCGCCGAGCGCTCTCCGTGGGCACGGCGTTCGTCGATGGACCGCTCTCGATTGACCCTCTCGATCGACCCGGTCCATTGCCCCCTTCAATTGACCCCCTCAATTGACCCCCCCCAGCAACCCCGCTATGCTCCCCGCCCCCTCTGGCCCCGCACCGCGGTGCGATGGCCAGGGATCGACACAGGCCCGAGTTCGACACGCGCCCGACCTGGTTCGGTCCGCGCTCGACCCGGGTGCGGATTGACCGTGGCGCGGATTGCACGCGCAGCAGGCCGGCGCGCCCGGCGGCTCGCAGTCTTCATCTCATAAGCCCCCCTCCCCGAAGCAGACTTCGTTCCCCACATGCGACTTCGCTACCTGCTCTCCCTGGTCTTCGCGAGCGCCGCGTTCTGGTCGTGCCAATCCCAGCGCGCCGCCGGCCCGGTGAAGCCCAGCCTGAAGGCCGAGCCCGCTAACGATCCCGCTCGAGCGTCCGCTGACGCGTCGAAGGCCGCCCCGGCCGAGTTGGGGAACCTCGAACTCGTGTCGGCGGAGTCCCCGGAGCTCGCGCTGGCGCTCGACGCGGCCGCGCAGGACGGTGCCCAGGACGCCGCTCAGGACGGCGCGACGTTGGAGCAACGCGCCGAGCACCTCAAGCTGCTCGCGCAGCGGCGGACCGAGCTGGTCGCGCAGTTCGTGCGCACCGGTGACGCGCGCCTCGACCAGGCCGACCTGCAAGGCGCGCTCGAGCAGTACGCGCAGGCCTATGACGTGCTGCGCGGCTCGAACGACGCGGGCGGACAGCGCGAGGCCGTGATGAACCGCATGGCGAAGGTCAAGCGCCTGATGGGCGATGGCTACTCGCTGGCGGCCGCGGGCGTCGAGGATGCGACGCAGCGCCTGATGATCAAGAACGCCCAGGCGCGCCTGGCGGCCGAGCAGGCGATGCTCGACGGCGATGCGGCGCTGCGCGCCGGCCAGCACGACACGGCCGTGCGCCACTACCGCGAAGCCGAGGGCATCCTGCGCTTCAACCCGCTGCTCTCGGGCGGCTCGATCGACGAGAAGATCGTCGCCAACAAGATCCAGACTGCGGCGCGCCTGGCCGACGAGGCCCGCGCGGCCGCCGAGCAACGCAAGGCCGGCGAGGCCGCGCAGGCCGCCGCGCAAGCGGAGGCGGAGCAGCGCAACTTCCGCGAAGCGCAGCTCAAGCAGATCTACACGGAGGCCTATCGCGCCTTCCAGGCCGAGGACTACGCACTGGCCGCTCAACTGGGCAATCAGATCCTGCTCGCCGACGCGGGCAATCCGGTCGCGCAGGAGCTGGTCGACATCTCGAACGCGGCCAAGCACCAGAAGTTCGAGCAGGTCACGCTGCGCCGCATGCGCGAGGAGTGGATCGAGACCTTCGAGCAGCTCGATCAGAGCGCGACGCCGCAGACTTCCGCGGTCGTGTTCGACGACCTCGAGCGCTGGGGCAAGGTGAAGGACAAGAGCGCGCCCGAGTTCAGCGCCGACGACCCGGCCATGCATGCCGAGAAGCAGGACGTGCTGCGCCGCCTGTCCGACATCCAGATCGCGCCGCACTTCGGCAAGTCCGACGAGCCCGCGCGGCTGGCCGACGTCGCGCAGTTCCTGCAGAACTACACCAACGTCAACTTCCTGCTCTCGCCGAAGGTGCGCGAGCTCGACGAGGAGTCGACCTCGGTCTACCTCGAGACGCGCGAGCGCTCCGTCAAGAGCGTGCTCGACCTGATCGCCGAGATGCGCGAGCAGGTCAAGTGGAAGGTCGAGGACGGCATGGTCAAGTTCGTCACGCCCGAGGAGATGAAGGGCGGACAGGTCCTCAAGATGTACGAGGTCAACGACCTGATCCGCGCGATCCAGGACTTCCCGGGGACCGACATCAACGTGATTCCCTCGAACGGACTCGAGAAGTCCGACGAGAAGGTGGAAGAGCGCGAGGCGCTGGTCGTGACGGCCGACAGCCTCGACCAGATGATCCGCTCAAACGTCGATCCCGCCAGCTGGGATGCCGACGCGGCGAACTCGCTGAAGATCTCGAACGGCACGCTGATCGTGAACCAGACGCCCGAGGTGCACGCCAAGATCGAGCGCCTGCTCGGCGACCTGCGCGAAGCCACCGGCATCATGGTCGACATCCAGGCGCGCTTCTTGAAGGTCGAGGACAACTTCCTCGAGGACATCGGCGTCGACTTCAAGGGCCTGGGCTCGCCGGGCGAGGGTTCGAACGCCTCGTTCAACGACTTCGGCGACGCGTCCGCGCAGAACGACCTGGGCGCCGAGATCGGCCAGGACACCAGCGCCGGCTTCTTCTACGACGACGGCGAGGACGGCTCCTACCTCGCGCACATCGAGAACCTCTACGACAGCGAGCTCGGGAACGAGAACTTCAAGGCCACCGGCGGCCTGTCGTTCCAGTGGACGTTCCTGAACGACCTCGAGATGGAGATGATCCTGCGCGCCGTCAGCAAGAGCGAGCGCGTGCAGCTGGTCACCGCGCCGCGCGTGCTGGTGTTCAACACCGCGCGCGCCAACCTGACCGTGCTGAACCAGGTCGCCTACGTGCGCGACTACGACGTCGAGATCGCGCAGGGCGCCAGCATCGCCGACCCGCTGATCGACGTGGTCCAGGACGGCGTGATCCTCGACGTCAAGCCGGTCGTCTCCGCCGATCGCCGCTTCATCACGCTGGAAGTGCGGCCGACGGTGGCCGTGTTGAAGCGCCCGATCGACGAGCTCGCGACCGGCCTCGGTTCGCAGACCGCGGTCACGATCCAGCTGCCGGAACTCGAGATCAGCCGCGTCCGCACGACGCTGCCGATCCCCGACGGCGGCACGGTGCTGCTGGGCGGCTTCAAGGTGCACGAGGCGACCGACCAGCGCTCGGGCATCCCGATCCTGAACAAGATCCCGTTCCTGTCCTTCCTGACCGAGCGCAAGGGCAACTACGTCAGCAATCGCAAGCTGCTGATCCTGCTCAAGGCCAGCATCGTGATCCCCGCCGAGCACGAACCGACCCCTGCGCAGCTGGGCATCCTGCCCGGCTCGAAGCGCTGAAGACTGGCTCACGGCGCTGAAGCCGGACGCGCGGCCCCGAGGGCTGGCGCACCGGGCCGAGGACCGCGGGTCCGATCGGCCGCCGACAGGTCCCCTTCAGACCACCACGCGGGCGGCGTCAGCCTTCGGGCGGGCGCCGCCCGCGGCGCTTTTGATCCGCCCACTCTTTGACCTTCCGAGGGGGCGCTGCTATCGTTCCCCTCCCTCATTTCCGGCTGCTTGGGCTCGCTGAGCCCAGCGTCCGGAAACGCGCGCGCCGCCGGCGCCGCGGAGGACTGCTCTGTCCCGATTTCGTCCACCCCGCGGCTCCGTCCAGCTCTCGACCTGGTGGCGCTCCTTCCGTTCGCGCTCGTGTAGACAAGCGCGGTCCCCCGGATAGGAGAGCACACCCGATCGGGCTGCGCTGGTCCGAGTCCTTCACGCCCCCCTCCTCGCGAGACGCTTCCCGATGAAAAACGTCGGCTTCGCGCTGTCCCTCTCCATCGCCGCTGCCGGCGCCTGCTCGGCGCCTTCGTCCAGTGGCCGGCCGGACGCGCCCCAGATTCCCTCGAACACCGACGGCGAAACCGTCGTCGGGACGGCCGAGCTCCGCGAGGGCGCTGAGCCCACCGCGCAGCCGATCGCCCAGGACGGCGCGTTGGCCGAGGAATGGGCCAAGCTCTCCCTCAAGGAGCAGAAGAAGCGCCTGCTCATCGACCAGCACCTGGCCAACGCCGACGCGTTCCTGGCCAAGCTGATGCTGGAAGAAGCCGAGGGCGAGGCCCTGGGCGCGCTCGAGGTCGACGCCGACAGCGCCCAGGCCAAGGCCAAGCTCGCGCAGATCCGCTCGCTGATGGGCCAGGGCGCGACCGAGATCGCGACGATCCAGCAGGAACTGGCGCGCGCCCACGAGCTGCGCGTGCAGCAACTGCGGCTCGACACCGCGGAGAGCATCAAGAAGGGCCGCCTGATGATCGCGCGCGGCGATCACGACGCTGCGATCACCGAGCTGTCGCTGGCCCTCGATCGCGTGCGCTGGGCACCGTACTCGCTGGATTGGCAAGGCCTCGACAAGCAGGCCGAGGGTCTGCTCGAGCAGGCGCGTCGCGAGCGCGAATCCGCGGGGAAGGCCTCGCAGGCGCGTGCGCAGCAACTGGCCTATGAGCAGCTCAAGAGCGCTGAGCAGGCCGAAACGGCCCGCCGCGGCGCGGTCGTCAACGAGATGGTCGAGCAGGCGATCGAGTCCTTCGAGGCCGGTGACTACGACGGCGCGATGAAGTTCGCCGACGAGGCGCTGGCCGAGGATCCGAGCAACGAGAAGGCCGCCGATGTGCGCGACACGGCCTTCCGGGCCGGGCGCCAGCGCGCCAACGCGAACTACCTGCGCCAGAAGAAGGAGCTGTTCCAGACCTGGCGCGAGGAGATGGAAGAGCTGCGCGTCACGTACACCGACATCATCACGCCGCCCGACGAGGAGCACTGGCAGCGCATCACCGAGTTGCGCGGCAAGCGCACCGGGTACGCCGACGAGGGCACCGACGACGGCCAGGATGCCGCGCTGCTCGAAGGCCTGCGCAGCCAGAAGATCCCCGGCCTGCGCATCAGCGGCGAAGGCAACCTGAACACGGTCATCGCGACGCTGCGCACGCTGACGAACCAGCCGCTGGTCGTCGATCCCGCCGCGGCCGCGGCCGCCTCCGATGCTGGGGTGACCTTCGAGTTCAACCTGACCAGCCCGCTCTCGGTCGACAAGGCGCTCAACCTGATCTGCGAACAGGCCGGCGAGACCGTCACCTGGGCGATCAAGCACGACGCCGTGCTCGTGACGACCAAGGACAAGGCCATGGGCGAGCTGGAGCTGCGCAGCCACTCGGTCCAGGACCTGAGCTTCGGCTTGACGGACTTCATGGGCCCGCGCATCAACCGCATCCGCCTGCTCGACGAGAACACCGACGAGGACGGCGGCGGTCCCTTCGCGGCGATCGGCGAGAAGCGCACGATCATCGAGCCCGACGAGCTCGCGCAGCTGGTCAAGGACAACGTGGCCGTCGGCACCTGGGAAGGCGACGGCATCTCGCTCGAAGTGCAGATGGGCAACATGATCGTCCGCCACCGCCCCGACGTGCAGCGCCGCGTGCGCCTGTTCCTCGAGGACCTGCGGCGCTTCACGAACTCGATGGTGACGATCGAGTCGAAGTTCCTGACGGTCGAGGAGAACTGGCTGCAGGAGATCGGAGTCGACTTCCGCGGCCTGGACAACCCCGGCAACCCGTTCACCGACCTCGATGACGTGACCAACGGCCTGGAAGACCAGGCCTCCAACGGCCTCGACAACGGCGGCTCGGGCTCGAACAACTCCAACGCAGCGGGCGCCCCCTCGGCCGGCTTCTTCTACGGCGACGGCGAGGACGGCGACTTCAAGGGCCACACCGAGAACATCTTCGACGCCGCGCTGGGCGAGGCGCTCTCGAACATCGGCGGCATCACGGCGCAGTGGACCTTCCTCAATGACCTGCAGATCTCGACGATCCTGCGCGCCGTCGAGAAGAGCTCGAACGTCGAGGTCGTCAACGAGCAGATCGTGTCCGTGCACAACACGCAGCGCGCCTACGTGACGGTGATCAACCAGCGCGCCTACGTGCAGGACTTCGATGTCGAGGTCGCGACGGCACAGGCCGTGGCCGATCCGCAGATCAACGTGCTCTCCGAGGGCATCGTGCTCGACGTGCGGCCGACCATCCACCACGACCGCAAGTACCTGACGCTCGAGATCCAGCCGACGGTCGCGAAGATCGTCAACATCGAGCTGTTCTCGACCGCGCTCGGCGGCTCGACGACGCCGGTGCAGTTCCAACTGCCCGAGCTCGAGGTGAAGAGCGTGTTCACGACGGCGGTCGTCCCGGACGGCGGATCGATCCTGCTCGGCGGCCTCTCGCGCGTGCGCAACATCGAGCGCCGCTCGGAAGTGCCCTGGCTGGCGAACATCCCGCTGGTCGGCTTCTTCTTCAAGAAGGAAGGCTACAACGACGAGAAGAGCGGCCTGATGATCATGCTGCGCGCCTGGATCACGGACGTGAAGGACACGGTCGAGTAGCGTCCTTCGATCGACCCATCCCGCGCCGGGCCGCCGCGATCCCCTTCGCGACGGCCCGGCGCCGTTCTTGCTAACTTGACCCGCCCCTGCGGGTTCGATTCTGCCATGGCCGCCCTGCGCGCAATCCTCTTCGACATCGACGACACGCTGTTCTCGACGTCCGAGTTCGCCCGCCGCGCGCGCACGAACGCCGTGCGCGCGATGGTCGCCGCGGGACTCGACCTCCCCGAAGCGCAGGTGCTGAAGGAACTCGAGGAGGTGGTGGCCGAGTTCTCGTCGAACTACGAGCACCACTACGACAAGCTGCTGCAGCGGCTGCGCGGCCAGTGCGCGCTGCGTTCGAACCCCGCGCTGATCGTGGCCGCGGGCGTGGCGGCCTACCACGACACGAAGTTCCGCGAGCTCGCGCCGTTCCCCGATGTGATCCCCTTCCTGTCCGCGTTGCAGGCGGCGCGCGTGCGCGCCGGGATCATCACGCACGGCCTGACCGTCAAGCAGGCCGAGAAGATCGTGCGCCTGGGCCTGGTGCCGCTGCTCGACCCGCGCGCGATCTTCATCTCGGACCAGATCGGGATCTCCAAGCCCAACCCGAAGCTGTACCTGGCCGCGCTGCGCGAGATGCAGCTCTCCCCGGGCGAAGTGATGTACGTCGGCGACAATCCCGAGCACGACATCGCGCCTCCGCAGAGCCTGGGCATGATCGCGACCTGGGCGCGGCGCGCGGCCAAGCACGACCTGGGCGTGAGCGGCATCGTGCCCGACCACGTCATCGACGACTTCGGAGAGCTGGCGCGGGTCCTGCGCGAGCACTACGCGGTCGAGCTGCCCGAGCGGTCGGTCCGCGCTCAGCCGTGACGCTCGAGCGCCCCGCCAAGCTCGAGCTGTACTCCGACCCGCGCGAGAGCGCGACCTACGACCGGCGCTGGAGCGGCTGGCTCGGCCGCGCGCGCAACGCGCGCAAGGCGCGCGCGATCGAACGGGGGCTGGCGCGGTTGGGGAATCCGCGCGTGCTGTTGGATGCCCCGTGCGGCAACGGCCGCTTCAGCGCGCTGCTCTCGGGCGCCGGCCGCCGCTACCTGGGCGCCGACCTGGCGCTGCCGATGTTGGCCGCGGCCGCAGAGCGCCATCGCGACGCGCGTTACGTGGCGGCTGATCTCGTGCGCCTGCCGTTCCCCGACCACGCCTTCGACGCGGCGCTGTGCATCCGCTTCCTGCACCTCGTGCGCGAGCGCGAGCTGCGCATCGCGGTGCTGCGCGAGCTCGCGCGCGTCAGCCGGGTCGGCCTGGTCGTCGACTACCGGCACTCGCGCACGCTGCGCGTGCTCGGGCGGCGGCTGCGGCACCGACTGGGACTGCGCGATCGGGCGCCGTCGAATCCGAGCCCGGCCGCGATCCGCGGCGAGCTCGCCGAAGCCAACCTCGAGGAGCTCGACTGGATCCCGGTGCACCGCTCGCCGTGGCTGTCGGACAAGGTGCTCGTCGTCGCGCGAGCGCGCTAGTCGGCAGTGCGCAGTCGCCCGCCCTCGAGCACCAATACACGGTCGCAGCGCCCGCGCACGAGCTCGGGGTCGTGGCTGACGAGCACGATCGCGAGCGACCGCTCGCGCTGCAGCCGCTCGAAGAGGTCGAGCACCTGATCGCGCAGCTCCGCGTCGAGCGCCGCGGTCGGCTCGTCCAGCAACAGCACGCGCGGCTCCGTCGCTAGCGCGCGCGCGAGCGCGACGCGCTGGCGCTCGCCCCCCGACAGCTCGTGCGGCCGGCGTCGCTCGTGTTCCGCGCGCAGCCCGACCTCGGCGAGCAGCGCGCGCGCTCGTTGCTCCGCACCCCGCCCGTCCGCCAGCCGGTGCGCGCGAATCGGCTCGGCGGTCGCCGCCAATGCCGTCTGGCGCGGGTCGAGCGCGAGCAGCGGGTCCTGGAACACGAGCTGCACGTCGCGGCGCGCCGCGCGCAGGGCAGCCCCGCGCAGCGCGAGCCAGTCGGAGGGAATCGCCCCGCCCGTGGCTCCCTGGCGGAGAAGCTCCACCCGGCCCGCGCGCGGCTCGACCAGCCGCGCCAGCGCCGCGAGCAGCGTCGACTTCCCGCTGCCGGATCGACCGATGATGCCAAGCGTCTCGCCCGCTCGCACTTCGACGGAAAGTCCGTCGAGCACGCGCCGGCGGCGAGATCCGATCCAGCGCCGGCCGGGCTCGGAGTATTCGACGACGAGATCCGCGATGCGCAGCACCGGCGTGCCGACGCTCGGTGTGCGACGCGCCTGCGGGACGCTCGGCGCCGCGAGCGGCGGCGTACCTCCCATCCTCACGATCCGCGCTCCGAGCCGCGCGGCGAAGGCGAGGTCATGCGTGATGAGGACGATGCCGGGCGCGCCTGCACCCGAGCGCGACAACTCGACCAGCAGCCGCGCGATCCCTGCGGCCGTCTCGGCGTCGAGCGCGCTGGTCGGCTCGTCCACGACGAGCAGCGCCGGGTCGCGCGCGAGCGCGCAGGCGAGCAGCGCGCGCTGGCGTTCGCCGCCGGAGATCTGGTGCGCGTACGAGCGCGCGATCCGCTCGGCCTCTGCCAGCCCGACGCGGCTCAACAGCTCGAGCGCGCGCACGGTGACCTCGGCGCGCGGCGCCCTGCCGCGCGGATCGATCGCTTCGGCGACATGCGCGCCGATCGTGCAGAGCGGATCGAGCGCGGCGCCGGGCTCCTGCGGCAGCCAGCCGGCGCAGCGCGTGCCATCGCCGATGGCCAGCTTGTCCGCGTGCACGACCGTGTCCGGCTCGTGCAGCCCGAGCAGCGCGAGCGCGACGCTCGACTTGCCGCTGCCGGAGGCCCCGACCAGCGCGACGATCTCCCCGGCCGCCACGTCGAGATCGAAACCGGCGACGGCCGGTACGGCCGCGCCCGCATAGTGGACGCGCAATCCGCGCAGACACAGCGCGCTCGCGGTCGCCGCGACGGCAGCGCTCATGGTCCGACCTCCCGCCGGCGCGGATCGAGTCGGTCGCGTAGCGCCTCGCCGAGCCAGTTGCAGGCAGCCGCGGCCGCGAAGATCGCGATGCCCGGGAAGAGCGGCACCCACCAGTGCTCGAGCTGGCGCGACTCGGCCGCCAGCGCCCCCCACGAGGCCAGCGGCGGCCGCACGCCCAGCCCGAGGTAGGAAAGCGCCGCCTCGGTCAGCAGGCACGCGCCGACCGCGAAGGACGCGGCGACGATCACCGGCGGCAGCGCGTGCGGCAACACGTGCGCGCAGAGCACGCGCAATGGATGGAGCCCCGCGACGCGCGCCGCGCGCGTGAAGTCGAGCTCGCGCACGCGCTGGATCTCCGCGCGCAGCAAGCGCGCCAGGCCCGGCCAGCCGATCGCGCCGATCACGAGCACGACGGCCAGCGCCGGATCGAGCGACTGCGGATCGCTGAACGCGAGTACCGCCAGCGCGAGGAACAGCGCCGGCACGCACAGCACCGCCTCGATGCCGCGCAGCGCCAGCCAGTCGAGCCAGCCGCCGGCCGATCCGGCCAGCGCGCCGATGGCGATGCCGAGCAGCGTCAGCAGCGCCGCGGCCGCGAAACCGACGGAGAGCGACGAGCGCGCGCCCCACAGGAGCCTCGCGGCGAGATCGCGGCCCAGGCCGTCGGTCCCCAGCGGGTGGCGCCAGCGCGAATCGAGCGCGCGCTCGCCGGGCAGCACCTCCAGCACCAGGCCCGCCGCCGCGCTCGTGCGCCGCCAGCTCGGCGGCAGCCAGGCCTCCTCGGGGCGCGTCTCCGAGTACCCGAAGGCGAGCGGCGTGTGCACGAGCACGGTGGATTCGAAGCGGCCGGACTCGAAGGCGAGCTTCCAGTCGCTGCGGCGCGCCGAGCGCTCGTCGTGGAGCCGCGCGTGGAAAGCGCAGGCGATCAGCGCGCAGCCCGTCAGCGCCAGCGCACTGCGCGCGAGGATGGCGGCCGGGCTCGCCGCGCGCGCGCGCCGCGCGCCCAGCAGGAGCAGCGCCGCCACGGGCCAGGCCAGCATCAGGAACCAGTCGCTGCGCGAAGCAGCCTCGAGCACCGGCCAACGCGACGCCGCGCGCCAACCCGCGCGCGCCGGATCGCGTGCGGGGTCGTTCCATTCGCCGATGCGCGCGCGCAACGCGAGCACGGGCGCGAGCGCGCGCTCGCGCTCGCCGCGCGCGAGGCGGTCGGCGCAGTCGGAGAGCTCGCGCGAGTGGCGCGACAGCTCGCGCGCGAGCTCGTCCTCGACGTGCCGCGCCAACGTGCGGCTGCGCGCCGCGACGCCCGCGGCCAGGGTCGCCGCCGCCTCGACCTGCGACTGCCGCGAGCCGGCGCGGCGACGCGCCAGGTACTCGTCCTCGCTTGCGCGCAGCAGCGCCTCGAGCTCGGCCGCCTGCGCCGGCAGCCGCGCGCGCGCCTCGTCGGCGAGCTCGCGATCGACGCCGCGCGCATGGATCGGTCGATCGTTCGCGAGCAGCGGCGCGTAGGCCGCCGCGGCCGCCAGCGCGAGCAGCACGAGCGCGGCCAGCGCGACCGTCGGGCGTAGCTTGCGCGGCTCAGGCATGGCGCAGGCGCGGGTCCAGCGCATAGCGCGCGAAATCCGACAACAGCACACCGCACAGCGTCAGCGCGGCCGACAGCGTCGTCGTCGCCATCACGACGTTGTAGTCGCGCGCGAGCAGGCCGTCGTAGGCGTAGGAGCCGATGCCCGGCAGCGCGAACACGGTTTCGACGATGACCGAACCGCCGACCAGGAACGGCAGCGCGCCGGCGGCCAGCGTGACCAGCGGCAGGATCGCGTTGCGCAGCGCGTGCGCGCGCAGCACGCGCCGCTCGTCCAGCCCGCGCGCGCGCGCGGCGCGCACATAGTCCGAGCCCAGCGCGTCGAGCATCGAGCTGCGCATCTGCCGCGACAGGTACGCGAGGCTGCCGTAGCCGAGCACGAGGATCGGCAGCAGCGCGTGCAGCACGACGTCCCACGCGCGCAGCGGCCAGGCTGCCTGCTCGAGGCCCTGGCTGGCGAGCCCGACGACGGGCAACAGGTCCAACCCGAGCGGTCCGCACAGCATCACCAGCAACAGCGCGGCCCAGAAGCTCGGCAGCGCGGCCAGCGCGAAGGCGAGCAGCCCGCCGAGGCGGTCGAGCGCTCGGCCGCGCCGGCGCGCCGACGCAGCGCCCCAGGG
>Ga0194120_10009399_pt1 | contig 12405 bp, 9 predicted proteins | sample TA2MahCa65mmetaG_FD_148642 | JGI IMG/M metagenome (GOLD analysis project Ga0194120, IMG submission 148642) | Freshwater microbial communities from Lake Tanganyika, Tanzania - TA2015019 Mahale Deep Cast 65m | ecosystem: Environmental > Aquatic > Freshwater > Lake | place: Tanzania: Lake... | reverse complement strand
CGCGCGCGGCGGGGCATCTGCTCGACGGTGAACTGCACCTTGGACGGTCAGCGCCGACACCGTTTCCAGCCGATGTGGTGCCCTGAGCGGCCTTGCTGGAGGCTACGACCGCCTTCGAGGCGGGCGGGCGGGCGCCCAGCAGCCCCGAAGGCCGACCAAGCACCAGCCAGGGGCGACAATTCTGCCGCGTTTCGCCTTGAATGGCCACCCCCAACCCGGCACACTCCAGCCACGTCGAAAAAGCAAATGCCTATCAGTCGGCCGGCGCACCACCGCCTTGTCATCGGAACTGTGGCTGAGGAACACGTCGTAGGGGGAACGAGTCGAGCATGGCGGCTGGGTCAAAGCGGGTTCTCCGCAATGCCCGACGCCCAACCCTTCCGGCAAAGTAGGCCGTCCAACGTGGCGAGTTTGACGCCGTGGCTGGCCGCCAATCGCACCAGATGCGCATCGGTCACGTCCTTGCCGTTCGTAAGCGCAGGCAATGAATCCGCCGGCACGGCGTCGGTCAGAAAGCGATGTGCCTTTAGCTGAAGGATGGCCCGGAGAGCGGTCTGGGCGTCGCCAAAAGACGCGCCGTAGGCCGGGCTGAGGCTGACCCGCAGGAAGCCCATTTGCGTGACCGGCGCGGTGGCAAAGTCGGTCGCTGAGTTCAGCCACCGATTGGCGGGGGCATGGTCCGCGTGCCGCGACCAGGCGCAGGCCAGCAGGAAATTGACATCGAGCAGGTGGCTCAAGGGAGTTCGTTGAGAATGGCTTTGACCCGCTCCGGGGTCATGGCGGGGGCACCTGGCGGGGCGACCAGGACGGGCCGACCGAACTTGCCGCGAACCAGGCGGGCGCGTTTGGGTTGCTCCCGCTGGAGGATCAGCTTGTCGCCTTCCAGGGAGAATGACACCTTCTCACCCGCCTGGAGATGCAGGGCTTTCCGAAAACGGTTGGGGATAACCAACTGCCCTTTTGTCGAGATGGTCGCACTGTTCACGGCTGAATTCTTACCCGGCTTACCCAACCGGGTCAAGGAAAGGAATCGCCGGGCAAGGCACCTTCGATGGGGGCGTCGTCGAGCCGCAACGGAAGGAAGCGGCGCTCCCGGTTCAGCGGGTCGCGAAAGGGCAAGTTGCCCTCCCACACGTTCCGGCCTTCCGCCTTCATGAAGGTGCATTTCATTCTGTTGAAGCCTTGGTGGGAGTTGTTGGGAGTGGTGTGCGAATTTCCGCGAACGGAACGACGATGAAGCCGACCTCGTCGTAACGCTCTTTCTTGCTGTCCGCTTGGCGAAGATCGCCGCCCTTGTGCAGGATGCCGACGCTGCCGTCCGGCATCACCGCGATGTCCGAATACCCCGTGAAGTTGGGGGCCGGTTTCCTGGCGTAGCGGAAGGCTCTCGTCCACGTATGCCCATCATCTTCGCTGAGCTTCAGCGTGCCGTCCGAGCGAACAGTCGCGTTGGCGGGATTCGAGAACAGGATGTTGCCTTTGCCGGTTGCCGGGTTCAACGAACGGAAAAGCAGGCTCGCCTGGCAGCCGCGGGGCTCGACCGGACACTGGTTCTTGCAGGGGTTCTTCCCGTCGTTGGCGAGCACCTGCAGCGGCCCCCAGGTGCGCCCGCCATCCGTGGAACGCTTGAGCACCACATCCATGTCGTCCTCGTCCTGGTGGCTGTTGACGCGCCCTTCACAAAAGGCGAGCACGGTGCCGTTCGTGCTGACCGCCAAAGTCGGGCAGCGGTAAACCGCATAGCCCTCCTTGCCTCCCACGAAGGGAACCGAATCAACCCGGCCCCAGGTGACACCATCGCCATGAAGGGCGGCAACCGGGGCGAGCAGCAGAGCGGCGAGGAAAGTGAGAGCGGGTTTCATGGATCTGTAGAGTTGAGCTTTTCCTCCGGCGAGTGGCCATCAAATTTGCAGAGGCATCTATTACTTGGGAGCGGCGGTTGGGACGAAGTTAGGCCCGTCCACGAAATCATTCGTTTTGAAAAACGCCGCGTCGCGCACCGGCTTTCCGCCGACGGTCAAGTTCTCGAAGCTTAGGTTTCGGATGCGGGCGTCGGCCTGACCCCAGAGCATCTGCGGTTCGCCGAGGACGCTGGGCGCGGCGATGGAGATGTTCTGAAACAGGATGCCGGAAAGATGTCCGGCGGCGGCCTTGGTGACGTTCTTCGCGCAGGGCGGCGGCACCGTCATGCAGAGGAAGAACTGCTGGAGCGTCGGGCGCGGGTCTTCGATGTTGATGTTGCGGAAAATCACGCCGCTGCCGCCGTCGCCTTCGCCGTCGCCGCGCATATTGAAGACGCGGCCGCCGCTCCAGTGGTGCCACTTCGCACGGGAGTAAATCACGTCGCAGTCCTCGACGACGAGCCCGCTGCCATCGAGCTGCGGCACACTGCTGAGGACGAACGACGAACCGTTGGCGGTCGTTCCACAGCACGCAGCGGCGAATGCCGAGGCCATTGACGTAGAGCGAATCGTCCTGCGTGCGAATGAAACAGTCTTCGATGAGCGTGTTGCCGAAGGGATTGATGCCGTCGCCGTTCTTGCGCCAGGTGAAAATCTTCGTCCACTTCACTTCGTTCGGATGCCCTTCCTTGCAGGGATTGATCAGCATGAGCGAGTGATACGCCGAGTCGGTGATGGTGAGGCCCTCGACGCGCGTGTCGGTGGTGCCGACGATTTCGATCGGAGTTTAACGCTTGTGCTCCTTTTCAGGAATCGCGGGCTGCACGTAGCCGGGATGTTTCAGCCGCGCGCCGGAGAGCGTGCCGTGGCCAAAGATCCGGATGTTTTTCCCTTCGCCCCATTTCGTGCTGGAGAGCGTGCCATACACGATGGCGTCGCCGGGGATGTAATAGCTGCGGTTCGCGCGCAGCGGAAAGGCGACGCCGACATCGTGGACGCCGGGCAGAAAGCAGAGCGTGGTCCAGTCGCCGTCGGAGGGCGGACGCTCGCCGGCTTTGACCGTGACCACGCCCGCGTCGCCGGGCTTCGGTTTTCCGGCGAGCGGCGGATTGGCAAAAATCGAGACCGTGTGCAGCGGCGGCCCTTTGTAGCCCTTGCCCGTGTGCTGCCCGTCCAACTGTCCGTCAATGTCCACAGCCACGAGGCACGGCTTGTCGAGCGTGACGAACGCCCTGCCGTCCTTCACCGAGCACACGGCTGCCATGCGCCGCGGATGCACGGCGGCGGTGCGAATCGGCTGGCCGTTCGCGCGCGTGATCTCCACTTCCACGGCGCTGGTGGTTTCAAAGTTCACAAAGGCGTGCGTCCAGCCCGCCAGCGAGTCGAAGTAGGCGTCCGTCTTCTTCTCGATGGGCTCGCACGCCGTTTCCCACGCGAAGACGCTCTGCCATTCGCCGCCGACCGACCGAACACGAACGCGGTAGTGCTCGGACGCCTTGAGGCCCGGCACGGGAGGATGGACGAGCAGCCCATCCGCAGCGCGGGATGAACCGCAGAGGACGCCGAAAGCGCAGAGGACGGTGAGAATGGTTTTCATGGTAGATGCTGGCCGGTTGCTCATGGGTTCGACTGCTGTTGCTGTGTTCGCCATTCCCGGAGCATTCGCAGCACGGCCATCGGGACGCGCTCCCAATCTTCTGGAAAACCGCCGCATTGGTCCGAAATGTCGGCTCTTGCCCCGCGCTCCAGGAGATAGTGCGCGAGCGTCTCCGAGCGCAGATGGAACAGGCACGTCCCGCCTTCTCACTCTCAATCTGTGGATTCCCGAATCTGTGGGAAATCATACCGGTGAGAACGCTCCGCCATCCCGACGCCTTGAAGGCGGGATGACAAACATCCTCTCGTAAACGCGATGCGACGGCCAACTCATTCGCTGGTTGATCGCTTGCCGTAACGGACGTGAACTTCCACTTTTTCGATAGCCAGCGGCTTGTCGCGGGACTGCGACGATGAGTCATCCAGCGTCACCAGATTGCGTCCCGTCGCCAGTTGCTCACGGGTTAACCGGTAAATCGACCAGGGTTCCTTGCTCACAGGATCGCGGAGCAGAATGCCGTTGAATTTCACACGGACCTGTTGAGGATCCGCCTTGGCGGAGTACGACAAACGCAGCTCAATCCGCTCGATGGGTTTTGCGAGGCTGGTGACGTCATCCGCGACATGGACTTCCACCCAGGCGGGATCGGCTCCCAGCGTCTGCGGCAACGGAGCCTGATTGTTCAGGTTGGTGTAGTCGTCCCAACGGTTTCCCAGTCGGTCGTAGAAACCGCCTCCATACCGACGGGAGACGACAAACCACTTGTCGAGTGATGCCAGTTGCTCCGCATCGCCGATCTCTCTGTAAACCATGGCATGGACCGATCGTCCGTCGACCAACGGTCCCGATGAGCCGATCACTCTGGCCGATTCTGGCAGTTCATTCCAAAAATTGAACGTGGCGATGCCGTCGGCTCCCTGGTGCCACCAGTTGGCAGCAACGCCGCGCAGAAACTCGGGCGAAGGAACGGCATGGTAGCCGTCGGGCGAATGATGCTGGTCGATGCAGGGATACAACTTGACGTGCGTGCCACGAACCACTTGTTTGAAGCCGGCGAGATCGACCTGAATCGACCGCGTGCCGATGATGATCATGTCGACCAGGTTCTGTCGCACCCAGGATTCAATGTCGAAGCCATCGAAGTGACAACCCGGAACAGAATCGGCGACCCGGACCGACAAGAGAAACGGCCGGCCCCGCTTCTCTGCCACGGCCTGCAACATCAGCCGCACGTGCCGCACGAAATCCGTCAACGCTTCTCTCTGCTCCCACTGCTTACCAGTGGGCAGGTAGGGCGGATGGCGACCGAAGTCGAGATTGAGGCCGTCGAGATCGTAACGCTCGGCGACTTCACGCAACGCCCTGAGCTTATACTGGCGCACTTCGGGGACCGCAAAATTCCACAGCCCCGGCTTCCACCAACTCCCTTTCAGCAGCCAGTCCGGATGAGCGTCTTTCAGCGGGTGGCGGGCGGGAGTGGACACGTCGGTCTCACGATCGGCCCCATTCAGGCGATGTTCCCAGAAGACTTCCAGTTTGCGGCGATGACTTTCCTCGACGAGCCGTTGAGCAATATCGACGCCCTCCCTCCGCCAGCGCAGCAACGTCGGGTATTGCAGTTCCGGCAGGACCTTGCTGGGGTAAGCCGCGATATTCCCTTCATCCAGACACCAGCCGACGCAGTCCACTTGGCTGCCGGGCTGGTCGAACGCGCTGAATCTTGCCGCGAGCCATTCGTCCGGTTTGATGGCTGTCAACTTCGGCCCCATGGCGACGGCGTCGTAGCCGACGTCATTGTTGACGTAAATCCTCCGTCGCCGATTGACGGCAGCGACGTGGGCCGCTGAGAGCCCGACCGAATCGGCCTTCTTCGAGATCGCCGCGAACAGCGTGTCGGCAATCAGTTTCATGCCCGCATTACTGGGATGTCCGACCGGGCCGTTGACGGTAATGTTCGTCCGGTAGGCACTGATGTCCACAAAAGTGCGGTGTGCCGGATCCTCGGCGCAGGCTTTCCGTTTGATCACGTCCAGGCCAGGATTGCCCCCCAGGATATTGCCGGTCACGAAGATCTGCGGATTGCTGGAGGCCTTCAGGTCGTTCAGCAGCGCCATCAAGCTCTTCCGAAAGACATCCGCATCGAAGCCTTTCGGCCGCACGTTTTCTCCACACTGCAAGACAACGATATTTGCCTTCCAATCGAGCTGCTTCCGAATCTTGTCAGCCTCATATGTCGCGTACTCCCGCTCCAGGATATTCGCGATATTGAGGACGTTTTCCACAGACTTGGTCCCGTCGCTGGGTGTCGGCTCTAGAACCAGCCGGCCACCGGTTCGAGCGTCAATCGCCGCCGCGAGGAGGTGGACGTAGTCCTTGTCTTGAGCGCTGGCGGCCATGCCCCAGTTGCCGGTCCAGCCAATCTCCGCCTTCGGGCCATGCAGCGTGAGACTGTTTCCCAGAAACAGAATCCGGTCGGCTTGCAGGGCGCCGAACTTTTGCTGGCCCAGCACTTCCGTCGGACCAAGGCCAACCATCAGCGCCAGATACAAACAGAACGGTGCGAAACGATACACCATCGACATCAACGTCCGGCAGACGCCGGTCACGATCCTGATCATTTTCAGGGCTTCGACTTTATTTACTTTCGTCATGGATGTCAAAACGGCGCAACGGCGCATCTTCAGGGATATCGATCGCACGGCGCACAGCCGCCTGGGCGACAAACCACGGAATTTCCGCCCACGATACCTGCCAGGTATTACGACTCAAGAAACATGATTTTCCCGATATTCCCGCGCGCGTCGTCGGTGACGGTCGGGAATACACGGGCGCGAGCGAATTATTCGGCGGCGAGAACTTCATCCGGGATCATCCTTTCGCGCCAAACCTTCAAATGCCGGGGGATCGTGCTCTTGGCCGTCAGGTCCCAGAGCGATGTCTTCATTTGGCGCAATGCCAGCACCGACAACACCTCACCCTGAATCCATCCCGTCTCCATGGAGTAAAGGCTCCAGCCGATGTCGGCGTCGCTGCCCCAGTATTCCCAGCGACGATAGTCGAACCCGCGAAACCATCCACCGTCGAGCTGCGGTTGAGCGTCACTCTCCACCTGCACGCGACAAAGGAAGCGGACAAGTTTGTCTTCGGCGTTGCGATAGAGCGGTTCGCCGGTGGCAGCGGTCGCTTCGCGCAAGCCCACCAGCGCAAAATTCACGGTGTAGAACAGGTCGGCGTTCGGGTCGCCATTGGCTTGAATGAGGGTGGTTTCCGTCGTGCCATACGCCTCGTTGCTGGAGGGACCGTGCTTGATCTTGGTGAGAATGGCTCCGGAAGCATCCATGTCGCCGATGAGATCGGTCGTCACGCGCCGCAGCCAATCCCGATGCTCGGGCGTATCGTCCAGTCGGACGAGCCAGGCCAGCGCCAGCAACATGCGGGCCCGCTCCTGATTGAACTGATCATTGGTCGCTGACCAGCCCTTCGGATAGACCTCCATCATCCGCCGAATGCCCCGGGTCGCGCGCTCGCGGAAGAGCGGGAATCCAGCAGCCTTTGCCCCCCACAAAAAACAGGCCTGCATGTACGCCTGGTAGTGCGGCGACAGATCTTCGGAAGATCCGTTGAAGTGGCGTTGCCACCCGCGACTGGTCAGTGAGGGCAAATCAATGTGGGGAGGGGCGAAACCCTTGCGCCCGGTCAACCGCAGCATCGCGAGAAGCTGTTGGGCCAGTCGTTCGTCGAATCGTTCGGTGGGCAACGCCGCCGCCGTTCGCAACAGGCCGAGCCACGCCCGCGCGTTGTCGTCGCCCCACAACTGGTGATACCCATGGGCGTTGCCGTAGTAGCGCGGCACGTCGTTCCACCCGGCCAGGCCGAAGGCCGGATGTTTCGGATCGGCGAAGGCGCCGTTGTAGAGCACGGATTGACCCGTCAGCCAGTCGGCGAGATTCAATCCGATGCGCGTGAATTCCGGCTGCTTCAGCACGGACCCCGCCAGAGCCAGCGCGCCGGCCGATTCACCGTGATTGTCCGCCCGACGCCACCAAAGGACCGACTGTGATCCGTCGTAGTAAATCTTCGAACGAAATCCTTCCAACAACCCGAGAGTGCCATCGCCCGTCGCGGCGTCGCGGGGCACTGGTCCCGCGCGGTGACCATCCGGCCAGTCCGACGTGGGCGGGCCCTGATTGGACGGGCGATCGTAATGGGCTTGCCACGATGGATGGACCAGGAGCCCGGACTTCCGATACCACTCAGCCCCCCGGTGCAACGCCTGTCGTTCGACATCCGTCGGCAACTCGGCATCGCGGGCGAACGACGGTTGCACGGTCGGTGTCCAGCGCAGCGTTGGCACCTCGGCATCGGGCTGCACCCATTTCAGGATCATCCGCCACACGGGTTCCCAGGCATCCAACGGCGCATATCGAGCCGTCACGAACTGGCTGAGCTTTGTGGTCGCCACCAGCACGCCGCCGGCCGGATGTTCGAAAAGGATCGGGTGAACGCCACTTTTCGGGAGCCCGTACAACGCCTCGTCATAACCGGCGACCCGGGCGACCACGAGATGCGGTTGGCTGAATTCGACCGGCAGGTAGTGGCAGTCGTGGATCATCACGATACGCAGCTTTTTCAGCGCGTCGCCGAAAGCGTCGCTCGCCACCACGGTTCGTTCCAGAAGGTTGCCCCAATGACCGATCTTGAGCGTCTTGGGCGCGCCGAGTTCCAGCGAGGGAACAAACGACGGGTATTCCACGTAGAGCCGCAGCCTCTTGTTGCGGGCTTGGTCAAACAACTCGGGAGTCAGTCGTGTCGTTTGTTTCGGATACGAGTCGGCTAGCACGAGCAGGCCGGCGCCGGTCGGCGACTGAGCTGCGGCGGTGGCAGCGTCGTTGAAGCGCTCAATCCTTGCCCCGGCGGCCTGTAACACCCGAACAACATCGTTATCGGCCCGGGCGACGATGCGCCACGACGCATTGGCCCCTGCGGCCGACACGTCCAGGCCGAAAAGACAAAGGAGGACGATGCACGCCGCGGTGCGCATGCCGTGGAGCGGAGAATCGACCACGACGCTAAATAATTCCGTGGATGGGTTCGCCGTAGTCGATCTCGAGACGCGGGCGTCCGGGGATGATTAGTTTCCTCGGATCCAGACCGAGCTGGTGGAGGACGGTCGCGTGGAGGTCGGTGATGTAGTGGCGATCCTCCACGGCGTGGAATCCGAGCTCGTCGGTGGCGCCATGGGCGATGCCACCGCGGATGCCGCCGCCAGCAAGCCAGACGGAGAACCCATAGGGATGATGATCGCGGCCGTCGCTGCCCTGGGCGCCCGGCGTGCGGCCGAATTCCGTCCCCCAGACGACCAGGGTTTCGTCGAGCAAGCCGCGCTGTTTGAGATCCTTCAGCAGTCCGGCGATGGGAAGGTCCACCTGGCCGCAGAGCTGCGTGTGATTGTTGCGCAGGCCGCCGTGGGCATCCCATTCACCGGCCCCGTTGTTGCCGCCGTGGAAGATCTGGATGAACCGCACGCCTCGTTCCACCAATCGCCGGGCGGCGAGGCATTGCTGGCCAAAGGGTTTGGTGGCGGAACGATCGAGGCCGTAAAGACGCCGCGTGTCCTCCGATTCCTCGTCGAACGCGACGACTTCCGGCACGGCCATTTGCATGCGGAACGCCAGTTCGTAAGACTTGATGCGCGCGGCCAGGGCGGCGTCCTCCGGATATTCGATCGCCGCAAGGCGATTGAGGCGATCCATCAAGGCAAACGCGCCCTGTTGTTCCTCGGTGAAGACATCCGCGCCCGGCCCCGCGTAAGGCAACGGCCGTTTCGGATCAATCGCGAGCTGGACGCCCTGATGTTCGGGGCCGAGGTAATTCGCGCCATGCGCGCCAGCGCCGCCGCAGCAATCCGCGACGGGCCGGCCCATGACAACGAACTGCGGAAGGTTTTCGTTGAGTGAACCGAGGCCGTAGTGGACCCAGGAACCGATGGTGGGGAACTGGCCTTCGAGCACGTGGCGGCCGGTGTGAAATTGGAGCTGGGCGCCGTGATTGTTGTCCGTGGTCCACATCGAACGCACGACGGCGATGTCATCGATGCAGTCCCCCACGTGCGGCCACCAATCGCTGACTTCGAGCCCGCTGCGTCCGCGCTTTCGATACCCCACCTGCATGGGGAAGATTTTCGGATGGACCTTGTGCAGCCCCGCCACCAGCTCGCGCAGGTTCTTCTTGAGATAAGGCGAATCCAGAGTCCCCTTGTAGGGCGTTTCCGCGATCGTCTTGCCTTCGTAACGGTTCAGCTCGGGCTTGGGATCGAAACTCTCCATCTGGCTCGTGCCGCCCTGCATGAACAGCCAGATGACACTGCGAGCCCGCGGAGCAAAGTGCGGCCGACGGAGCAGCATCCCGCTCGACGCCGGCGTCCCGGAGGCGGCAGCAGGGACGTTTGCCTCCCGGGCCAGCATCGTGCCGAGAACCATGCCGGTCATCCCCATGCCGCAATCCGCGAGAAAGGATCGGCGGCTACCGGGATTCGTCCACCGCGTGTGGATTGTGGGTCGCAGGCTCATCGGATGCTGATGAAATCGTTGTGGTTGAACAAGACGGCGATCAAGTTTTCCTTGGCCCGCGCGCGCGGCTCCTTGGCGGGCGGCAATTGGGAAACGTCACCGACAACCGCTGCGGTCAGCCGTTTGGGTTCGGCGAGCAGCGCGGCTTGTTTCCCGAGAAACTCACGGCAGGCCCCGGTTTCCTCCGGCGTTGGCGTTCGGCTCAGGATGCCCGTGAACGCCGCGTTGATGAACCGAGCGTCGTCGGCATCGCCGCCGATGGTTGAAATGATCGACTGCGCGAGCCGCCGGGATTGGGTTTTGACCAGCGCGCTGTTGGCCAGGGCCAGGGCCTGTTGCGGGATGATGCTCTCGTCGCGCCGATAGCATTCGGTGACCCCGGGACCGTCGAAGATCCGGGTAAACTCCATGAGCTTTTCCTTCGCGTGCCTGAAGTAGATGCTGCGACGGGACGAGGTCTCGCCCGAACCTTGATCCAACTCCGGACCGGCCATGGTCCAGTCCAGCCCGCCGCCCACGTGGAGCACGCTGTCGCGCACGACTTCGGCCTCGGCCCGCCGCACGTTCATCCGCCAAAGCCGAACGTTATCGCGATCCTTCGCTTGGTTCCGAGCCATCCTGTCGCCGCCGGACGACTTCATACGATAGGCAGCCGACGTGACGATGAGCCGGTGCATGGCTTTCATGCTCCAGCCTTGTCGTATGAATTCCGCCGCCAACCAGTCCAATAGTTCCGGGTGGGTGGGCGCTTGTCCGGCCTTACCGAAATCAAAAACCGTCGGGACCAGCGGGCTGCCCAGATGTCGCATCCACAGATGGTTCATGGCCACCCGGGCGGTCAGCGGATTATCCGGACTGGCGATCCAGCGCGCGAGAGCGAGGCGGCGGCCGGTGGATGTTTTCGGATACACGGGCCCCAATGCAACGTATGACGAGGACGATTCGAGCGCATTGCGGCGAGCGGAAGCGAGGGCTTCTTGAGCCGCAGTCACCTTTTTCTCGGCATCGGCGATGGCCTTCTGCGCGTTGGCTTCGGCCTTCGGATCCGCCTTGGGTTCGACTTTCGAATCCGCCTTCGGATCCGCCGCCGTATCGGGCTTTGAATTCGGATTGGCGTCGGCTGGCTTCGCGCGAACGCGCAAGGTTCGAAGCGAACTCTCAGCCTCGGCCAACGCCAACTCAGCGGCGGCGACGCTGGCTTTGCGTTCAGCGCCGGCTGCCGCGCGGGCCGCGGCTTCGTGGTCACCTGGAACCACGGCATGTTTCACGCGTTCGGCGACGACGCGTTGTCGGAGCGAGATCTGTTGAGCCCGCGCGACGGCAGCTTCAAGGCTGGCGATCTCCGCCTTGACCCGCAGCGATTCCACATCGTTGGTGGACGAGAGCGCCGCCGCCCAGGCGGCATCCGCCTTGTCCGCTGCCGCCAACGCCGCGGCCTCACTCCGGGCCAATGCATCTTTCACCACCGATTCGCTCAAAGCCGGGTAGTAGCTTTCCAACGGCAAAGCCACGGCCGAAATCGCGGGAGCAGTTTTGACCAGGAAATCAGGGAAGCGTGGCAGAACGGGCTGATTGGTCTCGGGTCGGGCTTCGTCGCCGCGAGTGAAGACATAGGTCGGCTCGGACAAGCGCGCGTCAAAGGCCTGCACGAGGCTGTTGCTTTTGGAATCGCCGGCATGGCTCAAGAGGTTGGTCCTGACTTCGTAGGGCTCGAAAAACGCCCGCATCTGGTAAAATTCCGCCTGTGAAAGCGGGTCAGACTTGTGTTCATGACACTTCGCGCAGTTCAAGGTCAGCCCGAGGAATGCCTTGCCCGTATGTTCCACGGATGCCTCCAGCCAGACGTTGCGGTTGTAGCGAAACCAGTTCCGGACCAGGAACCCAGTCGCCCGCAGCGCGTCGGTATCCAGCGGCGCAATCTCGTCAGCGGCAAGCATCTCGACGATCATCCGGTCGTAGGGCCTGTCGGTGTTCAACGATTCGATGATCCAATCGCGCCAGCGCCAGATGTGGGGCTGGCTCTCCCGGACTTCGGCGCCGTGCCCGGCCCAATCGCTGTAACGCCAGACGTCCATCCAATGTCGGCCCCAACGTTCGCCGTGGCGCGGGCTGGACAGGAGGCGTTCCACGATTTGCGCATAGCGTTCGTCGGTCGGTTGTGCCGTGAATTCCTCCAACTCAGCCGGCGTGGGTGGCACGCCGACCAGGTCCAGGTAAAGCCGGCGCAACAGGACGTGCGGCGGCGCGGGATCGAGCGGAGTCAATCCATGTCGTTCGTGCTCGACCGCGAGAAAGGCATCGACCGGGTTGCGGACCCATCCGGACGCGGCGGTCGGCG
>Ga0194120_10009398_pt1 | contig 12407 bp, 12 predicted proteins | sample TA2MahCa65mmetaG_FD_148642 | JGI IMG/M metagenome (GOLD analysis project Ga0194120, IMG submission 148642) | Freshwater microbial communities from Lake Tanganyika, Tanzania - TA2015019 Mahale Deep Cast 65m | ecosystem: Environmental > Aquatic > Freshwater > Lake | place: Tanzania: Lake... | reverse complement strand
CGGATGTGGGGAGCTCCGCGCTCACTCCGAGCCAGGTCGTCAGCAGCGTGCCGACCAGAAGCTGCCCTTCCGCGCCGATGTTGAGCGCGCCGCAGCGGAAGGCGACCGCTACGGCGAGCCCCGTGAAGATGATCGGGCACGCATTCGTCAGCGTGACGCCCCATCCACGAGCCGAGCCTACGCTGCCCACCCAGAACGCCCGCAGGCAGGACGCGAGGTCGTATCCGCTCGCCGCCAGCAGGATCAGAGCGAGTCCGAGCGACGCGCCGATCACAGCGAGCGTCCTCACCAGAGGCATCAGCCGGGCAGCAACCCGAGCGACTCGAGCGTTCTGCAGCCACGGCATCACGATGCCGCTCCCAGTCCGAGCATCCATTGCCCGACGATGGCGCGAACCTCGGCGGTTCCCGGTGGGAGCTCGCGGAGAGAACCTCGGAAAAGGACGCCGATGCGGTCGCTCAGACTCAGCACTTCGTCGAGCTCCGTCGAGATCAGCAGAATGCCGACTCCCTCGTCGCACGCATGCCTCAGCGCGTCGTGCACGTACTCGGTCGCTCCGATATCCAGCCCGCGCGTCGGGTTCACGGCGATGAGGAGCCGCCGAACCGCGGTGAGTTCGCGTGCCAACACGACCTTCTGCTGGTTGCCGCCCGACAGCGACCCGACGGGCTGACGAACGGTGGTCGCTCGAATGGCGAACCGGTCGGCGAGATCCCTCGCGTGACGGGCAACGGTGCGTGGCTGAAGGAAACCGTGTGCCGCGAACAGGTCCGACCTGTACGCCCGCAGCACGAGGTTCTCGGCGACCGAGAAGTCCAGGATCAAGCCCTTGAGCTGCCGATCCTCCGTGATGACCGCCATCCCGAGCTCCGCGCGCCTGCGCGGGCTCAGGTTCGCCAGGGCGTGCTCCATCAGCATCACGTCGCCTGCGACGGTGCGACGGACTCCGGCAAGGCACTCCGCCAGCTCGAGCTGCCCGTTGCCGTCGATACCTGCGATCCCGACGATTTCTCCAGCGTTCACGGTCAAGTCGACGTCGCGTACCGCTGGCTGGCTACGCTCGTCGTGAACTCGCAGTCCGCGAACGCGGAGGACCGGCTGACTCGGCGCCAGTTCGCGTTCTGGTCTGGAGCCTTCGTCACCGCCCAGGCGGACGACTCTCCCGACCATCATCTCGCCCAACTGCTGCTCGTCTACATCGTCGGTATCCACGGTCGCCACGTGTTTACCCAGGCGCAGGACCGTCACTCGGTCGCAGAGCTCCACGACCTCACGCAGCTTGTGGCTGATGAAGATGATGGACTGACCGCTATCGCGCAGACGCGAGAGCACGGCTCCCAGGTCGTCGGCTTCGTGAGGGGTGAGGACGGCGGTGGGTTCGTCCAGGATCAGCACGCGAGCCCGCCTCGCGAGGCATTTCAGAATCTCGACCCGCTGCTGGACGCCGACGGGTAGCTCACTGACCTTGCTGCGAGGATCGACATCGAGCCCGAACTCCGTCGAGAGAACGCGGACCTCGTCAACGGCTCGTGCGCGCCGGAACCAGAATGGGTTGTCCGCTCGCGAGCCCATGAGGACGTTTTCGGCTACGGTGAGATTGGGTATCAGCATGAAATGCTGATGCACCATGCCGATCCCGGCTCGGATGGCATCGCTCGGCGACGCGAAGCGCAGTTCGCGGTCATCGACGCGGATCGTGCCGTTGTCGGGCTGAATGAGTCCGTAGAGCACGTTCATCAGCGTGGACTTGCCGGCTCCGTTCTCCCCGAGGAGAGCCAAAATCTCGCCTTCGCGGAGCTCGAGCGACACGTCGTCGAGCGCCTGGTTGCTGCCGAACCGCTTGCTGATGTTGGACAACCGAACGCGGCTCACGCGATCTCCTGTCGCAGCTCGTGCAGCATGCGCAGGGCGGCGAAGCGGAGCTCGCTGTCGCTGGCGGGAGCGAACATCTGAGTTCCGTAGTAGCGGATCGCGTCGCTCACTTCGTACCCGCCCAGGGCGTAGGCGGATCCGGTCGGCACATAGCCGTGGCAGCCGTTCGTGTATCCGAGAACGCTGGTGAGAGCGAACGGAGAGTGGTCCGAGATGGACAGCCCGATCTCTGCGAATACCTCGCCGGGCAAGCCCACCTGGGCGAGGTCGCCGATCCGAGCGACCTGAACCTCGAACGGACAAGTGTCTTGCGCGGGTTCCTGACCACTGGATCGCGCTCGCATCGAAAGCGCCCAGTCGAGCCATGCTTGTCGGAGCCATACATGACCCCGATGGCGTCCCTCCGACTTGGCGTTCTCGACCTGCGTCCGGAACGACGCGACCAGCGCCTCGATCTCGTGGACTGGGGTTGGCGTTTGGAGCGACAGGGGGACGACCTCGAGGCAGGCTCCCAGCGAGGGCGTCGCATCGTCGGCTGTGATCGACTGGAGCCCGCTGACGACCGCCGCTCCCAGGATCCTGCCGTTGCGCTCGACCGCGTCGAACGAGCCTCGGCGAATCGGGTTGATATCGCCGCAGCACCCCTGGGCGAACATGGCGACGCCGTCCTCGACGGCTTCGACCGTATCGACGGCGACGCCTGGGAACTCGGCGCTGACCGCGAGGTTGTCGCCGCCGAGGGTCGTCGGGTGGCAGGCGTGAGTGAACCAGACGGCGATGGTGTTGCCGTCCTCGTCAGCGACTCGAAGGATGTCGGCGTACGGGGCGACCACGCCGTGAGGGTTGTCGGCGATCACGATCCGTCCATCGGACCCCCGGTACCGTCGGTTCAGCCCGATCTGAACCGGCACGCGACCGTAACCGACACGCGCCGGCACGGCTGCGGCAACCGCTGTGGACACGGTGCGCACGATTGCGGCGACGAACCGCTCGACGTAGCCCGTGTCGGGCTCGCCGAGCCCGCGCAACGACTGCGTCGCGGGTCCAGCGTGTGTGTGCGAAGCGTTGAGCACGATGTGCTCGGCGGCGATGCCCGTCTGCGACGTGACGCCCTGCCGGATGCGGTCCAGCACGTCGAAGTCCACGCCGATGACATCGAGCGACACGAGCGCCAGACGAACGTCGTCGTTCGCCAGCACCAAGGCGCGCGCGTAGAGATCATCATGGACGGACGTGCACCCCGACGGTCTCCCGCCGTACCCGGTCAGATCGACGCCGACCGGCGGAGTGATGACCGACGTCGCAGCCCCTGCCGACAGCCTACCAGCGCCCATCAGTCGCATCTCCTTGCGTCTCAGGTGTGCAGAACGGTACACCGGTGTCAGCGATCACTCAGTATAGCAGGAACCCGCCACGGGCGAGTCGATCCCATGACGACGGAGGGCATTCGGGTTGAGACGTTTCCGCGCCGCGTCGCTGAGCGCCCTCCGCAGGAAGGGGCGGCTCCGGGTCAACGTCAGGGGCGTCGACATCCTGCTGTTCGAGATCGACGGGATCGTCTACGCCACCTCGAGCGTATGCCCTCACGAGGAGGTCGAACTGGACCGCGCGACCTTGGACGGCACGATCCTCACCTGTTGGGAGCACGGCTACGAGCTCTGCGTTCGCACCGGCGAATGCTTCACCGACCCGACGCTGACACTGCCGACGTTCATCGTCGTTGTCGAGGGGGATGACGTCCTCGTAGAACTGTGATGCCCGCAAATCGCTGCGTAAGTACATGGATCGAGCGCCGAAGAAGGGCTCCGGCGCTCGATCCGAACCGGCTACTGGGTCTTGATCTCTCCCCATGACGTCGCCAGCTTCCCGAGCGACGACACGGCGAGACCTCCCTTCGGTTCCTTGGTCACATCTCCGGCGATGTCGTGCGCGTCCTTCGCCTTGCCCGACCCGACTGCCATGTAGTAGACGAGCGGCTCGCTCTTCTCGCCCTTCTTGAGGGCTTTACCCAAGGCGTTGTGGACGAGGTGGAACCGACCGTCCGGCGCCCATCCTGCGAAGAGCTCGACGGTTCCCTTCTCGGTGTACATCGCGAAGTAGCCGTTTTCGTTGCCGACGACGCCATGCGGGAACGGATCCTTCCAGTCGAGGAACTCGTTCTTCAGGGCGTTCCGTGGCTCGAGCATCGGCTCGTGACCGTCGCTGAATGAGACGACCGCATCCTTCGCCTCGACGACGACTTCATGACGGAAGTAAGGAACGCCGTCCCAGTACGTTGCCGTCACGATCCACTTCTTGCTGGCTCCGTCGTCGATAGTATACTCGAGTGCGACCTTGCCGGGCGCTTTCTCCAACTCCTTCACACTCGTGCAAATCCCCCAGTCCTTCCAGCCAGCGTAGTTCGCCGAATGGTAGAGCGTTCTGCCTTGCCCTTCGCCGATGATGGACTTCGCGTTCCCCTTCGCCCATGCTCCGTCGTAACCCGCCTGGGCGTTGGTCTTCCACTTGACGGTGTACATGTCGGTCTCGATCAGCCAGTTGGCTCCGTCCTTCTTCGCCGTCGCCGCCGTTGCGGCGAGGCTGATCGTCAGGAACGTCGCCGAAACCGCACACCAAACAAGCCGTCGCCTCATGGTCTATCCTCCCCGTGATGATGCTCACACGACAGCCACCACGATGGCGATAGTAGTACTTCTATCACACCAACGCAATATGGTAGATGAGCTCGTCGAAGGCGCGGAACCGGAGGGTCATCTGCTTCGTAGTACGCCACGAGGAGGTGTCGTCGATGGTCGGAGGCGATCTGCGGTCGGTCTACAATGCGCTCCGAGCGTTGCTCGAAGGCTACACGCCTCCGTTCGAGGCGCGCGCGGGGCTGAACGGTGGAGGCGAGTTCCACCTATGGTCGGTGGGCGAGGTCACAGTCGCCGGTAGGACTCGCTCCGACGTGCACTTCGCGGGCGTCGTGTGCAACAGAGACGACGTGACGCTTCACTTCATGCCGATGTACGCCTTCGATGACGTTCGATCAGCAATGCCTCGCGAGCTCCTGGGCATGGCACGGGGAAAGGCTTGTCTCCACTTCCGAGCGCTGACACCATCGCTCCTGGAGGATATCAAGGCTGCGCTTCAGCTCGGTCTAGCGGCGTATATCGAGCACGGGTGGGTGCAGATGCCGGGCGCGCTGCCGGTCAACTCGTCGAGCAGCGATCAGAGGACGGAGAGTAGGTCGCGAGACACGGCAGCGTCGTTCCAGTAGGGCTCCTCTGAAGTTCGCTGGAACCCTGAGGCGGAACACGTGACAGTTCGAGACGACAAGCGACGAGCGCTAACATCTCCGCTGCTCATTTCTGTGGTTCTGCACGTCCTGCTTGTGCTCGTGCTGTCATCCATACGCGTGGTACCGATGGATTCCGCGAGCTCCGACGTGTTCTATTCAGTCGCGGCTGTCGAGACAGTTCAGCCGCGTCCCAAGGTCCGTGCAACGCACTCCGCCATCCGTCCCGACCGTGCATCGTACGAGCGCTCGCGGGTCGTTGGTCCTCTGACATCGCGGGAGTTGTCCGAGTCGGGGATGCTGACGCCGCCGATGCCCTCGGTCGACCGACACGTCGAGATGGTCTCGTTGGCTGTCTCGCCGCTCTCGATCCCGACACGAGCGTTCGACCTGGCGTCACCGTCCGCGGGAGGGGGCTCCCGTCTCTCCGAGCTGAGCGACCTTGCGCGTTCTGCCAAGCCCGTTGCAGCATGGCTCCCTCCCCGTCCGGCCTCCGGCGTGCGCGACTCTCTCGATGGTCGTGCGGACGCGGAGTCGCCGTTTGGCGATTCCGGTACGCTGCTGAACCGTAGCCCCCTCGAAGTCATCGCAGACAGCCTGGGCGTCCGTCCGCGAGGAGTCGCAACGAACAAGGCGGATGTCGTCTTCCTTGTCGATGCCAGCCAGAGCATGCAGGACAACATCTACATCGTCTCCCGTCATCTGTCGCGCATGGCTCAGCGGCTGTCCGTGAGCGGTCTCGACTTCCGCATCGGCGTCGTCACGTTCCGCAACACGACGTTGGGCTCCGTGCTGGGCAGCAACATGGAGGTCACGCCGCTAACGGCGGACACCTCGACCATCGAGCGGGCGCTCGAGAAGGTGAAATGCAAGGGCGGGGAGAAGGCGCTGAACGCCCTAATGGACGCGATCCCGCTCATTCGCTACCGCGACGACGCGTCGCGACATCTCGTGCTGGTCACCGACGAGTACGTCGATGGTGAGCACGCCAGCCTCGAAGTGTTCGGAGCCCTCTACCGGGCGCGCATCCAAGTGGATGTGATCGGGATGGACGAACCGTTCCAGAGAGCGCTGGCGTCTCGGACCGGCGGAACCTGGACGCCGATCGCCAATCTATCCAGTTGATAGCGAATCACCCCGAAGCGCCACCATCCGGCGATGGCGTTCGGCGTGCGGCTGCGTCCGCTCGTATGTCAGACAGCACGTCGCTCAGCACGCGGCGCGAGGACTCGGGCGTCACCACCGCGAATGCCACATCCTGGGGAAGGTGGTTCGAGCGCCGGTATGTTGTCAGGACCTCGCGCAGCTGGTCCGGCGTGAACCCGTCCAGGATGACCACTTTGCCGCGACGCTCACGGGCTGGCAGGGCGTCATCGACGCTTTGGACATCTCTGGATGACTCGGATCCTGCCATCGAAGTCACGTCCTCTCAATGCGCGTGAGTAACGGTACCGCGCGGCTTTACGCCGGTTGCGTTCTTGCCGGTGCTGGTGGCGTATGCTACCATGGGGCTCGACCCGGAACCAATCTCCGTTGTCGACGGATCCACGATGAGCAACTGGACGACCGCCAGCGTACTAGTGCTCAACGCGAGCTATGAAGCGATCCATATCTGCGATGTCAGGAGAGCGCTCAAGCTCGTGTTGAAGGGGGCGGCCTCTGCCGAAGAGGTCAGCGACGTCATGGTGCGAGGATCGTCGCTCCGCGTGCCGGTTCCATTGGTGATCCGCCTGTCGACCTACGTCCGCATACCCCATCGAACCGTCAAGTTCTCGCGCCGCAACGTGTTCCTGCGGGATCGGTACGTTTGCCAGTACTGCGGGGAGCGGTTCCTGGCGTCCGACCTGACCATCGACCACCTGGTACCGCGTTCGCGTGGCGGCCAGACCGCATGGGACAATGTGGTGACGGCGTGCCGGGGCTGCAACCATCGCAAGGGCGACTACTCGCCGCGGGAGTCGAACATGTTCCCCCTGCGGACGCCCAAGACGCCGACAATCGCCTACTACCTGCACCTGACGCGCTTCTCGTCGATGTACCATGAGTCTTGGCGCAAGTACCTCTACATGGCGTAGCCTATGCCGGTTTCCGTCGTTCGCCCAGTGTCGGCTCTGCTTGGACTTGGGTGTGTACTCCTGACGGCAGGGTGCTCGGCTCCCGCCAACTACTACCGTCAGACCGCCTACATGACCCGGCTCGGCGAGGAGACCCGTCGGCAGACGGGTCGGCGGCTTGGGTCATCGGAGCTACAGCCTGGGCTGTCCACGAATCTCGCGTTCGATATGGCGGACGGCGCGGAGATTCGACTCGCCCCGGTCGCGCTCACCTCGCCTGACGCAAACGTTCTTCCGAGATTGGACCCTGTGCCGACCGACCCGACAAGTGCCGAACCAATCGGCATTGACAGATCGCGTCTGATCGAGTTCCTGCGCCGTCGGTACGAGGTCGCCGTCGTCGACACACAAGCGCTAAACGGCAGGATCGCAGGTTCCCAGAACGTGCTTCGCGTCGAGTTCCTGCCGCGAGCGCGATCCGACGAGTCGCTGATGCGCGAGTTCGCGCTCATCTGCGCAGCGGTGCAGGGGATGGACGATGGCCGCAGCATCGACACGGTGGTTGCCTTGGCGACCAGCGCCGGATTCCTTCCGTGGCTGAGCATGCGTGCCGACTTGAGCCGATTCGACGCGTACCAGAAAGGCACTATCTCGCTCGAGGAGTGGCGGCGAGGCGTCGAGATCGCGCGCTACGGACCTTAAAGGGGTTGCCGTTCTGGACACGCTGAAGGCGAAGTGGGAGTTCGACCGGGTCTACCGACTCGGGCTCCGGGTCACCAATCGCGCCTACGCCGCCCATGTGGCACCCGCGAAGAGCGCAGTCGGCGAGCCGGCTCCGGCAACACGATTCGGGATGACCGCCACGAAGAAGTTCGGCAAGAGCGTCCAGCGGAACCGCGCAAAGCGGCTGATCCGGGAAGCGATCAGGACACTCGAGTCCCAGATCGTGTCCGGGTACGACATCGTGATCGTCGTGCGAAGCGGCGCGCTCGGGCTCGCGGCGCCAGAGGCTTGCCGACTGCTTCGTGACCTCCTGTTGCGCTCCAAGCTCATCGATTCGTCACAGCATCGCTCCGGAGTGCCCAGGTACCCGAGGCGACCCGATTCCGACCGTGGCTCCCAAGGCTCTTCGGGACACGATCCGGCGACCCGAAGTGCCCTCGCATCGCGGTCCCCAGACCCCCATCGGACAGAGGACGAGTCGTGGCGCTGAAGCGTTTGGGGCGGCTGCCTGTTCAGGTCGCGCTCGGGGCGATCCGCGCGTATCAACTGCTGCTTTCGCCGGTGCTCGGGAGTAGCTGCCGGTTCCAACCGTCCTGCTCGCAGTACGCCAGCGAGGCGATCCGCGTGCATGGGCTTGCCGCTGGCGTGCGTCTGGCTGCGCGCAGGATCGCGCGATGCCATCCGTGGCATCCAGGCGGATACGACCCGGTTCCCGGAGACATTGACAGCAGGAGATCACAGAGCCGCGGACGGCAAGCGCCTGTCCGGCAAACCATGAAGTGAGATATGGACCGACAGACCACTCTGTTCTTCGTCGCGGTCGCCGTCGTCTTCGTCGTGTGGGCAACCATTCAGCGCTCGCGCATGCCCGTGAGCCCCGATGACCCCGGACAGCCAGCGGCAGAGACGGCGTCGCAGACGCCGACAGCCCCGGCCTCTCCTTCCGTGACTCCGGAGCTGGCTGGCGAGGCGGCGGGCCCAGCCGTCAACGCCGCCACGCGGGTCCGCGGCAGCTCGAAGACCATTGTTCGGTCGGACACGTACGAAGTGGAACTCGCTGACGCCACGGCGTCGGTCGTGTCTTGGCGTCTGTCGCGGTACCCCGTCCGAACGCACGACGGAAAGCTCTCCAGCGAACCTCTGGACATGGTCTCGGTCTACTCGGACGACTATGCCTGCATCCACATGGACGACGCCGATCTGGTCTGGACGAAGGCTGCTGGGAAACCGGGCGATCTCGTGGTTGGCGGCCCTGGGAGCGAAATCGAGGTCGCGTATGTCGCAACCTACGGCTCCGTCGAAATCACAAAGACGTTCCGGTTCCACGGAGCCGCACCGGACGACCCGTGGCGGGCATATGCCGCCGACATCGAGCTGTCGTTCCGCAATACCGGCCAAATCGCGTCGGACGCGATGGCGCGAGGATACGCGCTTCGGTGGGGACCTGGCGTCGCTGCCGACCAGGAACCGGTCGATCTGAAGTCGTATGGGGCTCGCGGCGGGCTGCAGCGCAAGTCCGGCGTCGCCAACGTCCGCGCGGTCCGTGATCAGGACGTGGAAACTCCCGGGCTCCAGTCGGAGCACCCGGAATCGGATGCGGCGGACTCCAACAGCACGCTGTGGGCGGCGATGCACAGCAAGTACTTCGTGATCGCGATGCTGCCAGGGGATGTGGGCTCGAACCGCCACGTCGAGTTCGGCGAGTTCCGCGCGTTTCCCGATTCGCAAGCTCTCCGAGAGCCGGAACGGCTGAACGAATACATGAAGTCGGCGAAGGACTGGGTGCTCGACGACAACCACCTGGATCGCCGCAAGACACAGCTCATGCTAACCATCCCCCCTATCGGCAGCGTCGGCATCAGCGACCGCATTGCGCAGACGATTCGGAAGCCCGCAGACTCGGAGAAGCAGCGCGCGCGCGCCGAGCAGGACCAGGTTCGGGCGTACTCTGAGTTCGCGTCGGTGACTGCGCCGTTAACCGGGGCGGAGCTCCGGGCAGACGGCTTCTTCCTCGAACCGGGCGCGGAGCGTCGCGACACATACCGCCTCTACGCAGGTCCCAAGGACACCGCGCTGCTCAAACACGTGCTGTTGCCGGATGACCAGACGCCGGCTCATCTGGAGCAGCTCGTCAACTTCGGCGCAATCCTGGGCGGCTTGGGGAAAGCCCTCCTATGGGTGCTGAAGTTCTTCCATGCGGCTGTGCGCAACTACGGCGTCGCGATCATCGTCCTGACCATCCTCGTGCGCTTGGCGATGTACCCAATCACGCAGCACAGCAGCGAATCGATGAAGCGCATGCAGACGCGCATGAAGATCATCCAGCCCGAGCTGGACGCGGCAAAGCAGAAGTACCGCGATGACCCGCAGCGGATGAACGCAGAGATGATGAAGGTCTACTCGAAGTACGGCGTCAATCCGGCTGGTCAGTTGAGCGGATGTCTGATGCTGGTCCTCCAAATGCCCATCTTCATCGCCATGTACCGCATGCTGGGAACGGCGGCAGAGCTTCGCGGAGCGCCGTTCGTGCTGTGGATGGATGATCTGACGGCTCCCGACGCCCTGTTCGCCGTCGCCGGTATCCCGATCCGCGTATTGCCTTTGGCGATGACTGCGGGAACCATTCTGCAGCAGAAGATGAACCCGGCGACCACGTCGGTCGCTGGAACCCAGAAGACGATGATGTACGTGATGCCGCTGATGCTGCTGTTCATCTTCTACGGGATGCCGTCGGGTCTCAACCTCTACTGGGGCGTCAGCACGTTCATCGGTGTGGGACAGCAGTTCCTGGTCAACAAGTTCGGCAAGAGCACGGGCGAGGAGAACCTGACCGCTGCCGACCTCGAGCGCATGGCGAAGCAGAAACGCAAGCAGAAGCGCCGCAATCGAGCGTCGTCGCTCGTGCGAATGTCCAAGCAGCGATAGCCTGACCGCGGACGGTTTGGCGGGTGAGATGTGCGGAGGGGATGAGATCCATGTCGCGACCAACCAGTCGTGCGGTTGAGAAAGAGGGCGTGACGAAAGAGGACGCACTGAGAGCTGCCCTCGAAGAGCTCGGTGTTCCCGCTGAACAGCTTGGGGCAAAGGACTTGGAAACGCTGCGACACGATGCCGCGCTGGCACTGGACGTGGATCCAGACAATATCGCCGTGCGGATCGTCAGCGAAGGAACCAAAGGGCTCCTGAGCCTCGGCTCCACTCCCGCGCGCGTGCATGTCTCGGTTCACCGCAGCGTGGAGGTCTCGCCGGAAGAGACGTTGGTGGAGCTGCTCCGTCTCATGGGCGTCCCTGCCGGAGTGCGGTCCGAGGTCCGCGACGAGGACCTGCACCTGAACATCGAGACCGACGACGCTGCCGTGCTGATCGGGCGGCACGGACACACGCTGGACTCCATCCAGTACCTGTTGAACTGCATCGTCAGCCGGTCACCGTCGGCAAAGCGGCGTGTCGTGGTCAATGCCGGCGCGTACCGCGAGAAGCGCGAGGACATGCTCGAAGAGATGGCGCACCATGCGGCGCGTCGGGTCCGCGCGACCGGCAGAGAAGCGGTGCTGGAGCCGATGAACCCGCGCGATCGCCGAATCGTCCACATGGCGCTGCGCGATGACGAGGACGTGCGGACGTTCAGCCGTGGCGAAGGCGCGTACCGTGCCGTCATCGTCGTGCCGAAGGACAAGTTCGTGCCCGACCCGGGCAATGACGATCTGTGATCGCCAAGTCATCGCCGAGCCCGAGGAGTATGAGCCGTGCGTCGATCGTCGCGTCAGGCGGCGGGTGACACTCGACGCGCCCCGTTGCCTGCACTTCCAGACGACCCGTTCGATGCCAGCCGCCTCCTGCTGCGGAGCGATCCCGCGAGCGCGCAGGAGCTCTTCGCGCGCCTGCCCGAACCCACTCAGCTCCAAGTCCTGGACGCGACGACCGATCCGCGTGACCGGGAGTCCCTCTACTACCTGGTTCCAGACTGTCAGCCGCTCGTGCGCGCAACCCGCGTCGAAAGCCTGTTGGAGATGGTGGGAACCGTTTTCGGCACAGGTCTCGCTTGCGGCATTCTGTCGGCAGTCAGCGCGGAGCAGTTTTCCGACATGTTCGAGCGCACCGCATGGTCCGGGGGGGTCGCTGACCGCGAGGCGGTCAGCATGTGGCTCGCCGAGTTGTCGGCACTAGACCCCGAGGAGCTCTCGGTGCTGTTGTGCGGGCTCGACGTCGAGGTATTGGGCGAGCTGTTTCGCGGTCAGGTGGATGTCCCGATCCACGTCAAGGGCATGGTCGTCGCGTCCGGGCTGGTCGATCTCGAGCAGGTCGAGTTCCAGACCGAGGAAGTTCGGCTCATGGGCGAGCTCGTCTGGGCAGCGGACCCGGACCTGTTCCGCCAGACCTTGAGGTTCCTTTTCGTTCAGGACGAGGATTTCGCCGCCGATGACGATGAGGTCGACGACGACGATCACCAGCCTGGCACGAGCGAGAACCCGGGAACCGAT
>Ga0194120_10009397_pt1 | contig 12407 bp, 10 predicted proteins | sample TA2MahCa65mmetaG_FD_148642 | JGI IMG/M metagenome (GOLD analysis project Ga0194120, IMG submission 148642) | Freshwater microbial communities from Lake Tanganyika, Tanzania - TA2015019 Mahale Deep Cast 65m | ecosystem: Environmental > Aquatic > Freshwater > Lake | place: Tanzania: Lake... | reverse complement strand
AGTCGGGCGGCGGCGTGTGTTCACTGGGCCCGCAGCCGTAGATCGACCGGCTGTTGACGCGCATCCACGCGCCGATCCCGCGCAGGCGGTCGATGGCGAACGGATCGAACTCCCCGCGCGCGGTGGGTCCGACGTTCAGCAGCAGGTTCCCGCCCTTCGACACGGAGTCCACCAGCATCTGGACGAGCATATCGACCGACTTCCAGTCGAGGTTGTCACGGTCGTAGCCCCAGCTTCCGTTGAGCGTCTGGCAGGCTTCCCACACGACGGGCTTGCCGCCGACGGTCAAGCCCGCGCGGGGCTGGTACTGCTCCGGCGTCTTGAGGTCGCCGCCGATTTCGAGGCGGTCGTTGACGATGATTCCGGGCTGGAGCTCGCGCACCATCGCCATCAGGCGCTCGGAGTCCCAGTCCTCTTTGCCCTTGCCCTTCGACCATCCCCAATCGGAGCCGGAATAGGAGAAGTCGAACCACATGACGCTGACCTTCCCGAACTGGGTCAGCAGCTCGCGCGTCTGGGCGTGCAGGTAGGCGCGGTACTTGGCGATGTCGCGGTTCTGGTTCGCCTCGCGGTAGGCGACGTTGTCCCGCTGCGGATGGAGCCCGTCAACGACGTATTCCGGGTGATGCCAGTCGATGACGGAGTGGTAGAACCCCGTGCGCAGACCTTCATTCCGGAACGCCTCGACCATCGGGGTCAGCAGGCACTTGTTCCAGGGGGTCTTGGTGACCTTGTAGTCGCCCTGCTGGGTGTCCCAGAGGCAGAAGCCGTCGTGGTGCTTGCTCGTGACGACGAAGTACTTCATGCCGGCGTTGCGCGCCTCTTGCGCCCACACGCGGGGGTCGTAGAGGTCGGGGTAGAAGTGGTCGAAGTACTTCTGATAGTCCTCGTCGGTGATGCGCTCGCGGTGCTTGACCCACTCGTGGCGGGCAGCGAGGGAGTAGATGCCCCAGTGGATGAAGAGCCCGAATCGGTCGTGGGTGAACCAGCTCGTGTCGCCGCCGGTGTGTTCTGCGGTCATGGATGGTTCCTCTCGTCCCGTGGCGGGGAGCCGTCGTAGTCGACGCATCCGGTCGGGCAGGATGATCCCACATTCGGGAGGCAAGTCCAAACGCGCCGATTCAGATGGAGCGCCGAGCCCTCACCCCGACTCCCGGCCGAAAAGAGAGGAGGAACGCGGCATTTGGCGCTCCGGCGTCCGGGAGCGCTGTGGCGGTGATTGCGCCCCGGAACCCGGCTCGGCTATGATGTTCGTGCAGCGAGGAACGCAGGCACGCCAATCCTCACGCACGTCCTCACGGAGTCATCGGAATGAGCAAGATCCCCATCGGACTGGAACTCTATTCGGTGCGCGAGCAGCTTGCGAAGGACCCGCGCGGCACGATCAAAGCCGTCGCCGAGATGGGCTACGTCGGCGTCGAGTTCGCCGGTTTCCCCAGCCCCGATCCAGCGGAAGTCAAGGGCTGGCTCGACGAGTTCAAGCTCACCTGCTGCGGTTCCCATACGGGCTGGGGACTCGTCCAGGACGACAAGCTGGAATCCACCGTCGCCTACAATAAGGCGATCGGGAACCGCTACCTCATCGTTCCGGGCTTGCCCGGCGAGTTGACGCGCACCCGCGCCGACTGGATCGCCACGGCGAAGAAGTTCAACGCCATCAGCGCCAAGCTCGTCCCCCAGGGCATGGCAACCGGCTACCACAACCACTCCGCCGAATTCCAGGTCATGGACGGCGAAACCGCCTGGGACGCCTTCTTCAGCCACACCGACAAAGAAGTCGTCATGCAGTTGGACATGGGCAACGGCATGAGCGGCGGCGCGGACCTCGTCGGCATCCTCAAGAAGTTCCCCGGCAGAGCCGAGACCGTCCACCTCAAGCCCTACCACAAGACGGAGGGCTTCCGACCCGTCATCGGCAAAGACGATGTCCCGTGGCAGGAGGTGTTCCACCTCTGCGAGACGACCGGGAACACGAAGTGGTATATCGTCGAGTACGAGAGCGACGCCTATCCCCCGCTGGAAGCCGTTGAGCGCTGCCTCAAGGGCTTGCAGAAGATGGGCAAGTAGCGCCCCATCGCTCCGAGATCCGACGGGCGCGCCGACCTCGCCAGCGATGAGGGGCGCGCCCGTCGTCCATCGACCCGCGTCGTTTCCAGGGGTGAGGAGACGCCCATGAACCGGCACGCTGCGTCCACCGCCATCGCGCTGGCGTTCTGGCTCCCGATCTGCCTGAACGCCCAGACGACGATCACCTTCGACAACGAAATGAAGGGCTGGGAGATCGTCGATGAGCCGGCGAAGAACCTCGGCGAGGGTCCGTCCGCCTGGTCGATCCGCAAGAGCCAGCTCGGACTCAGCGGGAACGTCCTCTTCCAGAGCTCCAACGCCTGGGGAAGCCCCGCCGATAGCCAGCTCATGGGAACCTTCGCCGTCTACACGGCGGAGAAGTTCCGCAACTTCACCCTGGAGATGGACGTCGCCGCGCAAGACAACGACGGCATGGGACTCGTTTGGGCGTTCACCGGAACCGACCGGCACTATCGCGTCATCATGATCAACGACGTGTGGCCCGAGCTCGCCCTCGACAAGGTTCGCGGGCCCTTCATGCGGATGGACAAGCGCACGAGCGATGACGAGCCGTGGTACGCGGTCTTGACGATGATGAAGGGCGACTACAAGCCCTACGCCGAGCGCGTGCCGCTCCACTGGAAGCTCGTCGTGAACGCCGGGAAGTTCCGGTTCGAGCGCGGCGATGGGCTCGTTATCGAGGGAGCCGATACCGCCTACGTCGAAGGCAGCATCGGCATCCAGCTCTACGCGCAGCAGGCGGAGTTCGACAACGTGAAAATCACGCCCGCGCTCGCGGTGGACCCGTCGGGGAAGACGACGGCTTTGCTGGGGGAGCTGAAGTCCGCCCGGTGAGCCGTTCGTCCTGTAGACGAGAGTTGTAGGGGCGACCCGTCGGGTCGCCCTCGTCGTGAGCCGGGCGACGCGCCGCGTCGCCCCTACCATGCGGTGCTCTTTGCCCCCGCAATCGTCGACAACGCAGACGACTCAGCAGAGGAGCGTGCGGTGGTAGGGCGGGTCTCAGACCACCAGTGTCAACTTACGCGGTTTTCTGGTGGGGCATGTGGATTCCAACGCAAAACGCGCGTCCTATATGGCTTGTGACGGCGGGAACCGGTTGGTTCCCAACCCTCGCCCTGACCCTCCCCCATTCAAGGAGGAGGGATAGGGCATCCTCCCCCTGCGAAGCGTGGGGGAGGACTGAGGTGGGGGGAGGTTCCGTATAGTACTTGGGCGCTTAAGTTGACACCCATGGTCTCAGACCCGCCTCTACGGGACCCCCTATGCAGGGAATGGACTTCTGAGCCCCTTCGGCGGCTGATGCCTAGACGAGCAGCCGCGCCGCTCGCGCGGCGACGAGCTGGGACGGTAGGCAATACGCTGCCACCTCGCGCCCCGGCGGGAAGGAGACCTGCTCGTACGCCGTCAAATGCCCTTCCGTCTGGTGGTACGCGACGTGCCCATAGAGCGACAGCAGGAAATCCTCCCTCCGGCCGAGCGCCCAGAGCCCGCGCAGGTAGTCGGTCAGGGGCCAGTCGTCCAGATGATCGCTGAATCGCGTCATGCCGCAGAACTGCCCGCCCGCGTTCAGGCGCGATTCCACGACCCGGTTCGCCATCTCCGGCGGCAGCAGGCCGCTCGAAAGCAGCTCCGGCAGGTAGCGGTAGTTCGTGTAAGAGGCGTCGCGCGTCGCTGTCCACGATTCGGGGCGCCCCAGCGGCTCGACCTGCGGCGTGAGCCACCAATCGTCGGTATTCCACGCAAGGCGGATCGCCGCGAGCGTGTCGCGGGCGAGGGCATCGGCGGCTTCCCGAAGCGGCGCTGGATCGACCCGCTCGCCGAGGCGTTCGCACACATCCGCCCAACGGCGGAGCCCCTTCACGACCCACGCGTTGTTGTGGAAGTACCGCCGCACCTTCACGCGCTCATCGGCCTCTGGGGAACCGGCGATCAGCTCGTCGCCACGCTCCGCGCAGAGCCGTAGCAGGTAGCCCGCCATCCGGTTCAGCGATGGGAAGCATGTCTGCCACCAACCGTCGGAACCGGCGCGTTCCTCCAGCGAGGCAGCAACGTCCAGAAGCTGGCCGTATTCGCTGATGGAGGGACCGTAGTAGTCGATGGTTCCGTCGTCGCGGACGAAGTGCGTCAGCCAGTAGGTCCAGAGCTGGATCGCCCGGCTGTGCAGACCCCACGCCGAGAGCGCATCGACGGCGGCGATGATCGTCGGCGGGAAGCTGTCGTGCATCTCATGCGCGTAGACCTTGATGCCGTACTTCGGATGGTTCCCCTGAAACGTCGCGTCGATGTGGGTGAGCCCAGTCTTGACGGACAGGTCGAGGAAGGGATGCCCCGTGTCGACCTTGAGAACCGTCTCCAGCCGCCGAACCGATGACGCGATGAGGTCGGGATCGAATGCCGATTCGCCCGATGCTCTTGGGAACCGGCTCAGGATGTCGTCGAGGTCTGGCGTGACGCCCCGCGCGACGAACTCGTCGCGGACAGGATCGGTCCGCGAGTCTCGCCATGTGATCGAGGGATCGCTCAACGCGGTGACTCCTCAGCCAGGCTGACGGCTACGCCTGCTCGTAGGCTCGCCGCAACGTCGCAATGTCGATCTTCACCATCTCCAGTAACGCGTCCATGACGCGCTTCGCCTGCTCCGGCGTCCCGTTCCGCATCATCTCCTCGAACTCGGTCGGAGCGATCTGCCACGACACGCCGAAGCGATCCTTCAGCCAGCCGCACTGGACCTCTTCGCCGCCGTCCGTGAGCCGTCCCCAAAGTCGGTCGATCTCCTCCTGAGAGTCGCAGCGGACGAACAGCGAGATGGCGTGCGAGAACGTGAAGTAGGGACCTCCGTTCAGCGCCATGAACTCCTGACCATCCAGTTCGAATGTGATGTGGAACGCTGTCCCTTCCTGGCCGTCCTCGCCGTCGTCGTTTCGGGCGACGTGGAGGATCCTCGAGTTCTGGAAGAGCGAGACGTAGAAGTTGACCGCTTCCTCCGCCTGGTTGTCGAACGCGAGGAACGTCGTGATCTTCTGCATCGGAGTCACCTCATCTGTGTGAGCGGAGCCTGCCTGCCGATCGCGAGTGGCTAGTGGTCTGTCATGGTGGTCATCGCGACAACTTCGATACGCTTCCGTCAAGGATTCCGGAGTCGTCATTCCCACGGAAGCGGGAATCCAGAGACCCTAGGCTCCCGCCTTCGCGGGAGCGACACGTTGGTGGTTGCCACGGTGCGCGTCACGTATCGCTGCTCATCACGCTGACGAACATCAGAGCCGGTAGAGCGGCGCGAGCTTGTCGCGGAGATACACGGCGAGATAGTCGCCGTTCGGCGGTTCGCCTGCGACGCGCTCGACGAGCTCCGCCGACGTGTAGCGCATGCCCTGTCGATGGATGTTCCGCCGCAGCCAGTCGAGGACGTCGCCGAAGCGTCCCGCCGCGATCTGCGCGTCCATGTCGGGCAGGTCGGATCGCATCTTCGCCGCGAACTGCGCCGCGAAGAGGTTCCCCAGAGTATAGGTCGGGAAGTACCCCAGCGCACCGCCCGACCAGTGGATGTCCTGCAAGACGCCGTCGGCGTCCGTCGGCGGTTCCACCGTGAGATAACGCCGCATCCGGTCGTTCCATGCCTCCGGCAGATCGGTCACGGCGAGCCGTCGGTTCAGGAGCTCGACCTCGAGCTCGAAGCGCAGGAGGATATGCAGGTTGTAGGTCAGTTCGTCCGCCTCGACACGGATGAGTGACGGCTTCACACCGTTGATGGCGAAGTGGAACGCGTCGAGGCTCACGTCGTCGAGCGCTCCACCGTAGAGGCTCTTCAGCTTGGGCAGGTAGCCTATCCAGAACGCCCGGCTCCGACCGATGATGTTCTCCCACATGCGCGACTGCGACTCGTGAACGCCCAGCGAGACGGCTTCGGCGCAAGGGGTGTAGGCGTGATCGGGGTCTAAGCCCTGCTCGTAGAGTCCATGTCCCGTCTCGTGGAACACGCCGAAGAGCGCGCTCATCGGTTCCTGCTCGTTGTAGCGGGTCGTCATCCGCACGTCGGAGGGATGGCTGCCTGCGCAGAAGGGGTGCGCCGAGATATCGAGCCGACCGGCGTCGAAGTCGAACCCGAAGTCCGCTGCGACCTGCACGGCGAACTCCCGTTGCTTCTTCGGCGACAGCGGACGGCGCAGGAGGGATTCGTCGGGCTGAACCGTCGAGCCGACGATGGCGTGAAGCAGCTCGACGGTCTGGCTCTGGAGCGGCGCGAACATCTCGCGGACGGCGTCGGCGGTGAGCCCCGGCTCAAAGCCGTCGAGCAGAGCGTCGTAGGGGTCGTCGGCGTAGCCGATGTGCTCGGCGACTGCGATCTTGAGCGCGACGATCCGCTCCAGGTGCGGCGCGAAGCCGGGGAAATCGTCGTTCTTTCGCGCATGGAGCCACGCTTCGTGGGCGCGCGACGTAACGCGGGAGAGCTCCTGCACGAGCGCGGTGGGGATCTTCTTCTGCCGGTCGTACTCCCTCGCCACTTCCCGGACGTTGACGGCTTCGTCGGGCGAGAGTCCGTCGGCTCCGCGCAGGGCGTCGATCCACTCGCCCATCTGCAGGCTGGTCATCGCCTCATGGATCATGCCGCTGAGGGCGGCGAGCTGCTCGCCTCGATGGGCGGCTCCCTTCCGGGGCATGTATGTCTCCCGATCCCATCGGAGCGCGCCGCCCATGGAACCGAGGATCGCGACCTCCTTCACGCGCGCGATGAATGCGCTATACGTCGTCATGAGCCGCCTTCGCAGTTTGACTTCCGGACACCGATGGTGGTGTAATCTCGAACGGACACGGTCGTCAGGGGTTCAAGAGATGGCGTCGATGCTTCGCCGCACGCTGTGGTCCCTCGCGCTCCTCGCGTGGCTTCCTCTGAGCGCCGCGCTCGCGCAGAACGTCTCCGTCCGAGACTACCGCGTGCCGGTCAGCCGCGCCCAGAGCCTATACCTGGACTTCGACTACGGCTACGAGCGTGAGGACGGTTCCACCCTCTCGAACGACGCGCTGGTGGGCGTCACCTACGACCGTTTCTACGAGTCCCTTCCGTTCGCGTACTCGCTGGACGTTCTGGGAGCCTGGTCGCGGACGCTGGGACCCAAGGACTACCTCTACGCATATAACTCCGACGCCGTCGGGCGCGTCAAGAAGTACGTGTGGAAGGACCGCGACCTGTTCGGCTCCGTCGCACTCCACGGCGCGTTCCAGCGAACCGACGATCGTCCGGCGTATGACACGACCGTCGGCATCGGCTGGGGGCGGTTCATCAATGCGACTTCGCTCCGCAAGGCGGTGCGCATCGACGACTTCTTCGTCAGCGAAGGCGTCACGACGGACCGGCTGCCCCGCCAGACGATGCTTCGGATCGCCAGCATCATCGAGCGGGAGCCCGAGTACCGACAGCGGTACGGAGCCGATACCTACAAGAAGTACTGGTACGAGGACGTCGAGGAGAACGTCCAGCGGTCGGGTCTGTTGGAGGGCAAGTCGCTGGGAGCGGCGGGCGTCCTGCGGATGGAAGAGGTGCTCTTCCAGGAGAACATCGCCGACCGGTACTACGGCTACGACGCGACCCTCGGCATCAAGTACGACCTGCAAACCGCCAAGAAGGGCGTTAAGCGATCCGAACCCGCCGCCGACCTGTCCGTCCGCTACGCGCGACCGATCCGGTGGGATACCCAAGTCGGAGAGCGCCTGCGCGTGAACAGCCCGATGAAGTCCGGGGAGTTCGGCAGGGCGTTCGATTTCTCGTCGACGACCAGCTACCTCTACGAACTCACCAACCGCGTCGACTTTCGCGCCGATTACCTGCTCGGTATCGCCAAAGAGACCGCCGATGCCGATCTCCGATTCGCCCACACGCTGACGCCGACCTTCCTATTCTACATCGAGAACGAGGTTCGTCTCCTCGCGACGGTTCGCGTCCTCAAGGTCGCCCAAGACCCCTGGACGCACGAGTACAAGCTGACGCTCACCTACAAGGCGTTCTGAAACCCGCCCCCGCGTCGCTCAGGTGACTCTGCGCGTTTGAGCTCAGATCGCGGCGGCGGCGAAGTCGGAGAGCGTCGCGTCGTCCAGCGGCGTGAGCGTCGCAGCGACGTTCATCTCCAACTGCTCGATGTTGAGGTTCCCCAGCGGGTTCCCGTGGATGCGGGTTTCGCGCAGGCAGAACTGCAGCGCGAGCACGAGCAGGCTGATGCCGCGCTCCTCGCACCAGAGGCGCATGCTCTCGGCGCGCTGGGCGTCGGAGCCGGAGAGCCACCGATCCCGCGAGACGATCTTCTCGACGGGCGTTCCCGTGAGCATCCCCCGCATGATCGACCAGCCGTTCATGACGCCGATGTCCTTCTCGGCGGCGGCGGGCAGGATGTCCTCGGCGGCGGTCTGGCGCAGCAGGTTGTAGTCACTGAAGCAGAGCAGCACGTCGATATCGCCCTGCTCGATGACCTTCAGGTGGAAGGGATGCGGGTTCATGCCGTACCCGACGTTGTGGATGAGCCCCTCTTCCTTGAGGCGCTTGATGCCCGCAAGAGTCCCGTCAGACGCGAGCGTCGCGTCGCTGTCGCTGGGGTCGTGGATGAGCATCGCGTCGAAGTGGTCGGTTCCCAGGATCTCGAGCTGGTCGCGGACATCCTCGATGGCGCGGGCGGCGGAGTAGTCGGCTTTCCCTTCGCCGTAGAAGCCCCACTTGGCGGCGCTGTGGCAGCAGAGCCGCCCGCTGATGACCACCTCGTCGCGCCGGATGACTCCCGTCTTGAGGGCGACGCCCAGCTTGCGGAGCGAGTCGCCGTAGCACCGGGCGCAGTCGAAGTGGTTGACGCCCAGATCGACGGCGCGGCGGATGAGCGCGCACGCCTCCTCGTCGGTCACGGGCCCGAAGTTGTTGCCGAAGCCCTGCGTTCCGAAGGGGACGACGGGGATCGACAGCCCGCTCTTGCCCCATCGACGTCGCGGGCAGCATCCCGTCGTGAGTTCCACTGCTGGCATCGTGATCCTCCGAATCGTGTCGTGGTCGTGCCGTTGGTCGCCGGTCGATGTTCCGCCGATTATAGCACCCTTGCCGACACGCCTCTTGACGTTCCGCGTCCGTGGGACGACGATCCTGAGTAGATGGAATCAGGCGCTTCGGTGGAACACAGGAGGACGTCGGCATGGGTCGCTGGGGAATCGGCGTCGCGGCGGTCGCGTTGGCGCTGGGGATCGCAGTCAGCGTGTCGGCGGCGGACTTCACGGACAACTTCGACGAGCTGTCCAAGAGCTGGAAGAGCGTCGAGGAACCGGGCGGCATCATGGGCGATGCGTCGCCGGGCGCTTGGAAGATCGAAAAGGGCATGCTCGATGGCGCGTCGCTCCACCAGACGGCGAACACCTGGGGCGACAAGGGCGACGAAGAGCCGTATTACACCCTCATCGGGCGCAAGCCGGACACCTACCGCGACAAGGTGAAGCAGAGCATCCGCCTCGAAGTGGTCGGGAGCGATTTCGCAGCCTACATCGAGAACCAGAAGGTCGTTACGGCGACGGACGCGACCTACCCATCGGGCAAGATCGGGCTCGTCTGCTTCGCGCAGAACGACATGTGGTTCGACAACCTGAAGATCATCGATCAGTCGCTTGCTGTCTCAGCGGCGGGGAATCTGGCGGTCGAGTTGGGACGTCTGAAGCGGGGTCGGTGACAGAGCAGCCACGAACACAACGCCGGAAGGAAAGTCCATGCGACTCGGGGCACCGGTATTCCAGCCCTACGACTCGCCGGAGCGATGGGCGGAAGTCGTCCGATCGTACGGCTATCGAGCCGCGTATGCGCCAGTGGGATATGACGCGCCCGCCGATGGCATCCGCGCGTATGCCGAAGCGGCTTCGGCAGCGGACCTCGTCATCGCCGAAGTCGGAGCGTGGAGCAACCCGCTCTCTCCCGACGAAGCGACGCGCAAGAAAGCCCTCGACCACTGCAAGAAAAGCCTGCAGCTCGCCGAAGACCTCGGCGCGCGATGCTGCGTCAACATCGCCGGTTCGCGCGGGACGAAGTGGGACGGGCCCTGTCCCGAAGACCTGACCGAGACGACGTTCGAGATGATCGTCGCGACCGTGCGCGAGATCATCGATGCGGTGGAACCCCGCCGGACGTACTACGCGCTCGAGATGATGCCGTGGATGTACCCCGACTCGCCCGACAGCGCGCTCCGCCTCATTCACGCGATTGACCGGCGTCAGTACGGCGTCCACTTCGATCCGACGAACATCATCGGCAGCCCGCAGCGGTTCTTCGGCACAGGCGCCGTCATTCGCGAGTGCGTGCAGAAGCTGGGTCCTCATATCCGGTCGTGCCATCTGAAAGACGCGAAGATGGGCGAGGGGTTCCTCGTCCACCTCGACGAAACGCGTCCGGGAACCGGTTCCCTCGACTACGGGACACTTCTGCGCGAGCTGAACCGGCTCGATCCCGACCTGCCAGCCATGCTGGAACACCTGCCGAACGAAGAGGAATATCGCCTCGCGGCGGACTATGTGCGATCCGTCGCAAACCGCGAGCACATCGCGCTGTAATGCGGATTCGACGGCGCGATGCCCTGAGTGATCTGCTTCGCGGACACCCATCGAATCTACGGACGCCGTATCGTAGGGGCGACGCGGTGCGTCTCCCATCGCACGATGAGGGCGCAGGCGATCAGGAACCGCCCGCGCCCTTCGTGTGGGTTGACCGGTGTGGGCTATTCGGGATGATGCGCCGCGTGGTCGGCGGTGGAGCCGGTTCCGGCGCACGGCATTTCAGCGGCGAGGGTGTCCCACTGCTTCCCCGTCAGGACGGATCGAGCCGTCCGTCCGGAGCGGATCGCCGCGAAGCGGAGCGAGGATTCCGTCTTGGCGAGCTCATCCAGCTTCGACTGGATCGCCGACAGGTCCGACTTCGGGTTCGAGATGAGGGTCTGGAGGTCGGTATCCACCAGGTCGCGGGCGGATCGGAGCCGGATCGACTCCTTGGTCGTGTCGGTCTTGAGGGCGTTCAGCTTGTCGCGCTGGGCGTCGGTGAGATTGAGGCGGTCGGCGCTGGCGAGCAGCCGATCGATCGGCGAGACGTTCATGCCGCCCATCATCGACATCATGCCGCCGCTCATCATGCCGCCTGAGCCACCCATCATGCTCCCGCCCTTCGTGCCTTCGGAGGCGTGAGTCGTCGTGGACGCGGTCTTGGGAGCCGCTTCCGCGAACGCGTAGATACCGCCTGCCAGGAGTACCGCTGCCGAAATCGCCACTACGGGTCGAACGAAACGCGTCATGGGAGATATGCCTTCCGTATCGTGAGTCGTATCCAACGTTCCGGCAGTCCATCCTGCGCCGAGCGCAGGGCGGACAGCCGAATGCGGTCGTCGTATCGTGACGGACTCACGCAGAGGGAGGCGCACGCAAGCGGGATGTCGAGCAGGTATCGCAGGAACCAGGACGCAGCGCAGGAGGCGCCGCATACGCGACAGATCGCACCGTCGCGGAAGGCGGAACGGCGGCGGTTCCCGCCATGGGAACCGGGCTCGTCCCAGACGTCGAGTCGAGCGTGGGTGCCCACCACTGCTGGGTGAGGGGACACGTGATCGGAGTGGATACCGTGGCGCAGTGTTCCGGCGCGTCGATCGCGGGCTCGGCGCAGTCAGCGCGAAGATGGCACGGAACCGCCGCCAGCGCGCTCACGGCGAACAGCCATCCGAGAATCGAGAGCTGAATCAGGGAACGTCGCACCGAGAACACCCCACTCCGCGCCGCGATCGACTTCCGGGCGCATGAGACGGAACAACGCTCCTGGCAACCGCGTTGACGCGGATCGCCTTTGCCGTCACAGCGCCTGACAGATCGGGCAGAAGTAGGACGCTCCGCCGAGGAACGCGATCTTCTGGATCGCGGAGCCGCATTCGGGGCAGGGCTTGCCGACGGTTCGACTGTCCAGCAGGCGGACATACTTGCCCGGCGCGTTGTAGAGGTCGAACTCGGTGTCCCGTCCGTCCGCGTCGACGGCGAGCCGGATCGTCTCGCGCGTCGCGTCGTAGAAGGCGCGGCGTTCCGACGCGCTCAGGCTGACCGCCCGACGGCGCGGATGGAGCCTCGCCCGGAAGAGGATGTCCTGCAGATAGCCGTTCCCAACGCCGAGGATGCCCGGCTTGCTGATCGCAAAGAACTTGACGGCGCGTTTGTCCTCGGGCTCCAGACTGGCGAACAGACCGTCGAAGTACTCGAACGTGAACCTGTCGTTGATGGGAAGCGCGCCTGGCGACTGCCAGAAGGGATGCGCCATCTGCTCGTCGGAATAGAGCTGGACG
>Ga0194120_10009391_pt1 | contig 12411 bp, 8 predicted proteins | sample TA2MahCa65mmetaG_FD_148642 | JGI IMG/M metagenome (GOLD analysis project Ga0194120, IMG submission 148642) | Freshwater microbial communities from Lake Tanganyika, Tanzania - TA2015019 Mahale Deep Cast 65m | ecosystem: Environmental > Aquatic > Freshwater > Lake | place: Tanzania: Lake... | reverse complement strand
CGACGAGATCGACCGCCGGTTTCCCAGAGTGCTCCGGCGGGTCGGCGGCTACAACCTCGACGCGTTTGTCGATCCTGCGGCCCCGGTCGATCTGTCACGTATCATCGTCGGGTCTGAGGGCACGCTGGGCATCGTGGTCGAGGCCACCGTGCGGCTGGTGCCGCTGCCGACGGCCAAGGCACTGCTGACCGCGGAGTTTCCGACGCTGCTTGAGGCCCTGGCAGCCACACCTCTCGCACTGGAGCATGAGCCCGCGGCGATCGAGGTGATGGATGACTTCATCCTGCGGCACACGCGCGAGCAGGCCTCGCTGGAGGCGCTGCGCCAGCAGATCATGCAGGGCGACGGTTCCAGCCTGCTGTGCCTCGAGTTCTACGGTGACGATGCAGCGGCGCTGCCCGCGCGCATGGAACGCCTGACCGCGGCGTGGGCGTCGGCCGGCATCCGCCCTGCGGTGCGCCTGCTGACCGACCCTGCGGCCCAGGCGCGGGTGTGGCACCTACGCGAGTCGGCGCTGGGCCTCTCGATGGCGATGAAGGGGGACGCCAAGGCCGTGTCGTTTGTGGAAGACTCGGCCGTGGCACCCGAGCGGCTGCGCGACTACATCGCGCGGTTTCAGGACATCATCCGGCGCCATGGCACCGAGGCCGGCATCTATGCGCATGCGTCGGTGGGCTGCCTGCATGTGCGACCGGTGATCAACCTGAAGACCGCCGAGGGCATGCAGGCCTTCGCGTCGATTGCGAACGACGTGGCCGACCTCGTGCTGGAATTCGGCGGGGCGCTGTCGGGCGAGCACGGCGACGGCCTGGTGCGCGGGGCGTTCAATCGCAAAATGTTCGGTGACGAGCTGTACGAAGCGTTCCGCACCGTCAAACGCACCTTCGATCCCACAGGGCTCTTCAATCCTGGCCGCATCGTCGACACCCCTCCCATCACGTCGCACCTGCGGTTCGGTGCAGGCTATGTCACGCCTGATCCGCCGACGCAGTTCGACTATGCCGCACACGGTGGATTTGGTCGGGCGGTCGAGATGTGCAGCGGGGTGGGCCTGTGCCGCAAGACACGCGGTGGCACCATGTGCCCGTCATACATGGCGACGCGCGACGAAATGCACTCGACTCGCGGCCGCGCCAACGTGCTGCGGCTGGCGATGAATGGGCAGATGGCCAAGGCGGGCCTCGATGATCACGGCGTGAAGCAGGTACTCGACCTCTGCCTCAGCTGCCGTGCCTGCAAGAGCGAGTGCCCGGTCGGTGTCGACATGGGGCGCTACAAGAGCGAGTTTCTGTCGGGCTACTGGAACCGGCACGGGCTTGATGCCGGGGCAGCAGCGTTTGCGCGCATCCATGAGGTGGCCCCGTGGGCCAGTGCATTTGCACCGGTGGTCAACGCCGTGAGCCGCAGCCGTGCCGGGCGCACACTGGCGGCGGCCGCCGCAGACGTTGATATGCGCAGGCCCCTGCCACGCTGGTCGCGACGAACGCTGCGCGCGCAGATGCCGGCGCTGCCCGCGGGCGTGGTGCCTGCGGCCGTGCTGTTCGCCGACACCTTCACCAACCACATGCACCCCGAGATCGGACTCGACGCCGGGTATGTGCTGACCCGCGCGGGACTGCCCGCGACGCTCGCGCCGCATGTCTGCTGCGGACGGCCGCTGCTCTCACAGGGCCTGCTCGACGAGGCCCGTGATCTGGCCGCACGCAATGTGGCCCTGCTCTATCCGCGGGCTTCGCAGGGTCTGCCCATCGTGCTGCTGGAACCGAGCTGCCTATCGGCGATCAGGGACGACATGCCCGACCTGCTGCGCGGGCCGCAGGCCGAGCGCGCGCGTGTGGTGGCGCGCCAGGCCGTCCTGTTCGAGTCGTTCCTCGAGCGCGCCGTCTCCGACGGGCGCGCCTCGCTGCCGCTGCGCCAGGGACCCGCGCGCATCAGCCTGCACGCACACTGCCATCAGCGATCGATGGGACTGGCCGGTGACGCTGCCGCCCTGCTGCGACGCATTCCCGGTGCCACTGTGACCGAACTCGATGCCGGCTGCTGCGGCATGGCCGGTTCTTTCGGATACACTCGCGGGCACTTTGATGTGTCACAGGCCATCGGCGAACGCGTGCTGCTGCCCGCCGCACGCGCCCTCGGCCCCGATGATGTGCTCGTGGCCGCCGGCACGTCGTGCCGCCACCAGGTCGATGATCTCGCGCAGACCGAGGCCGTGCATCCCGCACGGCTGCTGCGCTCACTGCTGCAGGAGCCCTGAACCATGAGTCTCGCCTGGATGTCACTCGCCGCCCTCGGCGTGGCCATTACGCTCAGCATGGTGACCGAGATCAATGTCGGCGTGATTTCGCTGGCGCTCGCCTGGATTGTCGGCGTGTTCCTCGGAGGCATGCCCCTCGCGCAGGTCATCGGCACGTTTCCCGTGCAGCTCTTCCTGACGCTGGCCGGCGTGACGCTGCTCTTCGGCATGGCCACCACCAACGGCACGCTCGAGCGGCTTGCCGCACGGGCCGTAGGCGTGTGCCGCGGCAATGCGGGCCTCATTCCCGTGATGTTCTTCGTCATCGCCGTGGTGCTGTCGAGCGTTGGTCCCGGCAATATTTCGACCGCGGCCATTCTCGCGCCCATGGCCATGGCTACCGCCGGTCGTGCCTCGATTCCGCCGTTCCTGATGGCCCTGATGGTGGGCAACGGCGCACAGGCCGGTGCGCTGTCACCCTTCGCCCCCACCGGCGTCATCGTCAACGGCATCATGGAGCGCATGGGCCTCGGCGGCGTCGAGATGGCCACCTTCGTCAACAACCTGCTCGCGCATGTCGTGGTGACCTTCGTCGCCTACGCCGTGTTTGGCGGGCTCGTACTGTTCCGCCGCTCGGGCGTCGACGGTCACGAGGCCATCGCCCAGGAGCCCTTCACTCCGGTGCACTACGGCACACTGCTCGTGCTGGCCACGGTCGTCATTGGCGTGGTGGGCTGGGATTTGCAGGTCGGCATGGCGGCGCTCACCGGGGCCGCCGTGCTGTCGCTCGCCGGCGCCGCGAATGAGAAAGACGCCATCAAGCGTATGCCCTGGGGTGTGGTGCTGATGGTGTGCGGTGTGACGGTGCTGATCGGCGTGCTCGAGAAGACCCAGGGGATGGCGCTCTTCTCTGATCTGCTTGCGAAGATTTCGACGCCGGGTTCGGCCACGTTCGTCGTCGCCTTGGTCACCGGTACCGTCTCGGTCTACAGCAGCACCTCTGGCGTGGTGCTGCCCGCGTTCCTGCCGACCGTTCCGGGCCTGGTCGAGCGGCTCGGGGGCGGCGATGTGCTCGCCATCGCGTCGGCCATGAGCGTGGGCGGCCACCTCGTCGACTTGTCGCCGCTGTCGACCATCGGAGCCCTGTGCATCGCGGCGCTGCCCTCGACGGAAGATCCGAAGCGACTCTTCAACCAGCTGCTCGGGTGGGGACTGTCGATGACCGTGGTCGGTGCCACGATCTGCTGGTTGCTCTTCTAGAAAAAGCGCGGCGGCCGACCTTCCAGAAACGCCCGCACGCCTTCACGGAAGTCGTCGCTGCCGTAACACGCCTCGACTACATCGTCTGCTGCCATCGACGGCAGGCGCGTCGTACGAAGGCGCTGCAGCAGTGTGCGCGTGGCCGTGATGGTGCTGCGGGCCCGGGTGCACAGCTCAGCTCCGAGGGCCAGCGTGGCCGCTTCGAGCGACGCCGACGGAGCCTCGCGCGTCACGAGGCCCAGCTGGCGGGCCTCGTCCACGTCCATCAGCCGGCCGGTCAGCATGAGGTCACGCACGCGCGCCTCGCCGAGCACGTGCACCAGCCGGGCCGCGTTGGCCATCGAGAGGCAGTTGCCCAGCGTGCGCGCGACCGGCACGCCAAATGTCGCCCGTGGCGAACACGCCCGCAGGTCGCACGCCAGGGCCAGCAGTGCCCCGCCACCGACGGCCGCGCCGTCGATTTCGGCAATCGTGGGCACGGTCACCCGTTCGAGGCGGCTGATGATGGCATCGAGGCGCCGCTCATAGGCCACGCCGTCGGCACCCGACGCGAAGTGCTCGAATTGCGAGATGTCGGTGCCGGCCGCAAACGATCCGCCCGAGCCGCGTATGATCAGCACGCGGATGTCGTCCCGGGCGTCTGCGGCGTCGCAGGCGGCTTCAAGGGCGGCATACATGTCCCACGTGAGAGCATTCCGGGCCTCGGGCCGGTTGAATGTCAGTACACCCAGTGAGTTTCCGATGTCCCAGCGCACGTTACTTGATGACATTGTTGTGCTCGATGTGACCCAGGTAATGGCCGGGCCCTATTGCGCGATGGTACTCGCCGACATGGGTGCGCGCGTCATTAAAGTGGAACCACCCGACGGCGATGCCACCCGACGCATGGCCTGGGCCGAGGGCAGTGACAGCCCTGCCTTCTCGGCCCTCAACCGCGGCAAACGCAGCGTCGTCCTCGACCTGTCACAGCCGTCCGGGCGCGAGGTATTCGCGCGCCTCGTACGCACGGCCGATGTGCTGGTCGAAAATTTTCGCCCCGGGGTGATGCAGCGCCTCGGTTTCGACTACGCGACGCTGTCGGCGCAGCATCCGCGTCTGATCTACGCGTCGATCTCGGGCTTCGGCCAGACCGGCCCGCTCGCCTCGTGTGGCGGGTTTGACCTGGTGGCGCAGGGCATGTCGGGCATCATGTCGGTCACCGGCGAACCCGGCGGTCCCCCAATGAAGGCTGGTGTGCCCATCACCGATATGACGGCAGGGCTGCTGGCCCTCAGCGGCATCCTCGCGGCCCTGCACTGGCGTACCACGTCAGGCCGGGGACAGCACATCGACACATCGCTCTTCGAAGCGGGTCTGGCCCTCTCGACGTGGGAGACGACGCAGTACTTTTCCGGTCATGGGGTGCCCGGCCCCATGGGCTCGGCGCATCGCATGGCCGCGCCGTATCAGGCCGTGCGGTGCCGCGATGGCCATCTGACGATTGGTGCGGCCAATGACCGCACCTTCGCAAGGCTGTCACAGGCCTTGGGTCATGGCGAGTGGCCGTCGGACCCGCGCTTTGGCAACGCCACCGCCCGAGTGGCGCACGTGAAGGAACTGGAAGCCTTGATCGAGGCCGAAACCGCGCAGCACACGCGCGACGAGTGGATGACCGTCTTCCAGGCAGCCGGCGTGCCCTGCGGCCCTATTCTCGACTATGCGGAGGCCATGACCCATCCGCAGACCGAGGCGCGCGGCATGGTGGTCACCTCGTCGCATCCCCGCCTCGGCGAGCAGCGCACGATCGGCCCGGCCATCAAGTGCTCGGCCACGCCACTCGATGGCACCGAGCGCGCGCCCATGCTGGGCGAACACACCGACGAAGTGCTGCTGTGGGCCGGCTACAGCCCTGACGAAGTGGAACAACTGCGCTACGCCGGCGCGGTGCGGTGAGCCGCCAGCTCCTTCACACAACGCGCGGCCACGCGTGCGGTCAGGTCGCGCACATCGTTGAGGGGGTTGTATTCCACGACATCCGCGCCGACCAGCGGGGCCTTGAGCGCCCACAACAGATCGAGCACCTCGCGCACCAGCAGTCCTCCAGGCTCGGGATGCGACAGGCCCGGTGCCAGCATCGGTTCGAGCACGTCGAGATCGAGCGACACATAGACCGGTCCGCCGAGCGAGGCGACGACCGGCAGCGCGTCGCGCCACTGCGAGGGCCCGTAGACCTCAACGCCGAAGCGCGTCACCTGCGCGCGCAGGTGTGCGGTCATTGATCGGATGCCCACCTGCACCAGCCGGTGCACTTGGCCTTCTTCCATGAGCCGCGCGAACGGCGAGGCATGTGAATGGCGCTGGCCCTCGAACTCGTCGTAAAGATCAGAGTGCGCGTCGAGATGCAGCACCGTCAGCGGCTGATGTCGCCGTGCCACCGCCCGAATCACCGGATAGCTGACCGCGTGATCACCCCCGAGGCTGATCGGTCGGCGTCCGCTGTCGAGCACCGCGTCGATACCGGCCTCGATGGCGGCACGCGCCGCTGCAGCATCCGTCGGCAGCACCAGATCACCGGCATCCGCAATCAGGCCCGGTGTCGCGAGATCGACGCCGTTGGCCGCGCACGTGTTGGTCGACGCTGACCAGAGCGCGGCGCGGATGCGGGGCGGCGCAAGGGCCGCCCCCCGCTGATACGTCGACGACCCGTCCCAGGGAATGCCGATGAGCGTGACGGCCATCTCCGGCACCTCAGCGGGTGTCGAGGGCACGAAACGCCTGCGGTGAAGCGGGCCCGACATAGTCGGCCCGGGGCCTGATGAGTCGGTTGTTGGCCACTTGCTCGAGCACATGCGCCGTCCAGCCCGAGATTCGACTGACCGCGAAGATCGGGGTGTAGAGCTCGAGCCCGATGCCCATTGTGTAATACGTGGTCGCCGAGTAGAAATCGACGTTGGGATGCAGCCCCTTCTCGGCCTTCACCAGCTGCTCGATGCGCTCGGACATATGAAACCAGCGCAGGTTGCCCGCGCGCTGCCCTAGCGTCTTCGACATCTGCCGCAGGTGCGTCGCCCTCGGATCTTCCGTGTGATACACGCGATGACCGAAGCCAGGAATTTTCACCTTCCGCGCCAACAGGTCGCGCACCTGCCGATCGATGCGCTCGGCGGGTGCATCTTCCCCAAGCCCGATCAGCATCTTCATGACCTCGGCATTGGCACCGCCGTGCAGCGGACCCTTCAGCGCGCCGATGCCGGCGACGATGGCCGAGTGAAGATCAGTCAGGGTGGCCGCGGCCACGCGCGCCGCGAACGTCGAGGCGTTGAGCTCATGGTCGGCATGCAGGGTCAGCGCCACATCCATCGCCCGTACCGACTCGGCGTCGGGCCGCGTGCCGAGCAGCATGTAGAGGAAATTGGCGGCATGGCCTATGGCTGGGTCTGGCGCCACGGGGCCGGCGCCCTGCTGCTGGCGTCCCCACGCGGCCACGAGGCTGGCGATCTGCCCGGTGAGACGCACGGCGGTGCGATAGAGTCCGGCCGGCGTGCGATCCGCGACCACCGGATCGAGATGCCCGAGGGCTGATGTCAGGGTGCGCAGGGCATCCATGCCGTCGGCAGGCGGTAGTTGCCGCATCAGCCGCAGCACGGCATCGGGCAGTACTCGCGCCTCGGCCAGTTGCGTGTGCAGGTCGCCGAGCTCGGCTCGGGTGGGCAGGCGTCCGTGCCAGAGCAGGAAGCACGTTTCTTCGAAGGTCGCGTGCCGGGCGAGGTCGTGAATGTCGTAGCCGCAGTACGACAGCGTGCCGCGGTCGCCGTCGAGCAGGCAGATGCGCGAGGCGGTCGCGACGACATCCTCAAGGCCGCCCTTGCCGGCAGTGTCTGAAGCCATGCCGCCAATTATAGGGCCGGCCCGGGCGCCGGCTTCAGGCCTGCTTGTGTGCCACGGGCAGCGCCGAGGCGCCGCCGAACTGCTGGTAGAGCGAGAGTAGCCCAGTGTACAGGAAGCCCACCTGGAACAGCATCAGGAACGGAATCGTGCCGTAGATGCCGTTGGCAATGGCGTAGAACAGCGTGCCGGTGAAGTAGAGCCCGAGCGCCACTTCGATGAGCGGTTGCACCGCCACGGTCTGGCGATACTTCTTCGCCGACCAGTCGTCTGACTTGATTTCGACGCCGTACTTGGGGGTGCGCGCAAACTCGCTGGGCTTCTGGAACAGCGCCTCGAGCACCGCCTTCGTGTTGTTGACCGCCAGGCCGATGCCAATCGACATGAGGAATGGCAGATACTTGAGCCGCTCGGTCCACGTGCGCGGATACAGCACGCGCTGCGAGACCATATAGAAATTGGCCACTGATGCCGTCGCCGCCAGGAACAGCGGAATGTCGATCAGCATCATTTCGTACCAGCCCATGTTGTAGCGGATGACCATCGACGGCGCCATCAGCACCGAGAGTACGCACATGAGCGGATAGTTGAGGTTGGCCGACAGGTGGAAGAAGGCCTCGGCCTTCACCTTGAAGGGCTGGTCCGACTGCAGGATGCGCGGCATCAGCTTGAGGAAGGTCTGAATCGAGCCTTTGGCCCAGCGGTGCTGCTGCGACTTGAAGGCATTCATCTCGACCGGCAGCTCGGCCGGGGCGACATGGTCCTGCAGGAACACGAACTGCCAGCCCTTCAGCTGTGTGCGATAGCTGAGATCGAGGTCTTCGGTCAGCGTGTCATGCTGCCAGCCGCCGCCATCCGCGATGGCCTCGCGACGCCAAATGCCGGCGGTGCCGTTGAAGTTGAAGAAGCAGCCGCCCAGATTGCGCGAGCCATGTTCGAGCACGAAGTGCGCATCGAGCAGAATGCCCTGGATGCGCGTCAGCAGCGAGAAGTCTTCGTTGATGTGCCCCCACCGCGCCTGCACCATCGCCACCTTCGGGTCAGTGAAGTAGTGCACGGTGCGCAACAGGAAGTCGGGGCGCGGCAGAAAATCGGCGTCGAAGATGGCGACGAACTGGCCGCGTGCCTGTTTCAGCCCAGCGTCGAGCGCGCCGGCCTTGTAGCCCGTGCGGTCGGTGCGGTGCAGATATTTGATGTCGAGTCCGGTGGCGGCCAGCCGCTGCGCGGTCCGCTCGGCGATGCCCCGCGTTTCGTCAGTCGAATCGTCGAGCACCTGAATCTCGAGCCGGTCTCGCGGATATTCAATGTCGGCCACGGCGTCGATGAGACGCTCGGCCACGTACATCTCGTTGAAGAACGGCAGCTGGATCGTCACGACCGGCAGGTCGGTGAACCGCGCCTTCGGGACCGGCCGATCATCCTTGTGCCGCATGTAGAGATACACCATGTAGTACCGGTGCCATCCATACACGGCAAGGATCAGCAGCACGAAGAAGTACGATGCGAGAATAAGGGTCTCGAGCGACGTCATGCCGGGTCCTGAAAAAGTGGCGTTGCCGTAATATCCAATTGTAGTCCTGAAAACCCCGACACGGGCCGTTTCATTCCCGTAAATTCCTCCACCAGCCCCTGACCACCACCATGAGCCCCGAACAGCTTCGCCAGCTCCTTGACGATGTGCAGGCCGGACGCCGACCGGCGGCCGATGCCCACCAGACCCTGCTCGGGGCGCTGCGGGCCGAACCGCTCGCCAACCTCGGCTTTGCCCGCGTCGACCATCACCGGTCTACCCGCCAGGGCTTCCCCGAGGTCATTCTGGGCCTCGGCAAGACCCCGCAGCAGATTGCCACCATCGCCTCCGCCATCGCTGAGCGCGACCACCCCCTGCTCGTGACCCGCGCCACCCCTGAGGCCTTCGAGGCCGTCCAGGCCCGCATTCCCGACGCGCAGTATCACGACGTGGCCCAGGCCATTACCCGCCCCCGGCCCGTCCCGCCCGGTCGGGGCACCATCACCCTGGTGTCGGCCGGCACGTCAGACCTGCCGGTCGCCGAGGAGGCCGGGGTCACCGCCGAACTGATGGGCAACACCGTCGAGCGCATCTACGACGTCGGTGTCGCCGGTATCCACCGCATCCTCCGCGAACGCCATCGCCTCGAGGCCGCACGCGTCCTCATCGTCGTGGCCGGGATGGAAGGGGCACTACCCAGTGTGGCCGCCGGCCTCGTGCACGTGCCGGTCATTGCCGTGCCCACCAGCATCGGCTACGGCACCAGTTTCGGGGGGTTGGCCGCACTGCTCGGCATGCTCAACTCGTGCGCCAACGGCGTCACCGTCGTCAACATCGACAACGGATTCGGCGCCGGATGCGTGGCCAGTATGATCAATCACCTGTAGCCCGATGTTCGCTGTCCGCCCCCTGGAATTCGACCGCATCGTGGCCGCGGTGGCCGACCTGTCGGCCACGCCGCTGGGCCGAGCCATGCTGCTGGCCGTCGAACCCAAGGGCGAACCCCGGGCCGTCGCCCTGCTGCAGCAAGGGACGACCGAGGCCGTCCGATTCAGCGAGCAGCACGGCGGGTTTCCCCTGCGCGCCGGGCAGGGCCTGCCCGAGGCCCTCGATGCGCTACAGCTCGACGGCCAGCCACTCGAGCCGCTGGCCCTGCGCACGCTCGCCGACTTTGTCGACTCGGTCGGCCAGTCACGCACCGCCATCCAGAACGCCGGCCCGGCGTTTCCCCTCCTCGGCGCGCTGGTGGCCCCGCTCACCAGTTTCGACGAGGACATTGCCGCGGTCCGCGCTGCGATCGATGCCGGCGGCGATGTGCTCGACTCGGCCAGCCCCGCCCTGCGCGGCATCCGCGACCGGCTGCGGCGCCTGCGGCAGCAGTTGCTGCAGGCGCTTGAGCGGCTGACCCGCGGACGGGATACCGCCAAACACCTGCAGGACGACATCGTCACTGAGCGGAATGGCCGTGCGGTACTGCTCGTGCGAGCTGAGCATCGGGCGAACGTGCCGGGCATCGTGCACGGCAGTTCTGCGAGCGGGGCCAGTCTCTTCCTCGAACCGTCGGCCGTGGTCGACCTCAATAACGACATCGTCGAAACGGGTGAGCGCGAACGCGAGGAGATTTTCCGCATCCTGCTCGCCCTGACCGACCGCTTCCGCGTGCGGGCGGCCGACATGCGGGTCGTCCAGACCGTCGCCACCGACCTCGATGTCGTGCAGGCCCGTGCGCGCTACAGCGCGCGCATCGGCGGCATGCCGCCCACGTTCGTCCAGGACGGCAGCCTGACGCTGCGCGGGGCGCGGCATCCGCTGTTGGCCGAGCCCGTGCCGATCGATGTCGTACTTGACCCGCCGAGCCGCATCCTGCTCATCACCGGTCCCAATACCGGGGGCAAGACGGTGGCGCTCAAAACCGCCGGCCTGTTCGCGCTGATGGCCCAGGCGGGTCTGCACCTGCCGGCCACCACGGTGCGGCTGCCGGTCTTCCGCTCGGTGTTTGCCGACATCGGCGACGACCAGTCGATTGCCGCCAGCCTCAGCACCTTCTCGGCGCACATCAGCAAGCTGGTGGCGATGGACCGGTCGCTCGACTTACCCTCGCTGGTGCTGCTCGATGAGGTAGGCACGGGCACCGACCCGAATGAAGGCGGGGCGCTGGCGACCGCGGTGGTCAGCCACTTCCGCACGCGCGGGGCCCATCTCATCGCGACCACGCACTTCGATGCGGTCAAGACCTGGGGCACGGCCACCGCGGGCGTGACGGTGGCGGCCTTTGCTTTCAACCCGCAGACTTATGCGCCCACGTATCGCTTGGTCTACGGGGCACCCGGCCGCAGCCTGGCCATCGAGATGGCGCAGCGCCTCGGCCTGCCGGCACCGGTCATCGCGGCCGCGCGATCGTTTCTGGGCGACGATCAGAAGCGGCTGCAGGCCCACCTCGAGCGCGTCGACGCGCAGGCCCGGCGGCTCGACGCCGAGCACGGTCGCCTCGAGCGCGAACGCCGTGCCCTGGCCGACGAACGCAAGGCCATCGATGCCCGCGAACGCGCGCTCACCGAGCGCGAGACCGCCTTCCGCACGCGTCTCAATGAGAAGGTCGACGACCGCATCCGGCAGGCGCGCCGCGAGATTGATGCCGTGATCGAGCAGATGCGCGACCGATCGAATGCGTTGCTCGAGCAGGCCTCGTCGCGACCCGTGGCCGTACCGGTCAACACCGGGCAGACCGGCAGGGTGCGGGCCGAGGCCCGTGCGGCCGTGGAACAGATTGCCGAGCGGCTCAGGAATGGCGAGGTGCTCTCGCCCGTACGTCCCCTGGAGGACGCGACTTCGGACGCCACGCCGCTGCCGTCTGCCAGTGCCCCCTCGCGCGCAGCCACCCTGGCCCCCGGTGCCCGTGTGTCGGTGGGCACGCTCGGCCTCGAAGGCACGGTGCAGTCGGTCACAGGGGCGCACGTCGACGTCGATGTCCGCGGCAAGCGGATGCGCGCGCGCGTGGGCGAGGTCACCGTCATCAGCGGCCCGCCCCAGGCGACGAAAGCCGCGCCGGTCAGGGTGCATGTCGACCTGGCTCCGCGCGAGGGCCTGCTGAGCGAACTGCAGGTCATCGGGTGCGGCGTCGACGAGGCGGTCGACCGCGTTTCGAAGTTTCTCGATGGTGCCATGCTGAGCGACCTGCGCGAGGTGCGCATTGTGCACGGCTTCGGCACCGGACAGCTGCGCAAAGGCATCCAGGCCTTTCTCAAGCGCCATCCGCTCGTGCTCTCGTATGGACCTGCGCCCGAGACGCAGGGCGGCGGCGGTGCCACGCGTGTCACCCTGAAGGACTGAACGCCTGTGCGCTATCCGCAGACCTTCATCGACGAAGTCCGCACGGCGGCGGACATTGTCACCGTCATCTCCGACTACGTGTCGCTGCGTCGCGCGGGCACCAGCTTCAAGGGCCTGTGTCCGTTCCACGGCGAAAAGAGTCCGTCGTTCACCGTCAACCGCGACCGCGGGTTTTTCCACTGCTTCGGCTGCGGCGTGGGCGGCGATGTCT
>Ga0194120_10009390_pt1 | contig 12411 bp, 10 predicted proteins | sample TA2MahCa65mmetaG_FD_148642 | JGI IMG/M metagenome (GOLD analysis project Ga0194120, IMG submission 148642) | Freshwater microbial communities from Lake Tanganyika, Tanzania - TA2015019 Mahale Deep Cast 65m | ecosystem: Environmental > Aquatic > Freshwater > Lake | place: Tanzania: Lake... | reverse complement strand
GATCCTAAGTTTAAAGAGCTAGGAAGAAGATTAGAAGAATTAAGGGAAAGACATTATAGAAATGCAATTGGAAGTATAGAATTCCTCAAGAGTTTATTAGAAATTGCTAAAGAAGCAGTTAAACTAGAAAGAGAAACAGAAGCGGAGCCTATTGATGGAACAAAAGAAGCATTAACTCAAGTATTTTTGGAATGTAAAGTAGATAAAACTCCAGTTATAATTGAAAAAATTATTGAAGATATTGATCAACATGTTAGAGTAACTAGATTTGATGGATGGCAATGGACAAAAACAGGAGAAAGAGAAATTCAACAAGCACTAAGGAAAACTCTATTAAAATATAAACTGCATAAAGAACAAGAATTATTCGATAAGGCTTATGATTATATTAGAGAACATTATTAATTAGTAAAATAATTCTATTTTAAACTCTAACTAATTTATCTTCTTTAAAACTATAAAAATTTCTTTTTCCAATTATAACATGATCTAAAAAATTAATTCCGATTAAATTCCCTGCTTCAATCAAATTTTTAGTTAAGCTAATATCTTCTTCAGAAGGATTAGCATCTCCAGAAGGATGATTATGAATTAAAATAACACTTTTAGCGCTTTCTTTCAAGGCAACATTAAACAATTCTCTAGGATGTATTAAACTAGAATCTAATATCCCTAAAGATAAATTCTCTTTTTTAATAATTTTATTCTTTGTATCTAAATATAATCCAATTACTTTTTCTTTTTTTAAATTGCTTAATTCATTATTTAATATGTTATAAACATCTTTACTCGATCTAATACTTAAATGAAATCCATTATTAACTAATTTATTGTATCTTTTAGATAATTCAATTAAACTTAATAACTGCAATGATTTATTATAGCTTTTAAGTTCTTTTGCTAATTCTTTAACGGATAAATGCTCTATTTTATTTAAATTATATTTTTTTAATAATCTGTTGCTTAATTCAATTGCATTTTCATCTTTATTTCCAATGCCAAAAATAATAGCTAATAACTCAGCATCATCTAAAGAATGAACGCCATTTCTGGTTAGTTTAAAACCCGGACGATTAAACCAAGGAATGTCTTTTATTTTCATTAAAATTAATAATATGAAGTTGTTAATAAAAGTTGCTAATTAAATATTTATATATTAGATAGAAATATATTTATAATTTTTTATTAAGGAAGAATAATTTCAGTATTTAATTCCCAATTAAGAAAGAATTGAGGGGCACTTAACTATAATTGTTAAATCGATTTTAATCTTATTATCTTTTCAACATTCAGAATTTTGTAACTTTCAATTTCTTCATTTTTCTCTTTTAGGAAATTTAAAAATTCCTTAAGCTCTTGATAATCCCTAGATAAGAAATCAATTATGATGTGGTTTTCAACAGTTATTGAGATAAAAGGAACTCTTTTTTCTTTTTTTAAATGAGTTAATAAATTTGTGATATCTCTGCCCGCCGTTATTTTTAACATACATAAATTCCAAAGATATCCTAATTTGTTGTAATTAAACAATACCTTATAACCTCTAATTATTCCTCGTTTCTCTAATAAAAGAATATGTTTTTTTATTGTTTCTGGTTTCCTCTGTAATTTATCTGATAAATCAACATAACTAAACCGAGAATTATTTTTAATTTCCGACAATATTGCTCCATCTAATTTTTCTATCTCTAGAATATCTTCCTTTTGATTTATTTCAAAACTTTTTGAATTTTTAGACACGAAATTTATTCCGAATATCAAATGTTTACTAATAAGATGTAACTCTCTATGGATTATAAACTGACCAAAGATTTTATTTATTCGGTTTAGAGTCTTTGATAATTCTAAAATATTTTTGTATAAAATAGAGATGCCTAAATTTGATTCACCAAATAATTCTGCAATCCATATAACTTCTCTTATTTTTTTAAGGTCTTCTAATTTTTTATTATATATTTTTTTATCTATCCCTTGTAATGTTAGATATAAATGCATATTATTATAACCCAGCTTAAAGAAATCCACTATTGAGATATAATTAATAATTATTTCTTTTTGCGTGATGTTTTTCAATTTTATTCTAATTGCTTGTTTTGATAAATTTAGTCTATCTGCCAAAAAGCCAAGAGTACTTTTAGAATTGATGTCCAAAAGCTCTAATAATCTTTCATCTTTAAGACTAAGTTTAATTTTATCCATCATTATACGTAAAATGGTGATTATATAAACTTTTTTATTACATAAGATTTATATACTTCCTTAATTTCTCCACTTTTATGCTAGGTCCATACGCGGCAAATAAAGATGGAACAATCTCTTATAAGGGGAATAAAGTGTTTAAACCAATTGAGAATGTCTCTTCCGTAGAGGTTCCTATTAAAGAGATAGAAAAAAGAGTAGACCAATTTGATAATGATGAAATGTGGGGCCACATCGCAAGAATTAACCATCAAATAAACCTCTCAGCAAATCTTTATTTTGAAGAGATAGGCGCTATCTTTACAACATTACCATTAACCACCAGAATGATTTCTTCTCCCGGAGCAGTGTATGGCAAGGGAGCAATAAATTACACAAACGATACTTGCCCGATTACTTTAAAATGGTTTGATTTACCAAATGAAGCATTTCTTTCAGAATCATCTCAAATCTATCTAGAATTAGCGCTAATACAAAAAGGAGTAAAAGGTGTTTATTCTATTTATAATTCATTTAGAAAAGAAAAAGCCGATGCTACACACTTATCGGAATTTCATCATATTGAATATGAAGGAAAAATTAATCAAATTGAAAATGAAAATATAGCATTAGGATTAGTTAAGAGAATAATCTCCGATTTATTAAAGAAGAATAAGGAGAATTTATCTTTCTTTTTAGTAGAAGAAAAAATAAAAAAATTACAAGAATTTTCTGAAAAGATATTTGACATTCCTAAAATAACATTTAAAGAAGCACTTGATTTGCTTTATAAGGAAACAGGTAATAAAAAATATAAAAAATTTACTCTCCAAAATTTTGGTTCTTGGGAAGAAGTTAAAATAACTGAAATTTTAGATAATATGGTTTTAATTAGAGAATTTCCCTTACTTGAAGTTCCATTTTACCATGCTATGGTAGACGGAAAAGAACCCAAAGTTGCAAGTAATTCAGATATTATTTGGCCAAGTTATCGGGAGACCATTGGGAGCGGACATAGAGTTAGGTCTGAAAAAGAACTAGAGGAAAAATCAGAGCTTTTTAATCTTCCAAAAGAGGATTACGAACCTTACCTCCAAACCCGTAAATTAAAAAACTATAAAGAAACATCTGGTTTTGGAATTGGATGGGAAAGAATGTTACAGGGTCTATTAGAGATGCCCTTCATATGGAGTGCTAACCAATTTCCGAGAATTGACGGAACATTAAAACCTTAAAATGAAACTAAAAGATATAACTCCTAAAGATATAGAAGAAATGGATTATAATAAATTAATTGGGTTGACAAAAGAAACAAACAGACTCCCGGGAGGAAGAAAGACCGTTTTTGAGATCGCAAGTAGAACTTTTCTCAATAAAGAAAGCAAAGTATTGGAGATTGGAACAAGTACGGGTTTTACTGCCATAGAATTAAGTAAGCTTGTTCAGTGCAGAATTACTTCGATTGATATTAATGAAATGAGCTTGAAAGAAGCTGAAATTAGAGCACTCAATGAAGGATTTAGCAATATAAAATTTTTAAAGGCAGATGTAAATAATCTTCCTTTTAGCAACGGAGAATTTGATGTTGTAATTATTGGAAATGTCCTTTCATTAATGTCAAATAAGGAAAAATCTTTTAACGAATGCAGAAGGGTTTGTAATAAAAATGGGTTTATTGTTTCAGTCCCAATGTTTTATATGGAAAAGCCATCAGATGAATTAGTCAAAAACGTCTCCGAAGCAATTCATGTTAATATAACCCCTTTATATAAAAATGATTGGGATAAATTTTTTGATATGCCTGAACTTGAAATTTATTTCAGCGAAAGTTATAAATTTGATTATATTCCTAATAATATTATAGAAGATTTTGTAATTAATATTTTAAATAGGGTCCATTTAAAAGATTTAAACGAGGAATCATTTAATATTCTAAGGAAAAAATATACTAGTTATATGCATTTATTTAGAGACAATCTTTCTAAGATGGGTTTTAGTATAGTGCTTTTATCTAATAAAATGACTTGGGAAGATCCCGAGTTGTATACTTCAAAGAAGGTTTTATTTCTTAATAGAAAACATTTTAAATTGACTACTCTATAATTATAATATGGTAAACAAGAAAAAATATACTGTAAATGTAGCATATACAACTCCTTCTGGAAGAATGCATATCGGACATGGTTTGGGCCATACAATTTCAGATGTTTTTTTAAGATATGGGGCTCTTCGAAAAGGAAAAGAAACTTTCTTTGGATTTGGTATGCATTCAACTGGAAAAGATTTAATAAAAATATTGACCAGCTTAAACGAGGAAGAAGGTTTAGAAGAATCTTTAAAGAGGTATAACCTTTCTAGAGAAAAGAGAGATAAGCTTCTTTCACTCCATGATTTACCAAATCAAATTGATGCATTAGTCCAGGAGTATAGAGAACAATATCAAAGAGTTATTGAAGAGATGGGTATTGCTATGAATTATGATAGTTTTTTTAGTACGAATCAAGAATCTAATCAGAGATATACTCAATGGACTTTAAGAAGATTAGATGAAGCTGGGCTGATAGTTGAAACAGAAGCAGATAGACCTTATTGTCCTAAGTGTGATGATATAAAACATATTGATAAGGATTTATCAGAGGTTTCTACTATTGGGCAAGTTAATTGGGATGAAGTTAGAGTATCAGAGGGGCATATATTTGGAGGAGAATTTGAATGCAGATTGCATAGTGGAGAAAAGATTATAGTAAAAAAAAGAAAAGAAAGAGCAATAAACTATTCTGATCCTGAGATGCAACAAAAAACAGTAGATCTTGCTAAAAAGATGGAAGTATTTCCTAAGAGATATCAAGGGGAGCTGGAGAAAATAATAAAAACAAGGATGGCTAAACCTTTTGAGAGAAAGGCGGAAGGTAACGTTGGAGCCCTGTCTCCATTTGATCTAACAAAGAGGGTCGAGGCTCTTTCAGATAGCAATATCTACATGGAATTCTATGCAATTTCTCAATTAATTAATCAAGAAAGGTTATATCCACAAAATTTAACTGATGAGTTTTTCGATTATATTTATTTGGATAAAGGGGACCCTGAAAAAGTTGCTAGAGTCTCTGGTTTAAAGAAAGACTATCTTGAAGTTATAAAGGAGAATGTAGAAGAGATTTACCCCGTAGATATAAGTGTTGCAGGATTTGAACATATGGCGGTCCATCTCCCTTTTTCGCTATTCAATCACGCAGCAGTTCTCCAAAAAAAATATTTTTTTCCAGAATACATAATAACTTCTCATGTAACAAGAGATGGAGAAAAAATGTCAAAATCAAAAGGCAATGTGGTTTATTTGGACGAGATTTTAGAATCTACGAGGAAAGCTGGAAAAATAGAGGGATTAAGCGAAGAGGCATCTCTTGATGCAGTCCGATTCTTTTTATCTTATTATCAAAGTTTAGACAAAGATTTTGATTGGAATGATGATAATTTTAGAAGTTCTGGGTTAAAGGGAATGAGAAGATATGTCAGCGGAATTGTTAAAGCAGGAGAATTATTAAAGAGGATGGAAGAAAAAGCATCCGACCTTTTTGATAGATGGTTCTCTACAGTTGATCAGAGAACTATTCGAGAAATAACAGAAAGAATGGATGAAAAAGATTCAAGAGGAGCACTTATATCTTTGGTGGATGTAAGAGGAAGAGCATTGTCAGAGTATATGACCTCTCAAAGCCATAATCCAGAACTTTTATCGAGATTTGTCTTCAATCAGATAAATATGGGTCATCCAATTATGCCGAGAGTTGTCAATGAATTGAGAGAAAAATATTTTTCTGAAGAAAGATTGGAATGGCCTTTATCGAATCCGAATTTGGAGTTCCCAGAAGAGTATGAAATCGTTGAGCACCAATTCAGAGGAAAAGGATATAAAAAGAGTCTCTCCGGGGAGATTAATTCTATTTTGGGAAAAATGATTGGTAAAAAAGAAATAAGTCCAGGAGAAACTGCAGTCATAATTACCCCTACAAAACATCAAATGCAGGTTTTGCAGAGTGAAAGAATTCCCCTATCTAAAGAATTGAATCTTGAATTTTCTGTTGACCCTACTGCGAGAGGGGTTGAAATTAGGAAGCGAGAATGAGACTATCAAAACAATTATTCACCTCTGAAATGAGAAAACCCTTTGATTATGATCAAAGAAAAACATCATCTTTGTTAGAGGATGGTGTGTTTGCTTATTTTAGAGATCCGGGTATTCCATTTTATCTTCCTATTGGTAGAAAAGTTTTAACTAATTTAGAGAGGATTTTTTTAGAAGAAGCAAGAGAGTTGGGAATGTCACATATTGAGATTCCCGAAATAATGAGAGACGAAGTCTTGGAAGAAGGAAAAGAAATAATTAATACTTTTAATGAGAGAATTGTTAGATTAAACAGTGATAGTTTAGAGGGGTATCATCTTTTAACAACTCCGGAGCCAATGATTCTTGATCTTGCTAGTGTTTCCCTGAGTTCTCACAATCAACTTCCAATTAGATTTGTCTATAATGTTGATGTAGTAAGAGGGGTACCTAGACCGAGAGGAATCTTAAAAGGAAGGCAATTTAAAACATTTATGGGAAATTCTTTAGATAAAGATTCTGTTTCGTTAGGGGAATCATTAGAATTATTTGGAGAATTAAGTGAGAACATCTTTACAAGATTTGGAATTAAAACATACAAAAGAAAAAACCAGGGGGGAATTGATATTGAATATTTCTATTTTGGACCTGAAGGAGACAATCTACTTATGCCAGAAATTGATTTGAAAAATAGAGTTAAAGCAATGAGTTTATCGATGGCTTATCACTATGATCCGGGAAAAAAAGTAAAAGCAAGATTTAAAAATAAACAGAATAAAAATTCTAGAACTCTTTACGGAACTTTTGGGCTAGGGACTCAAAGGGTTTTCTATGCATTGTTTGATTCTCACAGAGATAGTAGAGGATTTAATCTTCCTTTAGAATTAGTTCCTTTTCAATTTTCAGTTATTCCTATAAATTCTGATGATTATGAAAAAGTTGAAGGATTATACGAAAAAATTAAAGGCAAGACGTTATTAGACGATCGAAAAAATGTGCTCTTCGGAGAAAAAGCTACATTCTCAGATTATATTGGAATACCATGGAAAATAATTTATGGGAAAGGATATTATACCTTAAAAAGCAGAGATGAACAAGTAATCAATGTTTTTAATTCTACAGAAGAGTTAGGGGAATATTTAAAAGGAGAGCTAAAATAAAAATGTTCTATCTTAAATAAACTCAAAAAGATTCAGTTTTGAATCTAATCTAATTTTTGTACCTAAGGGTATTGTTATTTGTGGATCTGTATGACCTACATCGGCTCCAAATAGAATCGGAAAATTATAATCTTTTGTGTTATCTAAAATTATTTCTTTAAATTTTTCTTTTTCTTCATCGTTATATCTAAATGGTCGCCCTACAATTAGTCCATTTATTTGTTTAAAAATTCCCGCAAGCTCTAAATTGCATAATAATGAATCTACTTCTGCTAGAGGTTCTCCTTTATTGAATTCTTGTGCTTCCGGAATTTCAATAAAAAATATTTTGTTACTATGGTCTGGCCAATACTCTGTTCCTAAGAGGTTACAAATAGAGGGTAAACACCCCCCAATAATTTCGCCTTCAGATTTTCCTTCTCTTAACCATTCAAATCCCTCATTTTTCTTTAATTCTCTTGCTCGTTCAAGATCTTTTTTTTGACTCCAGTCTAAGATTTCATCAGTCCATTTTTCAGATGCTTTGACTACACCGATTTGCCCTTCAACCACTGCCTTATTAAAGTATTTTAAAGTGTATTTTAATGGCATTGGATATTCTCCAAATTGAGTCATTGCACAGGGTCCATAAAATGTACTGAAACCACATTTTTTGTGTAGGGCATAATGTAATGTGCTTATATCTGAATAACCAATAAATATTTTGGAATTTTCTTTAATTCTTTTAAAATCTAAATATTTTAATGTTTTATTTATTGTATTTCCTCCAATTGAACAAATTACCGCTTTTACTTCTTTATCTAAAAAAGCATCCATAATATCTTTGGCTCTTTCTTTCGCAGGAGCAGATTCCCATCCATTAATTTTTCTAGTACATGGAAACTCTTTTACTTTATATCCTTCAGATTCTAAAAACTTTACTGCATTATCTAATCTATGTGGAAAGATAGCGGCAAGTCCTGCAGAAGGAGAAATTATTGCTATAGTATCCCCTTTCATTAATTTTTTTAGGGTTATTTTTTCCATAATTATCTTATTAAACCCTTATTTAAAAATTTATCTTTATTATCTTTATTATCCTAACTCAATTTTTTAACTATTTCACATTTAGAACAAAAGAATTAATACCAAAAGAATATAATACTAAAAATTTAAATATTAATCAAACTGCTTTGTCATTTTTCTTATGAAATAATTTATTAGATTTCCAAAAACAAGCATAAACAAGCATCCTAATAATATTAATCCCCAATCTTCTAAATTTAAAGGTACTGTTTTAAATATATTATTCATGCTCGGAACATAAACTACAATTAACTGCAGAATAATACTTAATATAATTGCAAGCCACAGCCAAAAATTAGAGAATAATTTTAATTTATAATGTGAACGTATCATTTGAACTCTAATCATTTCAAGCATAACAACAGTTGTAAATGCAATTGTCTGTGCTTTTAATACATTCTCAAGATTTAAAGAGAATAATGTTAAAACGATTAAAGCCATTAATACTCCAATAACAATAATATTATACAACATGTTTTTTGTAATAATATTTTCTTTAGGATTTCTTGGATTTCTCTTCATGATATTTTCTGAGATTGGATCAACCCCTAAAGCTAAAGCAGGCAAGCCATCTGTAACCAGGTTAATCCATAATAACTGCAAAGCTGTAAGAGGAACAATTACCTTATTTTCTCCAGGAAGAAAGATTAGCATTGCAATAAAAATTATCAAAACTTCTCCGAAATTGCTTGATAATAAATAATTTATGAATTTTTTAATGTCATCATATATTCCTCTTCCTTCTTCAACAGCATTTACAATTGAATTAAAATTATTGTCAAGGATTATCATGTCAGAGGCTTCTTTTGCAACATCGGTTCCGCTTCCAATTGATACTCCGATATGGGCTTTTTTCAAGGCAGGAGCATCATTTACCCCGTCTCCCGTCATTGCAACTATGTTTTCATTATAATAAGCATTTAATATCCTAACTTTATGCTCTGGATTAACTCTTGCATAAACATTTATGTTTTTAGAGATTTTTTTTAATTCATCATCATTTAATTTATCAATTTCTTCTCCAGTAATTGTGTTGTCATCTAATCCTAATTGTCTTGCTATTGCCTGAGCTGTTAATTTATGATCTCCTGTTATCATTATTACTTTTATTCCGGCTTCCCTGCATTTTTTTATAGCATCATAAACTTCCTGTCTTGGCGGATCAATCATTCCAGTTAAACCAATAAAAATCAAATTATCTTTTTTTCTTGAATCAGAATAAGCATAACCAATTACCCTTAATGCATTTGAAGCAAGTTTTTCATTTACATTTATTATTTCTTTTTTTAATTTATCATCAAATTTTTTTATTTTCCCGTTAATTAAAATATGAGAGCATAAATCATAAATTTTTTCAGGAGCAAATTTTGCAAATGTATAAATTTTTTTATCAACCTCATTGTATTTGAACTAAATGGGATTTCATCTATTTTTTTGTATTTAACACATTTTGTTGCTGCCCTTAAAATTCCCAAGTCAGTAGGATCGCCAATATCTGGAAGAACGGCTGTATTGCAATTTCCCATTATATTATGCATCATCTGCAAGCTTGAGCTTTCTTCTCCAGGATTAATTATTTTATTATCTAAGAAAAATTTTGTGACCTGCATTTTGTTCTGAGTCATTGTTCCTGTTTTATCGGCGCAGATAATATTAGTGCTTCCTAATGTTTCGACAGAACTTAATTTTCTTATTAAAACATTTCTCTTAACCATTCTTTTTGTCCCCAATGCTAAAGAAATAGTTACAATTGCAGGCAAGCCTTCAGGAACAGCTGCAACTGCCAAGCTTATTGCAATTAATAACATGCTGCTTGGATCTTGCTTGTCAATTAATCCAGCTAGAAAAACTAAAACAGCAATTATAATAACTAAAACTCCTAATGTTTTTCCAACCTTGTCTAATTTTTCCTGCAATGGTGTTTGTTTTTCATTTTCTTTTTGTATTAATGAAGCTATTTTTCCTAACTCTGTGCTCATTCCTGTATTAACAACAACTGCTTTTCCTCTTCCTTTTGTTATTATTGTGCTTGAGAATAACATGTTAGATTGCTCAGCAACAATAGAATTTTTTTTAATGGATTTAGCTTCTTTTTTTACAGGTGTGCTTTCTCCTGTTAAAATGCTTTCATCAGCTTCTAATTCATATGCTTCTAATAAATAAGAATCTCCAGGGATATTAATTCCTTCTTCAATAATAATTATATCTCCCGGAACTAAGAATTTTGAATTTATTAAAATTTGTTTTTTATTCCTTATAACTAAAATATTTTTTGTTTCTAATTTCTTTAATGCTTCAATTGATTTTTCTGCCCTATACTCTTGAACAAATCCCAAGAGAGTATTTATGATTAATATAGAAGCTATAACAATTGAATCTAAATAATTTTTTGTTATCAATGAAATAACAACGGCTGCAATTAAAATGTAAACAACAAAGCTGTTTATCTGCTCAATTAATATTTTTAATATTTTGTTTTCTTTTTTCTTTTTTATCTCATTTAAGCCGTATTTTTCTAATCTCTTTTTAACTTCTTCGTTGGTTAATCCCAATTCATTTGTCTTTAAAAAATCAAATACCTCTTTCTTTTCTAACTTATAAAAATCCATTAATTTTAAGTTATTTTTATGATTAAAAATCTTTCCTTTAGTAAGGTTTAAATATGTATTTTTTAGAGTTTTAATCAAGGGCCTGTAGCTTAGCCTGGTAGAGCACACGTCTTATATGACGATACTAGGTACATTAGTTAAGCTAAGAGCACGTGTGGTCGGCGGTTCAAATCCGCTCAGGCCCACTTCTATAAAAAGGTTTAAAAATCGAACTTAATGAGAGATTATTAAGCTCCCGTAGTCTAGCGGCCAAGGATAGGGGCCTTTCGAGGAAGTTTTTAAAAAAGCTTCAGCAAAAGCGAAGAAAGCCTCTGACCCGGGTTCAAATCCCGGCGGGAGCATTAAAACATTTATATTCTGCATGTTTTTAATCCATGTTTTTCGAGATAATTTTGATGATATTCTTCTGCCTTGTAAAATTCTTTTGCTTTTGTTATTTGTGTAGTTATTTTTGATTTGTATTTTTTAGATTTCTCAAGTTCTTTTTTAGATTTCATTGCCAATTCTTTTTGTTTTTCATTTAGATAAAAAATTGCTGATCTATAATTATTCCCAATATCAAATCCCTGCCTGTTTAACTGAGTTGGATCATGAATTTTCCAAAAAACATTCAATAACTCATTGTAAGATACTTTATCATGATCATATTCGATTAAAACAGCTTCTGCATGTCCTGTTTCATGAGAGCAAACATCCTCATATGTTGGATTTTTCATTTTTCCCCCAATATAACCCACACTCGTCTTTATTACCCCATGAATTTCTTTAAATGCCTGCTCAACATGCCAAAAACATCCTGCTGCAAATATTGCTTTTTCAGTTTTCATTTTTTCTTCTTAAAATTTAATGATAATGAATTAACACAATATCTTAAACCAGTTGGATTTGGGCCGTCATCAAAGACATGCCCTAAATGAGATTTGCATTTCCTGCAGATTATCTCTATTCTGTGCATTCCATAAGCATTATCTTCTTTTGTTTCAATTGAATTCTTAACTTTATCAAAAAAACTAGGCCATCCGCAATGAGAATCAAATTTTGTTCCTGAATCAAATAATTTATTGCTGCATGCTGCGCAATGATAAGTTCCTTTTTCTTTATTATATAAATATTTTCCTGTAAATGGACAGAATCAATATGCTGGGTTTAAATGTTCTTCAACAAGCCCTAATCCAAACCCAGATCCCAATCCAAATCCGGACCAAGACATAAAAATAAAGATGTTAAAATCTTTATTTAAACAGCTTCAATCAGTTATTTCAGAAATAATAAAATTACTGGATAACTGGTAATTTTT
>Ga0194120_10009389_pt1 | contig 12411 bp, 11 predicted proteins | sample TA2MahCa65mmetaG_FD_148642 | JGI IMG/M metagenome (GOLD analysis project Ga0194120, IMG submission 148642) | Freshwater microbial communities from Lake Tanganyika, Tanzania - TA2015019 Mahale Deep Cast 65m | ecosystem: Environmental > Aquatic > Freshwater > Lake | place: Tanzania: Lake... | reverse complement strand
GTCCTGAATCTTCGGGCGGCATGCACAACCTCTTGCGCGAAGTGCTGACCGAAGCCGGCCTCAACCCGGATTGGGCCAAGAGTGCCGACGATGAATTGCACGACGAAGTAATCCGCTACGAGACGAAGGCCGCGCTCGAGGCCACCGGCAAGGATGTCGGCACGCCGATCCTCATTTTCAACCCGGGCAAGGAAAATCAGGCCAGCTTTTTCGGCCCGGTCATCTCGGCAATTCCACGCGGTGACGACGCGTTGCGACTGTGGGACGCGGTGTACGTGTTGGCCACCACATCGGGTATGGCCGAGTTGAAGCGCTCGCTGCGCGCCACACCCTCGTTCGACTGACGCCCGCACAACTTCGGCGCCACCGCGTCGCGTGCCACCGCGCCGAGCGCCACCCACCTCATCTACGCTGGCGTCGTGCAGGTCGTCTATACCCCCAAGCACTTGTTGCATGATCCGGCGACGGAAATCGAATCGTCCACCACCCATTCGCCGTTCGAGCACACGGGTCGCGCCGAAACCATCAAGTCGGCACTTGCCGCCGACCCACGCTTCACCTTCCATGCGCCGACTGATCACGGCGTCGAGCCAATCAAGGCCGTGCATGACGAGGGCCTGATCGACTTTCTCTCCGTCGCGTGGGCGGAATATCAGAAAGTGGTGGGTGACCGCCGCGAAGTGGTGCCCGACATGTTTTACCGAGATGAACTGCGCAATCAGATGGGCGGAACGAAAGAACCCAGTTCGATCACCGCGCGTCTCGGCTGGTGGTGTTTCGAAACCACCACGCCGCTCACACAAGGCACGTACGAGGCAGCGCGCGCCGCGGTCGACACCGCACTCACCGCCACCGACTCTGTGCTCGCCGGCCAACGTGCGGTGTACGGATTGTGCCGCCCACCGGGCCACCACGCCACGCGCGATCTCTACGGCGGGTATTGCTTCTTCAACAATGCCGCGGTCGCCGCACACCACATCGTGCAGCGCACCGGCGGAAAAGTCACCGTGCTGGATGTCGACTATCACCACGGCAACGGCACGCAGGAAATCTTCTACGACCGCGACGATGTGCAATATGTGTCGCTACATGGCGACCCGCGGCGCGCGTACCCGTACTTCACCGGTCACGCCGACGAAACCGGCACCGGCAAGGGGCTCGGCAGCACGTTCAACGTGCCGCTACCCAAACGCACGGCCGACGACGCCTACATCTCCGCCTTGTCGACGTGTGCAGAAAAGATCGCGGCGTTCAAGCCCACCGCGTTGATCGTGTCGCTCGGTCTTGACACATTCATCACCGATCCGATTGCCGACCTGGCGGTCACCACGGAAGGTTTCTCGCGCAGCGGGGCGCTACTCGCGCAATTGAATCTGCCCACGATCGTGCTGCAAGAAGGCGGCTACGACGTGCAGGCGCTCGGCCGCAACGTGCACGCCTGGCTGACTGGCTTCGGCGCCAACTAGTCGCGACGCTGGTCGCGCAGGTACGCCTCGAACTGCGCGGCCAACTCGTCACCAGAGGGAATCGACGCCGCTTGCTCGTCGCGCTCGTGCGCCACGTCGTACGCCGATTCGAGTTGGCTCAACAGCTGCGCGTGCTCCGGGTTGGCGGCCACGAGCCCATCGAGTCGCTCGCGATGCGCAACCGCCTCGGCACGCACTGAACTGACGTCGAGCGACACACCTCCCGTATCGCACACCGCACCGAGCAAGGCCACGGTGGCGGGCGGATACGGCATGCTCGTCGCGTAGTGCGGCACTTGCGCCCAGATGCCGACGCTGGGGATTCCGCGCGCCGTGAACACATGCTCGAGCACGGCTTCGATGCCCGCTGGTACGTCCACCGAACTGCGCACATAGGGCAGTGAGGCGATCACGTCGGATGACGGCGACGTGCACGACAGGTTCACCGCGCGTGTGTGTGGCGCAGCAAACGGATACGCGCCGAGCCCAATCATCTTGCGCACGCGCAACTGCACGGCAAGGTCGGCGACCAGCGAAGCGAAATGGTTCCACTTGGAATCGGGTTCGTGGCCGGTCAGCAGCAGCACCTCTTTGTCGTTGATGTCGCGACCGAGCATCATGTCGATTGACGGCCAATCCAGTCGGGTGTTGATGCCCTCGCGCAACTCCATCGTCGGGCGTCGGGCGCGAAAGTCGAGGAATTCATCGGCATCAAACGACAACAGGGGGGTGGCACCCGTCTCCTTGATCAACCGTTGCATCGCCGAATGGGCGGCGGCACTCGCATCGATCCATCCCTGCAGCATCACCACCAGGAGTGGCGCCGACAAGCGCGGCATCTTCGCATAGCTCTCGTGCAGCGAGTACGAGGTTGGTGTCGAGTCAGACGACGACATCTGGTCTCTGAGTGTAGGCGCGAACCGCGTGGGTCAGGGCAAGCGTGCGAGGTACCGATGGGCGCTTGTGACGGCTGCCTCAACTTGCGCGGCGAACGGCGCCAGTTCGTCGGCTGAACGATCGCCGAGCGCGCCACCGAGGTACCGCGCGTACACACCTTCGATGATGCACGCCAACTTCCAGAACGCAAACGACGTGTAGAAGTCGAGCTGCGACACGTCGCGCTTCGTGATGCGCGCGTAACGCTCGACCAGGTCGGCGCGATTCAGGAAACCCTGCACACGATTGGCTTGCCCCTGCCACGCCGATCCCTCGTCGCCGGGCCCCGTGTAGTACGCCATCAAGAGGCCGAGGTCGGCGAGCGGGTCACCGAGCGTGCAGATCTCCCAGTCGAGCACCGCCACGATGCGCCCTTCGTCGTTCACGATGCAGTTGTCGAGTCGGTAGTCGCCGTGCACGATGGTGGCGGGGCCCTGTTCAGGGATGCGCGCCGCAAGCACGTCATGCACTTCGTCGATCAGCGGCAACTCGCGGGTCTTCTGCGCGTTGAACTGCGTGTACCAACGCTTCAGTTGTCGCGCGATGTATCCCTCGTGGCGTGCGAGATCGGCCAGCCCGACGGCCTCGAGATTCACGGCATGGATTGCCGCCATCGTGTCGATGAGCGATTCACTCGCGGTGCGGCGTGCTTGCTCGGTGAGCACGCGCTCGGCAATCGTTGCATCACGCACCACGTGGCCGTGCACGAAACCCATCACATAGAACGGCGCACCGTTGACGGCGGTGTCGGTACACATGGCGAGTGCCGGCGCAACGGGCACGTCGGTGTTGCGCAACGCATAGATGATGCGGTGCTCGCGCCCCATGTCGTGTGCGCTGGCCAACGTGTGCGAGAGCGGCGGGCGGCGCAACACGTACTCCTTGCCCTTGGCGTCGGTGAGGTGGAAGGTGAGGTTGGAGTGCCCGCCCGCGATCACACGCGCGGTGAACGGGGCGGTGAATCCCGCCACATTCGCGGTGAGCCACGGCGTGACCGTGGCGACGTTGATGCCGTCGCGGGCCGCATCAACCATGCGACGAAACTACTCGCTCGCGCGACGAAAGTTCCCGCCGCGTCGAACGGTATCGTTGGCGCGTGAGCAAACCCGCCAACGTCATCGATGTCACCGACGCGACGTTCCAGAAAGAAGTCATCGAACGCAGTATGACCACGCCGGTCGTGGTGGATTTGTGGGCCACATGGTGCGGCCCGTGCAAGACGCTCGGCCCCATCCTGGAGAAGGTCATCGGTGCCACGAACAGCAAGGTGGTGCTCGCCAAGATTGACGTCGACAAGAACCCTGGCGTGGCGCGGGCGTTTCAGGTGCAGTCGATCCCAGCCGTCTACGCGATGAAGGATGGCCAGCCCGTCGACGGCTTCATGGGTGCCTTGCCCGAGCATCAGGTGAAAGAGTTCGTCAACAAGTTGATTCCCGGTGGTGAGGTGATCGATGTTGCAACGCTGCTGGCGCGCGGCGACGAGGCCAGCCTGCGCGAAGCGCTGAAACTGGAGCCAACCAACGAAGATGTCGTGCTGGCCCTCGCCGCCTTGCTGTTGCAGAAGAACGAGATCACCGACGCGCTCGAGATCCTGCAGAAGGTGCCACAAACCCTGAAGATCACGGCTCTCGTCGAGCGCGCCAAGGCGATGTTCGTGCCCGACGACAATTTCGCGACGCAACTCGATGCCCTCCTGCCACTCGTGAAGACCGACGAGGAAGCCCGCCGGCAGTTTCTGCAGATTCTGGAAACGATGGGGCCTGGTGACCCGCGCACGGGCACGTATCGCCGCAAGATGACGGGGATGCTCTTCGCCTAACAGCGTTAGTGGTTGGTGCGCGCCGCGCGCTGCTCGTGCGCTGTGTGCCGCCGCGGGTATCCCGCGCGCTGTGTGCCGCCGTGCGTTGCCCGCGCACACACCGAAGTATGAACCGTCTTCGTTCGTGGCTGCTGTGGGTTGGCTGGCAGCGCCTCACCTTTATCATCGCCGCCACCCCCGTCGTTGCCGTCATCGCCTGGTGGATGGTGCGCCTCCCGCCACCGCCCGTTGAGACGATGATTCCCGTTGCGCCGACCGCGCCGCCAAATAGCTCGCATGACGCATCGCTCAACTCGACGTCAGGTTGGCTTTCGCCGCTCGACACCGTCGCACCATCGCGCATCGCCGTGCATGTGGTCGGCGCAGTCGAGCAACCCGGCGTGTATCACCTCGGCGCAGAAGCGCGTGCCGACGATGCGTTGCGTGCCGCAGGTGGGCCTACTGGCAACGCCGACCTACGACGCGTGAACCTCGCGGCGGCCGTGCACGATGGTGAGCAGCTCTACATCCCGCGTGTCGGCGAGCGACTGCCTGCCGACGTTACGCCGAGCACCACGCCGAGCAGCGCGCGGAATTCCACGGGCGGTGGCACACCCGCGCGACCGCGCGACACTCAGCCAACCAGCACGGTGCCGCTCATCATCGACGTGAATCGGGCGACCGCCGATGACCTCGACCGTCTGCCCGGCATCGGCCCGTCCACTGCCAAGGCAATCATCGATCACCGCACCCGCAACGGGCCATTTGCCTCGGTGGACGATTTGCTCGCGGTGCGCGGCATCGGCCCAGCGACGCTCGCCGAAATTCGCCCGTGGGTGCGGGTGTGATTCGCCGAGCGCTACAGCACGCCGAGCACGAACAGCACGAATCCGCCACCACCGCCGAGCGCCATCGCGAGGGCGAGCGGCCACAGCGTCGTCCACCAGTCGCGCCAGTCGGCAATCGGTCGCTGTGTGGCGCGGTGCGCCGCCCACTGCCCGAGGGCGAACCACAACGCCAGGCTGGCGAGCACTCCGATCGCAACCGAACCCACACTCACGGTGATGGGAATGCCGAACGCCACCAACAGCGGGCAGGCCACGATCACCAGCGCGAATCCGACCAATCCCGTGATCCGCCCGGGCAGCGCAATCAGCAGCATGCCCAACACGCCGAGCAATGCCGCACCAGCCAGCGTGAAGATGCCACTCTTGCGACGAAGTTCTTGGCGGTAAGCAACGACGCCACCTGGTACCACCACGCGCGAAATGCTATTCGTTTTCTCACCCGTGGTGTGTCACCGCACCTCTGGATCATCGCCGTGGCGTTCACCTGCGCGTTCGCAGCGCGAGTCGGCAGCGAAGTCGCCGCGCGCACCACCATCATTGTTACAGTTGCCGCGCAATTCTCGGCATTGCCGATCGCTGCGCGACTCACCACGTTGCCGTTCATCTGGATGATGTGGAGTGCGGCATGTGTCGCCGTAGTCGTCGTTGCTCTGCGGCGTGTGCGCACGCCACGCAATCACACGTCGTTCGAGCCCACGCCACGCGATCACACGTCACACAATCACGCGTCGCATCACCCCGCACGATGGCTCGCAGTGGTCGCCCTCGTCTTTGCCGGCCATGGGGCTGCGCAATGGCAGCGGCTCGCCACGCCGCACGTGGGGGAGTACGCAGGTGTCGCCTTCGCCCGTTCTGATGCCATCAACAAACGCGGCGCAGTCACGCTCATCGCGGAGGTGGATGGCGAAAACTTCCGTCTCACCCTGCGCGGTCGCGCACGATCGGCCTTGCAGACCGTGCGAATGGGCGACGCACTCCTCATCGACGCCGAACGCGTCGCATACGACACGCGCCGCCTGCGTTTTGTGGCAGGTCGTCACGTGCAGGGTGAGTTGCGTAATGTCACCGTGCATGCCACGGCCCCGTCACTCGCCCTGTGGCACCGCGCCGCCAACCGCGTGCACCGTCTCATCGAGCACGGCTCGCGCACCATGCCGCGCGATGATGCAGCACTCGTGCGCGGGCTCATCCTCGGTGACGAATCACGTCAACCAACACGCATGACCGATGCGTTTCGTGCCGCCGGGCTCGGGCACCTGCTTGCGGTCTCTGGTCAAAACGTTGTGTTGCTGCTCGCCGCCTTGACGCCATTGTTGCGTCGGCTCTCGCCATGGTCGCGACTCACCGCCGCCCTCGCCATCGTCGCGATGTTTGCCCTCATCACGCGACTGGAGTCGAGCGTGATTCGCGCGAGCGTGATGGCCGCCATCGTGCAGGTGGGTTTTGCCATCGGTCGCGATGTCGTGCCGTTGCGTGCGCTCGCCTTCACGGTGATCGGCATCGTGTCGCTCGACCCGCTCGCCACATGGTCGATTGGTTTCGTGCTCAGCGTTGCCGCAACGACTGGTCTCGTGGTGATCACTCCGTGGCTCGGCGATTCGATCTTTGCCGCCACCACCGCCGCACAACTCGGTGTTGCACCCTTCGTGATCTGGTGGTTCGGCTCTATGCCGGGGCTGGCGCTGCTCACCAATCTGCTCGCCGTTCCGGTTTCATCACTCGTGATGATGGTGGGGCCGCTGCTGCTCGGCATCGCCGCATTCGTGCCCGACCCGGTCGCCGCAATGTGCGTCGCGCCCGTCACCGCGGCCGTGCGCTTCGTGTGGTGGGTGGCGGAGTGGGGCCTGCGCATGTCGCTGCCCGCCTGGGCCAATCTCATCGCGTGGCTGTCGATCATCGTCTTTGTGATCCGCCGCATCGACGGGGAAGTTCGCTTCGTGGGTCACCCTCGTGCGAGGCTGTGAGTGTGCCCGCGTACCTGATCACCGGTGATGACGAGCGGCTCATCTCCGCGCAACTCACCGACCTTGTCGACCAGTTGGTGGGCGATGCCGACCGCGCTTCGGTGTACGAGTCGTACGACTTCGCCGAGGTGCAAGCCGACGACCGCGACGCCGCGGTCGCGCAAGTGGTGAACGCCGCCCAAACCCAATCGCTCTTCGCCGACTTCCGCGTGGTGGTGGCGCGCCACATCGACACCACGCCGCTCAACACCGACCCGCTCGTTGTGTATCTGCGGGCCCCGGCCGAGCAGTGCCATCTCGTGCTCACCGCCGGCGGACGCATCCCGAAGGCGCTCAACGACGCGTTGAAGAAGTCGGGCACCACGATGTTCGAAACCACGCCACCGTCAAAGCGCCGCGAACTCGTCGAGTGGTACAAGACCAAGTTCGTCGAAGCCGGTCTCAAGATCGACGCCGTCGCGCTCGAAGAAGTGGCGGAGTGGCTGGGGCAAGACTCGGCGCGTCTGCCAGGTTTGCTCGAGGTGCTCGCCTCCACGTACGGCACCAAGCAGCGTCTCACCTACGACGACGTCAGCCCGTTTCTCGGCGACGCCGGGCACGTGCAGCCGTGGGATCTCACCGATGCCATCGACGGGGGAGACACCGCGAACGCGTTGTTCATGTTGCGGCGCATGCTCGGCAGTGGCGAGTTTCATCCGTTCCAAATCTTGTCGGTGTTGCACAACCACTACACCAAGGCGATGCGTCTCGACGGTTCGGGTGCGACCAACGCGGTGGAGGCGATGCAGTTCATCGGCTCGCGCAGCGACTTTCAGGGTCGCAAATATCTCGAGCTGTCGCGGTCGCTTGGCTCCAAGAAAACGTTCGACGCCGTGCAATTGTTGGCTCGCGCCGACCGCAACATGCGCGGGGCGACGGGGTTAGACAACGAACTCGTGTTGGAAGTGCTCGTCGCGCGACTCAGTCGTTTGTTGCCGGCGCGCGCCTCGCGCAAGCCCGCGCGAAAAACTACTTCGAAGCGTTGAGCTGACGCATCAGGCGGCTCTTGCGTCGCGCCGCCTGCTTGGGGTGAATGATCCGCTTGGCGGCCGCCATGTCGAGGCGCTTCACGGCCAGTCGGAGGGCTTCGGCGTTCTCGGGGGTGCCCTTGGTCTCGCGGGCGCTCTTTACGCGACTGCGCAGTTCGCTCTTGACGGCCTTGTTGCGCTCCGTGCGCTTGGCGTTGGTGATGACACGCTTTTTCTGACTCTTGATGTTTGCCATGGCTCGCTCACGCTACCAGCCAAACCGCGCCGCTTGCCGAACGCCACACGCCGAGTCGCATGCACCGCGCCGACCACGACACCCATGAAGAGTAGAATTTGACGCAGTTTCGCCCGCATTTTTGCGGGCTGCGACGACCCCCTCATGGAACAATCCCGCATCCGCAACTTCTCGATCATTGCGCACATCGACCACGGCAAGTCGACCCTCAGTGATCGCATCCTCGAGCTGACGAAGGCGGTGGATGCCCGCGAGATGCGCGAGCAGTACCTCGACTCGATGGATCTTGAGCGCGAGCGCGGCATCACCATCAAGGCCCAAAACGTGCGAGTGGAGTGGAAGGGCCACACCCTGCACCTCATCGACACGCCCGGCCACGTCGACTTCGGCTACGAGGTCAGCCGATCGTTGGCCGCGTGCGAAGGTGTTGTGCTCGTGGTCGACGCCGCGCAGGGCATCGAGGCCCAAACGCTCGCCAACTGCTATCTCGCGTTGGAGAACAATCTGGAGATTGTCGCCGCGCTGAACAAAATTGACCTGCCCGCCGCCGACCCCGACCGCTACGCGATGGAAATCGAGAAGGTGCTTGGCATCCCCGCCGAAGACATCATGCGCATCTCTGCCAAAACCGGCGATGGCGTGCCCGAATTGCTCGACGCCATTTGCGCGCGTATTCCTGCACCAAAGGGCGATCCGAACGCGCCGTTGCAAGCGCTCATCTTCGACAGTCAGTACGACCAGTACCGCGGCGTCGTGTCGAGCGTGCGTGTGATGAACGGTCGCATGCGCAAACGCGACAAGTTGCTGTTCATGCAGGCTGCCGCCGAACACGAAGCGCTGGAGATCGGCGCGCGACGACCGTCGACGCAAGAAGTTGCCGAACTTGGCACGGGTGAGGTGGGTTATCTGATTGCCGGCGTGAAAGACGTCGGCGAGGCGCGGTCGGGCGAAACCGTCACGCACGTGGCGCACCCCGCGACGGCGGCTCTCGAGGGCTACCGCGACCCCAAACCGATGGTGTTCTGCGGTCTCTTCCCGATTGATGCCGACGACTTCGAGGTACTGCGCGAAAGCCTGCAGAAACTCAAGTTGAACGATGCGTCAATTTCGTACATGCCCGAGTCGTCGGGTGCACTCGGCTTCGGGTTCCGCTGCGGCTTTCTCGGCCTCTTGCACATGGAGATCGTCAAAGAGCGTCTCGAGCGCGAGTTCAACCTGGCGCTCATCGCCACCGCACCATCGGTGCAGTATCGCGTGTTGCGCACCGACGGCGAAATTGAAATCGTGGAGAACCCCAGCGAACTTCCCGCAGTGGTCAACATCGATTCGATCGAAGAACCGTTCTTCAAGGTGAGCATCATCACGCCCAAGGCGTACACCGGTGCCCTGATGGAACTCTGCCAAACCCGTCGCGGCGAGATGACCAAACTCGAATACTTGTCACCCGAGCGTGTGGAGATGCAGTACTTCGTGCCACTCGCCGAGGTGGTGGTCGATTTCTTCGACCAACTGAAGAGCAAGTCGCAGGGCTATGCCAGCCTCGATTACGAACTGCACGGCTACCGCACGAGCGATCTCGTGCGCGTCGACATTCTGCTCAACGGCGTGGCTGCCGATGCATTCAGCACCATCGTGCACCGCGACAAGGCGTACGACTACGGCAAGCGGATGTGCGAGAAGTTGAAGGAGCTCATCCCGCGCCAGATGTTCGACATCCCGATTCAGGCGGCGATCGGCGGCAAGATCATCTCGCGCGAAACGGTGAAAGCCAAGCGCAAGGACGTGCTTGCCAAGTGTTACGGCGGCGACATCTCGCGCAAGCGCAAACTGCTCGAGAAGCAGAAGGAAGGCAAGAAGAAGATGAAGGCGATTGGGCGCGTCGAAGTGCCCGGTGACGTGTTCATCTCCGCGCTGAAACTCGATGACTGACGCCGCAGCCTCGACGCCCACGACTGACGCCGCAGCCCCGACGCCCGTAACTGACGCCGAGTCCGGCTCGGATGCCGCATCCGCCACGGGGATGTTCCGTTCGCTCGCCAACTTCAACGCGCGGCTGTACTTCGCCGCCCTGCTGCTCAGCACGATCGGCTCGTGGTTGCAACTCACTGCCACGTCATACCTCGTGTATCGCCTGACGGGCAAGGCAAGCGATCTCGGTTACAACGTTGCGTTCCAGTTTTTGCCGATGCTGTTACTCGGCACGTGGGCCGGCTCGTTCGCCGATCGCTACGACCGCCGCACCATCATGCTCTGTACGCAGATTTTGCTCGCGGTGCAGGCGTTGGTGCTCGGCGTGCTCGACCTCACGGGCAATGTGTCGCTGCCGGTGGTGTGGGGGCTGTCGTTGTTTCTCGGTGTGGTTGGTGCGATCGACAATCCGGCGCGTCGCGGTTTGATCACCGAACTGGTGCCCGTGTCGCAATTGAGCAATGCGATGTCGATGAACACCATGGTGATGACGGGCTCGCGCGTGTTCGGTGCGGCGCTTGCCGCCGTGCTCGTCGGCCCACTCGGCACGGGCTGGTTGTTCGTGCTCAACGGCATTTCGTATGCGGCAATGATCTACGGCATCGTCGGTCTGCGCCACTCGGAAATGGTGCCCGCGGTGAAGCGCCCCGCCGGCGGCTCGCCCGTGCGCGACGTATTTCGCTACGTGCGTTCGAATCGTCGGTTGTCGTCGATGTTCTTCGTCTACGTGGTGGTCAGCACGTTCGCGTTCAACTACAGCGTTGTCTTCCCCAAACTCGCCGATGTCAACTGGGGGAGTGATGATGCATTCGGCTGGTTGATGACCGTCACCGGTGTCGGCAGCATCGTGGGTGCGCTGGTTACGGCGCGATTCCCCCGCGTGTCGCTGCGATGGTTGGTGATCAACGTGGCGGTGCTCGGCGCGAGCAACATTGCGATGGCATTCGTGCCCACGTTGCTGTGGGCGTTCGTAATGTGCCTGCCGCTCGGCTTCGGCGGGGCAGCGATGATCGCATCGGGCAATGCGATCAGCCAGCAGGAATCACCGCCCGACATGCGCGGCCGACTGCTCGCGCTCACCGCAGTGGCGTTTCTTGGCAGCACGCCGATTGGTGGGCCGATCACCGGGCTCATCGCCGACTATGTCTCGCTCGAGTGGTCGATGGCGTACGGCGGTGTCTCATGTTTTGCCTGCGTCGCGCTGCTTGCCTGGTGGTGGCGGTAGGTTCGGCAGTGATGGGTGCGGCAATCATCTGGTTTCGTCGCGATCTGCGGCTCGCCGATCATCCGGCGCTGAATGCGGCGCTCGCGCACGGTGTGACCACGCCGCTGTTCGTGCTCGACCCGTTGTTCGTCAACCGCTCGGGCGCAGCGCGGCTTGCGTTTCTCTACCGCAACATCCGCGCGCTCGATGCCACGATGAATCGCGCCATCGTCGTGCGTCACGGCGACCCGCTCGACATCGTTCCGCGTTTCGCCAAAGAAGCCGGTGCCGACAAGGTGTTCGTCAGCGCCGACTTCGGGCCGTATGGCGCCAAGCGCGACACCGAAGTCGCGAAGCGTCTCGCTGCGCAAGGGGTGGAACTGGTTCGCGTCGGTTCGCCGTACGCCGTCGACCCGGGCACGGTGCGCAAACCCGACGGCACGCCGTACGCAGTGTTCACGCCGTTCTCGCGCGGCTGGATCGCGCACGGTTGGGGCAAGCCGCTGCCGGCACCCAAGAACTTGAATCTGCGTGGCGCCCCCGACATCAAGTGCGACGGAATTCCCGCCGACCCCGCACTCACCGCGGAGTTGCCGCAAGCCGGCGAAGAAGCAGCGTGGGCCCGCTGGGAGCACTTCGCCGCCGACGCGCTCAGTCGTTATAAAGAGGAGCGCAACAATCCCGATCGTGATGGCTGCAGCATGTTGTCGCCGTACCTGCGTTTTGGCATCTTGCATCCGCGCCAATTGCTCGCCGAACTGAAGCCCGACAAGAACGACGACCACTACCGCAGCGAGTTGGGGTGGCGTGAGTTTTATGCCGACGTGCTGCACCACCAACCGCGCACCGCGTGGGAAAACCTGCAACCAAAAATGGCGGCAATGCCGGTCGACACCGACCAGCGAGCAAAGGATCGCTTCGCTGCGTGGTGCACGGGGCGCACGGGGTATCCGATCGTCGATGC
>Ga0194120_10009387_pt1 | contig 12412 bp, 12 predicted proteins | sample TA2MahCa65mmetaG_FD_148642 | JGI IMG/M metagenome (GOLD analysis project Ga0194120, IMG submission 148642) | Freshwater microbial communities from Lake Tanganyika, Tanzania - TA2015019 Mahale Deep Cast 65m | ecosystem: Environmental > Aquatic > Freshwater > Lake | place: Tanzania: Lake... | reverse complement strand
GATCAGCGTTCATCTGTGTTCATCGGCGGCCAATCATCATCCTGAGAGTTTTCGGTGGAGAACTCCCACTTCATGATGATGGCCGCCGATGAACGCCGATGAACGCGGATACTTCGACCTCTTGACCGAGCGAGTGCTCGGAGCGGTTTTCGAGGTGTCCAACACAATAGGCTCGGGGTTCCTGGAGAAGGTCTACCAACGGGCTCTGATTCACGAACTCCGTCTTCGGGGCATCCGGACTGCTGTCGAAGTCTCATTTCCAGTAACTTATAAGGGCCATGGCGTGGGAGAGTACTTTGCCGATATTCTCGTGGAAGACGTGCTGGTCGTCGAATTGAAATGTGCCGACCGTCTCTCCAACCAGCACACCGCGCAGTGTCTCAACTACCTGCGAGCCTCGGGCCGGACGGTGTGTCTGCTCGTCAATTTCCAGAAATCCAAGGTCGAGTGGAAGCGAATCGTCAACGGATTTCAGAGTGCAGAGCCACCTGCGACGCCGGCTTCGGGCCGACTAGCACTAGCCAACCTTGCCCTGTCCAGCTATTTTCCGGACACTACACTAGAGCCAAGCCGTGAAAGCATGAGTTCGCGTGCAGGACCTTACGCCTTCGTCGCTTTCTTAACCTCCAGCCCTCGGATGAGTTGCTCGGCCTTGCGGCGCTGCACGGTGGCTTCGTCCTGCTTACCGAGTGCGTCATAGGCGCGGGCCAGCAGCGCGTGCGCGTCACGCCGGCCCCAGGCGTATTCGCAGAACTCGGCCAGTTGCAGCGCGGCTTCTGCGTCATCGCGCGCGGCCCTGGCGTTCGATTCGGCTTCCAGCCGGTATCCGGCGCGGAGGTTGAGCGCGTCGGTCATCACCACCCGGTAGTTGCGCGGCCGGGCCAGTTGCAGCGCGCGCTCGCAGGCGGCGAAGGCCGCGGGCCGGTTCTTGAGCATGAGGTGGCACTCCGCTTCCCTCACCAGCGCGCGGGCGAGTTCGTGGATCATGTGGCCGGTGGTGAAGGTCTCCTTAGCGCGGCCGAGATGTTCGAGCGCCGGTTCCGGACGCCCCCTGGCATTCTCCACCCAGCCGAGCATCCAGTCGCAGCGGGCTACGTCGTTCTGCCACTGGTTTTCTTCGCAGATCTTTCGGTTCGCTTCCGTCAATCGCGCCGCTTCCTCGCTCGCGCCTATGCGCATCAGGTGCTCCGCCCACTGCACTCCATGAAGGCTGTATAAGTCGTCGCCGTCTGGGTCGATGCGATTCTCGATAGCATTCGCCGCCCGAAAGTGGCTCTCCGCCTCCGCCACCTCTCCCCGCAGCGAAGTGGCGTAGCCGAGATAGGCCAGGCTGTTACATTCCTCTCTCTCGCCCTTTACCTTCCGGGCCAGCTCCAGCGCTTCCTGGAAACTGCCGCATGCCTTCGGGAGCAGGCCAAGCCTGCTCTCCGTATCGCCAAGGTTTTGCAGGCCAATGGAGAGATTCCTTTCATCTTCCTCGCGCCTGTAGAGAGCAACGCTCTCCCGGTACCACACCAGCGCCGTCTCCGGCTCCCCGGCGTGATTCGCAAATAGCCCGACTTCGTTCAAATAGAAACCCAGGCCCCGGGTGCTGATCCGGCTTGCGAGCGATGACCGGCGGTCCGCGTCGCGAACAAAGTTCAGGGCTACTTCCATGCCCCAATGCGGCGCGGGTAGCGAGATAAAAACATACCCATTCCCCAGCCGCGACGTGTACAAGTCATCGGCAGCCTCCACCTCACCGGCATCCAGCAGCACTTCGATGGCGGCGGAGATTCGCCGGATCGTTTCCGGCGACCGGGACGAGGCCTCATCCGGCTGCCCGGCAATCAGACTGGCTGCCTCCTTGGCCTGATCCCCAAGCGCGCCGCGCCGGAAATGGTCGCGCAGGATCGGGTGGCAGGCATACTGCGTTTGCCCATCAGACCCCGTATCCCCGGTAAGCAGGTGATCGCCGTGCAAGGTTCCCAGCGCCGCGGACAGCGCCGCCTGATTCCGCCTGAGCAAGCTTTCCCACAACCGGCTGAGCGTGGCCGCGCTCACCGGCATCCGGAATAGCGACACCAATCCCAGCGCCAGCCGTTGCTCCTCCGGCAGTGTCTTTTCATAAAACCCCAGCAGACGTTTCATCTTGTCTTCGAGCTCGCCGTGGCCGATTTCGAACTGTCGAATACGCGTTGGGTCCCCGCGATCCTTCGGCGGAACCGATCGCGCGAAGATACGCAGCGCAAGCGGATGCCCTTCCAGTTGCTCCGAGATCCGCTTCCGGTCCTCCTCCTCCCCGCCCAGACCCATCTCCTTTAGCAGCGCCGCCCCTTCGCCTTTCGGCAAACCGGCCAGCGGAAGGGACCGCAGAGCGCCTCCGATATAGGGATTCAGATCGGGAAACGGAAACCGGCTGGTCAGCACCAGCAGGCTTTGGCTGTTGCCATTGCAATGAGCGTGCAGGAGATCTGCCACCTCAGGTGATAACAGTTCGCCGTAGGCTACCGTGCCCGGCATCTCCTGCAACACCTCCAGGCCATCCAGCGCCACCAGCATGCGCTGGGAACTCAGCCGTGCGGGCTGCAACTCTTTCAGGAACTTCCCCGGGTCGCGGTCCCGGTAGAAGCTCCAGAAGAGGATGCCGTCCCATAAGCCTTCCTGCTGCCGCTTCAGCCAGTGGCCCACGAGCGCGGTTTTGCCCAGCCCGCCGACGGCGGAGATCGCCACTACACGTACGCTTTCCTCGCGCACCCAACCGTCGAGCCTTGCCAGCAGATCGTCACGGCCGGTGAACCTTTCATCGTCGGTAGTCTCATGTACGAAGCGCCGCTCGGTGGCCCGCGCCGCCGGCTTTGGTTTGCTGATTGGGGCCGTAACCGCCGCCGCCCGGGGCAAGGAATTCAGCAGCTCGACCACAGATGAGTGATCTCCCTGCCGCACGCGGTAGAAAATCACCTCCGCGTTGAAGCGCTCGAGATACTCGATTCGCATCTCCGGGGAGTAATCTTCCTCCTCCAGCCCCAGGATCGCCACATGTCTCGGCGCGCCCGCACCTACCTGCTCCAGCACCTCATCGGCCACTTGCTCCAGCACCGGGTCCTCGAGACTGAAGCCGGCAAAGACGAGATGCTCGCGGTACCAAAGATCCTCGAACAGCCGCCGGTAGGGCGTGCGCTGGTAGGCGGCGCGGTAACTGTCGCGGTCCAGCACGATATCGCCCGGGTTCGAATAGTGCCCGTGCGCGTAGAGCAGCGGGCAGGCAGGATTCTCCGCAAACAGATCTCTGTTCAGCCAGAGCCGCACGGGCGTTTCCTGATTCCAGACCGTATAACCGGAATCGCGCAGCCCCGCATCGTGGCGGGCCTCCAGGATGCCCGGGTCGTAATTGGTGGTGATGATGGCTTTGAAGTTCACGCCCGCCAGCGCGGCGTGCGCCGGAGTAAATCGCTCCGGCTTTGGCTTGAAGGTCTCGTAGAGAAAAGTCTCGTAGCGGCTCTTGCCGAGTCTTCCAAGAATCTGCCCGGCCATCTGGAGCGGTTTCTTACCGGCGTTCTTGCGCCAGAAAGCCGCGTCCGCCTCCGTCGCCGCGCCCCATTTGAGAGCCTCCTGGATGAGGAACTCGATCAGTCCGCCCCAGAGCGGATAGAGCGGCGTCGACACGCCCGCGCCGGCGAACGCCATGGCCTGCTTGCTTTTCGTCAACTCGAGCAGCCGTTGATAGACGGCTTCGTTACCGGGAAACTCCTTCAGGGTGTCGCTGAGCATGGGAGGTTATTCCTTCCTCAAGTAAAAGCAGTCGTACTCGGTGATCCAGGTCTTGCCCGAGTCATAGGAGCGCTCCGAGTGCTGGCGGACTTTGTCCGGCCCCAGCTTGTGGAAACTGAGGCGGCGAAGGAAGGGTTTTCCTTCGCGGGTGAACGAGTCGCCGAAGAAGCGCATCACGCCGTTATTGTATTCGCCGTCGCGGAAGTCCTGAACGTCGCCGCGGTCGTCAACCCAGCTTTGTTGCCGCTTCTTCTTGTACGGGTTGAACGTGTTGAAGCTCTTGCCGGTCATGCCGCGGACGCTCGACCAGTTTTCAAAGATGACGCAGTCGCGCCACTCGACGATCCAGAAGTCGAACGGGCGGGATTCCGGGCGCGTGGCGCGGGGCTTGGCTTGTGTGTCCGGAGGCTGCTGGGCCAGGAGGGAGGCGGCGAGAAGGATGAGGAGTTGTTTCATAGCAGTAAAAGCTTTCGGATGGTGCGGTTGAGGTCCTGCGGGGTAACGGGGCTATCGGTGACTTCAGTGCCGGTCTTATCCGTGGCTCCAATGACGCGGCCGCCGGGGAGGCCCGCGCCGGCGAGAACCGCACTCCAGGCGCCTGGGTGATGGTCGCGGCCTCCGCAGGCGTTGATCCGCGGCGTGCGCCCGAACTCGCCGGTCGAGACGACAAGGGTCGTGTCGAGCAGGCCGCGGGCGGCAAGGTCCTCGACGATCGTCGTGAATGCCCTGTCCCACTCCGGCAGCAGTTCCTGTTTCAAGGTAGTGAAGCCGTTGCCGTGCGTGTCGTAGCGCAGCCAACCCTGCGAGAGGATGAGGAAGCGTGTTCCGGATTCGACCAGGCGGGCGGCGGCGGGCGCTCCCTGAGACAGTGGCATTTCCCGGTCGGTCGGGAGGCCGCCGAGAAGCAGTTCGCTGGCGCGCCCGTGCGTATCTTCGACGGAAGTGAGGGAGCGCAACAGGGTGAGCTTATGCATGATCCGCGCTGTGCGGGGGAGGTGCTCGCAGATATGCACGCCGGGAACGGAGGTGCGGCGGGGGTCGAATTCGCCGCGGATTTCCCGGGCGGCGCAGGGCTTCATGTCGAACGTGTCCAAGGGGGAACATCCGCCCGATTGCAGGATCAAGATGATCGAGATGTTTGTTTGGTTTTTGGCCGGAAGCAGGGCTAGCGAGCCGAGGCTGAGGAATTGGCGGCGGAGAAGGCCTTCCATCGTTGGTTCCGTTAGCGATTGTACCGGAAGCGGATATGCCCGCTGACAGGAGTATTTTCCCTTCTCGCTCTACTACCTCCATGGATGGGCCGGATTGATCAAATTCCACGTTCTTGGGTGAGAGTGGTTCTGGTGCTGTGCCTGGTGAGTTTCTGGCCAATAACCCGGCTCCACAACAGGTGAGGGGATCTATTCTCGCATGCGCTGCTGCTCAGCCTGTTCCCGCAGGTCGCGGCACAGTTGCACATGGCGTTTGGATCGACGTACTTACACGATCACGACTCCCTGGCGGCGCACATGCTCAAGTGCCTGGCTTACCTGATTTCGTTTATGGGGCTGTGCAAGGACTACGTAAAGGCGTTTCAGGAGGAAACGATCGCCGTAGAGCGGTGGAGGACGGCGGAGGCGGGCATGAGAGAGCGGTCGGTTCAGCTGGAAGCGGCCAATTCCGAGCTCGAGCGGCAGATCGCCGGGCCGCGTGCGGGAATCGGCCCCGCCGGAAGTGGTAGACGTCTTGCGGCTGATGAAGAGCCGCGTCGACTGGGTGGAATCGGAGCCGGGGCGGGGATCGCGGTTCCATGTCATTCTGCACGGGGTTTAGAGCCGGACACCGCTTTGTTATCATGAGTCCTTCTCATGAAAAGCTATTCGATTGCGGTCGTCGCAGGCGATGGAATTGGGAAAGAGGTGATTCCGCCGGCGCTGGAGGTATTGGAGGCCTGCGGGGAGCGGTTCGGGGTTTCCTTTCAATGGAAACACTTTGACTGGAGCGCCGATTACTACTTTCAGCATGGGCGCATGATGCCTGCCGGTGCGCTGGAGCAGTTGAAGCCGCATGACGCGATACTGCTGGGCGCCGTGGGGCATGTCGATTTGCCCGATAACGTGACGCTGAACGGGCTGCTGCTGCCGATCCGGCGCGGCTTTGATCAGTACGCCAATGTGCGGCCCGCGGTCTTGTTCGAAGGAGTGGATTCACCGCTCGCCGGCCGCAAGGCGGGCGAGATCGACATGGTGGTGGTCCGGGAGAACACGGAAGGTGAATATGCGCAGATCGGCGGGTTTCTGTATCAGCACATGCCCGAGGAGGTGGCGGTGCAGAGCTCGGTGTTCACGCGCAAGGGCTGTGAGCGCGTGATCCGCTACGCGTTTGAGTTGGCGCGGAAGCGGAACAAGAAGAGACGCGTGGCGTCGATCACCAAGTCCAATGCGCAAGGCTACAGCATGGTGCTCTGGGACCGCGCGTTTCAGGCCGTGGCGGAGGAGTTTCCCGATATTGAAACCGAGTCGCTGCTGGTGGACGCGGCGGCGATGAACTTTGTGAGGCGGCCGCAGAGTTTCGACGTGGTGGTGGCGTCGAATCTGTTCGGCGACATCCTGAGCGATCTCTCCGCGATCGTGACAGGGAGCATCGGGTTGGCGGCGAGCGCGAACCTGGATCCGGAAAAGCGCTTCCCGTCGATGTTCGAACCGGTGCACGGGACGGCGCCCGATATTTATGGGAAAGGGATCGCGAATCCGATGGCCGCCTTCTTCTCGGCGGCGATGATGCTCGATCACCTGGGGGAGACCGCGGCCGGAGCAAAGCTGCACGAGGCGATTGTGGGCACGCTGGCCTCGCGCAGTGCGCATCCGGGCGATCTCGGAGGCAACGCGACCACGCGCGAGGTGACCGAGGCGGTACGGAAGCGGCTCTAACCGGCGATAGCCTTCCAGGCTTGCTGCGCGGTGAGGCGTACGGTGCGGTTCGTGCTTTTCAGCTTGGGAACAATGGCGGCGGCAGCTTCGGGCGTACCGATCTTCGCCAGCCCGATAACGGCGGCGCATTGCACATGCTCTTCCGGGCGCTCGAGCGCGGTTCTGTAAATACGCAGCGCTTCCGGTGAGCCGGCCTGGGAATCGGCATAGCGCAGCAGGCTGTCGGTATGCTCCGTCTTTTCCCAGTCGGAAAGTTGTGCGGTGTCGGGGAAGCGCGGCTCAGCGGCCGGTTTGAGCCCGATGCGGGCGAAGGCTTTCATGGCCGCCAGGGCGACCTCCTTGTTGGGGGAGCGCATCGCCTCGGCGCAAAGCTCGACGGCTTCGGCGGCGCGGCGGTGGCCGAGCGCGGCCAGGATGCGCGGCTTGAACTCGTCCCGGACGTTGTTGTAGGCGGTGAGCATCGCCTGAATTGGGGCGCGGCCTGGAATCTGTTCCAGGCAATAAATCACCTCTTCGCGAAGTTCGGCGCTCGCGATCTGCGCCGCTATGGCCGGAACCGATTCTTCGCCGGCGATGCCCGAGAGCATGCGCAAGGCATGTACGCGCACCGGGAGTGCGTACCCGGCGCCCGCGATCTCCAGCAGGCCTTTGACGACCGCTGGCCGTTTGGCGGAGGCGGGGTCCTTGCCCACGGCGTGGGTCATCGTGGTGATCGCCTCCAGCGCCGCTTTCGCAACACCGGGGTTGGTTGAGGCGGCCAGTTTGCCAAGCTGCGCAATGGCCGTGGCGGATTCCTCGCCCGCACGGCGCCAGGCGTCGAACCGGACATTGGCATCGTCGCTTTGTATATCGGCCAGGAACTTTTTCTCGTCAGCCATGGTGGTCTCCTTACAGGTGCCAGGGTCCGCGGCCGGGGCGGCTCAGCAGGCGGTTCGCCTCCTCGTCGTTCCGGAAGCGCTCATTCACCGGGTCCCAATCGAGCCCCCGCTGCAACTGGAAGCCGATATTGCCGAGGATGCACAGCGACGCGACACGATGGGCCGCCTCCATGTGCATGATCGGTTTTTCGCGCGTGCGGATGCAGTCCTCAAAATTCTCGCTGTGGCCGGGGCTGCGGAAGATCTTGCCGCAGTCGCATTCCGCCGCGAAGTCCTTGGCCTTTTGGTCGGTGAAGGTGCGGTCGCCGTCGCCGAGGGTGACGGTGAGGTTTCCATTGTCGCCCCAGTAGACGGCGCCGTAGCGTGCGTCAAGCGTCGTGGAGGGCACGCCGGGCTGCGCCCACACAAGTGTCCAATCCGGGTTCTTGAACTCGTAGCTGACCTCCATGGTCACGGCCGAGTTGTACATGCCGTCTTTCGGCGGCTCACCGGTGGCGCGGATGCTGACCGGACCCTTGTGGTCGCAGTCCATGATCCAGTTGGCGATGCTCATGACGTGCGCGCCGCGGTCGCGGATCTGGCCGCCGCCGAAATCGATCATCCAGCGGAAGGCGCCATGCGTGCGTTTGGGATTGTACGGAATCCAGCGCGCCGGGCCGACCCACATTTCGTAGTCAAGCGAGGGAGGAGCTTCCGCATCCGGCGTCCAGTCTCCGTCGGGGCTGGCGTAGTGCCAGCAGGTCACCTTGCGCACCGTGCCCAGGCGTCCGGCGCGGATGTAGTTGCCGGCCTGCCATGCGCCGGGCTGCGAACGGCCCTGCGAGCCCACTTGTACTACCCGGCCGTAGCGTTCGGCGGCCTTCACCATCGCGCGGCCTTCTTCAATGGTGTTGCATGCCGGCTTTTCGACATAGACATCCTTGCCGGCCTGGCAAGCCATGATCGTTTGCAGCGCATGCCAGTGATCGGGCGAAGCGATATAGACGGCGTCCACTTCCTTGTCTTCGAGCAGCCTGCGGAAGTCCTTATAGAGCCGGGGACGGCCGCCAACGAGCGTGGCGGCCTGATCCAGCCGGCCCGAGTCGACGTCGCATAGCGCCATGGAGCGCGCCGGGCGCATGATGCGTGAGCCGTCGCCGCCAAGATTGGTGTGTGCCGTGATGCGCTTGGTCATGTCGGCTTCCGGACGTAGGAAGCGCCGGCCGCGTCCGCCGATGCCGATGTGGCCGATGTTCAGGACATCGCTCGGCGGCGGCTCGCCCTGCAGGCCGAGTGCGCGGGCCGGGACGATGTCGAACAGGTAGGCGCCTGCCGACGCCGCCGTGGCGGTGTTCTTGACGAATCTCCGGCGGGTATGTTTCATAGAGTCCATTCTCCTCGATAGGGGGGATCAATGAGCTTGTTGGCCGCGTCGTGATTGCTGATCCGCATGGAGGCGGAATCCCATTCCATCCGCTCTCCCGGACGGCGCTGGGCAAGACAGCCGGGCAGGAACCCTTCGGTCACGGGAGCCTGCGAGGCAAAGCCGGCCACAAGCGCTCCTTTGTCGCCAACGTACATGATACCTTCCCCGCGGTGCCGGAACAGGGCGCGGCTTTGCGCATTCAGCCCGCGGGGCTGAGCGCGAGCAGATCCATGGTGACTACCATGCCCTGCCGCCCCATGCCGATTCGTAAAGGCCGCGGCGGCGGAGAACTCACGACGCGTGAGCATGGCGTTCTAGCTCTTCTTCAGGACCACACGGTCGACGATGGCCTTGGCTTCGAGCACGGTTTGCACTTCGAGCGCGAACTGCTGGTCGGCTGAAAGTGCCTGCCCTTGAGCACGGCGCGGGGTGACCTCAAGTCCCCACCAGCCCTGGTAACCGCCTTCGAGCGCGGTGCGGACCAGTTTTTCGGCGTCGAACTCCGGATCCAATCCGGCGCCCCAGGTGCCTTTCACCGAAAGGCCCTTGGCGTGCCCGAGCGTCTTGCGGACGGCCGCGTAACGATCATCACCCTTGTTCCAGTTGCCGAGATCGCAAAGAAGCCCGAACTTCCGGTGGTTCACTTTTTTGACGAGAGCGACGAGGATCTCGGGGTCGGAAGAGGCGCGGCCGTGGTTTTCGACGATGATGTCCAGACCGGAGCCCTTGGCGTAATCGAGCATCATGTGCAGGGTCTCCGCCGCGCGGCTGACGAGGTCCTTGTCCTGCTTCCAGTCCTCGCCGCCGCCGTAGACGTTGCAGCGGACCGAATTGCAGCCGAGGTAATGGGCGATATCGATCCACTTGCGGTGGTTGACGGCGGCCTGCACGCGCTCTGCCTTCTCATACCCGGCGGTGTTGCCTTCCCCATCCACCATCAGGATGGTGGAACGTACGCCCTCATCGGCGAAAGCCTTCTTCAGCTTTTGCAGATAGGTGAACATGGGATTCTCGAAGAACTGGTTGACGTGTTCCAGCGCTTCAATGCCAAGCTTGTTGCGGAGGATGCCCGGCATTTCGATCAGCTTCCACTTTCCCTGGCGGAAGCTTCCGGAGAAGGACCAGGCGGCTAGGGAAACGCCGTGGGGCGTGGCGGTGGCGGCGGGTACGGCCAGGCCGGCCGCGGAGGCGAGCAACGATCTTCTGCTGAGGGCCATAGCACCCTCAATCCATCACATCAGCGCTGCTGTGTCAATTGCGGCGGATGGCGGATCAGGTCGCGCGCGCGGTAGGAGGGTGTGATGCGCAGCTTCTCGATACGGCCCTTGCGGAGCGAGGCTTCGATGACGGTGCCGGGCGGCGCGTGCAGGCGGAAATCGACATCCCATTCCTTGGGCCAGGCGGGGAACAAGTGAATGCGTCCATAGTCGCCTTGGAGGAGCATCGCCTGGAGCGCGAGCGCATGCGCCGGCGTGAATTCGCCTTGAAAGCTTTTGACGGCTTCCGGAGCAAGACCGGCGTAGGCGGCGTAGACGGGGTCGAGTGCGCCGGGCCGCCGGGCGTTGAAGGTGTGGCGCGCCATGTCGATCTCCTCTTTGCCGGCGCCGTAAATACGGAAGGGAAAGATCGCGGAGAGCTCAGGGGCGCCCTCCGGCGGCGCCAGGGTTTCGATGGCCGGCAGCAGACGGGCCGTGGGGGACTCTTCGTTCGAGACAGGGACCGGGGGCAGCTCGTCCCGCATCTGGTGGACCTGCTCGCGCAGGTCGCGGGTGAGCGTTTGATCCAGGTGCCACACCATGCGATCGAGCACGTCGCGCAGCCCGGCCACTTCCGGCATCGGATTCACCGCCTTGGGTGTGTCGATGAGGAGCCGGCCGCCGGGGCCGAGCAGATAGTTCTTGTCGTAGCCGTCCAGCAGTTCCTGGGCGAGCGGGAGAACCGCTCTTTTGAGAAAGACGGCGTCGGGGTGGTAGGCGTGCCGGTGTAGCATCAGGCACAGCAGCTCCAGGTTACGGTCCTTGTGAGCTTCCAGCGGCAGCATGCGGTCGAACTCGCCTGCGGCGAGCATTCCCCAATAGGCAAGCAGGCCCGGCACGGGCTCGGCGGCTTGCGCGCGCACGTAGGAGTAGTTGATCGAGGCCGCTTGCGGGAAACCGGAAAGGCGGATGTAGGAGGGTTGGCGCTGCTGTGCGGCCGCCGGGGCGATCAGTATGGTCAGTAGGAAAACTGCGCGTCTGCGAATAACCAGGCCTCCCTTCCTATCATCGCCGCATCAGGGGAATCCTGCACGGCCCACAGTGGGGTTTGCTGATTTGCGCGATGGGGGTTGCACCAGGCGGTGAAGCGGCTTCAAACCGGCGCCCAGGTGGAGATGCTTGATACCGAGGCGCTGGCGCGCCGCGATCTGTCGCGCTTCCACACCATCCTGCTTGGCATCCGCGCCTACGCGGCCCGCGAGGACGTGAAGGTCTACAACGCACGGCTCCTGTATACTGCGCTCTGGCCTGGTACCGTCAGTTGCCTTTCGCGGTGCCCGGGGCGGTGCGTCTGTTTGCGAACCTGGTAAGCGCCGGCCGGTAAAGATGCGGCGCGTATACTAATAGGCAAAGCCTCATGTCCCAACCTGTTTGGATTGCCGCGATTCTGCTGGCGCCGCTTCTTGCGCAAACGCCCGATTTTTCCGCCGAAGTACAACCCATCCTGAGGAAGCGCTGCATCGGTTGTCATGCTGCGAAGCTGCAGAGCAATGGATTGAGGTTCGATGACGGCAAGGCCGCGCTGGAAGGCGGCTATTCCGGGCCGGCGATCGTGAAGGGCGACAGCGCGGCCAGCAGGCTGATCCAACGGGTTACTGCCACCGATAAAGAGATTCGCATGCCCAAGGGCGCGCCGCCGTTGAGCGAGGCGGAGATTGTCACGCTCAAAAGTTGGATCGACGGCGGAGCGCCGTGGCCGGTGACCGCGGGCAGGAGCGCCGCGGTATCGAAGCCGGCACACTGGGCGTTTCAGGCGGTGAAGCGGCCGGCAGCGGCGGTGGTGAAGAACAACGCATGGGTGAGGAATCCGATCGATGGGTTTGTTCTGGCCCGGCTGGAGAAGGAAGGGATCGCGCCGGCCGCCGAGGCTTCGAAGGCTACGCTGTTTCGGCGGATTTCGCTCGATCTGACCGGCTTGCCGCCGACGCCGAGGCAGGTGGCGGAGTTCCTCGCCGATCAGCGTCCGGATGCGTACGAACGGGCGGTTGACCAGTTGCTTGCCTCACCGCATTACGGAGAGCGGTGGGCGCGCTCGTGGCTGGATTTGGCGCACTACGCCGACTCCGACGGTTATGAAAAGGACCAGGTGCGGCCCCATGCGTGGCGTTACCGGCACTGGGTGATCCAGGCGCTGAACCGCGATATGCCGTACGATCGATTCGCGGTGGAACAGCTTGCGGGCGACCTGTTGCCCGATGCCGGAGTGGACCAGCG
>Ga0194120_10009381_pt1 | contig 12418 bp, 13 predicted proteins | sample TA2MahCa65mmetaG_FD_148642 | JGI IMG/M metagenome (GOLD analysis project Ga0194120, IMG submission 148642) | Freshwater microbial communities from Lake Tanganyika, Tanzania - TA2015019 Mahale Deep Cast 65m | ecosystem: Environmental > Aquatic > Freshwater > Lake | place: Tanzania: Lake... | reverse complement strand
TCGCCCCCAAGCGCGTCTGCATCTCCTTCGCCGCCTTGTTGGTAAAGGTGACGGCCAGCACGCCCGCTGGCGAGACCCGCCCGGTCTGGATCAGCCAGGCGATGCGAGTCGTCAGCACGCGCGTCTTGCCCGAGCCGGCCCCGGCCAGAACGAGGGCTGAACCCTCCTGGGTTACGGCGGCGAGTTGATCGGGGTTGAGACCTTTAAGGAGGGGTGTTTCGGTGCCGGGCATCATTGTTCGCATTATACGGGGCCTCGGCCATCGTCTTGGATGCCTGTCAAGGCAAAGTAGAAATGTCCGGTAGAGTTTGGGGTTTGCTATCAGTGGGTGGCCAATTGGTGCCCCCCTGACGTCCATCATATTTATGGGCAATTTGTAGTCATGTTCTTTGAGACGCCCTACGCGAGTGATCAAGTGAAACACCCGTTGAAGGGAATCATTATCTTTAGGTGCTGAACCTCTAACCCAGCAGTTTACGGGGGTGCCATCGGCAGCCATGACATTGAATGCTAGGTGGACCCTGCGGGCGCAGACAGTGTCTGGATGCCAGCCGACCGTGTCAGCCCACTTGATTTGAGCGTAGTTCTATGATAATTTGGTAGACTATGAGTAACATTTCGGTTGGTAGCGTCTGTTCTGGAATCGAGGCCGCATCGGTGGCGTGGCAAGGTGCCGGATTCGAGTTCAAATGGTTTTCTGAAATCGCCGATTTCCCCTCGATGGTACTGAAATCAAAGTACCCACATATACCCAACCTTGGTGATATGTGCGAGATTCCCAAGAAACTCCAGAACAACCAAATCGATACACCGGACCTCATTTGCGGGGGTACACCTTGCCAAGCATTCTCTCTCGCGGGTTGGAAGAAGGGACTTGACGACCATCGAGGGAACCTTACGCTCAGGTTCGTCGATATCATAGAAGAGAATGATCGAGTTCGGAGCCTGAAAGGCCAGGCGCCAAGCCTTGTCTTATGGGAAAATGTTGAGGGTGTCTTGCGGGATAAAACCAACGCCTTCGGGTGCTTTCTCGCATCGCTTGCGGGATTCGATACAGAAGTATCTGTGGCAAGGTGGCCTCAGGCAGGGGTCATTCACGGACCCAAGCGAAATATCGCGTGGCGCGTTCTTGATGCCAAGTACTTTGGTCTACCGCAGCAACGGAGGCGACTGTATGTTTTAGCTGGGGGAAGAGATTTCTACCCAGAACAAGTGCTCTTTGAGTCTTCCGGACGATTCAAGAGGGCTACTAATCCTGAGTTTCCATTGTCGTTCATCAAGCACGGCCACAGTATTGAGGTCTTTCGCACCTATACTGATTGTCTCTACTCGGCATACGGAACTAAGTGGAACGGCAACGCAGCGGCCTACAACGGTTCTCTGTTTGTATTCCAGAATGGGGGTTTAAGGCGATTTACTCCTCTTGAGTGTGAACGCCTCATGGGATTTCCTGATAACTACACAGAAATCCCGAAGGCGAAACCAACTGCTAGGTACCAAGGAGTGGGAAATTCTTGGGCGGTTCCTGTTGTGCGATGGCTCGGAGAACGAATAGCAACACATCGAGACACTACTATTGTTCTCGCTGATTCCGACTTTGGATTGCTTGCTCGCCAAATTCGTGTGTCATCAGAGTGCACTGTAATCGACCTATCGAAGAGTCCTGTTCATCTAGACAATGGGCAGAAAATCAATTGCTCAGACCAGCCTTCGGAAGCTGCGCTTGGAAACTTGTTTGATGTAATTGATGTAGATGCTGCGGCAAATTTTTACATTACCCCAGTGGGTTGCAAAGGGATTTTGCGCAGGAAGGAAGAGAGAAAGCTCTCGATTAATCCCCGCCTAGAAGAAGTGCTTCGCGGAATTGCTTCTACATGGTCGGATGAGAAGATAGAGGAGATTTCGAGAAAGCAGAGCCGTGGACGTTTCAGTGACGGTGGTACTAAGACGGTCGATTCCAAAAACCGATCATACCCACTCTTCGAAGTGGTCTAGGCTAGCCCCTGAGACGCTTATTTAACTGACTGCGCCAAGTGTTGATGTCGTACCAGCCACAACCAATACAACCTTTCTCGGCAGCCTTTCCTGTTGTGGGAATTGATGTGTCCCATGTTTCTTTGCCTTCATAAAAGAACGTAATGCCGTAGACAACACCTCTCTTTCCGGTTTGGAAACAGTTGCGACAGGCCTCTCGTTTTTGTTGGTTGCGTTGATTTGATAGCAGTTGGAAGTCTTTTCTGATTTCGCCGTCAGTAATGCCGTCAAGTGAGTCTCGCTTAGTGTCTGCATCCCAGCGAATTTCTGGAAACTTGTGATCCGGCAGCAATCCTTCCTTCCGTGTCTTCTTGGCTTCGAACGCATCGAACGATTCCAGAAGATGGACGATGTGACTACGCAACTCCGGCGACCAAGTTTCATATCCGGTGATGCCACCGCGTTTCAGCGGCACAAGAATTATTTGTGTTGTATTTTTTTTGCAAGTCTCGCAGTACCGTTTAGTGTCCGTAGCTAGTGTGTACCCAAACTCTTTGATGTCCTGAATTCTTCTTGCCCAGTTTGGGTTTTGAGGCAGGGTGCAGGATACACAACACCAAGTAAAATCTTCGGCAAGTTTATCAAAGAAGGCTCGTGTTATCCCAGCTCCTGGTTTCTGGTCCCAGAAGGCTTTTTGCTCAAGCTTCCACTGCTGCCAGCCACTTGGCTCTACCTCGTCGTAAACCTCAGCAAGATAAGAGTCGATATTTCCGTCGGCTATTTCTGTGCCAGTTCTCCGATACTCTACAGGTATTGATGTGCAATATTGAGCAGCGCTTTCATAACAGAAGAGCACATCGACGTATTTTTCCGATGCCTTGGTGTGGTACCTAACCTCTTTCTTGTTGATCTTTGTCATTGGGGCTTCCTTGTTTCTTGATGGAAAGCAGTAAATCGCTTAAGCTAACATTGAGGTGTTGAGCAACAACCGACAAGACTTTGAGGGTGGGATTTCGCTTGCCACGCTCTAGGCCTGAAATGTAGGTACGGTCAAGCCCGCAACGATGCGCGAGTTCCTCCTGGGAAAGGCCAAGTCCTTTTCGAAGCTCGCGCAACGAATTGCCGAAGACAGTCAGAGTGTCGTCAGGATTGTTTGTCATGTGTGAATAATAGACCCGGGCCGAGAATGAGCAGATTGCCGACGGTCTGCTCCGCTTGACGGACAAGTACTGCAACTGGGGCTTTGGCTGGCGCTACCTGTATCTACGCAATGTGAAGCACTTCACCTGGAACCCTAATCGGGTCTACCGCATTTACAAGGACTTGGAGCTTAATCTGCGGATCAAACCCAAGAAGCGCCTCAATCGTGACAAACCCGAGCCGCTCGCCGTGCCCGCAGCCATCAATGAAGTCTGGTCGATGGACTTCATGCACGACCCACTCGAAAGCGGGCGCAACTTCCGGCTCTTCAATGTAATCGATTACCCCACCGAGCACTGTGCGTAAGGTGTCGGCAGGGGATGATTACGGGAACCATCATAACTGAAGCACGATAAACAATGCAATAAAGAGACACAGCAATGCAACATCACGCAGCAGATCTGGTTTCTGCATGACTCTACCTCTGAAACTCACCCAAAATGAGTGAACTAACCGGGGTGCTCCCCGTTGATAGTCACATTCCCAAGAATAGAAAATTCGTCAGGATCCTTGAATGTGGCCTGGATCAGCTCCGTGAGCAAGTCTTGAGCTTTGTCCGCAACGAAATCGCCAATCTCGTCAAGTTGATCCTCGTCTAGATCAAGTTCCCCTTCTGGTTGCAAGTCAATGTTGACGAAAACTTCATAGTCTTCTCGCGTGATGCTGAGCGAAATCTGGGTTTCATTTCCGATCAGATCCGACAAGTTTCCTACCTCCAGGATTTTGTCTTCCACCTGGATAAGCGTGTCCAGAAAGGACTCAGATTGCAATGTTTCATCAAACTTTGAAAACTCTGTTGTCGTTGCCATATCTATCCCTCCATTATTAAAACGAGTTTATAACCCACGCCCAAACTACCAGTGTGCAGCCTACCGTGTCAAGTGCGCGCCAAATATGGCACAACCACTCTACGGCACGCAATGCGGTATCGAGTATCTCGGAGCGCAGCCATCTCAAACCTTCAATGCAGACCCGGTGAAAGCCGACCATAAGCGAACCATGGCATAGGTGTCGAGCGCGCAGTAGGCCAACAATTGCTGCTCAATTTCGCTCTTGCGTGCCTTACTGGTTTTAGGTGCCAGTGCCTCCAGGAAGGCATTCATTGCCATTCCCCCATTCTGGACACCAACGAGATCCCCGTAATCTAAGTCTGGACAAAGTGCCGGCAGCACGGCCTTGATGCTCCAACTGCCTTGTTGGCTAGGGTGGTAGTAATGATCCCGAGCAACACGCAAGAGATCCACTACACGCTCGTTCAATGCCAGCAGTGGTTTAGCCATATATGGAAAGCGCTCGGACAGCTCGCGGATACGGGCTGTTTCAAAACCGGCGTTGTAGACAAATATGGGACCTCGCTCGCCGCATACAGCAACCAAGGCTTCGGCAAATGCCTTGGATGGATCACTGCCTGTGAGATCGAGAAATGCCTGCTGCTTGAGTTTTCCCGTACGTGATAGGCGGTGCAGGCTAAACTGGAAAGGAATCTGCTGGTAAGGCCGTGTGCCTTCCCAGATCGGTACGGCAAATTGGATGGTTTCGAAGTCTAGAAAATAGGCGGGCAGCTTGTAAGCGGCAAGCGCTTGTGCGGCCGCCCTCTTATCAAAATAGGGTTTCCCGGACAGGGTAGCCACCTTGACACGTCGTTGCCTGTCGTTAAGTAGTTCATCAGGTACATCACGAAGTTCTGTCAGGCCGTGCGCCTCTATGTGTGCTTGAAGCCCGTTGCTCCGGCGACCAGGTAGCCACGTAATCGGCTGCTCAGCCTGCGGTTCCTGGCTTTGACAATAGGGAAGAAATCCGCACTCATTGGGATTGCCGCAGTGCTTGCCCGTAGAAATGCTTGGCTCATGTTTATTGGCGACGATCTGTTGCGCTTCGGCTATCCAGCCGCGAACCTCGTCGCCACGATCAAACACTTCTTCCGTCAGATCATTCTCGAGCAATAGCCCGTTGTAATCCTCATTGCCCGGATAAACCCAATCGCTGTCGATATGTGCGAGCGCAATTTTTGTGAGCGGTACGCCGGAGGCACGGGCGACAAAGGATTGCACGGCCGCGTCATCGCGATGGTAGTCCTTGACTGAGGTGGAAGATTTTACCTCGACCATACGCCAGGCCAGATTGCCATCATTAATTACCGGCAACATCACATCTGCAAGAACCAAAACCCCTTCGGCACGGAAACCCGCTTCAAAGATCGGCTGGGCTGACTGTAGAAGATTTTGGGTCCGAGCAAATGCAGCATCAAACCCATCCACTTGCGGATCAATCAGAACGCCGTTGCCCTTGGGATCATACAATCGCCTGGCAATGTCACCGACTTGATACCCCACAGCAAAACTGGCTTGGGTGGTGGCCGAATCCTTGCGCAATTTTGGGCAATGCACCTCAAGCCACAGTTGCTTGGGGCACTGCCGGTAAGCCAGTAGCTTGGATTTTGAGAGCGTGCGCATTGATCCTCCCCATTTTCGTCGAATTATCCCATTTTGTTGATGGTCAGAGAAGCCCTATCAATGCCCCTCAACTTCTTTCACGGAACATTCCACCTCCAAATTCGAAACCAGCGTTGCCAGAATGGTTGGCACCTAAACTGCTAAAAATCGGATGACGGTGGCCACTGCTTCGGTTCGGCACGATGGCATTATCGAGATGTGGATCTGCCTGTGCCTGCTTATTCATTGCACAATTCTGCCCAATTAATTGAAATAATTCAACACCACCCATCTGCGCCCTAAGTTTATGCGGCTGCGCAGAAGTTACTATATAATTGTTTTCCAGAAAAATTGATATTAGGCAGGGCGATAATTTAAACATTACCACGAGAAAGGCAGTTGCATCAGAGCTGATGTTTTTCCCTGTAATTTGCCAAACATTCTAGAAAATCCTTCGCCATCCATTGATACTCATCATGTTCCAGCAAGGCGCTCCCGAGTATTGCCCAAGACTGTAAGTCAAGATCAGGCCAGCCATCGGCTTTTAACACATTAAGGTTCTGCAATACCAAACGGGGTCTTTCGTCATTGATGGTAAGATCAACCAATGTTGTCGCAACGTTCTTAACCTTGTTAATCAATATCGATGTGTCATCAATAGCTTCGGAAGACCATGTCTCTTCGCCATCTAGAACGAATGATTCGATAGGTTCTCTTTCGATCATTTTTATCTCCACAATTTACTGAAACTGCAACTCACAGCCACTCACCTAAAGGTTATGGTGAGTGAACATGGCTTAACTTTCACAAACAATCCTTCCAATAATTCATTGTCTAAAGTGTAGTTCACTACAGATCACCTGACGAGCAACAAAATTGTATATCACTAGTATCTGGCGTGGACGGGCGACGTTGTAGAGGTATTTATGAGTGCCCTGCAAGCCAAATGGTTAAAATTACGCCGGATTCAAGCTTATACCTATGCATTTATCAGAACAAGAAAAATTATTGGGAAATTTATCCGTCATTTTTGGGGGATAGCCGGAGATTCCTTTTACTCATTTCTTCTTTCCAGAGCGCGTCCATGTCGGCCTGATCAAGTGCTCTCTCTTTGAGTAGCATTTCCGCAATGCGCTCAAGAAGTGGCCTGTACTCGCGTATCTGTCCAACCACAACGGCATATTGCCTTCTCAAGAATATTCTTGTATGTGTTTCTATGTATGCTTTTTCTGTATCAGATGGCTCGTCATCGACGACATAGCAGTTGCTTGTGCAGCTTCCTTCATTTTCCAATTCTGCAGGAAACCCGCAGCGACCTACGAGTGCCGTTGCAATGGCGGTCGCCTTTTGCAAGTCACTACTTGCGCTCCATGCTGACGCATTTTCCGCGCCGAAGACCACTTCCTCGGCGGCACGCCCCGCTAAGGTATTGCGAATCTGATGCCGGTTCTCCAGATAGCTGGCTTCTCCTTCAATTGATTGGTGATAGGCGTACGAATCAGTCACAACGCCCGAAAATTTTTGTGTCGGTACGATGCTGCTGAATTCGGGAATATTCTTCCCCAAGGAGTCCACCATGCATACCAAGGCGTGCCCTGCTTCATGAATTGCAACCTGATGGGAAACCTTCTCGGAGAGGGCCGGAGAAGCATCCGACTCCTGGCTTCCATGGCATCCGAAATAGACTAAATCCATGAAACCAACCTTGCGCTGTTCTCGATGAGCACGACGTTGCATGGCAAGTGCAATTAAGCTTCGTCGCCTGATGTCGCCGAATTCTATGTCGAGCAGTTTCCCAACCTTGCCGGAATGCTCAAGTAGTGTGTTATCGCAGCGATCTTTCCCGACCTGATCAATAAAACGCGCCCCCAGTTCATCCATGGATAGATTGGGTACGACGAAATGTCTATCGAAGGCACCCACGCTACGAAGTGGGCTTGCCAATTCAGAGAATTGGCTGCCACAGGTTGCATAGACATGCGCAATAGTTGGATCGATACCGGACAAGTATTCGGGTAACTGCTCTTGGAAGCCCCGGATCCGTTCATCATTTTCTGACTTTCCAGACCAGCCTCCCTGCTTTATGAAGAAAAAAGTGGGCTGAGTCGTATCAGGTTGGTCATTCTCGAGAACAGACTCAACCCAATCGTCAGAAGAAAGTTCGACAAACGCCATTCCAGCCTCGGTGGCTACTTTCTGGAGCATCTGTTTACTTGCGGGCAAATCATTATGAACGAGCATGGCGGCACGGCCAGTTAGGCGCCATGTCTCCGCAGTGCCTTCCTTACCGGCCAGTGACTTTAGCTCAGAGGCCCAACACTCTAGCATCTTCACATGTCCGAAATCGGACCATGCCTTCGAGTGGTTGGCTGAATGTCCACCGGCAATGTAGGTCATGGTACCCATAATTTAGCGAAGCGTTACGAAAAGTGAGGCTGGCTCGATCGCACTGGCTAGTTCCTCCAAGAAGTCCCCTTCCAAGCTGTAGCAGGCAACCCTGTCTGTTGAGAAGTTCACCACGATATCTTCGGGCTCATAGAAAAACCTTCTCACATCCTTCTCATTTTGCTTGTAGGCGGCAACTGCTAGTTGAGTGAAATCGTCGGAAGATGTGCCCTCTGGAAAATAGAACTGAACATAGCGCATTGCGTTGCAGATTGCCGCCATCGTGATCTGACGTGGGCGTCCCCCTTCACCTGTCCGAACCCTTGCATAGGGCCTGAAGTTCTGGTGCCATTCCAATTCACGTTCAGCCTTCAAGGCTTCAAGAGACGCACGGACCGCCTGCTCTACCTCCGTCATTTCCACCTGAAGGATTTTGGGAAGCTGGGCGATCAAATATCGGGATGACTCGAAGTCGAAGCCCTCAATCATGTTGAGACGCCGTATGCCCTTTGCAGTGTTGGCATACCCGGCCATCGACACCAATTCGTACTGGGAAATATTCAGCGCAGCACTTCGGGAATTGATAAGGTTGTACAGAAAGTTTTTTGCCATAATATACCCAAAAGAATCAGCCCCTGCACACCGGCTTTTTATGCCGACGCCAGGGGCTGATTCTGGGTCGACGGTTTAGCGGAATTTATTAGTCGCCCGCAAGTTGTCTTAAATCAGCGACACCCAGATTCTAAAACAATTTGCATTTATTGTCAAGTTTTATTGGTAGGCTTGTGCCTGTCATGCTTCATTCCCTCGAGGTTCTCTCGCGCATTGAAGCCTTCAAAAAAACCGGAACGGCCCAAAACTCGATTCATTTGACAGTTTTGGCAGCACCTGTCGCAATAACCTACGCCCCCCCACAAACCTGAGAAACGCCGCCCGGAAAAAATCTCGAATGTTCGCCCCACCGGGTAGCATCCGATAATGCTACTCATAGTCTGTAGATACAAAGTAGGCACCCGGAAAGAATTCCTACTTTAGGTTACGTCATGCCAAAGCAGCCCGGAAGCCAATTGCGAAAGATCCTCGCCGACAACCTGCGGGCCTTGAGAAAGGCTAAGGGGCTGTCTCAGGAGGGTCTTGCCGACCTCTGCGAGCTTCACAGGACCTACATAGGGTCTGTGGAGCGCACGGAGAGAAACGCAACACTTTCGACTCTTGACGCGCTCGCAAAGGGCCTCGGCGTCAGCGTGCCGGAACTGCTGACTGCGGGGAATAGCAATGACGACGGAAAAATACAAGACGGCGATACGGGCTGCGGGAATAAGCATCTACGACCGGGTGGAGATCGGTGATCCCGAGCTTTGGATTCCGTCCCCTGTTCTTGAGGGAATGCTAGAAGCGGGATTGCATGGAATGAATTTGGAGGGGCTTCCCCTCAGAACAAGATCCAAGGTCGTAAAGGAAGCCGTGTGCGGGGCTTTAGGCTATCCGGTCCCGTTGTCCTTCAAAAAGACGCAGCCGCGCTTCCCTGGACAGAACTTCGACACCTACACGCAAAAATCCATGAACCTCCAAATCTGGAACGAGGAACTTTCCCCGAACCGACGATACGCTCTGATCAGGATTTCCGACGACGATAGAATTACGAAGGTTCGTGTCGTGGGTGGGACTGATTTGGCCCACCTCGACACTACGGGGGCAATCACCACAAAATACCAAGCGAGGCTTGATCCGGGATCCGTTCCCGTGGTGCTCGTCTCGCAAAACGACACACCAGAGATGATACCCCTTCTAGGTTCGGTCTTTTTCGACAAATCCGAGGGGCCGACGGACGCACCGAGGGCGGGCAGGCTTCTTCCCGTTGCAGAAATATGCAAGAGGCTCGCCCCTCTAGTCGGGACGACGTTCACGGATCCCGGCATGGATCAGGAACGCAACAGGGGGGCGGCCCTTCACCGTCTCGTCTGCGAAAGACTCGGATACTCACACTATGAGGACAACGGGCAGTTCCCAGATGTGCTCCACCAGCTTCTTGAGGTAAAAATCCAAACATCCCCCACGATTAATCTAGGGCTGGTCCTCCCGAACAGCGGGGAAGAATTGGGATGCCCTTCCGTAGGCGGACATTCCCCGAGACACCTCGATACCAGATACGCCGTTTTCTACGGCGAAACCGACGGGACACAGGTCCGTCTCACCCACCTTTTCGTCTCGACAGGTTCAGACTTTTTCGACCGCTTCCGTCGTTTCGAGGGGAAGGTTATCAACGGCAAGATACAAATCCCCCTCCCTAGGGACTTTTTTGGGGACTAACCCGAAAGCCTCCCACACGAGGCTGTCAAGCCGCTCCGCCTGCTCACTGCCTTCCGGGTAGGCGTGGATTTCCTTCGCAAGCCGGATCATCTCCGCCGAGTTTTCCGACGACGGGTCAGGTAGGGGAAATTCCTCGACATACTGGGTGATAAAACGCCTGCGCCCAGAATATAGCTTGTTGTTGAATCTATGGTCGTAGAACACCTCTATGAATGTCGAGTTAGCCACCGCAAGAGCCAACCACAGAAGATCCGGGCTCACGCCGTGTTGAGGTCGGATCCAGTAGCAATCGCCATTCACGACCCCCCCCTCGGTGTCGATCCAAAAGGTCGGTTTTTCGGAAATGTCGGGAAAAACCATCTTGGGCGATGCCCATGCTGCCGGATCCTGCGGTACCCAAATCTCATACCATTTTCTTCCGGCCTTAATTACATAGTCACGAGCCTCAAGGCGTTCCCTGTGGGATTGCAAATACGCCGCTGCCTTCGGATAGTCCGCCAGATCAACGACGGATCTCCTCCCCTCTCTGACCTCGTGTGGATAGAGGATGAGCTTGTCGGGCTTGCCCTTCCGCGGGCTTACCATTCTGAACCGTCTAGCATTGTCTCTTGTGATGAGTGGTTTCAGAAGCTCAGGCCTGCCGCTCCCCTGAGTGTCCCAGTCCTGCCTCCCCCTGATGAAAACCTTGTCAGCAGTAGTCTTTACCCCAACACGGATAGGGCCAATATCCTTGAATAGCATGGCTGTCCTCAACAAGACTGTTTGAAGCCATGCGTCGGAGGACGCCCCTGATACCCGCCAAACGCCCGAGGGCTGGCCTCCGTTGTCCAGTATCCCATCTTTCACGGAAAACACGCGGCCGTCCGGGACCGAGTATTTCCCTGATCCGCGAAGAAGGGCGTCAATCACTCCCTCGGCGGGAACGGCGCCGCCACGATCCGTGTTCTCGTAAATGGAAGAAAAGGATATCCCGCATGAAAGGGGCTCCTGTCTTCCGCTTATGCCCTTGGCTATGAGAACAGAGGGCAGAACCGCCGCGTCGAAAAGTTTGGTGTCCCCGAGGTCATACACACCCTGAACATTAAAACAGGAGAGAACTTCCCTACGGACGGCCTGCCCGGATTTAGTGGTCATAAATCGGTTGGATGTGATGACGCCTGCGCAGCCGTCCGGGGCGAGCACCTTCGCTATACCAAGCATGAACGGGTAGTAGAGATCCACCCTGCCCGAAAGGCCGAAACCCGCCGCGATTCTCTGCGCCTCGTCGGCCCCCATGATCTGTGTGCGGACATAAGGGGGGTTGGCTATCACCAAATGGAACAAATCTCCCGTGCCCACTGAAAAAAGGTCTGTGTTTACGCCGCCTTCCAACACATAACGCAGGAAGTCCCTCTGTTCCAGTCTAACCGAGGGGCCGAGAAACTCTGCCGCCTTTTTTAGAGCTTCAGGGTCCGTATCGAAACCCGAAACCTCGCATCTTTTGACAACTGATTCAGGAAGCATTTCCAATAGGGCGAAAAGCAGTGCCCCATCGCCGACTGCGGGGTCAAATATCCTAATCTCTCCTTTTTCCGGCAGGGAAACCAACCTTAACATCTCCGAAGCAACAAAACGGGCCAGTTCTGGCGGCGTATATGTGGCCCCGTTAGCCTTCTCTTTGGAGACCGACGCATAGCGTCTTTCTGTTGTATTGGCTTTCATCAGAACATTGTAAAGCCCGGCGTCGCAATGCTCCATGAGTGCGTCTCTTGGTTATCCGATTGCCAATAACATCCGCTTGGCAATAACCTTTCCGTAGTCACATTCTCTTCGCGGTAAACGCACAACAAAATCAACAGGATATTGCCGTGTGTGAAACTTTTGTGTAACTGCGAATCCCTTTAAAAACAACCAGTTACGCTAATTTTCTTACTCCCACTCAATCGTGCCCGGCGGTTTCCCGGTGACATCGTAGGTGACGCGGTTGATGCCGCGGATTTCGTTGACGATGCGGTTGGCGACCTTGCCGAGGAGCGAGTACGGCAGTTCGGCCCAGTGCGCCGTCATGAAATCGCTGGTAACGACGGCACGCAGGGCGACGACATAGTCGTAGGTGCGGCCATCGCCCATGACGCCAA
>Ga0194120_10009377_pt1 | contig 12425 bp, 10 predicted proteins | sample TA2MahCa65mmetaG_FD_148642 | JGI IMG/M metagenome (GOLD analysis project Ga0194120, IMG submission 148642) | Freshwater microbial communities from Lake Tanganyika, Tanzania - TA2015019 Mahale Deep Cast 65m | ecosystem: Environmental > Aquatic > Freshwater > Lake | place: Tanzania: Lake... | reverse complement strand
ATCTAAATGTGCGCTTGTTTATGGTCAGATGAATGAGCCGCCAGGCGCGCGCGCGCGGGTTGCTCTGACAGGTCTGACGGTTGCTGAAGAGTTCCGCGATAAAGGTCAAGACGTGCTCTTCTTCGTGGACAATATTTTCCGGTTTACGCAGGCTGGCTCTGAAGTCTCTGCGCTCCTGGGTCGTATTCCATCCGCCGTTGGATATCAGCCAACGCTCGCTACGGATATGGGCGCTCTTCAGGAGCGGATCACGACGACAACAAAGGGTTCTATTACTTCTGTGCAGGCCATTTATGTTCCTGCCGACGATTTGACCGATCCTGCGCCAGCTACCTCATTCGCGCATCTTGATGCAACGACGGTTTTATCGCGGTCCATCGCAGAAAAAGGAATTTATCCTGCGGTTGATCCTCTCGATTCTACTTCACGCATGTTGTCGCCTGCAGTTGTTGGAGAAGAGCATTATGAGATCGCCCGCAAAGTGCAGTCGACTCTGCAGCGCTATAAATCACTGCAAGATATTATCGCGATTCTAGGTATGGATGAGCTCTCAGAAGAGGATAAGCTTGTTGTCGCCCGCGCACGTAAAATTGAGCGTTTCTTGTCTCAGCCTTTCCACGTCGCCGAGGTGTTTACTGGATCTCCAGGAAAACTAGTTTCGCTCGCTGACACAATTAAGGGCTTTAAAGGGCTAGTTAATGGAGATTATGATCATCTCCCTGAAGCTGCATTCTACATGGTTGGCGCTATTGAGGAAGCAGTTGAAAAAGCCGCTAAGCTCGCGAAAGAGGCGGCCTAATCTCATTTCCTGTCAGAGCGCAGGAATAATAACTTAGCTGTCCACGCTTAAATTATCGCACGGTCAGCTTAATAAACGACGTCGTTGGAGACAGGCATGGCTGCATTCCATTTTGAACTCGTTTCTCCTGAAAAATTGTTGTTTTCAGGAGAGGTCGAATCTGTGGTCGCGCCGGGAGCCGAGGGCGAATTTACCGTTTTAAAAGATCATGCGCCGGTTATGACAACACTAAAATCTGGCGTTGTGACGGTAGCTGACGAAACTGGAAAAACGCAGAAGCTTTTTGTGCAAGGCGGATTTGCTGATGTGAATGCCGCCGGTTTTACTATTCTTGCGCAACAAGCAACGCCATTGGCTGAACTAGACTTGGCAAAGATTGACTCTGAGTTGAAAGAGGCTCGGGAAGACTTCTCTGACGCTAAGACAGAAGAAGCGCGGCAGTCAGCCAATGAGAGGATTCAGCAATTACAAGAAATGCGTGCTGCTATAGCTGGCTAAGATTTATTTTTATTGGTCTTCATCTTTGCCGGGGATTTGATTAGCAATCGGTTCAAGCTCAGCTGCAATCATATCCCCTTGTTGATTTCTGGGTTTCAATTCTGATCGACTATGTGCCGTTTCTTGTATGGCTTGGCCGATCTTTGGGTTGCGGATCATAATTGTCCGTAAGTCATAGGCGTCTAAGATCAATAATTTTGTTGGCTGGGTTGTGCGCACATTTCCAGAACGGAGTGTTTTCCTCAAGACAGAGACTTCGCCAAAAAACTGTCCCTCGCCTAATTGTATTCGTTGATTGGGTAAATCTATTTCAACAGCGCCTTCAGCAATAAAATACATAGAATGAGCGATCTCGCCTCGGCGCACAATTAGCGTATCCTTTGGAACGGATTGCGCGCGGAGATAACGCATGATTTCGGCAATCTCAGTGGCGCCGAGGCTTCGAAAAAGCGGAACGCGCGCGATCATGCCCCAAGTTACAACAAATTCCCGCCGGTGGATCTCTTCGGCAAATGCAGTGGCGACAATTCCTACCGGTAAGCCAAGCATAACATAACCCATTACCATAGTCGCGGAAGCAATCAGTCGACCTGCGAGAGTTATTGGCGTGACGTCACCATAGCCTAGCGTGGTGATTGTGACGATCGCCCACCACATTGCAGCAGGTATTGAGTCAAATTTATCTGGTTGCGCTTCATGTTCTGCAAGATGCATTGCGGCGGCAGCGAATAGAACGACGCCGAACAAAATAAGCCCTGATGCAAGTAAAGCGCGTTTTTCCGCTTCAAGGACAGCGATGATTGTCCGCATTCCTGAGGAATAGCGCGCAAGTTTAAAAAAGCGAAGGAGTCGTAAAAGTAGTAAGACGCGCAGGTCGGTAGAAACAAAAATTGAAAGATAGAAGGGCAGAACGGAAACAAGGTCTATAATGGCTCCGCCGGATTTTATGAAAGATATTCGTGCGCTTAAAGCTGATTGACTAGCGTAGGGCGTATGTTCAGGGGCCGTCCATAACCGCAAAGCAAGCTCAAGTGTGAAAATGCTTACAGAGATATTTTCAATAAAACGAAAAAATTTATCATAATTTTCGTCATATTCAGGAACGGATTGTAGAATGACAGCTGCGACAGAGGCGACGACTAGCGTTACGAGTAGAACGTGAATTGAGCGCGAGAGCCAATCATTTTTGCTGCCATCTAATATTGTGTGAATACGTCGTCGCAACGAATGCTCAGCTTGAAGCCTAGGAGCTTTCATTGACTTGGTGCTCACTTATGAGGCCGTTTTTAATTTAACGGCTGCGGTGATTGTCTCTAGGGCCTCGTCGATAGCCGTTGCATCAGGCCCGCCAGCTTGCGCCATGTCAGCTCGTCCGCCCCCGCCCTTGCCGCCTAATTTTTCACTTGCCATACGAACCAGATCGACTGCGCTAAACCTATTTGTTAGATCTTGTGTAACGCCAACGACAATCCCCGCTTTGCCATCAGGGGAGGCGCATGCGATAGCTACGATGCCGGTTTCAATGGATTTTTTTGCGTCATCTACAAGAGATTTGAGGTCCTTAACATCAATTCCATCAGCTTTCCGCAAAAGTAATTTTATCCCGCCAATATCATGCGCTTCTTGGCCGCTGCTCTCACTGGAGCCCATCGCGAGGCGTCTTTTGGCTTCGCTCAGTTCCCGCTCAAGTTTTTTGCGATCATCTATTAACTGCGCAAGCCGTGAAGGCGTTTCTTCAATTGGCGCTCGAATAAGGCCCGCAATTTCGCGTAAGGCGCGCGATTGAGCGACGAGTTGGGTGCGTGCGCCCTCAGCTGTGCGGGCCTCAATACGGCGCACGCCCGAGGCTACGGCTCCTTCTCCAATAATCGTGATCAGGCCTATGTCGCCTGTACGTGTGACATGCGTGCCGCCACATAGTTCGACTGAGAAGGCGTCCGGTATTCCTGGATCTGAGCGTCCCATGGATACAACACGGACTTCATCGCCGTATTTTTCGCCAAAAAGCGCCCGGGCTCCGGAGAGAATTGCTTCCTCTTGCGCCATCAAGCGCGTTTCGACAGGGGCATTATCTTGAACAATCCTATTGGCCAATGTTTCGACGCGAGATAATTCTTCTTCTGTAAGCGGTTTGGGATGCGTGAAATCAAAACGCAAGCGATCTGGTGCAACTAATGAGCCTTTTTGCGCAACGTGATCCCCCAAGACTTGTCGCAAAGCCTCGTGTAATATGTGCGTTGCTGAATGATTGGCGCGCGTTGCTTTGCGTCTTGAATGATCAACCTCTAATTCTAAAACAAGATCTGGTTTAAGTTCTCCTTCCTCGAGGAAACCCTCGTGAACAATTAAGTCTCCTAGTTTCTTAGTTGTATTCTCCACTTTGAAACGTAGATTTTGTCCCTTTATGACCCCTGTATCGCCAACTTGTCCGCCGGATTCGCCGTAAAATGGCGTTTGGGTGAGTATGATTGAGCCCCTATCGCCCGACTTGAGGTGAAAAGTCTCGTGACCCTCGTGGATGAGCGCAGAAACAATCCCTTCACTTTTTTCTGCCTCATACCCCAGAAATTCAGTCACTCCGACGCGTTCTTTTAAGGTAAACCATAGCGTTTCCGTGGCTGTTTCGCCTGAACCAACCCACGCCTTGCGTGCTTCTGCGCGCTGGCGCTCCATAGCTAAATCAAAGGTTATTTTATCAACAGCAATTCCGCGAGGTCTCAAGGCGTCTTCAGTGAGATCTAGGGGAAAACCATAGGTATCATAGAGCTTAAAGGCTGTTTCGCCAGAAAGCTTATCGCCCCTGTTTAAGGCGCTTGTTTCTTCATCCAGAATAGCCAATCCGCGTGCGAGCGTTGCCCGAAATCTTGTTTCTTCACTCTTAAGCGTATCTGTAATCAGCGACTGGGCGCGCAAAAGTTCGGGGTAGGCCTGTCCCATCTCAGCTACAAGGGTTGGGACTAGTCGCCACATCAAAGGTTCTTGAGCGCCTAATAACTGAGCATGGCGCATTGCGCGTCGCATAATGCGACGAAGCACATAGCCTCTTCCTTCATTTGATGGCGTAACGCCGTCGGCAACTAAAAATGAGCATGCCCGCAGGTGATCTGCAATGACGCGATGGCTGGCGGTTTGCGCGCCATTTGAAGTAGTATTCGTGAAATCGGCGACAGCTGTCGTTAGGACTCTAAAAAGATCAATTTCATAATTCGACGTCACGCCCTGCATGAGCGCGGCAATCCGCTCAAGGCCCATGCCGGTATCAATTGATGGGCGCGGTAAGGGCGTGCGTTGTCCTGGCGATATCTGTTCATATTGCATGAAAACAAGATTCCAAAATTCCAGGAATCTATCGCCATCTTCGTCGCTACTGCCTGGAGGGCCTCCAGCGAGTTGATCGCCTTGATCATAGAAAATCTCTGAACAAGGACCACAGGGCCCAGTATCGCCCATGCTCCAAAAATTATCAGAAGTTGCAATTCGAATGATTCTATTATCGTGAAATCCAGCAATTTTTTTCCATAAATTAAAGGCTTCATCATCATCATGATAAACGGTGACCAACAGCCGATCGATTGGTAATCTGAATTCGCGAGTAATCAAATTCCAGGCGAGCTCAATTGCGCCTTCTTTGAAATAATCTCCGAAGGAAAAATTGCCTAGCATTTCAAAAAAAGTATGATGTCGCGCCGTATAGCCGACATTATCTAGATCATTATGTTTGCCGCCAGCACGCACGCATTTTTGTGAGGAAGCAGCGCGGGGCTGATTTCGTTTTTCAACTCCAGTAAAAACGTTTTTAAACTGTACCATCCCCGCATTGGTGAACATTAACGTTGGGTCGTTATGGGGAACAAGGGGGGAAGAGCTAACGCGCTCGTGTCCGTTATGGACAAAATAATCAAGAAAGGCGGAACGGATATGATTAACGCCACTCATTTGATTGCGGCTCGCTTAAGCGGGATCGAGGTTGCAGCTCGATCCTGGGTGAATCGGGTGTCAAGATCTCTGCTCGCGGCAAAGTGACGACGGGCGATCTTGGTGTGACAGAAGCTTTGGGCTTGGCACCTTGCGGGATCTGTCTCTGAGCGCGGATATGCCAGTCTCACAGGCGTTCGGCAATGAAAAAGGCCCGCCAAGCGGGCCTTATGATTAATCTTTTATGGCTTGCGCCTGATGTCTTCGCCGCAAATTTATGCGTCAGTATCATCATCCTCGGCGACATCAAGAATGCGCTCAGCAATTAGGCCGGCGTTTTCGCGGATAGCTTGCTCGATGCGTAGGGCGATTTCTGGATTTTGCTTGAGGAAGGATTTAGCATTTTCGCGACCCTGACCAAGCCTCTGGCTGTCATAGGAAAACCATGCGCCCGATTTTTCAACAACGCCAGCTTTGACGCCGAGATCCACCAATTCGCCCATTTTCGAGACGCCTTCGCCATACATGATATCGAATTCAACTTGTTTAAATGGCGGCGCGACCTTGTTTTTAACTACTTTTACGCGGGTTTGATTGCCGATAGTCTCATCTCTATCTTTGATCGCCCCTATACGGCGGATATCCAGGCGTACGGAGGCGTAGAATTTTAGAGCGTTGCCTCCTGTTGTAGTCTCAGGAGAGCCATACATCACGCCGATTTTCATTCGGATCTGGTTAATGAAAATCACCAGTGTGTTGGAGCGTGAAATCGAGCCTGTGAGCTTGCGGAGGGCCTGACTCATTAAACGCGCCTGTAGGCCGGGCTGTACGTCGCCCATTTCGCCTTCAATTTCGGCGCGTGGCGTAAGCGCAGCAACTGAATCCACGACGAGAACATCGACGGCGCCCGAACGAACGAGCGTGTCCGTGATTTCAAGCGCTTGTTCGCCTGTATCTGGCTGAGAAATAAGGAGCTCTTCAAGATTGACACCAAGTTTGCGCGCATAGACCGGGTCAAGCGCATGCTCGGCATCGACGAAAGCGCAGACGCCACCCATTTTCTGCGCTTCAGCAATGACATGTAGCGTGAGCGTGGTCTTTCCTGAAGATTCTGGACCGTAAATTTCGACAACGCGGCCACGAGGAAGGCCGCCAACGCCAAGGGCGACGTCCAATCCAAGAGAGCCTGTTGAAATTGTTTCAATTTCAACAGCTTTCTGATTTTTCCCAAGGCGCATAATTGAGCCTTTGCCAAAAGCGCGTTCGATTTGTGATAGCGCGGCGTCAAGCGCCTTGGTCTTATCCACGGACGATCCTTCTATGACGCGGAGATTAGCTTGGCTCACGTTTGCATTCCTTCTGACACGGTTTTTATTCTGGAGGCAATGTTTACTCTGGGGCATATTGTGCACGATTTGTTCTAATTTAAAAGTTCTTTTTTTGTTCTTAGCGATTTTTTTTTTGCTCAGGATTTTCAGATACGCAGCGGTTCCAGCATGCGTCGCGGAAGCGCGTGACGGAATGGTGTAATTTTCATATAGTTGTAGAGGCGCTGGCGCAAAGGCGAGCCGCCTAGAGGCGAGTGATTAAAATGTACTCAAAAATCCTGGTCCCGGTCGATTTGGCTGAGACTGAAATGACGGCGCTCGCGCTAGAGGCGGCTCAACAGGCGATGAAGCAAGATAGTTTAGCGACCCTGCGCTTGTTAAATATCCAGCCGCTTATGCCCATGGCGTTACTGGATTACATTCCACCCAATTTCGACTCAGAGTTGCGTGAGAATGCGGAAAAAGAATTGGCTGATATCGCCGGGAAGTTAGAAGTCTCGAGAGAGCGTGTCTCTACAAGAGTTCGTTTCGGCGCCGTTTATCCCGAGGTCCTAGCGGAAGCAGAGGATTGGAAAGCAAACCTGATAATAGTTGGATCTCATCGTCCAACAATGGCGACTTATTTGCTTGGATCAAATGCAAATACAATCGTGCGTCACGCAAAATGTTCAGTGCTCGTAGCGCGAAAATAAATACTTTCTGGATAATTTTGATCATGAGGTTATGAATGGTTAAGCATAAAAATTTTCAGATCTTGAAATTATCTGTGCTATTTGGAGCGTTATTTGTTTTCATGTTAAGCGCCCAGGCCGCATCATCAGCGCAAGAGACGCTACAAAAGCGTGGCCAAGTAATCGCTCAAGCAAATTGTGGAAGGTGTCACGCAATAGGCGCCGAAGGAGCTAGTAAAAATCCAAAATCGCCTCCCTTTCGATATTTGGGGCGTAAATATCCTTTAGAGAATCTCGAAGAAGCTTTGGGTGAAGGAATTGTTGTTGGGCATGAAGGAGAGGAAATGCCGGAGTTTCGTTTAAATACAGCCCAAATTGAGGCTTTGCTTGCTTATCTCGCCTCTATTCAGAAAAAATAAAATCACAAGATTGAAGTTCTAGAAATTACTTTAAGCAACTTCACGACCGTTTTACCTCTAGTTTATTGTGGCTAGGATTTATTGAGGAAAAAATGCCAGCGATCCCAGATTTCTCAAATATAAAATTTGCGCCAATTGACGCCATCCAGTCAACTGAGCCGCGTAACTGGCGAACGCCGGAGGGCATTGAAATTAAAAACGCCTATGGCCCAGAGGATATTGAGGGGCTCTCTTTTGTTGATGGATTTCCTGGCGTAGCGCCTTACGTGCGCGGTCCTTATCCAACAATGTATGTCGCTCAGCCATGGACAATTCGACAATATGCTGGGTTTTCGACCGCAGAGGATTCAAACGCTTTTTATCGTCGTAATCTTGCCGCAGGTCAGAAGGGTCTATCTGTCGCTTTTGATCTTGCAACGCATCGTGGCTATGACTCAGATCATCCTCGAGTCATGGGCGATGTCGGCATGGCGGGTGTTGCGATCGACTCCATCTATGACATGCGGACGCTCTTTGCTGGCATTCCGCTTGATCAGATGTCCGTGTCAATGACAATGAACGGCGCAGTTTTGCCTGTGCTCGCTTTGTTCATCGTGGCGGCGGAAGAACAGGGCGTTGCTGCTGATAAGCTAACTGGAACCATTCAAAACGATATTCTCAAAGAATTTATGGTGCGCAATACCTATATTTATCCACCAGATCCATCAATGCGCATTGTGTCAGATATTTTTGCTTATACGAGCAAAGAAATGCCGAAGTTCAATTCAATTTCGATTTCCGGCTATCATATGCAGGAGGCAGGAGCCTCTGCAGATCTTGAACTGGGATATACGCTGGCGGACGGCGTTGAGTATGTGCGCGCAGGCGTCGCCGCCGGACTAGACATTGATGCATTCGCGCCAAGACTTTCATTTTTTTTCGCAATAGGAATGAACTTTTTTATGGAAGTCGCCAAGCTTCGCGCTGCGCGTCTTCTATGGGCCCGCTTGATGAAGGATCTTGGAGCTCAGTCACAAAAAAGTATGACTTTGCGTACGCATTGCCAGACATCTGGATGGTCATTAACGGCTCAGGATGTGTATGTAAATTCAATCAGGACTTGTATTGAGGCGATGGCGGCGACGCAGGGCCATACTCAGTCGTTACATACTAATGCGCTTGATGAAGCGCTCGCGCTGCCGACAGACTTTTCAGCGCGTATTGCACGCAATACGCAAATTGTATTGCAGCAAGAAAGCGGCACGACTCGTGTAATAGATCCTTGGGGAGGCTCCTATTATGTAGAGAAATTAACCGCAGAACTGGCTCAACGTGCGTGGACTCACATAGAAGAGATTGAAAAACTCGGCGGCATGGCAAAGGCAATCGCGGCTGGAGTGCCCAAACAGCGCATAGAAGAAGCTGCTGCAAAGACGCAGGCGCGTATAGATACAGGGTCGCAGGTTGTTGTTGGCGTAAATAAATATCGTCCAGATAATGACGTCGCTCCAAATGTGCTAAAAGTTGATAATGCTGCTGTTCGGGCAGCTCAGTTAGATAAGCTTGCAAGGCTGCGTGGGGAGCGTGATGAGAAGCAAACTCAGGCGGCTCTATCAGCCCTGACAGAGGGTGCAAGATCAAACGGTAATTTACTCGACCTTGCTGTGCGCGCAGCGCGCGCTAAGGCAAGCGTGGGTGAAATTTCTTATGCATTAGAAAAGATTTTTACCCGTCATCAACCAAAAGCGAATGTGATTTCCGGTATTTACGCGCGAGAGGCCGGGGATAATGATCCTGCTGTATTGCGCGTTCGAAGCATGACGAGCGCATTTGAAGAGAACGATCGGCGTAAGCCTAGAATTCTTGTGGCTAAATTAGGACAAGATGGTCATGATCGCGGTCAGAAAGTAATCGCCTCTGCTTTTTCGGACATGGGTTTTGACGTTATTATTGGCGATCTATTCGCAACGCCTGACGAGGTTGCAAAGAAGGCTGCAGAAGCAGAAGTTCATATCGTTGGCGTGAGCACAATGACGGCGGGTCACTTAACATTGACCCCTGAGCTACGAGACGCTTTGAAACGAGTTGGCAGAGAGAATATCATGATGGTTGTTGGCGGGGTTATCCCACAGCAGGATTTTCAGCAGCTTTATGATTCTGGCGCTGCTGCAATTTTTCCTCCGGGAACCAATATTCCTCAGGCGGCGGAAAAGCTCCTGCATGAGCTCAACATACGCCTAGGATATGCTCAACGAGAAATCTTAAGCGCATGATGCTTCTGACAAGCACAAAAGTCGTCTTTAATCGTCGTTAAAGCTTGCAATAATCTTCTATTATGACCATTTGCAAAGTTCTAAGCAAATAGTCAATGGTTTGTATATTTGACGAGAGCGATTATGCTGTTTGTGGTTGAGGCGGGTTTGTTAGCCATTCGGGAAATTGTATCCCCTCCATTTCGTCAGGTGCTTTTTAAAAGCCTGGCAATGACTCTCGCATTTCTGGCTTTGATTTGGATTGGCCTTGATAAACTTGCCTTATCTTATATTTTTACTAATCACCCTTTTCTTCAAACTTTGATTGGATATGCTACAGGAGCGGGGCTTTTTATATTTCTAGCATTTTTTATTGGGCCTATATCAGTAATTGTAAGTGGTGTGTTTCTCGATGATCTCGCCGACATTGTTGAGCATGATCTTTATGATGAAAACGAGCGCGGTCGGGCAATAGCAGTATCTCAGGCGATCATCATGGGCCTACGCTTTGCAATTGTTTCCGCGGGGGTAAATTTTGTTGCCTTATTGCTTTTATTAATACCTGGCGTAAATGCTGTAGCTTTTGTGATGGCTAATGCTTATTTGCTTGGGCGTGAGTATTTCCTGTTCATAGCGACCCGATTTCTACCCCTGGCGCAAGCCTTAGAAATGCGAAGAGCCTATGCAACTAAATTATTTATTGCCGGTCTCTTTATTGCAGTCTTTGTTTCGATTCCGGGGTTAAATGTGTTGACTCCGTTGTTTGGCGTCGCCTTTATGTCGCGGGTATACCAGGAACTGGCTCGCCAAAAAGCTTCGACCAATAATCAGAGCTAGGCACAGCTCTTTAGGCGCCAAGTCGTTGTGCTTGATATTGTCCAGTCTTGCGATATCGATAAAGATAGGTTGGCGCGATTGTTTCAAATGCTTGCGGTTGAATATTAAGCTCTAATAATGTTCTTCCCTCAGATTTAGCTAAGTCGCTAACGATGTTATCAACCTTAAGCAGCTCAACTTGATCTTGTGTCATGCGCAAAATTTTTGGAAAAAGTCCGAAAGAAAGTTTGGTAAAAGTCTGCATAAGGAAAGCAACAATTTTGCCTGTCCAAAATCCAAGGTTTAAAATCTTACGCTTACGCTCTGTTATTTGCAGAACATATTCTATTAGTGATTTAAAGCTTTTAACCTCAGGTCCTCCGAGTTCATAAGTAACGCCAGGTGTTGCTTTGCCAGAAAGAGCTCGAGCGACAGCTTCAGCTACATCGCCAACATAAATAGGTTGGAATTTGGTGTCGCCGCCAACTATCGGGATGACAGGAAAAAAGCGGGCCATCGCACCAAAGCGATTGAAAAACTCATCCTCTACGCCAAAAATTACCGATGGCCTTAGTATTACAGCTGAAGGACAATTCTCGAGTATGGCCTGTTCGCCTTCAGCCTTACTCCGGGCGTAGATTGAGGAAGAATGGGCATTGGCTCCAAGAGCGGATATATGAACTACATTATGTATTTGCGCCTGTTTTGCAGCTTGAGCTATCGCGCGCGCGCCTTGGCTTTGAACGGTTGCGAATTTTTGTGCGCCGCTTTGGGCAAGTATCCCAACAAGATTTACTACGGCGTGAGCTCCAACTAGGGCGGCTTCAATCGAGGCTGGGTTTCGGATGTTGGCTTGGACAGCAACAATTTGTCCTGGGCGACCTAAGGGCTGGAGATAAAAGGCCAGATCTGGCCGGCGGCAAGCAATTCGAACACGCCAACCATCGCGCGCTAGGGCCCTTACCACGTAGCGTCCAACAAAGCCCGAGCCGCCAAAGACTGTAACAATACGTCCTGCGCCAATACTATCGCCGCTCATCAATAGTGTCTCCGGTATGGTGGTTAGGTGATCTCGCCATGCATAGTTAGATAGCGAAATTTATCCCTGAAGGAAATGTAAAGATGGACGTCTCAGGAGAAGAAATTTTATAGATTTGGGGTCTAGTGGGTTTTTCACGCCATGGCGCATTGACAGAGGATGCGCTGCGGCCCTAAGACACCGCGTAATGCCCAGGTGGCGGAATTGGTAGACGCGCTGGTTTCAGGTACCAGTGGTGAAAGCCGTGGAGGTTCGAGTCCTCTCCTGGGCACCACTGTTTTTTTATCAATATTTTCGTTACTTTCTGGGCGAATAGTCTTAAGCCTGTCGTCCGAAATCTCGTCCATGCAGTTATGTTGAGAGTTGATAGCGACAAGCTAGGGTCAGCTAATTTTTCTTCGTTCTAGTGACGCTGTTCCTGGCTTGATGAGCGATTATCCTCCAGATCACTGTATTTTCAGGAATGAATTAAAGTGTAATAAAGTAATTCGCTTTTTTTGTTGTATTTTTTTATCGGCTAAAAAAACATCTATACCGTGACTCATTGAAAACCCGAAAAACAGTTGCGCTGAAGTGTTTTTCGGATTCGACTTGGCTGTATGATTCGTGGTGGTTTTCTTAGCGCTGAAGATAGAGCCGATCTGATTGATTTGGCTCGAGATGGTTCATCTGCGCATCGACTGGGACGACGCGCCAACGCCTTGTTGCT
>Ga0194120_10009374_pt1 | contig 12428 bp, 9 predicted proteins | sample TA2MahCa65mmetaG_FD_148642 | JGI IMG/M metagenome (GOLD analysis project Ga0194120, IMG submission 148642) | Freshwater microbial communities from Lake Tanganyika, Tanzania - TA2015019 Mahale Deep Cast 65m | ecosystem: Environmental > Aquatic > Freshwater > Lake | place: Tanzania: Lake... | reverse complement strand
GCCCCTGTGCCTGTGCCTGCCCCTGTCCCTGTGCCTGCCCCTGTCCCTGTGCCTGCCCCTGTGGCTGTGCCTGCCCCTGTGCCAGTGCCTGCGCCTGCGTCTGTGCCTGCGCCTGTGCCAGTGCCTGCGCCTGCGTCTGTGCCTGCCCCTGTGCCAGTGCCTGTCCCTATCCGTGCCCCCTCGGCTGTACGCAGCGCCGTTCCGGGCGCGGGTCGCGATTTTCTGCGGATCGCGCTACACGGCGTCGGGCGTCTTTGGGTAGCCCGGCCCGATTCGCTGCGGCCGGACCCCAGGGCAGGATCGAGCGCATGAGTCCGAGAAACTCCGTCTTCGAGCCCGGCGACACGGTGCGGCCTGGCCTGGTCATCGAGCGGCGCATCGCGCGCGGGGGCATGGGTGAGGTCTTCTTGGCCCAAGACGCGGCCCTGAACCGCAGGGTCGCCCTCAAGGCGCTGTACGCAGACGAGGATCCAACGGGCGCCGCCCATCGGCTGCACCTCGAAGCGCGCGCCATCGCCCAGGTGACGCACCCCCACATCGTCGCCGTCCACGCCATCGGGCACGCCAAAGGGACGGTGTACCTGGAAATGGAGTACGTCGAAGGGATGTCGCTGCGCGAGGCGCTTGCGGACGGGCCAGTGCCGCTGGACGACGCCGGCACGTGGGTCGCGCAGGCCGCGAGCGCCCTGGACGCGGCACACGAACTCGGGGTGCTGCACTGCGACGTCAAGCCCGACAACATCTTGTTGCGCCGCAAGGCCGTTGGCGGGGCACTGGAGGCCACGCTGGTCGATTTCGGACTGGCGCGATCGCGGGTCGAAGGCACGATCGACCTTCCGGTGACCCACGGCACCCGGGCCTACCTGGCGCCCGAACTGGTCCACCGCGCGCCGACCGCCAAGGCCGACGTGTTCGCGCTCGCCGCCGTCGCGCACGAGTTGCTTTTCGGCGAACCGCCGATGCGCGTCACCTGGTTGGACGCTCCGCACCTGGGCACGCCGGCGCGGCCGGCGACGCAATTGGGTCCAGCCGCAATCGCCGCGTTGTCCAGGGCGCTCGACCCCGACCCCGACGGCCGACCCGCGACCGCGGGCGAGTTTGCCGACGCGCTGCTGCGCGGCCTGGGCCTGGGCCACCTGCGCAACGGCCGCGGCGGACCGGACGCGCAGACCACCGCGCAGCTCGCCATTCCGTTGTATTCGTACGCCGCGACCGATGGACAGCTGCGCTCGCTGGTCACGACCATCCTGGCGTTGTTGCCCAGCAACTACCCGAGGGCGTTGACCCTGGCCCTCGGGTGCGAGGTTCCGCGGGCACTGGTCGCGCAGTTGCGTGCAGAGGGCATCGCGTCGGGCGTCGACGGTGACCTGTGCCTGAACTCCGACGTGGACCGGAACCCCATGCTCCAGCAACTGGACCGCAAGACGCTGCGCAACGTCATGGCGCGCACGGCCACCGCGGTCGAGGTCACCGGCCCGCGCAACGAGGCGACCCGGGAACTGGCCACGCGGCTGTACATGTCGGCCCGGCGCACCGCCGACGCGGCCCGCCTGGCGATGGAGAGCGCGACGGCCGTCAAGGACGCGGCGGCCCGGCGCCAGCACATTGCCCGCGCGGCCGCATTGTGCGCAACCGCCACCCAGCCTCGCCGCTGGCTCGAAGCGCTAGTGATCTTGCTGGAATGGGACATGGCCTGTGGTTGGGTGGCCGCGGCCCGCCAACCCCTCGGCGAAGCGCAAGGGCTCGCAGCGGATGCCGGCCTGCCGGCGGACGACCCCGTGCGGGTGCGGCTGGACCTCGGTGCCATCTGGGTCAGCCTTGCGCTGGGCCAGACGGCGAACGCCGAATCTGCACTGGACCGCCTCGAAGGGCGCGGGGTGCTGGACGTCGCCCATCGCGGCACGGCCGCGGCACAGCGTCTGCGCATCTTGTTGATGCGGGGCGAATTGGATGCGGCAAGCCGACTGACGCGCACCCAAAGCGCTGACCGCGAGGGTCTGGCGTGGTCAGAGTTCTGGAGCATCGCGGCGCTGCTGGCCCAGCACCGCGGCGAGCGCGCGTATGCCGACCACGCGCTGCGCCTGGCCCAGACCGCCGCCTTGGACGCGCACGACGATATCGGCCTGGGCCGGGCCACGCTGGCGCAGGCCGAGGTGCTGTACCACCGCGCACAACTCGAAGCCGGGCTGGCCGTGGCCGAATCGGCGGTCGACGTGCTGCGGGCGCGCGGAACCATGTCGCTGACCGGCTACGCCTGTGCGCTCCGGGGCCAGATCCATGCCGCGCTGGGCGACGCCCTCCACGCGACCACGTGGTTGGCGCGCAGCGAGGCGACGTTCGCGGCGCTGGGTCTGCACGCCGCCCGCATCGCGGCCTTGTCGGCCCAGGCCGCGGTGGCGCAGCGCAGCGGTGCGCTCGGGGCCGAAGCGTCGCTGCGCGCAGAACGTGAGAGGCTCTTGCGACGCAGTGCGCGCGACCTCGCGCCGGCGACGGCACTTGATCGCGTGGTTTTTGCGTTTTTTGCGTGAGTGCGGATGTGCCCCCAGGGTGCGCCTCGCTGCGGACCAGCGGTGTGTCGATTGCGCCGCCCACGGGGCCGCCCGTGCGCCTTGACCTTTGCGTGGCCGCCCCTGTAGCGTAGCGACCCGCGGGCGCACCCGGGCGACCGCCGCGTAAGGCTCGAAATGGCCAGCAGTTTACCCTTTGGCGCCGTCGAATTCGCAGCCAATCCGGAGCCGCGCTGCCCGTGCGTGCTGGTGCTCGACGTATCGGCCTCGATGGCGGGAACGCGGCTGCAGGAGTTGCAGCGCGGCTTGCAGCAGTTCCGCGACGAGCTCGGCGGCGACCCCTTGGCGCGCAAGCGCGTCGAACTGGCGATCATCACCTTTGGCGGCGCTTGCCGCCTGGCGTGCGATTTCACCGCGGTCGAGCACTTTGAGCCTCCGCGCCTACAGGCGGACGGCCTGACGCCGATGGGGGGCGCCGTGCAGATGGCCCTGGACCTTGTGCGTGCGCGCAAGCAGGTCTATCGCGACAACGGCGTCGCCTACTACCGGCCGTGGATCTTCCTTTTGACCGATGGCGAACCGAACGACGACTGGCACCCGGCCTGCGTGTCGATCCGCGAGACGGAGGCCAGCCGTCAGGCCGCGTTCTTTGCCGTCGGAGTCGGCGAGGCCAATCTCGACGTGCTGCGCCAGATCTCGATTCGCCAACCGCTGCAACTGCGCGGCTTGATGTTCCGCGAGATGTTCCAGTGGCTGTCGAACTCGCTCAAGTCCGTCTCGCACTCGGGCGTGGCGGACGAGGTGCCCTTGCACAATCCTGCTGGCCCCGAGGGCTGGGCAAAGGTGTGATCCCGCCGCCCTCCCCTTCGGGCCAAATACCCTGGCCCACCGGGCCCGCGTGACGCGGACCTTGTGGCCCACCGACCCCTCGATCGACCCTGAGCGTCCTTGCCAGAACCCGCCGCCCCTCCGCAAACCTCTGCCAGCCCGGCCAACCCGCGCGGGGCTTTGCGCCATCGCGACCGCGGCGGTGACGCGCTTTTCGCGGTCCTGGTTGGCCAGGCTGCGGGCAGCCGCAAAGCCCATGGCCCGTGCGACGATGCGGTAGCCACCGCAGACGTGCGCGCAGGCCGTCGCAGGGTGTGGCTGTGCGCGGTTGCCGATGGCGCGGGCAGCGCGACCCGCGGCGGCGAGGGTGCCCGCCTCGCGGTCGCCGCAGCCGTCCACGCGATGCGCGGCAGGATCGCGGACGGGTTCGACGGGGGCGTTTTGCTGCAAACGGTCAGAGCCGAGCTGGGCGCGGCCGCGACCCAAAAGACCGGAGGAATTCGCGAACTGGCGACGACCGTGACATTGGTCGCGGCGGACGCGCAGGCCACCTGGGTCGCAAGCGTCGGCGATGGGGCCGTGGTGTACCGGACTGCGGCAGACCAAGCGTGGCAGGTGGCCGCGTGGCCGATGCGCGGCGAATACGCGAACTCGACCCAGTTCGTCACGGACGATGAACTGGTGTTCACCCAGGCCAAGTTTCCTGCGGCGCAAGCGATTGCGGTGATGACCGACGGCCTGACGCCGCTGGCGCTCGACTTCGCGCTGCGGCGGCCCTTCGCACCGTTCTTCGACGGGGTCGCCCTGGAGATGGGTCGCCGCAACGTCGCCGAACTCGCGCCGCACCTGCAGGACCTGTTGCGGTCGCCACGGGTCACCGAGCGCACCGACGACGACGTGACCCTGGTTTTCGCCCTGCGTGCGGCGCGGGCTGTCTCGCGCTGACGATGCGCCTGCACGACGGCCGCACCTGGCTGCGGCTGACCGACGAAATCGGCCGCGGAGGCGAGGGCACGGTGCTGGCCGTCGAGGGCGACGCCGATCGTGTGGCGAAGGTGTACGCCAGCGCGCCGGACGCGGAGCGCTGCGAGAAGTTGCGCTGCATGGTCGCACTCCTGCAGCAAGCGCCGGGCCTCGGTGCGCACTGCGCGTGGCCAGAGCGGCTGCTGACCGACGACAACGGCCAGTTGCGCGGGTTCCTGATGCGGCGCCTGCACGACCAGCACCCCGTGCACGCGCTGTATAGCCCAGAGGAGCGCAAGCGCACCTACCCCAAGGCGACCTGGGAAACCCTGGCGCGCGCGGCGGCTGGATGCGCGCGGATGTTCGCGGCGCTGCACAGCCACGGCGTCCTGGTCGGCGACGTCAATGAGCGCAACGTGCTGGTCGCGGGCGACGGATCGTTGCAGTTGGTCGACTGCGACTCGTTCCAAATCACCTTTGAGGGTCGGACCTACCTGACCGGCGTCGGCGTGGTCGACTACACCCCGCCCGAGTTGCAGGGCGCGGACTTCCGATCGGTGGTGCGCACCGAGAACCACGACCTTTTCGGCCTCGCGGTGCTGGTGTTCAAGCTGGTCTTCATGGGGCGCCATCCGTTCTCGGGCGGCGCCACGGGCGACATGGCGGCGGCCATTGCGGCGTGCCACTACGACTATCCGGACGTGGCACAGCGACTCAAACACCTGTTGCCGCTCGCTGCAGTGCCAGGGTCGCTGCGGGCGATGTTCGAGTACGCGTTTGGCGATCCCGAAGAGACCGGCGAGCGACCCGCCGCGCAGGTGTGGGCGGCCGAACTCGACGACATGGCGATGGCCTTGCAGCCTTGCGCCACCGATTCGATGCATCGCGTGCCGCAGAGCCTGTCGCGTTGCCCGTGGTGCCTGATCGAGGCGACGCTGCACTACGCGTATTTTCTGCGCGAGGATGGCGACCGCTACGTTTCGACCTGGTCGCCGCGCGCCGAGGAGTTGCATCAGTTGCGTCTCGCGATGGCACGGACAGACGGCCCGCCGGAACCATCGTCGCTGGTTGCGCCCGACGAGGTCGATCGCGCCCTGCAGATGGCGCGGCGCGTCGCCAACCTGGGGCCGCCCGCCCACCTCGACAGCTGGCACGTCCGGGTCGTGGGTACGCTGGCGGTGCTGGGGGCCACGGCACAGTGGTCGTTGGGCCACGGACACCTCACGGCGGCGCTGGCGGTTGCGGGTGCGGCGCTGTGGGCGATGGGCGGAGCCTGGGCCTGGTGGGCGCGAAGACCGTGGATCGAGCGCCTCGACGCGATGACGCACCTGCACCACGCGGTCCTTGCAGGGGCCGACGCCTGGCAGGCCGAGGCACATCAGCGCAGGATGCGCGATCGCCAACTGATCGACACGTTCGATGTCCTGTGCGATCGCCACGAGGCCATCGTGCGCCATCGGCTCGGGCAGTGGGACCGCCTTTCGGCCGACGCGATCGACGAATCCACCCGACCGCAACTTGGGGCGATCGGCGTCGAAGAGGCCGAACTGCCGGCTGCGATCGGCACCGATCGACGGCGCACGCTGCTCGTCCGCGGTCTGGCGACGGCCGCCGACATCGAACGGCATCGTCTGGTCGGCCTTCCGGGCCTCACCGGCCAAGTGATCGACGCCTTGGTGCAGTGGCGCCAGGGGTTGGAGACCCAACTGGGCGGCCGCCGCCGACCGCAGCCCAAGCCCGACCAGTTTGCGGCCATCGACCAGAACTGTACGGTCATGCAGACTGAGATCGAGGATCAGTTGGCCGCGGTGATCGCAGAACGGCATGCCGCCGCGAACGCCGCGCGCGACGCGCTGGACGCGATCTACGCAGCCTACGCCGACAACACCGAGATGTTGGCACGCGAGGGAGAGCGCCTGTGGCTCGCGCTGCGGCGCTAGGAGCCTGTCGGACTATCGTCCGACTGGCTCCGTTGTGGTTGCGATCGGGGCTGCGAAGAAGAACCGCCTGAAGTGTTTTCACCCAGTTTCGGTCGCTGCTCTTGGTCGGCTGGTGGCCCGCGGCACTGCAAACGGCTCCTCGGCGCGAGCCCCGCGGCACTTTGACAAGCGCCGCCCGCGTGGACTACACCGCGACCGCCCTGGACGGAGCCGCTCGTGCGCCTGCTGCTGACCAACGACGATGGCATCCACGCGCCGGGCCTTGGGGTCCTCGCGCGCGTGGCCGCCAAACTGGGCGACGTGCGGGTTGTCGCGCCGGACACCGAGCGATCGGGGGTGGCGCACGCCATCACGCTCTACAAGCCGCTACGGCTGCGCGAGGTTCTACCAGGGTGGCTGGCGTGCGACGGCACGCCGACGGACTGCATCTACCTGGCGCTGCACCACCTCGACCTCAGGCCCGACGTCGTGCTGTCGGGCGTCAACCCGGGACCCAACCTCGGTCACGACGTGCTGTATTCAGGGACGGTCGCCGGGGCGCTGGAAGGCGCACACTGGAAGGTGCCCAGTCTCGCGATCTCGCACTGCGCTTCGAGCGAAGAGCGCATGGCCGAACTCGAACCGCTGCTCGACGAGATGCTGCCGATGCTGCTGCGCGTTGCTCGGTCGCACGCCGGGGCGGTCAACGTCAATCTGCCGCCCCTGGACCGCGGGCCGTGGCGCGGCATCCGGGCGACGTGCATGGGCCACCGCTTGTACGCCAACGAGGTCATCGCCCGCAGCGATCCGCGCGGCCGCGCCTACTACTGGATTGGCGGTCTGAACGTCACAATGCCCGACATCGAGGGCAGCGACTGCAACGCAGTACGCGACGGCTACGTGTCGGTGACGCCGCTCGGCGACGACTTGACGCGACACAGCAAGCTGGGCCGGGTAGCGGAACTACTGACTGAACCCTGACCCGAGGAGGCCCCGATGGGCGTGCAAGATTTCGCGAAGCTCGTGCGCAACGTCCCGGATTTTCCCAAGCCGGGCATCCAGTTCAAGGACATCACGCCGCTGCTGCAACACGGACCGGGGCTGCGCGCGGCGATCGACGACATGGTGGCGGCCACAGCCGACCTCGACTGGCAGGTGGCGGTCGGCATCGAATCGCGCGGCTTCCTGTTTGCCGCGGCCCTGGCCTATGCAACCGGCCGCGGTGTGGCGCTGGTGCGCAAGCCCGGCAAGCTGCCGGCGGACAAGGTGCGGCTCGAGTACGCCCTGGAGTACGGCAGCGACGCCATCGAAATCCACGCCGACGCCGTAGCGCCGGGCCAGCGCGTGCTCATCGTCGACGACGTGCTGGCGACGGGTGGGACAGCCCGCGCGGCCAGCGATCTGGTGACGGGCATCGGCGGCCGCGTGGCGGGCTACGTGTTCCTGGCCGAGCTGGGATTCCTCAACGGCCGCGCCAGGCTGGCCGACGCCACGGTGCGTTCGCTGCTGGTGTGGTAGCGGCAGAGATAACCTCGTTGACACCAGCGCCGCAAAGGCGTACACCGCATCTCCCCTTGCAGGGTCTGGGAGCCGATGAGCCAGTTTGAGGTCATTCGCGATGTGGGTGAAACCCTGAAGGAACTCCTCAAGGAGACCTTCAAGGCCAACGGCTTTACGACCGTGAGCGTCTCGACCGACCGGCCCAAGAAGGACAACATCAAGAACCTGCCGATGGTCAACGCCTTCTTGTTCCACATCGGCTTTCACGGCAACTACCGCGAGCGGACGGAATCGCTGGTGTCGACCCACGACAAGACCGGCAACGTCGTCGAGTTCTTTCGCGACGCGCCGGTGTACCTCAATGCGCACTTCTGCGTGTCGGTGTGGGGCAACTCGCCGGGCGAGGAGAACCTCTTGCTCGGCCTGGTCGTCAAGACGTTCTTGGAAAACACCATCGTCACCGGCGAGTTGCTCAAAGGCGATTCGTTCTATCCGGACGACAAACTGAACGTGTACCCGAACTTGCAGGCTGACCACAACGACACCATGTCGTTCTGGCGGTCGATGAGCGAGGAACTGCGACCCGCGCTTTTCTACTTCGTGCGCTTCCGCGTCGAGTCCGACCGGCGCAGCAGCGAAGTCCGGCGCGTCATCGGTCGCGAGATCGCGGTGCAGCGCTAAGCGCGCTCAATCGCGGAACAATTTCGGCGCGCCAGCCGCCACCCGTCGCGCGCGGGACCGGTCGATTGGCAGCGCACACGACGTGGGCCGCAAGCCCGCGCAATGGCTGACGGACTGCTTCTGGCAAGGGGCTAGGGGGGGCCGGCGGCCACGCCACTGTCGCACGTCGTACCCGGGCAATCGCACCGGGCGGACGGTGAAGCGGGTGGCATTTTCAGCGGAGTCTCAACAACATGGCAACATCGTACCTGTCTCCTGGCGTCTACGTGGAAGAAGTCGATCGCGGCACCAAGCCGCTTGAAATGGTCGGCACGAGCACCGTCGCGTTCCTCGGCGAAGCGACCGTCGGCCCGGTCAACGAACCGATCTTCTGCACCAACTGGTCGCAGTTCACCAAGCACTTCGGCGACTTCCAGAACTCCGAGTACCTCGCCCACGCGGTGTACGGCTTCTTCAACAACGGCGGCGCCCGCGCCTACGTGCTCAACGTCGGCAACTGGGACGAGATCAGCAAGGCCCCGCCGGCCGACGGCAAGCCCAAGCTCGCCAGCAAGGCCGCGCTGTACATCGGCACCGACAACGGCCCGGGCACCCGCACCGGCCTCAAGGCGCTCGAAGACGTGGACGACGTCAACATCGTCGCCGCGCCCGGCCAGACCGACCCGGTCATCCAGGACGCCGTGCTGAGCCACTGCGAGAACATGCGCTACCGCTTCGCCGTGCTCGACAGCCCGGAGGTCATCGAGAAGGGCGGCGTCGACAAGCTGCCCAAGCCGCGCGACAGCAAGTACGGCGCCTACTACTTCCCGTGGGTGGAGGTGTACGACCCGTTCAAGGGCAACATCTTCATGCCGCCGTCGGGCTACATGTGCGGCATCTACGCCCGCAGCGACTCGGAGCGCGGCGTCCACAAGGCCCCGGCCAACGAAATCGTCCGCGGCGCGATTGGGCTCAAGTACAACATCACCCGCGGCGAGCAGGACCTGCTCAATCCCAAGGGCATCAACTGCATCCGCACCTTCCCCAACCGCGGCATCCGCGTGTGGGGCGCGCGCACGATCAGCTCCGACGCCTCGTGGCGGTACGTCAACGTGCGCCGTCTGTTCAACATGGTCGAGCAGTCGATCGAGCTCGGCACCCAGTGGGTCGTGTTCGAGCCGAACGATCACCGGCTGTGGAAGCGCGTCACCCGCGACATCGGCGCGTTCCTGCTGCGCCTGTGGCGCCAGGGCGCCCTGTTCGGCAAGACCCCGGAGGAGGCCTTCTTCGTCAAGTGCGACGAGGAGACCAACCCGCCCGAGGTCATCGACGCCGGCCAGATGATCTGCGAGATCGGCATGTGCCCCGTCAAGCCGGCTGAATTCGTGATCTTCCGCATCGGCCAGATGCCCGCCGGCGGCGACGTCAGCGAGTAGCAGCGCGCGGCCTGCGGGTCGTACACCCTGGCCTTCGCCCGGTTCCGGGCCGCTCGCGCGGTTCGGGGCCGGGCGAAGGCGTTTTTGACCCCTCCGGCCGTGTACCCGCCACCGAAAAGCGCGTCGGATCGGCGGCCGCGCCGGACTGGACCGCCGCAGTGCTGGACCCGACCGCGGGCACCGCGCCGCTCAGGCCGCGCCCGCACTCTTTGGCTTGAAATGATTGAAGAAATCGTCTGGTGATGATCGCTGGCGGGCGTGTGACAGCGCGCCGCGCCCGGGCTACACTGCGCCGTCCGCAAGCTCGAGCGCTTGCGCGGGGTCGCATGAACGTCGTGGTCATCGGCAGCGGGTACGTCGGTCTGGTGGCCGGCGCGTGCTTTGCGCACAGCGGCAACCAGGTCACCTGCGTCGACATCGACGTGCGCAAGGTCGAGCGACTGCGCAAGGGCGAGTTGCCCATCTACGAGCCGGGTCTGGATCGCTTGGTGCTCGACAACCTCGCGGCGGGTCGCCTGTCGTTCACGACCGATGGGTCGCTGGCGATTGCCGCGGCCGATGCGGTGTTCATCGCGGTCGGCACGCCGCCGCAAGAGGACGGATCGGCGGACCTGAGCCACGTCTTGGCGGTCGCGACAGAAACCGCGAGGCACGTCCAGGGCTTCACCGTGGTCGTGCTCAAGTCGACCGTCCCCATCGGCACCTGCGACAAGGTCGCGACCATCTTGCGCGAGCGCGCCGAGGTGCGGCAGGGCGTCCACACCATCGTGGTATCGAACCCGGAATTCCTCAAGGAAGGCGCGGCGCTCGACGACTTCTTCCATCCCGACCGCGTGGTGATCGGCACGGGGAGCGAGCGAGCGAGGGCGGTGATGGCCGAGCTCTACGCGCCGTTCGTGCGCGACCGAGATCAACTGCTTTTCATGGACATTCGCTCCGCGGAACTGACCAAATACGCCGCCAACGCCATGCTCGCCACGCGCATCTCGTTCATGAACGAAATCGCCAACCTGTGCGACGACGTCGGTGCCAATGTGGACGAGGTGCGGCGCGGCATCGGCAGTGACGCGCGCATCGGTGCCCATTTCCTGTTTGCCGGCATCGGCTATGGCGGCTCGTGTTTTCCCAAGGACGTCAAAGCCTTGATGAACACGGGCCGCGACGCCGGACACGCCATGGAGATCCTGTCGGCGGTCGAGTCGGTCAACGACCAGCAGAAGGCGCTGCTCGCCCGGCGGGTGATGGCGCGCTTTGGCGAGGATCTCACGGGCAAGACCATCGCGCTGCTCGGCCTGGCGTTCAAGCCGGACACCGACGACATGCGCGAAGCGCCCAGTCTGACCCTGGTGCGAAAACTACTGCGGGCTGGCGCCACGGTGGTGGGCTACGACCCGGTTGCGCAGCACACAGCGCGGGCGGAGCTCGGCACCAAGGTGCGGTACGCCAACACGTGGCAAGACGCCGTCGCCGCGGCAGACGCCATCCTGCTGGTGACGGAGTGGGCGCAATTCCGCGCGCTTGCGGCCGCAGAACTGGCGAGCGCCACGCCGTGCCGGGTGGTCTTTGACGGGCGCAATATCTGGGACGCCAGGGCCTTGCGCGCGGCCGGCTTCGAATACCATGGCGTGGGACGCAGGTAGGACTCGCAGATGATCGACGCCTTGCGTTGCGGTGCCCCATGGCGCGCTCAAGCCTGTGCCTGGCTGCGCCCCTTGCGGCCGACTCGAACCTGCCGTCGAGCGCCGAAGTGGCCGAATCGTTGGATGGCCGGCCTGTCATGCGCGTCGCACGGCGGCGCAGCGCGACCGGGCCCCGCGCCGGCCATAGGGACATCGGCCGCCACATGAACACCGTCGTGCGCATCGGGACCGCAGCCGCGGCAGTGGCCGCGCTGGCGATGACCGCAGCGGGGTGTCGCAAGGGTTCGGACCCTGTGCCCGCGCCAGTCGCTCTTGTCGATGCGGCCGCGGCGTCGTCGGCGACCTCGGCGCCCGGCGCCTGGCCCGATCCGTTGGCCGCGCCACCGACCGCCGCGACGGCGACCGCCGCGGGTCCCGTTCAGCGGTCGGTCGCACGCGCCGTCGTCGCCACGGCAAAGACGGCTGCGGTGGCTTGCGCCGCCCCGTCGTCGGCCGGCCTGTGGCTGGCGCTCGCCGACGATCGCGGCCTGACCGTACGCGAGTTGAGTGCGGCAGCGACGCCGACGGACGCAGGTGTCGTCGTGGCGACGGCACAGCGACCGACGGCCCTGCACTGCGGGTCGGGTGCCCAGGCCTTCTGGTTGTCGGCGGACCGCGGTCGGACCGTGGCGGTCGTCGCGCGCGGCGTGGTGCGCCCGGTGCCTGCCCGCGCCTCCGTCCACGGACTTGTTGCCCAGTCGGACGGCGCGGCGGTCCTCGCCGCCTCGTCGGCCGACACCGACAAGGTGGAGCTTGTGCGACTGACGCCGCAACTGGAACCCGTCTGGCAGCGCGAAGTGCCCGTACCAGGCGAGGTCACGGCGGTGACGGCGACGCTGCGCGACGACGTTGTGCTGGTCGGCCGCAAGCCCACGGCGACCGGCCCGGTGTGGTGGCTGCTGCGCGCGGGCCAGCGCGACGGCGCGGTCGCCTGGA
>Ga0194120_10009373_pt1 | contig 12430 bp, 6 predicted proteins | sample TA2MahCa65mmetaG_FD_148642 | JGI IMG/M metagenome (GOLD analysis project Ga0194120, IMG submission 148642) | Freshwater microbial communities from Lake Tanganyika, Tanzania - TA2015019 Mahale Deep Cast 65m | ecosystem: Environmental > Aquatic > Freshwater > Lake | place: Tanzania: Lake... | reverse complement strand
CCGCGCAGGCGAGGAGGAAGATGACCATTAGAACTCCACCTTGGCCTCGAAACCGGGGCTGGGGATGAAAGGGAGCCCACTGAAGTAGGTCTTCTCGGTGTAGTCGTAGTTGTACTGCTCGAACTCGGGGTTCTCGCCGTGCAGCGCGTTGATGAGGTCGAGGTAGAGCAATAGCTGCCAGGACTTGAAGGTGAACAGCTTGTCAATCCTCCCCGACACGGCCCAGTACGGGGGCAGGCGCTCGGAGTTGTACGCGCTGCTCTGGAAGGCCTGGTAGTAGTCCTGGTCGATGTCGTAGACGCCCAGCGCGTAGGGCGTCGTCGGGTTCCCCGTGGTGTACTGGGCCTTGAGGCCGGCGCTGAGGTCGTAGGGCAGGCGGTAGCTCGCGACGAGCACCAGGATGTGCGTCTGGTCGAAGTTGAAGGGGTACCACTCGTCGCCGGGGTGGTCGCGACGCTCGCTCTTGCTCAGCGTGTACGACACCCAGCCGAACAGGTTGCCGACCGGATCGAGCCGCGCCATGAGCTCGGCGCCGTACACGCGGCCAACGCCCTCGTTGACGAAGTAGCTGTCGTCGAGGCTGCCGAAATCGGAGTTGGTGACGATCAGCCCCGTGAGGTCCTTGTAGAAGGCCTCCACGTCGACCCGGAAGGCCGGCCCCACCTGCTGCTCCAGGCCGAGGCTCGTGGCCCAGGACTGCTCGGCGTCGACGTTCGCGTCCTTGTCGTCGGGGCGGTAGTTCTGGTAGGGCTGGGGTGGCTGGTGGTAGAGGCCGGTCGAGCCCTTGAGCCACGTGCTGTCCCCGAGTCGCCACCGGGTGGAGAAGCGGGGGTCGACGGCGAAGACCTCGTTCTCGCCCGGGATGTTGACGTACATCGCGCGCACCCCCGCGTTGAGCAGGAGCGCGTCGGGATCGGCGAGCGGTTTCCAGGCGAGGGCCACGTAGGGGTCGGGACCCCAGCCGGTGGCCTCGTCGCTGAGCGCGTAGGGCTCGCGCTCGGCGAGGGGATCGGTGGAGGCCAGGCTCTCCGGGTTGAAGGGCAGCTCGATGACGAAGTTGGCCCAGCCCGCGATGAAGTCGATGCCGGCGGTGGCGGAGAAGTGCTCGTCGAGCGTGTACTTCGCCTCGCCGCGGAGCTCGCCGGTGTAGCGCGCCTGCACCAGGTGGAAGGTGTCGCCCACGTCGAGGGCGGCGTAGTCGCTGCCGAAGCTCGGGGCGGCGCTCAGGCGCCAGTGCTCGCCGTAGTCACGATGCCACTGGGCGCCGATCCGGTAGGTGTCGTACTCGGTCGCGACGCCGCCCTGGGTGTCCTGGTCGGTGCCCTGGGCGGTGCCCGCGGGGGAGTACACCTCCAGCGTGTCGCGGAAGCCGAAGGCGAGGACCGACCACTTGTCCGGCCTGTCGCCCTGGTACTGGTACTTGGCCTGGAAGTCCCACCAGACGGGGATCACCGTGTAGCCGGTGTCGCCGAGGAAGGGCGGAAGCACCGCGTCGATGTAGGAGTGCCGTGCTGCCACGCCCACGCCGTGCTGCCCCTCCTTCCCGAGGCTCCCGAGGTACGCGCCGCCGGAGTCGAGCAGGTCGGTGGACCACGTGAGCTTGTGGCGACCGGGGAACTCGGAGCGGGTGGACACGTCGACGGTGCCGCCGGTGCTGCGCCCGTAGTGGGGCCCGTAGCCGCCGGGCAGGTAGTCGACGGCCGAGACGAGATCGGGGTTGATGACCGACTCGAAACCACCGAGGTGGTAGATGTACGGCACGTACATGCCGTCGATGTAGACGCGACTGTCCTCGGGGTTTGAACCTCGGATGATGAGCAGGCCCGTCCCGAGGGGAGCGCGGGCGGCGCCGGGCAAGGACTGGATCACGCGCACCGGGTCGCCGAAGGTGCCGGGGATGCGACGCACCTCCTCCATCGAGATGGTCCGGCGGGTGATGTCCTCGGACTCCTTCCGGTAGCTCCCGATGATGCCGGGGTCGGCGTAGGCCTGGTTGCGCAGCCACAGGCGCGCGGAGACGGCCTCGCCCTCGGCGATGTCAACGGGCTTCTCGAGCACGTCGTAGCCAGGGTGGACCACGCGAATCGTGTGCTTCCCGTTCGCGACCCCGCGGAAGGCGTATCGCCCGTCGGCGTTGGTCTCTGCCTCGAGGCCGAGGGGCTCCACGCGCACGCGCACCGCCGCGAGCGGGCGGCGCGTGCCCATCTCGACCACGGTGCCGTCGAGGTTGACGGGGGCCTCGGGGGCCACCGCGCCGGGCCCGCCCTCGGGCACGGCCTCGGGAACGGCGTTCTCGACGGCGGCTGCGTCGAGCACGAAACCGTAGGCGAACTCGATGGCCACGGGAACGGGGCCTGCGGCGTCTTCGGCGGGGCTGAACTTGAAGGCGCGGGCGGCCTCGACGGCGGCCTCGTCGAAGCCGTGCCCGGCCGGCTGGACTACCTCCACCCTGGTCACCGCTCCCTGGGCGTCGATCTCGATGACCAGGATGACGGTGCCCTCGATCTTCCCGGCCTTCGCGGCCTCGGGGTAGGGCGCCTGCACGAACTCCAGGAGCGCCGGGTCTCTCGTGAGGGGGGGCAACTCCGCCTCGGCGGGCGCCTCCTGCGCGAAGGCCAGGGACAAGAACGGCGCGATCACGGCTGCCTCACGATGGTGCAGACCTGCGGCATCCCGGTCACCGCCACCGCCTGCCCGCCTTGCTGCGCGGGCACGAAGCGGGATCGCTTCCACGCGGCAGCGCAGGCCTCGCCGGTGCCGAAGCCGAGGTCGCTGAGCACGCGCACCCCGGTGACGGTGCCATCGGCGCCGAGCTCCAGGAGCACCCTCACCTCGCCTTCCACGTCGTTGTCCTGCGCCTCCCGGGGCACCTCCATCTGGGCGCGCACCCGGACTCGGGGCGGCGTGGTGACGCTGGCGTAGCTGCGGGCGCTCCCTGCCTCGTCGATGCTCATCGTGTCGCTCGTGGCCCGCGTGCCGACCGTGGTGCCGGCGCGCACGTCGAGGCCGGTGCCGGCGCCCGGGGCGAAGCTGTTCGCCGACAATCCCTGCATTTTCACCACGCGACGCGCCGCGGGGGGAGGGGTCTCGACCGGAGGGGCCTCCACCGGCTTGATCTCCTCGAACTTGACGGGTTCGGCCTTTGCCTTTGGCTTGGGGGGCTCGGGCTCCGGCGGCGGCGGCGGGGGAGGCGGTGGAGGGGGGGGCGGCTGGGCGACGGTCATCTCGACCCACTGCGCGGCGCGGGCCACCTGCTGCGGCTGGAGGGCGATCCACGTCGCCAGGCCCCCGTGCAGCGCCATCGACAGGCCGATCCCGGCGGGAACGAGCCAGGGGCGGCGGCGACCGTCGTCGCCGAAGGGAGACAGCAACGGGGCGGGGGCGCTCACGGCCCCGTTTCCACCGGCTCGATGTTGATCGCGAACTTCGCGACACCCTCTTGCTTGACCAGGTCGATCACGTGGGTGACGGCGCCGTGGCGCGCGTCCTTGTCGCCTGCGATGAGGCAGACCACGTCGCCGTTCTCGGCCTTCGCCGCGCGGACCGCCGCGCGGAGCTCCGGCTCGGTCACGGGCTCGCCGTCGAGAAGCAGCGCGCCCTGGGCGGTAACGGTGATGCCGAGCGAGGACGGCGCCGTGGCCTCGCCCGTCGCCGCGTCGGGCAGCGTGACCTTGATGGAGGGCGAGACGATGTAGCTGGTGGTGACCATGAAGATGATCAACACCACCAGCACGACATCGACGAGCGGCAGGATGTTGATCTCCGTCATCCCCGCGTCGTCGTCGCCGAGTCTCGCGCCGGCCATGGGCTAGCTGCCCTCGGCCCGCAGGCGCGCGACGATGAGCCCGGCGAGGCTCTCGATGCGACCGACCTGCGACTTGATCCAGCGCGTGAGGAAGTTGTAGAGCACCACCGCCGGGATGGCGACCATCAGCGCGACCGCGGTGCTGACGAGCGCCTCGGAGATACCGGCCATCACGGCCTTCGCCGCCTCGTCGCTCTCCAGGGAGAGGTCGTGGAAGGCCTGGATGATGCCCAGGACCGTGCCGAACAGGCCGATGAAGGCGGCCGTCGAGGCCACGGTGCCGACAAGGATCAGCCCTCGTTCCATCTTCAGCTTCTCGAAGAGGAGCGTGCCCGACATCGCCGCCTCGGCGGCGGCGGGGAGCCGGGCGCGGAGCCCCGCGCGAACCACCTTGGCCTCGAGCCCTGGCATCGCGGCCACCGCCGATTCCAGGGCGTCGCGCTCGCCGCCGCCGAGGTAGGCGCCCACGGCGCGCTCGAAGGCAGCACGCGGCGAGCTCGCGGTGAGCAGGTAAATCACGCGCTCGAGTCCAATGCCGATGCACACCAGCGAGAGCAGGGCCAGGAGCCACAGCACCCAGCCCGCGCCCAGCAGCGCGAAGTTGAGCATCGCCTTCTCGAGCATGCGGAGGGCCTCGCGGGCCGCGCGCCGTAACCGTCGCTATCGCGGGCAGGCGAGTGAAAAGTGTGTCGCGCTATGTCCCGCGGCGTCGGGTTTCTGGACGACCTCGTTGGCCAAGGCGATGAAGTCGCCGGGGCTGGAAGGCAGCAGCGGACCGGCGAGCAGGCAGCCATCGGCGCTGTAGAAGCGCAGTGACGGCGGCTCGTCCGAGGCAACTCGGAATATGGAGTGGAATCGGTCGTTCAGGAAGGTGGTGACGTCGTTGTTGCCCGCGATGGTGTCGAGCGGCCCGCCGGGCGAGTCGATGAACAGGGCCACGGGTCGCGACACCGGGGCCTCCTCGCGCGCCCACTCGACGTGGGGCGCGAGCGATCCGCTGGGCTGGACCCGCGGTGGCGGCGATGGAGGGTCGCTGCAGGCGACCGCCAACCATGCGCACGCGCACGAGAACCGTTGGAGGCGACGGGCGGATTCGAACCGCCGAATCGCGGTTTTGCAAACCGCTCCCTTAGACCACTTGGGTACGTCGCCCAACGCGCGCTTGCTATTCCCGCCCTGAGGCGGCGGCAAGGGGGGCGGCGGCAAGCGCCGAGGCGGCGGGCTGGCCACCCACGTACACGCGGACTGGCGCGCTCGGGACACCGTCGATCTCCACGACGATGTCGTGGTCGCCGTTGGTGGGGAGCCATCGCGCGCGCCACGGGACGGGTACCGCGGCGATCTCGGCGCCATCGACCAGCCACCTCGCGCTGGCCGCGGGGTTCCCCCCGGCGGCGCGGAGCGTGATTGCCTGGTCGTGGAGCGGACGATCGTCATCGAGCCAGAAGCGGGCGCCCTCGCCCGGGTAGGCCACTCGCGGCTCGCCTGCCGCGGCGAGCACCGCGTCGTCGCCGACCCAGGCGGCGTAGGTGCTCGGGAGCCCGGTGCCCTCGCCGTGCCAGGCGCACGCTGGCGCGGGCGAGGACACTCTTGCCCACTCGGGACGGGAACCGGGGCAGGCGGCGGTGGCGATCCCACCGGAGAGGCTGCACACCTGTCGCGACTCGAGTGCAGCGGGTGGTTGCCAGCCCGCCACCGTCTTGTCGCCCATCGCCGCGTCGAACACGCGCCGCATCAACGGGCCGGCCCCGGTGATGCCGCTCACCCGGGTCATCTCCGAGCCGTCGGCGTTGCCCACCCAGGCCACCACCGTGAACCGGGGATTGGTGCCGACCGCCCAGTTGTCGCGGAAGCCCGTTGAGGTCCCGGTCTTCGCGGCGAGGGGGTAGGGCGCCTCGAGGACCGAGTCGGCGCCGAAGGCGAGGGCGCGGGCGTCGGGGTCGTCGAGGGCATCGAGCACCAGGAAACTGGCGACGGGATCGAGCACGGGCACCCCGGCGGGGTCGGGTGCGTCGCCAGTGAACCGTAGCGGGCGGTAGCGACCGGCGCTGGCGAGCGCGGCGTAGGCGGCGGCCATCTCGTCGAGGCGCACCTCGGCGTCGCCCAGCACCAGGCCGAGGCCGTAGTGGTCGGGCCGCTCCACCAGGGTGCTGAGGCCAAGGCTGCCGAGCGCGCGGTGGAGGTCGGCCACGCCCACTTCTTCCAGCAAACGCACCGCCGGGACGTTGAGGCTGTTGGCGAGCGCGGCGCGTAGGGTGACCGGGCCCGCGCTCTGCTCGCCGTAGTTCAGTGGCGACCAGGCGCCGTGGGTGGTGCGCCAGGTGCCGGGAAGGTCGTCGACGGTGTCGGCGAGCTCGTGGCCGCGCGACAGCGCCAGCGCGTAGAGGAAGGGCTTCAGCGCGCTGCCCGGGCTGCGCGGCGACCGCGCCATGTCGACCTGGCCGGCGGGCCCGCTCCAGTCGGCGGAGCCGACGTAGGCGCGCACCTCGCGGGTGGGGTTGTGCACCACGATGACGGCGGCGTCGCGCGCGTTGCGCCCGGCGAGGGCGCCGAGCACCTCGGCCACGGCGGCCTCGGTCTCGGCCTGGAGCGTGGCGTCGAGGGTGGTGTGGATCTCCGCGGCGTCGCGCATCACGCGGCGAACCAGGTGCGGCGCGGCGGAGGGCTCGCGACGGGGGGTGAGCACGAGCGGCTCGGCGCGGGCGACCTCGACCTCGGCAGGAGTTGCCAGGCCGTGTCGCGACATCCGATCGAGGACGCGGTCGCGCGCACGCTGGACCAATAGCGGGTTGTCGAGGGGATCGAGGCTCGCGGGACGGCGCGGGATGGCCGCGAGCGCGGCCGCCTGCGCGAGCGACAGGGCGGCGGGCGGACGGTCGAAGTAGAGCCGGGCGGCGCGACCGGCCCCGGTGGCGCCGTTGCCGTACCAGGTGCGGCGCAGGTACTGGTCGAGAACGCCGTGGCCCCCTAGCTGCGCCGTGAGTCGCAGCGCGAGCCGCGCCTCGCCGAGCTTGCCCAGCCACCCCGGCGCGCGGGGTTCGACGCGGCGCGCCAGTTGCTGCGCGAGCGTGGAACCGCCCTCCTTCACCTCGCCCGCGCGCAGGTTGACCACGGCGGCGCGGGCGATGCCCACCGGATCGACGCCCGGGTGGAGGCCGAGGCGGTGGTCCTCGGCCGCGACGGTGGCCAGCGACAACCAGCGGCCCCAGTCCTCGGCCGGGGGCGCGCCCTCGCCGAGGCTGGCGAGGACGGCGCCGTGACGGTCGAACACCACCGTGCCGTGGGGGTCGGCGGCCATCGCGGGGGGGAGCGGTCGACCGAGCTCGACTCGCAGGCCCAGCAGCGCGGCCATGCCCAGCGCCACGATGGTGTGCAGTCGCGACATGCTAGCGCCGGGCGACCGCCTGGCCCACCACGAATCGCCCCGCCTCGGTGCGGCCGTACACGTCGGGTGCGTACATCGCCTGCGCGATCGCCGCCGGGTGGGCGTAGGAGCCGGGGGTGGTGGCGCGGGCGATGTAGCTCTGGGCGTGGATGCCGCGCGGCATGTAGTCGGCGAACCACTTCACCTCGCTATCGCCCAGCTCCTGGCGGTTGAAGACCCACGCCGACCACCAGTGGGGCGACTCGGTGTCCTCGCCGGTGTCCCGGCCTCGCGTGCCGGTGTCGCGACCTCCACCGCCCAGGTCGCTCGCCTCGGTGGCGAAGCTGGTGTCGACGGGCTCGAGCCCGGCGGGGAGGGCGTCGACCAGGGCCACGTGGTAGCGGTCGACCGGGGTGACCACGCGCAGCGTGACCCGCACCAGCGAGCCGGGCTCCACGCGACCGTTCGCCGTGCCGCCTCCGCCCACCAGCTCGAGTTTCCGCTCCACGGTGAAGCCCTCGTCGCGCGGCGGGAGCACCGGGCGAGCGTATGAAAGTCGCGACTCGTAGTACAGGCGTCCCCCGTTGGCTTCGAAGGCCAGGGGGCCCGACTTCAGCAGGTTCATGGCTACCTGGGCCTGCGCCTGTCCCCCCGCGCCGAGCACCTGGTCGATCAGCGCTCCCCCACCGAGACTCACCTTGGCGCTGGGCGCCCCCGACTCGGCCCGGGCGGCGTAGTCGGCGAGCGCCGCGAGGCCCTCGGCGGTGGCCCAGGTGTTCGACCAGCGACCCTGGCGTCGCGACTGGACGACATAGGCAACGAGCCGCTCCATCAGCGGGTGCGCGGGCGCGGCCACGTTGAGCGCGCGCACCAGCTCGATGGTGGCCACGTCCTCGCCCCACCAGAGCGCGGCGAGCTTGTCGCGGTCGGGATCGACCAGCGCGGCGGTGGTGGCCTCGACGTGGAGCGAGGCCTCGAGATCGCGCTGCAGCGAGACCACGCGGGGGTCGCGCACGTTGGTGCGGGCGACCGTCTCGAGCAGCTGCGCCCGGGTGAGCGCGGTGCGCCCGGCGGCGTCGCCGAGGAGGCGATTGTTGAAGGCCGGGTCGGGCTGTCCTGCCCGGGCCAGGGACAGGGCGGCGCGCGCCTGGATTGCGTGCGCGCCTTCCTCCCCGATCCAGGTCGGCAGGTGCTTGCCGGCCAGGACCTCCCGCAGGATCGTCACCGCGCCCTTCTGGGCCTCGGCGTCGATCTCGAGCCCGGCGCGCTTGGCCTCGGCGAGGAACTCCAGCGCGTAGGCTGTGGCGAGCGGGTCGGGTCGGTAGCCGCCCGGCCAGTAGGCGTAGCCCCCCGAGTAGGTGCGGAAGTCGGCGAGCTTCGCCAGCCCGGCCTGCGAGAGGGCGACCAGGTCGGCGGCGCTCCGCGAGATGCCGGCCTGGTCGCGCACCCGCCCGGCGAGGAGCGCCACCCGGGCGCGGCTGACCGTCTGCTCGAGGCAACCGTGCGGGTAGTCGATCACGTAGTCGATCGACCTCCCGATACCGACGAGCGACGACGCGCTCACCTGCACGTCGAGCCCCCCCGACTCCCGCAGCACGTCCTCGGGCACCAGCACGTCGACGGTGGTGCTCCCCGTGGTGCTGCCCGCGCTGGCCACCACCTCGGTGGGGCGGGCGTAGGCCACGGGCACGGCCAGATCCACGGCGTCGGCGTGGTCGCCCGCCTCGGCGTCGAAGTGGAACGACACTCGCTCGCCGGTGAAGTCGGTGAGCGCGAAGGGCACTTCGGTGGCCGCGTCGGGTTCGACCCGCACGGTGCGCGGGGCCCCGCGGAGGGTCGCGCCCTCGACGGTGGCGTTCACCGCCACGTCGAGCGGCGTGGGCGTGTTGTTGTGCAACACGACGCCGGCGAGCGCGCGGTCGCCGCCGCGGAAGAAACGCGGCAAGGCCGGGCGGGCGATGAGCGGGCGGTTGACGCGCAGCTCGGCCTCGTCCTTCCCGAAGCCTGCGCGGCCGTCGTCGACGACGGCCATCACCCTGAAGGTGGTGAGGTTGTCGGGGAGCGGGAAACGATGGGTGAGCGTGCCATCGGCGCCGGTGCGGAGGGTGCCTTCCCAGAGCGGGGTGGTCACAAAGTTTGATCGCGTCGCCGGGTCGCCGCCGCCGCCGCCGCCGATCTCGGCCCCCTTGGCGAGCCGGAGTGCACGGTCGTACACCGACACGCGGTTGTCGGCGGTGATCACGCCGAGGTCGCGGGGGGTGTAGAAGCGCTGGTGAAGGTCGGGGGTCTCGTAGGCGGTGAGCGAGAGCACGCCGTAGTCGACGGCCCAGAGAACCACGTGCGCGTCGGCGAGCGGCTTGTCCTCTCGGCTCGCCGTCACCGTGACCGTCACCTCGTCGCGCGGCTGGTAGCTCCCCTTGTCGGTGCTCAGCTCCACGTCGACGCGCTGGGCGTCGGGGCTCACGGCGAGGTTGACGAGGCCGTACCACACGCCGGGAACGCCGGCGCCGGGCTTGTCGGCGGGCGGTGCGCCCTCGGCGGCCACCACGCTCACGAAGGCGTTGGGCGCCATCTCGTCGGTGATGGGCACGGTGAGGGTGGCGGAGGTGGAGTCCAGGGTGACGACGCGTCGCGACCAGATGCCCTCGCGCTCCACGGTGACCAGGGCGCGCAGGCCGCGCTTCGGCCCCTTCACGAGGATGCGCGCCGTGTCGCCCGGCTCGTAGCGCAGGCGGTCGGGGACGAGCTCGAGCTGGTGGTCGTCGGATCGCGCCCAGCTCACGTCGCCGCCGAAGACCCAGATCCCGGCCTCTGCCGTGGCGCCGCGGCCGCTCTTGTCGGTACACTCGGCCCGGACGATGTAGTAGCCGCCGGCCTCGGGCGTGAATGACCACGAGGACCCGACGCCCGCGCTCACCGTGCCCGTGGTGACGACCTCGTCTTTCTTGTTGGTGACCCAGCGCCAGGTGCCATCCACGCCCCGCTCGCGGATGTTGTCCCAGGTGCGGCGGAGGAGGGTGGTGCGGACGTTGGCTCGCGGGACGAGCTTGCCCTCGGGGCTCACCGCCGTCACCAGCACGCGCGTGGGCTTGTTCGCCTCGGCCAGCCACCCCTCCGGCTTCACCGCGGGGTAGACGCTGGCGCTGTCGACCTCGACGGTGGCCCGTCCACTCACTTGTTGCCGATCCGTGTCGGTCACGGTGGCCTCGATTAGATAGGTGTACGGTCGCGACACTTGGTCGACCGGGAGCACTTGCGACACGGTGAATTGGCCGTCGGCATCGACCACGGCGTTGCCGCTCGACACGGCGTCTTCCACCGCTGCCGGCGCCGACCACAGGTCGTCGGTGGGCAGGACGGCGAAGTGGTATCCGTCGAAGTCGGCGAACTTCGGCTGCCGTACCGCGCGCCGCACCGACCACTTCGCCTTCGCCCCCTTCATCGGCGCGCCGAACAGGTAGCGCGCGTCGGCCTTCGCGCTCAGCGTCTCGCCCGCTACGAGGCGCTCCGGGCCGGCCACGTCGACCCGGAAGGCCGGTGCCCGGTAGGCGCGAACCGGGATCGACACCGACGCCCTGCTCGCACCGTCGTCCCCCTCGAGCTGGACCGACCAGTCTCCGAGACGGGCATCGGCCGGGGTCTCGACATCGAAGGTGCAGGTGCCGCCGGCGCTCAGCGTACACGTGCCGCTCGCGGCAGCGGCGCCGTCGGGGTCGCTGACCGACCAGGAAACGGCGCCCCCCGCGGCGCCGAGGCCCTGCATGTCGGCCACGCGCGCGGTGACCGCCACGTGGGCGGTGTCGCCGGGGCGGTAGACGCCGCGGTCGGTGAAGGCCACGATCTCTACCTGGCGCCCGTCGGCATCGAAGGCAGCCCAGGCGCCCGCGCGCCATGGCTCGAGCCCCTCGCGGGTCTGATGGCCCACGATGGCGAGGTCGGTCCCGTTGCGGACGGCGGCGAGCACCTCGTCGCCGCCCCATTCGTACTCGCCGTCGGCGATGAAGTCGCCACGGGCGAGCGCCACGCCGTCATTATCGGCGGTGCCCGACCAGAGTTTTCTTCCCGAGCGCCACAGCTCCACGGCGGCGCCGGGGACGGGCGCGCCGTCGGCGAGGCGGGTGACCCACACGGTGGCGCCGTCGGGTGTGAGCTTGAGGTTGGCGCCGAGGTCGGTGACCTGGAAGATGGCGGTGCGCCGTTCGGGGAGACCCTCCCAGCCGAGCACCTCGGGCGACCAGGTGCTGAGCCGCACGATGCCGTGCCCGCCGTCTAGCTCCGGCGCCATCGAGAGCATCGCGCGGTGGAGCACGTTGCGCTCGGCGGGAGACTCGACGGCCACGCGCCGCCCGCCCTCGTCGTCGAGCAGGTCGCGGAACTCGACTCGTCCGCCTAGGATCAGGGCCGGGTCGATGCGCTCGAACTCGGCCTCCACGCGCGACACGTTGCGGAAGCGCACGGGGACGGTCGGCGGGTTGTTGGCGGGATAGAGCTGCGAGGCGGCCCACGGGGCGTCGAGCAGGGGCTCGAGGTCGCCGGTGGTGAAGCTCCAGGTGTAGTCGTCGGCGGTCTTTTGCCCGTGGATGTCTTCCACGCCGGCCTTGACGGTGACCGTGTATGTGGTTCTCGGCTTTAAACGCGGGTTGTAGTACCAGTAGCGGCTGGTGTAGGACTCGGCGGGGCGCCAGCCGTCGGGTGGGGCCGGCGAGATCTGGATTTTCTCGGCCGCTTTCTTGCCGTCGATCTCCGTGTTGAACACGATGCGGATGGAGGACTCGGGGTCGACACCGGTGTCGCCGCCGTCGCCCTGGGGGCCGTACTCGGCGACTCCGGCGCGCGGCGTGGTGTGGAAGCTGATCGCGGCGTCGGTCGCGAGCGCGATCGGCCCTTCGGCGCCGCGCAGCCCCGCCGCCACGGTGAGCGTGTAGGCGGTGTCGCGCTCCAGTCTCGCGGCCAGTTCGACGGTGTCGGGCTCGGCGTGCTCGCCAGCGGCGGCGCTCGCGGTGACCCCCACCACTTGCCCCGCGCCGGTGGCGAGGCGGAGGAAGGGCTGGATCGCCGAGGGCTCGACCGCCTGGTTGAAGCGCAGCACGATCGGCTTGTCGAGCTCCCAGGCCTCCTCGCCGTGGCGCGGCCAACTCCGCTCGAGCGCCGGCGCCTCGGTGGAGAAGCTCCAGGACACCGCGGCCTCGAGCGCGGTGCCGTCGAGGGCGGCGGTGCCGCCCGGCACCGTGCAACTGTACTCGGTGGCAGCGGGGAAGCGC
>Ga0194120_10009370_pt1 | contig 12432 bp, 7 predicted proteins | sample TA2MahCa65mmetaG_FD_148642 | JGI IMG/M metagenome (GOLD analysis project Ga0194120, IMG submission 148642) | Freshwater microbial communities from Lake Tanganyika, Tanzania - TA2015019 Mahale Deep Cast 65m | ecosystem: Environmental > Aquatic > Freshwater > Lake | place: Tanzania: Lake... | reverse complement strand
AGTCTCCTGCCGGCGGAGGGATGCTCAGCCGGCGAGGGGTGCGAAGGGACAGAACCAGCGGCTTTTGTCCGCCAACATAGTTGCTTAACTTCTTGAATCCGCTCGACTATCACCAGCGTCTGCTTACGGTGTCTCTAATTTGGTTGATTGAGTCGTTCAATAGGCAAGCCGACCTCCAAACATGAACTCCAAAAACTTCCTGGCACTGGTATTCGCTGCGGCTGCCCTGTTCACCACCACTGCTCGCGCCGACCTCGCCAAGGCGGGCGACAAGCTGCTCCAGCAGGAGTTGCGGCAAGAGCAAATCAAGGCCACCACTAGCCGCGTCGGCAATCAGCTCGGCGCAGTCATTGAGGAATACGAACGAAACGGTCTCGAAGGCGATGACGTGGTCGTGCTCAAGGCCATCCGCAGCGTGCTCGACAAGCTGACCGAGAAGGAAATCGCCCGCGTCGTCACACTGCTTCAGCAAACTCGCACCACTACGGACGCCGACGCCGGCCGCCGCAACGCACTCGACGCCTTCGCAGGGCAGAAGACCGTGACCGTGCAACTCCGTGCGCTGCTGCTCGAATACCAGCGGCAGCAAGCCCTGCAAGAAATCGCCGCCCGTTTCAATGCACTCGCCCGCCGCCAAGGCGACAATCTCAATGAAGCCGTCGGCCTGGCCACGTTGACCAAAGGCCGCGACGCCCGCCGCAGCGAAACCGCGCACCTGGTCGCACTCCAATTGCAGGAAACCGAGCAGAGCACCATCGGTGATGAGGTCAAAATCGTCCTCGCAAAGCTGGCCAAGGTCGTTGCCTCAATGGATGGAGCTGCTGCCGAGCGCCCGCAGACGGCGTTGAAGAAGGCGCAAGATTCCCGACTCACGGCGATGCTTGATTCTGCAACCGGCGACCTCAAGTCCGCAAACCTACTCTCCGCCGCCGGCAACGAGAAACGCGCCCGCGACGTGATGGCCGACCTGGCCAAACTGCTCCTGCCCGCCCGCGACAACCTCGAGGTGATGAAGCAAGCCTTGCGCGATTTGGAGAAAACGATTCCCGAGCAAAAGGCCGCCATCGAGGAGACCAAGCAGGCCACGAAGAACAAGGATGATGTCGTCGAGGCAGAGAAGAAGCAGGCCGAAGTCGTGGACAAGACCGATTCCATCCGTGAGGACGTGGAGAAGGCCGCGCCCAAAGCCGCCGAGGAATTAAAGGCTGCCGTGGAGAAGCAGCAGGAGGCCCGGGCGCAATTGCAGGATCAAAACAACAGCCGCACGCAGCCCAAGGATTCTCCCGCCGTCGAAAAACAGGAGCAGGCGCTCAACAAGATGGAGGCCGCGAAAAAAACCTTGGAACAACTTATCGCAAAGGCCGAATCCCAGCAGCAGAAGCCCAAGGACAAGCTTGCTGACTTAAAAGAGCTGAAAAAGAAGGTCGATGAGCTCGCCGCCAAGCAGGAGCAAGTGAAGGAGACCACCGCAGCGGCCGAGAAAGCCGCCGCCGCCGAGAAGAAGCCCGAGCTGCTCGCTGAGCAGGCCACGAAACAAGAATCCGTAAAGGCCGAGACGCAGCAGACGCAGCAGGACGCCGCCGCGAACGCTCCCGACGCCGCGAAGACCCTCAGCGAGGCCGTCCGGCAGCAGGAAAAGTCGCAGCAGGCGCTGGAGAACAAAGCCAACGCCCCGATGGCCCAACAAGCCGCCAAGGACGCACTTGAAAAAGCCAGCGAGCAGATCGCCGCGCAAATCGCTAAACTGGAGAAGGCAAAGGAGGACTTGGCCAAGCTCGACAAGCTCGGCAAAGAAATCGGCAAGCTCATGCAGGAACAGCAGAAGGTTGCGATGGATACCGCGAAGGCCGCCGAGAAACCCGAAAACAACGCCGGCAAAGAGACCGCGAAGGAACAGGGCGACCTCGCCAAGCAAACGGAAGCCACTAAAGCCGAGGCTGCCGAAGTCGCGCCCGAGGCCGCGAGCAATTTGAACGCTGCGAAGGAAAACATGCAGGCCGCCAAAGCAAACTTGGAAAAGCCCGACGCCGCGAAAGCCCGACCCGACCAAGCGCAAGCGATGGCGAACCTTCAAGCCGCCAAAAACGCTGTCGAGCAAAAGCAGCAGGAATTGGCCAAGGAACTCGGTCAGCCCCCGCCCGACAATACGCCGCAACTCGCGAAGGCGTCCGAGGCCGTCGCCGCTGCGCAGCAGCAAGTCAATCAGGCGCTAGCTAAGCTCGACCAACCCGCCGGCCTCCAGGAGATGCTCAAGCAAAAGCAGCAGGAAATCGCTGCCGCTGCCGGCGAACAAGCGAAGGCCAAGCCCCAATCCAAGCCGCTTGCCGAGGCTAAGGCCGCTGCCGAGAAAGCCGCCGAACAACTCGGCAAGAACGACTTAAAGAACGCCGTCGCCGAAATGGCGAAAGCTCAGAAAGGCTTGCAGGAAGCTGCGCAGGGCGAGCCTGCGCCGACGGGTGAGAAGCCTGGCGAGGGCGAACCCAGCGAAGGTAAGCCCGGTGAAGGTAAGCCCGGTGAGGGTAAGCCCGGTGAGGGTAAGCCCGGTGAGGGTAAGCCCGGTGAGGGTAAGCCCGGTGAAGGTAAACCCGGTGAAGGTAAACCCGGTGAAGGTAAACCCGGTGAAGGTAAACCCGGTGAAGGTAAACCCGGTGAAGGTAAACCCGGTGAAGGATCCCCGCAGGCCGGCAAGCCTACGCCTTCACCCGCGCAGCTTGCCAAACAGCAAGCCGACGTGAAGGCGCTCACCGAGCAACTCGCCGCGTCGCAGGCCGCGCAACAGGCCGCGTCACCGCTGGATGCGGCCGCGCAGATGGTGGCTCCGCTGGCTGCCGGTGAGGCCGGGCCGCTCCCACAATTAGCGCAGATGTCCCTCGACAAGGCACTACAAGCGCTCACCCAAGCCGCTGCACAAGCAGAGGCTGGCAAAGCTCAGCCCGCCCAAGCCAACGCCGAGGCCGCGCAAGCCGCGCTCGCGCAGGCCGCCGCTGCGCTTGCGCTCGCCCAGGAAGGCGTCGGCCAGCAGATGGCGCAGCAAGGGAAAGGACAACAGGGCCAAGGCCAAAGCCAGCAACAGGGCAAAGGTCAGGCCCAAGGCCCCGGCCAAAACACCCCGCAGGCCAACAGCAAGGAAGGCCAAGGGGATGGCAAGCAGGGCAACTGGAACGGTGAGGGCGGGGCGGACGGCCCAACGCGTCAAGCCAAGGGTAGCAGCGGCTTTCTCGGCTTACCCGCGCGCGACCGCAATGCGATTCTCCAAAGCCAGACTGAACGCGCTCCTGAGGAATACAGCCCGCTGGTCGAGCAGTATCTCAAGAACCTCTCCGACTCCGCGGCGCGCGGACGAAAGAAGTAAGCGAAGGGAGCCACCGCAGTGCGCCTGCTTCCGCGAGGTCTTGGACTGCGCCAGTGCTGTATCGCTGTTCAAAAGCGGATATGTGGAAAGTTTGTCAAACATGTGGCAGGAAACGGTCGCGCTCCTCGACGCTGTGTCGCTACCCTCGGCGACAGGCAAATTGAGCCCGAACATTCTGGGCAATTGAAGAGAGCAGGGGTGAAATCTTTGTTCGGCCCCGTGCTTTGGGTTGTCTTTCTTCTTCTAGCAACGGCTCCGTTCCAACACGCCGCCGCCCACACCGCCTCACTCACGCGAGTGGATGCGCGGCTCACGACCAATTCCCTTACGCTCACCTTCCAACTCAACCAGCCGGATCTGCTCCAGTTCCTGGCGGGCCGCACCAACGACGCGGTCGTGCTGATGACGCCGGAGCAGGTGCGCACGCTTGCCACGAACATTGCCGACTACGTCCAGTCGCGTATCCACTTCGCGCTGGATACAAACCCGCCCGTGCGGGGCGTGCTCTCGAACTGGCCGCCCGCGCCGCTCGTGCTCACGCGCGAGGAACGGCCCGGCGAGGTCGTCCCGGCGCCACTGCCGCTAACGGTGCAGTGGAAAATTCCCGCGAGTGCCAAAGAGATGGAGTTGTCCTTTTCGCTTTATTCGACCTTTGGTTTCGCTGCGCTGTTTGAGGTGCTGTTCCACCGCGGCAAGGACGTCCCGCCCGTGCTGCAACTCGTGCAATCGCGGCAGGCCATGGTGATTGACCTCACTGCGTTTCAGGAAGACCTGCGAACCGTGGAACAGCCCGATCCCGCGAAGCACCGAGACGTGCCACCGGCCGCGCCCGTGGTGCGTAACACGGCGGCTCAGTTCACCGAGCTTGGCTTCAAGCACATTCTGCCCCAGGGCTTGGATCACATCCTCTTCGTGCTTGGGCTGTTCCTCCTCAGCCCGAAGCTCAAGCCGCTGCTTTGGCAGGTGACAACTTTTACCGTCGCGCACTCGGTCACGCTCGCGCTCGGGGTGCTAGGCATCTTCGCGTTGCCGGGGCGCATGGTGGAACCCATCATCGCGCTTTCCATCACGGTGGTGGCCATTGAGAATTTGTTTCGCAGTGAGGTTTCGCCGGGGCGTTGGGCGGCGGTGTTCGGGTTCGGGCTGATTCACGGCATGGGTTTCGCCAGCGTCCTCAGCGAAGTGGGCTTGCCCCGAGATCAGCTTGGCATGGCACTCTTGTGCTTCAACGTGGGCGTGGAGTTAGGCCAACTTACAGTCATTGCCCTCGCTTTCGCCGCGACGAGATGGTGCGCCGACCGCGCGTGGTATGGCCCATGGGTGCGGCGGCCCGCCTGCTTGCTTATCGCGCTCACCGGAGTCGTGTGGACTGTGGAGCGAATGATGCAGTAATTAAGTTTGAGGAAACATTGCTCCGCGTCACTGTCCAGGTACAGTCTGCCAAAAATGCTGTTGCTCATGAGACTTTCTTTCGTTTTCGCAGGTGTTGCCGGTTTGCTTGCCACTACAACGCCCATTTTTGCCCAGCTCACCGCGCCCGTGCCACAGCCCGTCGTCGGGGCTCGCCAGCCAACGCTAAGTCCAGATGGCAAGCGCCTTGCCTTTGTGTATCGCGGTGATGTGTGGGTGGCGGCAAGCGAGGGAGGGCGCGCGACGGCGCTGACCTCGCACGTCGAAGCAGATGCTTACCCGTGCTTTTCGCCAGACGGCAAATGGGTTGCCTTTGCCAGTAAACGCAATGGCGGGTGGGACCTGTTCGTGGTGCCGGCAGAAGGTGGGCCTGCGCAGCAAATCACTTGGCACAGTGGCGCGGAATATCCCGGCGGCTGGAGTCCAGACGGCAAGCAACTAATCTTCGCCGGTCGCCGCGAGACACCCAACTATGCACTCTATGCAGTGGACTTGAAGACTCTGGGCACCTCGCGGCTCACGGAGGATTATGCGGCGCTGAACTACCCAAGCTTCTCCCCGGACGGGAAATCCGTAGTCTATGGGCGATACGGTTTTCCGTGGACGCGCCCACGCTACACCGGCGCGGCGGCGGCGCAAATCTGGACGCTGAACATCGCCGACGGTCGCCGCAAACCGCTCACCAACGACGATCGGCAGCATCTCTGGACGCAGTTCCTCCCCGATGGCAAACGCCTACTCACCGTCACCGTCGGTGAAGTCACGCCCTCCGCGAGCAAGCTCAACGAACCGATCCCCAAAGTCACGGACTCGCCCGCGCGCACGCCCAACCTCTGGCTCTATGACCTCGATGGCAAAAGCAAGCAACTCACGCTTTTCACCGGCGACGCAGTGCGCTGGCCGACGGTGGCGATGAAATCAGCGGACATCGCATTCGAGTACGGACCGGATTTGTGGTTGCTGAAGAGCGGAACTAAAACTGCCACCAAGCTCAAGTTCGTGGTCAGTGCAGATGAAAAACAAACCACCCGGCGACGCGAGAAACTCACCAGTGGTGTGACTGAAGCCGAGCTTTCGCCGGACGGCAAGACCCTGGCCTTCGGTCTGCGCGGCGACATCTGGACGGTGGCGATGGAGAAGAGCAAAGGCGTAGCGGGCCGTGGCGAGGAGTTCGCGCGGCGGCTCACGGAGTGGGTGGGCGACGACTCCGATTTCACTTGGGCGCGCGACGGCAAGAAGCTCTATTTCACCAGCGACCGCGAGTTCAACACGCGCATTTACGAATTGGACCTCGCCACGCTCGCAGTGAAATCACTCTGGCAGCGCTCCGAGGAAATCACGCGGCTTTCATTATGCCCGGATGGCCAGCACCTCGCGTTTTGGGTCGCGGGTAACGACGGTGGTCTCTACACCTTGGCATTGGCGGACGGGGCCACCAAGCGCATCGTGCATGTGCCCGGCACTCACTGGCGGACGTCAGGTGGCGGGGATTTCGCGTGGTCGCCGGACATGCAGTGGGTTGCCTATATGCGCAAGGGCGAAACACGGAGTTGGAACATCTGGGTTGTCCCCGCTGCGGGCGGCGAGGCGCAGAACGTGACACGACTCAACGCGCAGCACACGCAGCCCACGTGGTCACCGGATGGGAAATACATCTTCTTCCAAAGCGACCGAGACGGACTCGGACTCTACGTGCTGCCGTTGCAACCTGAGTCTGCCCGACTGACGGACACAGACCTGAAGTTCGAGAAGCCCAAGGACAAAGTGAAAGTGCAAATTGACTTTACGGACATCCAACGGCGCATCCGCAAGCTTTCATCGCAAAACCCCCAAGCGGATTTGCTGGTCACGGCGGACGGCACCATTGCGTTCATGTCCGAGGGCGATGTCTGGACGGTCAGTTACGACGGCAAGGAAACTAAGCGCCTGACCACGGGCGGCAACAAAGCGGGTCTGCGCTTGCTGCCGGAAAGCAAGGCCGCCCTCTACGTGCAGAACGCCGAGGTCTGGAAGTTTAGGCTCGGAGACTTGAAGGGCCCGGAAAAAGTAACTTTCAACGCGGACTTTGACCGCGACGTGAAAGCGGAGCGCAAGGCGGCCTTTACGCAATTTTGGCGCAGTTACCACCACAACTTTTACGACCCAAACTTCCACGGACGCGACTGGGAAGCCATCCGCAAACGGTATGAGCCGATGCTCGATTCGGTTGAAACCCATGATGATTTCTCCACCGTGCTGGGCATGATGATTGGGGAACTGGAAGCCTCACATAGCGAGGTTACCCCGGCGGCGGGCAGCACCCCGGAGCCAGTTACGCCGCACTTGGGTTTCACCTTAGATTATACGCACGCTGGGCCGGGCCTGCGCGTGGCCAACGTGCCCACCGGTGCGCCCGGTTCCTACAAACAGACTGAGATCAAGCCTGGCGATTACGTCCTGACCATCAACGGGCAGGACGTGGCGCTGAATGAAAAGCTCTACCAGTTCATCAACGACCGGCAGGACCGCGAGTTCGAGTTCCTCGTTAACAAGGAACCGAAAAAGGAAGGCGCGCGGAAGGTGAAATACAAAGTGCTAACCGCCGCCGAGTGGGAAAATCTGCAATACCAAAACCGCATTGAGCGACTACGCACCTATGTGGAGAAACAGACCGGTGGCAAGCTCGGCTACCTGCACATCAGTGCCATGGGCGGCGAGAACCAGACCCGCTTCGAACGCGAGGCCTACGAATACATGAGCGGCAAGCAGGGCATGATCATTGATGTGCGTTTCAATCGGGGCGGCAATATTTCGGACACGCTTATTGACTGGCTGGAGCGCAAACAACACGGCTGGTATCGCCCGCGCGACGAAGGCCCCGAAGCCGCGCCCAACCGCTCGTGGGAAAAACCCGTCATCGTGCTGATGAACGAGCACAGCTACTCCAACGGCGAAATGTTCCCCTACGCCATGCGCCAGCGCGGCATTGCCAAGATCGTCGGCATGCCCACGCCGGGCTATGTGATCTGGACTTGGGCTCTGCGCCTGACCGATGGCACTGGCGCACGGATGCCGCAGGGCGGTGTCTTCCGCATGGACGGCACGAACATGGAAAACCAAGGCGAGCAACCCGACGTACGCCTTTGGCTCACGCCTGAAGACTGGCTCACCCAACGCGATCCGCAACTCGACAAGGCCATCGAAATGCTGCTCCCCCAAAAGAAGGCCGAGGCCAAGTAGCCGGTTAGTTTATTTCAGTCCGCTAGGCTCGAACACCGCTTCTTTGCCAACCACCGTCAGCATTGGGGTAACAGCTCGATGTAATTAATCCGCTGCTACGATTGCTGAAAATTAAAGCCCCGCGAGCACCTCTAACCTACTTAGTGATCTTCAGAATCCGGTGGTTATAGCTGTCTGTAATGTAAAGCGTGCCGTCGCGATGTACCGTGACGCCGTGTGGCCGAGCCAGATCACATTCCAAGGGTGAACCTCCCAATGCTCCCCTGCCCTGCTTGCCAGTGCCGGCCACACGCGTTAGCTGGCCATCCTTGGGCGAGAACTTGCGGATGAGATGGCTCTCAGCGTCGGCCATGATGACGTTGTCCTCGAGGTCTACGCAAAGGTGTTTCGGCCCGTTCATGGAGGCTTCGAGGGCAGGGCCGCCATCGCCGGTGCTGCCCTTTTTGCCACTGGCATTGACGACGGTCTTGATCTTGCCGTCGGGCGTGACAACACGCAGCGCGTTGCCGCCGCGCTCGAGGATGTAAAGGTTCCCCTTGCGGTCCGGGGCGGCAGCGCGCGGGTCGGACAGCGGGGCCTCGATCGCGACCGCGCCATCCTCGGGCCGGCCCTTCTCGCCGTTGCCGGCCACGACGCGGGTCTTGCCCGTGGCGATGTCCAGCTCGTGAATTCGCGTGAGGTCGGCGATGAAGAGCTTCGTGCCCGTGAAGTCGAGCGTGATGCAGTAAGGCCCGCTCCCACGCGCTTTATCCGCCGGGACGGTGTAGCCTGCAAGACTCTTGACGGTGCCGGTCCGCATGTCTACTTGGCGCACGCGCCCGGCCCAAGTGTCGCCGATGAGCACGTCGCCGTTGGGCAGCACGCCGAGGTTGTGCGGGCCGTTAAACTCGGCGGCCAGCGCGGGACCGCCATCGCCGGAGAAGCCCGCTTTGCCCGTGCCCGCGATGTGCGTCAGCAAGCCCTTCGTGTCCATCTTGAGCAGCCGGTTGCCCATTGCCATCTCGACGATGAACAGGTTCCCCGCGCGGTCGAAGTCTACGCCGAACGGCTCTTTGAGCTTCGCTTCCGAGGCGGGTAGACCGACGGCGTCCTGCACCCCGCCGGCGACGAGCACGATCTTTTCTGCGCGCGCGGGCACGCAGACGAAGAGCATGGCTACAACGAGGCAAAAGCGTAGTTTCATGTAGCCAGTTTTCTAGGACAGCGACTGCAAAACAGCGAGGGCAAAGTCTGCCCCTCACAAAATACCGGCTCGTGTGGGGCCGAAAGGAAAAAGTCTGCGGCTGCAAGATGGCCGAGATTCGGCTTGCGCCACCGGGCAAAAGCGATTCAATACGCGGCGTTCTTCGCGCACGTGGCGGAATTGGCAGACGCGCTACTTTGAGGTGGTAGTGCCTTACGGCGTGCAGGTTCAAGTCCTGCCGTGCGCACCACCAAGCACCGTCTTACCCCCTCCCGGCTAACATCGCGAACAGCGTTGTTTCCTTTTGTGCTGGCTTCTTTAACTCGACTTGGGGGCTGGAGAGGCGTCACCTGGTTTGCTAAGGTTGTTCCTCAAGCTCGACGATGCTCGCGGCGCCACTTATGCTGCGCGCGATGCACGAAATCGCCTTTAAGCTCGGAGGCCTGACGGTCCATTGGTACGGCATCCTTGTGGCCCTCGGCTTTATGGCAGGTTATTGGACCGCCCAACGCCGAGGCCTCCGTGATGGCCTCTCACCAGATGCAGTAGCGGATGTGGTGTTCTGGCTGTTCCTCGGCGGCATCGCCGGTGCGCGAGTGCTCTACGTGATCAGCTACTGGCGCGAGGAATTCGCAGACGGGCCGTGGACAAAAGTTTTTACTACACGCAGCGGGTTTGTGTTTTACGGAGGCCTCATCGGCGCGACGGTGTGCGGCATCGCCTACGCAATCCGAAAAACGCTGCCAGTCTGGAAGCTGGCGGATGCACTCGTGCCCAGCGTGGCACTCGGTCATGCCTTTGGGCGGCTGGGCTGCTTCATGACGGGCTGCTGCCACGGGCGCGCGTGTGAGCTGCCTTGGGCGGTGCATTTCCCAGCTGACCATGTGACCCGAGGTATTGGCGTGCATCCGACCCAGCTCTACGAGGCGGGTCTAAACCTCGCGCTCTTCGGCGCGCTGGCTTGGTGGTATCGACGGAAGCAATTCGACGGGCAAGTCTTCGCCCTCTACCTCATGGCCTACGCGCCGGTGCGGGCGCTGGTGGAGCATTATCGCGGCGACTACGCGCCCACAAAGTTCATTGGCCCGCTTTCCCCGGGGCAACTCGTGAGCATCGGCATTTTCACGGCGGGCATCATTTTTTACTTCTGGTTACGGCGGCGCGCCGCCAACTCTAAATTCTCACCTTCCAACCCCAAACCCGCCTGAGCGAGCGTTCTGAGACTTTCACCGTTGAGCTGACGCTACCCACCGAGCGGCTCGACCGCTTTTTACACGCGCGCTATCCGGCGGCCTCGCGCAGCACGCTGCAACGGCTCATCGAGGAGGGCGAAATCACCGTCAACGGTCAGTCCATCAAGCCCACGCACGTCCCGCATGCGGGCGAATCCATCACCGTACGTTGGCCTGGCCCGCGCCCGGATAAGGCCGAGCCGGAAGCCATCCCGCTGGCCGTGCTTTACGAAGACCACGTGCTCGTGGTCGTCAACAAATCCCCAGACATCGCCGTGCATCCGGGTAATGGCCACGAACGGCATACGTTGGTCAACGCTCTGCTGCACCATTGCCACGGGCAGTTGAGCGGCATTGGAGGCGTGGCGCGGCCGGGCATCGTGCACCGACTTGACTTGGAAACTAGCGGCTGCCTCGTGGTGGCAAAAGACGATGCGACGCACCTGGCGCTATCGCAACAGTTCGCCGGCCGCACGGTCGGAAAACTTTACCACGCGCTCGTCTGCGGCTCCCCCACGCGCAACGCCGGCGAGATTAAGGTCGCCATCGCCCGCCACCCGACGCACCGCAAGCGCATGGCCGCGACCGAAAGTGGCGGGCGCGCATCGTGGACAAGCTACGAAGTGCAGCGCCGGATGAAGGCCGCGAGCCTCGTGCACTGCACCTTGCATACCGGCCGCACGCATCAGATTCGCGTCCACCTAGAACACCTCGGCTATCCCGTCGTAGGTGACACGATTTATGGTAAGCGGCTCAATAAGCAGCTGCGTGAGCAGACGGGCTATGCAGCGCCACGCCAAATGCTGCACGCCGCGCGGCTAACTTTTGCTCATCCGCAGACAGGCCAGATGGTTGCTGTCGAAGCCCCCTGGCCGAGGGATTTTGCAGAGGCGGTCAAAGCTTTGAGTTAACGCATGGCAAAAACTGGCGCACGCAAAAGCCGCACAGTACGCGCAGAGTGGGGTATGGTGATTGACCGTTTGGCGTGCGAACGCGAATTGTCAGCCAAAGGGCTCACTCCACTCGCCGGTCTCGACGAAGCCGGGCGCGGCCCGCTGGCGGGACCGGTGGTCGCGGCGGCGGTGATATTTCCACTGGGCTGGCTGCAAGGTGAGTTTCCCGCTGAGCTGCGCGACTTAAACGACTCGAAACAGCTCTCGGAAACGCAGCGCGAGCACTACTTCACTTGGCTTACCTCCCGCTCGGAAGTTTCCTATGCCATCGCGCAAGCAGATGCCGGGTTGATTGACCGTATCAACGTCCTCCAAGCCACGCATCACGCAATGAACGAAGCGCTCGCGCAACTTACGCCTCCGCCCGCGCATGTCTTAGTGGACGGCTTGCGCGTAAAGTCGCTGCGGTGGGCGCAGACCCCGCTCGTAAAAGGCGACGCGCGCAGTTACTCGATTGCCGCCGCCAGCGTGCTGGCCAAGGTGACGCGCGACCGGCTGATGCGGGAATTCGACCGGGAGTTCCCCGGTTACGGGTTCGCAGACCATAAGGGTTACGGCACCCCCACGCACCTCGCCGCCCTCGCGCGACTCGGCCCCTGCCCCATTCACCGCCGCAGTTTCGCACCTCTGAAAGTCACACAGCCGGCACGTCGCGTTCAACAACCAAGCGCCAGTGAACGCCGCCGTCGGCAAGGCGCCAACCGTGAACAAAGACTTCGGCAAGAACCCGGCGTGCGTCTCGGACCTGCTTCGCACCATCGCCGAACGAATGGACGTGCCAGCTCCCGGATTCGGCGAGAGCCGACGCAAGCTGGATGAGTTAATGGCTTGATGTTTGTGGCTGGGGCCGGCCGCGTGACACCGAATCCAGGGACGCGCACAAAGCGAGAAGCCAACGGCGTAGTGTCGTCGAATAGTTTGTCATGGGTATTTTAGCGGGTTTGCGTCGGCCGAGACTCCCGCCGTCACACCGCGCGGGAAGGGATCATCACCTCGCGCAACTGCCAGAGAAGGGGCGGGTGAGTTGGTGCCGATTCTGCTTCGCATCCTCAAAACCAGCGCTGGTGAATTTGTCATCCCGAG